>Ga0182742_1001651_pt1 | contig 27505 bp, 23 predicted proteins | sample eDN5th37CBELigMG_FD_128880 | JGI IMG/M metagenome (GOLD analysis project Ga0182742, IMG submission 128880) | Enriched Miracle-Growth compost microbial communities from Emeryville, California, USA - eDNA 5th pass 37_C BE-Lig MG (version 2)... ...
CCGCGACGACCGGCGCCAGTATCGGCCCATGACGCACCTGCTCACCGGGTTGCCGGACGAATACCTGCGTGAAATGGCGGCGTATTTCGCCGGGCAGCACGTGCCGTATCCGCCGCCGGCCCGCCCCGAGGTGTCCGCCGCCACGCTGGAGGCCGGCCGCAAGCTGGCGCTCGACGGCGACGCGGCGCGCGGGCTGCCCGCCTGCGCGGCCTGTCACGGCGCCGCGCTGGGCGGCGTGCTGCCGGCCATCCCGGGCCTGCTCGGCCTGCCGCGCGACTACATCGGCTCGCAGATCGGCGGCTGGAAGAACGGCCTGCGCCGCGCCGCCGAGCCGGACTGCATGGCCGACGTCGCCGCCAAGCTCACCCCCGCCGACATCGGCGCGCTGGCCGCGTGGCTGTCGTCGCGGCCGGTGGTCGAACCTTATGCTCCCGAGCCCGCGGGCTCGCTGCGCCTGCCGGCCGAATGCGGCAGCCAGGCGCAACGCTAGGGAGCCGCGATGAAACTCATGAAGAAAGTCCTGTGGGTCCTGTTGCTGGCGCTGGTCGTGGCGGCCGGCGGCCTTTACTGGGCGGGCACGCGCGACGACGCCAGCACCGGCCCGGCGGCCGCCGCGCAGGACGCGGCCACGCTGGTCGAGCGCGGCCGCTACCTGGCGCAGGCCGGCAACTGCATGGCCTGCCACACCAGCCGCGGCGGCCAGCCGCTGGCCGGCGGCACGCCCATCCCGACGCCGTTCGGCACGGTGTACGGCCCCAACATCACGCCCGACGAACAGACCGGCATCGGCGCCTGGACGGCCGACGATTTCTGGCAGGCGCTGCACAACGGCAAATCGCGCGACGGCACGCTGCTCTATCCCGCGTTCCCGTACACCGAGTACACGCGCATCACGCGCGCGGACGCCGACGCCTTGTACGCCTACCTGCGCAGCGTGCCGCCGGTCAGCCGCGCGAACCGGCCGCCCGAGCTCGAATTCCCGTACGACCAGCGCGCCCTGCTGGCCGCCTGGCGCGCGCTGTACTTCAAGCCCGGGGTGATGGAGCCCGACGCCGGCCAGTCGCTGCAATGGAACCGCGGCCGCTATCTGGTCGAAGGGCTGGGGCATTGCGCCGCCTGCCATACGCCGCGCAACAGCATGGGCGCGCTGCGTTCGGAGCAGCCGCTGGGCGGCGGCGTGATTCCGGTGCTGGACTGGTACGCGCCGCCGCTCACGAATGACATGCAGACCGGCATGGGGCGCTGGTCGGCCGAGGACATCGCCACGCTGCTCAAGACCGGCGTGTCGCGGCATTCCAGCGTCAGCGGGCCGATGGCCGAGGTGGTGCTGGGCAGCACGCAGCACCTGAGCGACGACGACGCGCTGGCCATCGGCGTCTACCTCAAGTCGCTGCCGGCCGCGCCGGCCGCGGCGCAGCCGCCCAAGGCGCCGGTGTCGCCGGCGGCGATGGAACTGGGCGGCAAGCTCTACCAGCAGCAATGCGTGCAATGCCACCAGGCCGAAGGCCAGGGCAGCGGCACGGCCTGGCCGGCGCTGGCCGGCAATCCCACGGTGACCGCGCCGTCGCCCGTCAACGCGATCCGCATGGTGCTGGACGGCGGCTACGCGCCCGCCACGGCGGCCAACCCGCGGCCCCACGGCATGCCGCCGTTCGGGCAATTGCTGAACGACAGCGATGTCGCCATGCTGGTGTCGTACATCCGCAATAGCTGGGGCAACGAGGCCGGGGGCGTGACGCCGCTGGAGGTCAAGCGGGCGCGCGCGGCGTCTACGCGGAATTAGGGATTTGTCGCAATGGCGGCGCGAGCCGCCACCCCGCCCACGCCTATTTGCTGCTCTGCAGGATCGCCATCGCCTGGCGTTCCATGAATTCGCCCAGCGTGTCGATGCCGCGCAGCTTGAGGATGGTGTTGCGCACGGCGGCCTCGACCAGCACGGCCAGATTGCGGCCCGCGGCGACCTGCAGCATCACCTTGCGCACCGGCAGGCCCAGCATGTCCTGGGTGATGTCCTGCAGCGGCAGGCGTTCGAACTTGTCCTGCGCGGTGGCGCGCACCAGGTGCACGATGAGCTTGAGGCGCATCTTGCGGCGCACGGAGGTCTCGCCGAAGATGGTGCGGATGTCCAGCAGGCCCAGGCCGCGTACTTCCAGCAGGTTCTGCAGCAGCTGCGGGCAGTGGCCTTCGATCATGTTGGGCGCGGTGCGCGAGAACTCCACCGCGTCGTCGGCCACCAGGCCGTGGCCGCGCGAGATCAGTTCCAGCGCCAGCTCGCTCTTGCCCAGGCCGGATTCGCCGGTGATCAGCACGCCCAGGCCGAGCACGTCCAGGAACACGCCGTGGACCGTGGTGGTGGGCGCCAGCTTCTTGCCGAGGTAGATGCGCAGCAGGTCGATGAGCTGCGCGGCCGCGACCGGCGTGGACAGCAGCGGCACTTGGTGCTGGTCGCACTGGTCGATCAGGTCCTGCGGCGGGCTCAGGCCGTCGGCCAGCAGAATGGCCGGAACGCCGCCGATCAGCAGCTCGTCCATGTGGTGCATGCGCCGGCGCAGGTCGAAGCGGGTGTAGTACGCCAGTTCTTCCTGGCCGAAGACCTGGATGCGCGACGGGTGGATCAGGTTCAGGTGGCCGACCAGGTCGGCGGCCGACATGCCGTCGTCGGGAATGGCGCGGTCCGCCGCGCCCTGGCCCGAAATCCAGTTAAAGGGGATTTTGTCGGCGTTGTCGTCGACGAGTTCCTGCACCGTGAGCATGGCAGCGTGTCCGCGAGTGGATCAGAGTTGCCCGGTCGTCAGCATCTTGTGGACGACGGCCGGATCGGCTTCGGTGGCCAGGGCCTCGCGCAATGCCTTGTTGGACATGAGCTGAGCCAGTTCGGCCAGGATGTCCAGGTGCTGCTGCGTGGCCGCTTCGGGCACCAGCAGGCAGAGCAGCATCGAGACCGGCTGGCCGTCGGGCGCATCGAAGGCGATGGGCTGGGCCAGCCTGATGAAGGCCGCCAGCGCCTGCTCCAGGCCCTTCACGCGGCCGTGCGGCACCGCCACGCCCTGGCCCAGCGCGGTGGACCCCAGGCGTTCGCGGGCGAACAGGCTGTCGAAGACGAGCGCGCGCGCCAGGCCGTGGTTGTTTTCGAAGAGTAGGCCGGCTTGTTCGAACGCACGTTTCTTGCTCGTGGCGAGCATATCGAGCACGACGTTGCCGGCGGGAAGGATGCGCGACAAATGATTCATCGGATCATTATATGGTTATATGACGCAGTGCAATAATCGGCCTCTGGACGCGTCCCCTGCGAAGGCGCGCCGTGGGACGGCAAGAGCGACAGCATAGACCGTAAGCGCCGGATTGTGGGCATTCTTGCGCCGTGCGCCACGGCGTGGACGGGGAATTCGGGGGGCGGGCGGGAAAACGGGTGCGCCGGGCGGGCCGGTACCGGGGAAAACGCTGGGGGGAGGGGGGGAAGCCGGGAGGGGGAAGTTTGCCGATGCCCCGGCTGGACGCGTGGTCTAGCGGGACACCGGGACTCAGGCAGGATTCGAGAATCGCTGTTTCGTTAGCCGCACATGGCGAGCTGTCGTGAGGCGCGTTACTGCTGGGTTGGCGAGAGGTTCGCCGCTTGCCGCTTCACTGACTCGGCCGTGTGGCTTCGTACCTTGTCCTTGTGCTTGATGACCTGACGGTCGACTTTGTCTGCCAGAAGATCTATGGCCGCATAGAGATTTTCATCGGTAGCTTCACAATGAATGTCCTTACCGCTCAGACGCATGGTGATTTCGGCTCTATGCCGCAGGGGCTCTACCGAGAGCATGACCTGGGTATCGATGACGTGATCGAAATGCCGCAGCACTCGCGCCAGTTTGTTCATGACATATTCCCGGATGGCCGGGGTGACGTCGAGGTGACGACCGCAGATGCTCAGGTTCATAGTGTGCTCTCCTTCTAAAAGAGGGAAAAAAATTGCGCAGAAATGCGCGGCTTGTGCGTTAGGCGTTCTCCTTGAATTCAGCGGTTTCGGTTAGTACTAGTGTATAGACTCGGGCCGATAAAACAAGCTGAGCTAGCGCAATAACATGTCATTTTTATGGCTGAGCCCCTAGGATGTACCGGCGGCCCGCCTAGGGTCTTCCCGGACCCGCCGGTTACATGCGGAAGTGTTCGCCCAGATAGACGCGGCGCACCGCGGGATCGCCCACGATTTCCTCGGGATGGCCGTCGGTCAGCACCTTGCCCTCGCTGATGATGTAGGCGCGGTCGCAGATGCCCAGCGTCTCGCGCACGTTGTGGTCGGTGATCAGCACGCCGATGCCGCGCCCCTTCAGGAACCGCACGATGCGCTGGATCTCGATCACGGCGATGGGGTCGACGCCGGCGAAGGGCTCGTCCAGCAGGATGAAGCGCGGGCTGGTGGCCAGCGCGCGCGCGATCTCGACGCGGCGGCGTTCGCCGCCCGACAGCGAAATGGCCGCATTGCTGCGGATATGGCCGATCTGCAGTTCTTCGAGCAGGGATTCCATCTGCTCGTTGATCTTGGCCGTGGACAGCGCGCGCCCATCCGGCCCCGTTTGAAGCTCGAGCACCGCGCGGATGTTCTGCTCCACCGTCAGGCGGCGGAACACCGAAGCGTCCTGCGGCAGGTACGACAGCCCCATGCGCGCGCGCTTGTGGATGGGCATGGCCGTGATGGCGGCGCCGTCGATCTCGATGCGGCCGGCGTCGGCGGGCACCAGGCCCACGATCATGTAGAAGCTGGTGGTCTTGCCGGCGCCGTTGGGGCCGAGCAGGCCGACGACTTCGCCGCTGACGACGGACAGGGAGACGTCCTGCACCACCGTGCGGCCGTTATAGGTTTTGCGCAAGCCGGTTGCGCGCAGGCTGCCCTGCTTGACGCCCGTCGGGGCGGAGGTCACGGGAGTCTGCACTGTGGGTTGGTTCATCGTGGCTGCGTATGGTGTGGCTGGGAGGCGCTTCAACGCCCTTTCTTGGCGGCCTGCTGCTTGCGGCATTCCGCGATGGCGGCGTCGGACTTGGCGCGCGGCTCGGCGACCGAACGCACCCGTCCGCCGGGGGCCGACGAGTTGGGGCCGCCCTGGGCTTCGTAGGTGCCGGTCTTTTCGTTGTAGCGCACCCGTTCGCCGCGGATGGTGTCGAAGGGCTTGCCACAGACGTAGCGGATCACGACCGCCTGGCCGATCAGGTCGAACGTGCTTTTGGAGCCGTCGTATTCGGCGCGCAGGCCCTTGCCTTCGATGAGCTCGAAGGTCTCGGGGCGCTCCTGGCGGATGGTCACGACCTTGCCCTTGTTGGCGGTGGCCGTGCCGAACTGGTTGCCGTTGGCGTCCTCGTTGACCTCCAGCACGTCCGAGGTCAGCGTCATGAGCCCGCGCGTCAGGCTGACGTTGCCCGTGAAGACGCTTTTCTTCTTCACGTCGTCGTAGTGCAGGGTCTCCGACAGGATCAGCGTGCTGGGCTCTTCGGCCGCAGGCGCCGATTTGGAACCCTGTTCCGCGGCGTGGACCGGCGCCAGCGCCGCGGCCGCCAGCAGGGCGGCGCCGATCAGGCGGGTCGTCGGGGCAAGGAGAATCCGGAGGTCGGTCATGGTTTTTTCTGGTCAGTGTTGTTGGCGGGAACGCCGTTCCGGGGCTGCTGCTTGCCTTCGGAACCGGCGATTTCCACATCGGTCGATGCCGAAACCTGCAGCTGGCGCGTTTTGTTGTTGTAGCGCATGCCCTTGCCGTTCATGCGCGAACGGCCCTTGAGGACCTCCGCCGGCAGGTCGGTATAGACCACGTCCTCGTCGGGCAGGATGATCAGTTGCTGGCTGCGCACGTCCAGCATGTCGTTGTTGGCGTCGGGCTGGCGGTGCACGTGCGCGTCGCCGTTCATGACGATGCGCTTGCCGCCTTGCTCCATCACGGCCGTCTTGGAGACGGCCACCGTGATGGGGTTGGTCTCGCGCTGGCCCACCGCGCGCGGCGCGGTGATGTGATAGGAGTCGTCGTCGGGGAAGTGTTCCGCGTACTGGCCTTCGAGCCGGTTGATGGGCCGGCCGCTGGGATCGGTGCGCAGCATGACGAAATCGCGCGACCAGGCGTCCATCTCGTGGGTGACGCGGCGCGGCGGGTCCACCGGGATGGCCCGCTGCGCGTAATCGGCCGCCCACCAGGAGCTGGTGACCAGCACCACCAGCAGGAACAGGGCGATCAGAGAGGGAAAACGTTCTTTCATCGGGTTCGCCGCAAGGGCGTGTCGGTTGTCGCGGCGGTCATTGGATGGCGCCCGGGCCCAGCAGGCCCGGCGCCGCCAGGAATGCGCCCAGGCGTCCCTGGGACGCCAGCAGCAGGTCGCAGCATTCGCGCACCGCGCCGTTGCCGCCGGCCTGCGTGGACACCCAGTGGGCGGCCTGGCTGACGTAGCCCGGGGCGTTCGGCACGCTGGCGGCGAAGCCCGCGCGCTGCATGGCCGGCAGGTCGATGATGTCATCGCCCATATAGCCGGTCTGGTTCAGTTGGACACCGCAGCGCTGCGCAAGTTCAGCCAGCGCGCCGCCCTTGTCGCGCACGCCCTGGACCACCTCGGCGATGCCCAGTTCGGCGGCGCGGCGCGCCACGATCGGGCCCGAGCGGCCGGTCATCAGCGCCACCGTCAGCCCGCCTTCCATCAGCAGGCGCAGCCCGTGGCCGTCCAGCGCGTTGAAGCGCTTCTGCAGTTCGCCGCTTTCGCCGTAATAGAGGCTGCCGTCCGTCAGCACGCCGTCCACGTCGAACACCATCAGGCGCACGGTGGCGGCGCGTTCGCGCACGGCGGCGGGGATGCGGGCGAGGACCAGCGCGTCGGCCGGGTGAGTCACGGAAGCAGGAAGAGTCATAGTCATACCACTTTAGCGGCCATCAGATCATGCATGTGCAGGGCGCCGAGCAGGGCGCCGTCGGCATCCAGCACCAGCATGTGGTTGAGCCGTTGTTCGTCCATTTGCTGCGCGGCCTCGACGGCCAGCGCGTCGGGATTGATGCTGCGCGGCGAGCGCGTCATGCCGGATTCCACGGTCAGGCTGCGGATGTCGCCGTGCCGCGCGATCAGGCGGCGCAGGTCGCCGTCGGTGAAGATGCCCAGGGGGCGGTGCTGCGCGTCGGTCACGACCGTCATGCCCATGCCTTTGGCGGACATGACCTCGAGCGCCTGCGACACCGGCGTGCCGGCCAGCACGATGGGCAGGGCGTTGCCCTGGCGCATCACGTCGCGCACGTGCGTCAGCAGGCGGCGGCCCAGCGCGCCGCCGGGGTGCGAGCGCGCGAAATCCTGCGGGCCGAAGCCGCGCGCCTCCAGGCAGGCCACGGCCAGCGCGTCGCCCAGGGCCAGCGCGGCGGTGGTGCTGGCCGTGGGCGCGAGGTTCAGCGGACACGCCTCCTGGGCCACGCTGGCGTCCAGGTGCACGTCGGCCAGCTCGGCCAGTTCCGAACGCGGATTGCCCGTGATCGCGACCAGGCGCGCGCCCATGCGGCGGGCCACCGGCAGGATAGTCAGCAATTCCTGGCCGCTGCCCGAATACGAAATCGCGATGATCACGTCGTCGCGGGTGATCATGCCGAGATCGCCGTGCACGGCCTCGGCCGCGTGCAGGAAAAAGGCCGGCGTGCCGGTCGAGGCCAGCGTCGCCGCGATCTTGCGGGCGATGTGGCCGGTCTTGCCGATGCCGCTCACCACCACGCGGCCGCGACAGGCCAGCAGCATGGCGACCGCCTGCGCAAAGCTGTCGTCCAGCCGGGCCGACAGGTCCAGCAGCCCCTGGCTTTCGATTTGCAGCGTTCTGCGCGCAGATGCCAGCGCGGTCTCGGACGTAGTGGTGGGATGGTCAGTCATGGGCGGATTTTAATATCAGTATGCGGGTTTGCCCCGAGCAGGGGGGTATGGCATCCTGGCGGCTCTTTTCAACGGCTTCCAAACTCTCCTGCAGGTTCGTCCATGTCCAGCCTTCCCAGCCCCGTTCTAGGCACGCCTTTGTCTCCCCTGGCCACCCGCGTCATGCTGCTCGGGGCGGGCGAGCTGGGCAAAGAGGTCATCATCGCCCTGCAGCGGCTGGGCGTGGAGGTCATCGCGGTGGATCGGTATGCCGACGCCCCGGGCCACCAGGTGGCGCACCGGGCGCATGTGGTCTCGATGACCGACCCGCAGGCCTTGCGCAAAGTCATCGAACAGGAGCGGCCGCACGTTATTGTCCCCGAAATCGAAGCCATTGCCACCAATTTGCTGGTCGACCTGGAAGCGGCCGGCGTGGCCCGGGTGACGCCGACCGCCCGCGCCGCCCAGCTCACCATGAACCGCGAGGGCATCCGCCGCCTGGCGGCCGAAACCCTGGGCCTGCCGACCTCGCCCTACCGCTTCGTCGACACCGAGGCCGAGCTGCGCCAGGCCATCGACGGCGGCATCGGCTATCCCTGCGTCATCAAGCCGGTCATGTCGTCCTCGGGCAAGGGCCAGTCCCTGATCAAGAGCGCCGACGACATCGCCGACGCCTGGCGCTACGCCCAGGAGGGCGGCCGGGTAGGGGGCGGGCGCGCCATCGTCGAAGGCTTCATCCGCTTCGACTACGAAATCACCCTGCTCACCGTGCGCGCCCGCGGCGCCGACGGCCAGATCGAGACCCGCTACTGCGAGCCCATCGGCCACAAGCAGGTCGACGGCGACTACGTGGAAAGCTGGCAGCCGCACCCGATGTCGCCCGCGGCGCTGGAGCGCGCGCGCGAGATCGCGCTGGCCGTCACGTCCAACCTGGGCGGTTTGGGCATCTTCGGGGTGGAACTGTTCGTCGCCGGCGACCAGATCTGGTTCTCGGAAGTCAGCCCGCGCCCGCATGACACCGGCCTGGTCACCCTGATCACCCAGGTCCAGAGCGAGTTCGAACTGCACGCCCGCGCGCTGCTGGGGCTGCCGGTGGACACCAGCCTGCGCCAGCCGGGCGCCAGCAGCGTCATCTACGGCGGCGTCGACGCCGCGGCCGTGTCGTTCCACGGCGTGGCCGAGGCGCTGGCCGAGCCCGGCACCGATATCCGCCTCTTCGGCAAGCCCGAATCCTTCGTCAAGCGCCGCATGGGCGTGGGCCTGGCCGTGGCCGACGACGTCGCGGCCGCGCGCGCCAAGGCCAAGCGCGTGGCGGCCGCCGTGTCGGTCCAGGCCGGCTAGCCGCTTTTTCTTCGGTTTTCACCAGCAGCCCCCGCCCAGGCGGGGGCTGCTTGCGTTCGTCCGCCGTCGATGCCCGTCCCGCTTGCGTGCATCCCCATGCCGCCGGTGTGGTTTGCGCTTTCGCATGGTTTGTTCGATAATTTCAGAAATTTCTGAAAGTGACGTAACTGGATTTGTCTGGTTCGCCGCTTCCGTACCGCTGGCGCAGGATCGATCATGGCTCTCACCCCGCAAAACGAACGCTTCATCCTGCATTTCGGGGAAATGGGCAGCCGCTGGGGCGTGAACCGCACGGTCGGCCAGATCTACGCCCTGCTGTTCCTCTCCCCCAAGCCCCTGAACGCCGACGACATCGCCGACGCGCTGGGCTTTTCGCGCTCCAACGTCAGCCTCGGCCTGAAAGAGCTGCAGTCCTGGCGCCTGGTCAAGCTCATCCACCAGGTGGGCGACCGCCGCGACTACTTCGAAACCCCCAAGGACGTCTGGGAGATCTTCCGCACCCTGATGGAAGAAAAGCGCAAGCGCGAGATCGATCCCACGCTCTCGCTGCTGCGGGACACCCTGCTGGAGCCGCCATCCGGGCCGGATGAGGCTTACGCGCAACAGCGCATGACCGAGATGCTGGAGCTCATCGAGCTCTCCACCGGATGGTTCGACGAGGTCCAGCGCCTGCCTCCCGAAACCCTGCAGAACCTGATGAAACTGGGTTCCAAGGTGCAGAAGGTGCTGGGCTTCGCCGGCAAACTGCGCGGCAAGGAATGAAAGTGATCTGTCCTGAATTTATGGATAACCCCTATGAAGTTGTATCCAACGCCCTTACCATTGGGCGCAGACGGCCTGGGAACCATGCCGGTTGCCGTGGCATCTCTTTGGGAGCGCCCCGATGATTGATCTCGACGTCGTGAACCTGTCGCGATTCCAGTTTGCCGCGACCGTCCTCTACCACTTCCTGTTCGTTCCCCTCACGCTCGGCCTGTCTTTCATCCTGGCCATCATGGAGAGCGTGTACGTCATGACCGGCCGCCCCATCTGGCGAAAGATGACCATGTTCTGGGGCACGCTGTTCGGCATCAACTTCGCGCTGGGCGTGGCCACCGGCGTCGTGATGGAATTCCAGTTCGGCATGAACTGGTCCTACTACAGCCACTACGTGGGCGACATCTTCGGCGCGCCGCTGGCCCTCGAGGGGCTGATGGCCTTCTTCCTCGAAGCCACCTTCGTCGGCCTGTTCTTCTTCGGCTGGAACCGCATGTCCAAGGTCAGCCACCTGGTGGTGACCTGGCTGGTGGCGTTCGGCACCAACTTCTCGGCGCTGTGGATCCTGATCGCCAACGGCTGGATGCAGAACCCCGTGGGCGCGGTCTTCAATCCCGACACCATGCGCATGGAGATGACCGACTTCGCCGCGGTGATCCTCAACCCGGTGGCCCAGGCCAAGTTCGTGCACACGGTCAGCGCGGGCTACGTCGCCGGCGCCATGTTCGTCATGTCGATCAGCGCGTGGTACCTGCTGAAGGGCCGCCACATCGACCTGGCCAAGCGCTCGATGGCGGTCGCGGCCAGCTTCGGCCTGGCCTCGGCGCTGTCGGTCGTGGTGCTGGGCGACGAAAGCGGCTACCTCACCACCGAACACCAGAAGATGAAGATCGCGGCCATCGAGTCCATGTGGCACACCGAGCCGGCGCCCGCGTCCTTCAACCTGGTGGCCTGGCCCAACCAGGAAGAGCGCAAGAACGACTTCGCCATCGAGATCCCGTACGTCATGGGCATCATCGGCACGCGCTCGCTGACCACGCCGCTGCTGGGCATCGACGACCTGATCCTGCGCGCCGAGAACCGCATCCGCGACGGCATCGTGGCGTACGACGCGCTGCAGAAGATCCGCGCCAATCCCAAGGACGTGGACGCGCGCATGGTGTTCGACCGGACCTGGCCCGACCTGGGCTACGCGCTGCTGGTCAAGCGCTACCAGCCCGACATGAGCAAGGTCACCGAGGCCGACATCAAGCAGGCCGCGGTGGACACGGTGCCCACGGTGGCGCCGCTGTTCTGGACCTTCCGCATCATGGTGGCGGTGGGCATGTACCTGATCGTGTTCTTCGCCGTGGCCTTCTGGCTGGCCTCGCGCGGCCGCCTGGACAGCCGCCGCGGCCTGCTCAAGGTGGCGCTGTGGAGCCTGCCGCTGCCCTGGATCGCCATCGAAAGCGGCTGGTTCGTGGCCGAGTACGGACGCCAGCCCTGGGTGATCGAAGGCGTGCTGCCGACCTACTACGCGGCCTCGGGCCTGACCGTCATGGACCTGGTCATCTCCCTGGCGATCTACCTGGTGCTGTACACGGTGCTGGCCATCATCGGCGTCAAGGTGATGCTGCACGCCATCAAGGCCGGACCGAAGTCCGATCAGCCGGCGCCCGACAGCGCCGCCGATCCCGTCCACGCCGCCGTGCGCGCCTGAGGAGAGCATCATGGAAAATCTGATCCCCTTCGACTACGGCACCCTGCGCGTGGTGTGGTGGGTGCTGATGGGCGCGCTGCTCATCGGCTTCGCCGTGATGGACGGCTTCGACCTCGGCGTGGCCGCGCTGCTGCCGGTGGTCGCCAAGACCGACGTGGAGCGCCGGGTGGTGATCAACGTGGTCGGCCCCGTCTGGGAAGGCAACCAGGTGTGGCTCATCACCGCGGGCGGCGCCATCTTCGCCGCGTGGCCGCTGCTGTACGCGGCCTCGTTCTCCGGGTTCTACCTGGCGATGATGCTGGTGCTGATCGCGCTGATCCTGCGGCCCGTGGGCTTCAAGTACCGCAGCAAGATGGAAGACACCCGCTGGCGCAGCCGCTGGGACGCCGTGCTGTGCTTTTCGGGCGTGCTGGCCTCGCTGGTGTTCGGCGTGGCCATGGGCAACATCATCCTGGGCGTGCCGTTCACGTTCGACCCCGTCACGCTGCGTCCCATCTACGAAGGCCACTTCTACCAGCTGTTCATGCCGTTCGCCTTGCTGGCCGGCGTGCTGAGCGTGGTGATGCTGGCCATGCACGGCGCCGTGCTGCTGGCCTGGCGCACCGAGGGCGCGGTGGCCGAGCGCGCCCGCAACTGGGGCCGGCTGTGCGCGTTGCTGACCGCCGCGCTTTTCATCGTCGGCGGCTTCTGGGTGGCCGGCGGCATCGGCGGCCACGTGATCACCAGCGCCATCGACGTGGCGGCCCCTTCCAATCCCATGCAGAAGACCGTGTCGGTGCAGGACGGGGCATGGATGGCCAATTACGCCAAGTGGCCGCTGATGTGGATCGCGCCCGCGCTGGGCGTGGCCGGGGCGGTGCTGGCGGCGCTGCTGCTGAGCGTGCGCGCCAACATGCTGGCGTTCCTGGCCTCGGCTACGTCCATCACCGGCGTGATCCTGACGGCGGGCTTTTCGCTGTTCCCGTTCATCATGCCCTCGTCGACCAGACCGCAGGCCGGGCTTACGGTCTGGGACGGCTCGTCCAGCCACTTGACGCTGTGGATCATGGTCATCGCGGTCGCCGTCTTCCTGCCGATCGTCACCGTCTACACCGCCTGGGTCTACCGCGTCATGCGCGGCAAGGTCACCGAGGAATCGGTCGGCGGCACGCCCAACTCATACTGACTTAGGAGCCTCCACCATGTGGTATTTCTCGTGGATACTCGGCCTGGGCCTGGCGTGCGCGTTCGCCATCCTCAACGCGATGTGGTTCGAACTGCGCGAAGGCCATGCGCATGACCCGCGCGCCGGCCGCGACGACGAGTGAGGGGCGACACCAGCGCCCTCGAGCACGATCCCTCCGCAACGCTGGGCAAACCGCCGCGTGAACAGTCGCGGTGGCTGGCGGCGCTTGCCAGGGCCGCCCGGCTGCCGCTGATACTGGCGGGCGCCGCGCCGCTCGTCGGCGGCATCCTGATGGTGGCGCAGGCTTGGCTGCTGGCCAGCGTGCTGGACGCGGCCATCGTCGGGCAGGCGCCCCGGCACGAACTGATCGGCGGCATTCTCGGCATCGCCGCGCTCATGCTGGTCCGCGCGGCCATCGCCTGGGCGGGCGAGCGCGCCGGCGCCGAGGCCGCGGAACGCATCAAGCTGCACGTGCGGCTGTCGCTGTTCCGGCGCCTGCTGCGCCTCGGGCCGCACTGGAGCCGGGGCCGCGCCGCGGGCGAACTGGCCAGCGCGGTGGTGGACCAGGTCGAGGCGCTCGACGGCTATTTCGCCAAGTACCTGCCGGCCATGGCGGCGGCGGCCATGCTGCCGGTGGCGTTCTCCGTGGTGCTGCTGCCGGTGGACGTGATCGCCGGGCTGCTGCTGCTGGTCACCGCGCCGCTGATTCCGCTTTTCATGGCCCTGGTGGGCTGGGGCGCCCAGGGCGCCAGCCGCCGCCACCTGCGCGCGTTCGCGCGGTTGTCGGGTTTTTTCGCCGACCGCCTGCGCGGCCTGTCGACCCTGAAGCTGTATGGCCGGGCCGAGGCCGAAGCCGCCTCGGTGGCCGCGGCCAGCGACGCCCTGCGCCAACGCACCATGTCGGTATTGCGCATCGCCTTCCTGTCGTCGGCGGTGCTGGAGTTCTTCGCCGCGCTGGGCGTGGCGGGCGTGGCCGTCTATATCGGCCTGACCTATCTGGGCTTTCTGGACGTGCGCTGGACGCCGCTGACCCTGCAGGCGGGCCTGTTCTGTCTGCTGATGGCGCCGGAGGTCTATGCGCCGCTGCGCCAGTTCGCGGCGCACTACCACGACCGCGCCACGGCGCTGGCGGCGGTTACGCAGATCGCCGCCTTGTTCGACGGCCTGCCGCAGGACGACGGAACCGGCGATCGCGTCGAAACCGGCGTCCACGCCGCGCCCGCATCGCGCGGCGCGGGCGCGGCGGTGGCCGTGGCGGGCCTGGGCGTGCAGGCGCCGGGGCGCAGCCGCCCGGTGCTGTCCGGCGCCGCGCTGGCGCTGGCCCCGGGCGAGCATGTGGCGCTGATGGGGCCCAGCGGCATCGGCAAGTCCACGCTGCTGGAAGCGCTTGCGCGCCTGCGCCCGGCCGAAGGGGACATCCGCATCGACGGCCTGCCGCTGGCCGAATGGAGCGAGGCGGCCCTGCGCGAACGCGTGGTGCTGATCGGGCAGAAGCCGCAGCTGCTGGCGGGCTCCATCGCCGACAACATCCGCCTGGGCCGGCCCGACGCCAGCGACGCTGAGCTGCGCGAAGCCGCCAGGCGCGCCTGCGTGCTGGAATTCGCCGAGGCGCTGCCGCAAGGGCTGCAGACGCGGCTGGGCGGGCGCGGCCACGGGCTGTCCGGCGGGCAGGCGCAGCGCGTGGCGCTGGCGCGCCTGTTCCTGCGCGATCCGGGCCTGATCCTGCTCGACGAGCCCACGGCGCACCTGGACGAGGACACGCAGGCGCGCGTGCTGGACGAGATTCTGGCCTTTTCGGCCGGCCGCAGCCTGTTGCTGGCGACGCATGCGCCGGCCGTGGCGGCGCGGCTGGGCCGGACCTTGCGCGTGGCCGACGCGAAAGTGGAAGACGCATGAAGAACCTGTTGCTGCTGCTGCCGCTGTATGCCCGCCGAAAAAGCGGGCTTTTGCTCGCATTATTCTGCGCGCTGGCCACGGTGGCGGCGGGCGTGGGCCTGCTGGGCGTGTCGGGATGGTTCCTGACCGGGGCCGCGCTGGCCGGCGCGGGCGCCGCGTTCAATCTGTTCGCGCCGTCGGCGCTGGTGCGCGCGCTGTCGTTCCTGCGCATCGTGGCGCGCTACGCCGACCGCGTCGTCGGCCATGCCGCCACGCTGCGCCTGCTGGCGGACCTGCGCGCCGTGGTGTTCGCGGCGCTCACGCGGCTGACGCCGCGGCAACTGGCGCGCTACCGAGACGGCGACCTGGTGGCGCGCATGACGGGCGACGTGGACGCGCTGGACACGGTATTCCTGTTCGTGCTGGCGCCACTGGCCACCGCGCTGCTGGGCGGCGCCATCCTGACCGCGGTGCTGGGGCGCTGGGTGCCCGCCGCCGCGCTGGCGTTCGCGCTGGCGCTGTTGACGGCCTGCGTGCTGGTGCCCCTGTGGCTGTTGCGGGCCGCGCGCCGGCCGGGCGCGGCGGCGCAGGAAAGCGCGGCCGGACTGCGCGCGGCCACGCTGGACGCGGTGGACGGCCATGCCGACATGGTGGCGCTGCACGCGCAGGCGCAGACCACGGATCACTTCGAGCGGCTGTGCCAGGCCAGCGCGGCCGCGCGCGGCGACCAGGCGCGGGTCGCGGCCCGGGGCCAGTTCTTCCTGCAGTTCGCCGCCGGCGCGGCGGTGCTGGCCTGGCTCTGGTTCGGCCTGGACACGCTGGCCACCGGACGGATCAGCGGTCCGGTGCTGGCCGGCCTGCTGCTGGCGGTCATCGGCATCTTCGAAGTGGCCGGTCCCATCATGCGCGGCGTCTCGCGCATGGGCTCGGCGATGTCGGCGGCGGCGCGCATCCGCGAGGTGACGCAAAGCCAGCCCGACATGCTCGATCCCGATGCGCCGCAGGCCCTGCCCGAGACCGGCGCGCTGGAACTGGACGGCGTGCGCTTCGCCTATCCCGCCGCGCCCGGGGAGCCGGCGCCGGCGGTGCTGGAAGCCGTGAGCCTGCGCGTGGCGCCGGGCGAAAGCGTGGCCATCCTGGGGGCGAGCGGCGCCGGCAAATCGACCCTGCTGCATCTGCTGCTGCGCCTGGAAGATCCGCAGGCCGGGCAGGTGCGTTTCGGCGGCGTGGACGCGCGCGCCTGCGCGCAGGCCGACTGGCACCGCCGCGTCGCCTTGCTGTCGCAGGAGGCGCCGGTGTTCCTGGGCACGCTGCGCACCAATCTGCTCATCGGCGATCCGCAAGCCGACGACGCCGCGCTGTGGCGCGCGCTGGACGCGGCGCGCCTGGGCGATTTCGTGCGCGGCCTGCCCGAAGGGCTGGACACCTGGGCGGGCGAAACCGGTTCGCGGCTGTCGGCAGGCCAGGCGCGCCGCCTGTGCCTGGCGCGCGCGCTGCTGTCGCCGGCCGCGGTCATCGTGCTGGACGAGCCCACCGCCGGCCTGGACGCCGCCGCCGAAACCGCGTTCTTCCAGGACCTGCGAGCCGCGGTGCGCGGGCGCGCCGTGGTGCTCGCCACCCACGCGGCCTTGCCGCCGGGGGCGGTCGACCGAAGCTACCGATTACGCGCCGGCCGCCTGCATGAACATGGTCGGAACGCCATCCTGGCTTAAGCGCGGCCGCGAGGTTATAGTTCGCCTTGCTTCAATTCTTCAGGGCCGTCTTCCATGCAGACCGACTACGCCGAGTACATCCGGCGCACCATCCGCAGCGTTCCAGACTGGCCCCAACCCGGTGTCGTTTTTCGCGATATCACGCCGGTGCTGCAGGATCCGCGCGCATTCCGGGTGCTGATCGATCTCTTCGTCTACCGTTACATGCGCCAGCGCCTGGACCTGGTGGCCGGGATCGACGCGCGCGGGTTCATCGTGGGCAGCGTGCTGGCCTATGAACTGAACCTGGGCTTCGTGCCCGTGCGCAAGAAGGGCAAGCTGCCGTTTCGCACGGTGGCCGAGGAATACTCGCTGGAGTACGGCAACGCGTCCGTCGAAATGCACACGGACGCGGTGCGCACCGGCCAGCGCGTCCTGCTGGTGGACGACCTGATCGCCACCGGCGGCACCATGCTGGCCGCCATCAACCTGCTGCAGCGCCTGGGCGCCAACGTGGTCGAGGCCGCGGCCATCATCGACCTGCCCGGCCTGGGCGGCTCGGCCAAGGTCGCCGCCACCGGCACGCCGCTTTTCACGGTCTGTCAGTACGGGGACGATTGATCACGCATCCAGCAACCGCGGCTGGATGAAGTCCAGGAACGCCTTGGTCTTGGCCGGCAGCATGCGCGAGGGCAGCAGCGCGAACAGCGGCAGCGGCGTCAGGCTCCAGTCGGGCAGCACGCGCACCAGGCTGGATTGCTGGATGGCGCGCTCCATGGCATCGAACACCAGCAGCGGCGTGATGCCCAGGCCCTGGCTGGCCAGGCGGGCGAGCATGCCGACGTTGTTGGCCGACAGCCGCCCCGACACCTGCACGCGTTCCACCTTGTCGCCCGAATGCAGCATCCAGAAGGATGAGTCCTCGCGCATGGTGGGCCGCAGGCATTCGTGGTGGGCGAGATCGGCCGGCGTGCGCGGTTCGCCGTGGCGGGCCAGGTAGTCGGGCGAGGCGTACAGCTGGTGCGCCATCAGCACGATCTTGCGCGATATCAGGCTGGAGTCCGGCTGCTGGCCGAAGCGCAGCACCAGGTCGAACGGATTGCTGATGGGATCGATCGGCCGCATGCTCAGATCGAAATCGCATTCGATGTCCGGATGCTGTTCGCGGAATTCGCGGATCACGGCGGGCAGGAATAGCTGCGCCAGGCTGGTGGGCAGGGAAATGCGCAGCCGGCCCTTGGGCTGCACCGCCATGTCCAGCAGCTGGTCGTGCGCGATGCGCGCCTCTTCCACGATGTGGCGGCAGCGCTCGAAATAGACGGCGCCGGCTTCGGTCAGGTCGATCTTGCGGGTGCTGCGGTTGAGCAGCCGCATTCCGATGCTGCGTTCCAGTTCGCTGACCCGGCGCGAGAGGGTGGAGGTTGGAATATTCAAGGCTTCGGCCGCGTGGCTGAAGTTCTTGCGCTTGGCGACTTCGACGAACAGGGCGATGTCGTTAAGCTGTATATCCATAGGTCCTCGTCATTCAAAATTCCATTTCTGGCAGATTCATATCATAAATGTAATTATTGTCCCGCCAGCAGGAATGTCTATTCAGCGCGGGATAAAAGTCCGGGGCGCGCATGGCGTAATCCGGCGCCGTTACGTAGCTTGCGCGTGGCTGAATGCCGGACAGGCTTGCGGCACAACGGTTTTTCCAAGTCTTGTGCAAAAATTGATCGGGTTTGGCCGGCGATAGCCAGGAATTATCCCGTTCATGAAAATATGTTCGCCAAATTAAGGGTTTTTACTAGGTCGCAATCGCCAGATACTTCGTCCCAGCAATCAAATTGTCATATCGCGGCGCCAGCCTGGCGCCTGCGGTGTGCAAGGTTTAGGATGGAGTCGTCTCAATGAAAGCCCTAGCTACCGCCCTTATGGTTACCGCCACGCTGGTAGGCATGTCCGCCGCTCACGCCGATGGCAAGACGCGTGAACAAGTCCAACAGGAACTGCAGGCCGCCAAGGCCGCCGGCCAGGTCACGTTCGGTGAACTGGATTACCCGCCTGCCGCCGCCGAGCGCAGCGGCATGTCGCGCGAGCAGGTCCAACAGGAACTGCAAGCCGCCCAGGCCGCCGGCCAGGTGACCTCGGCCGAGCTGGACTACCCGCCCAAGGCCGCCGTGTCGCAATCGGCCGGCAAGACCCGCGAGCAGGTCCGCCAGGAACTGGCCGAGGCCAAGGCGCGCGGCGAATACACCTTCGGCGAACTGGATTACCCGCCCCAAGGCAAGTAAGCCGCTCGCGCCGCAAGGCCGTCGAGAACCCCTCGCGCATGCAGGCCGAGGGGTTTTTCTTTGGCGCGCGCGTATCGATAGTGTTGCGCGCGCGCATCGGAATTGGACGGCGGCCGCGACAACTGTTGTGGGCCGGCCTGGGCGCGCCAACAATGTCCAGGACGGTCGTTTTCCGAATGCGTGCAATGATTCACATTTGATATCAGTGCGTTAGCGGCGGTTTCCAGAAATCGCCTGACCGGCGGCGCCGGCCATTATTCCAACCATGGAAAGTTGTTCTTCGAAATCCGGGTTACTTCGAATTGGCGCAGGCAGGACACTAGCTTCAGTGCATGCGCCGCGGCGTGCCGCGGCACGCAAATTCCGGCCCGCTTGCGTGGTGGGTTTGCGATTTGCCTTTATCTCGCCATATTGGGGACTTATATGAAGAAGACGTTATTGGCCGCAACGCTGCTGGCCGGCTTTGCCGGCGCAGCGCAGGCCGCCGACTCCGTGACGCTGTACGGCTTGATCGACGCCGGCGTCGGCTACGAAAGAGTGAAGTTCGACGGCCATGCGCAAAGCCGCTTCGGCGGCGTGCAGGGCGTGAGCAGCGGCTCGCGTTTCGGCCTGCGCGGCACGGAAGACCTGGGCGACGGCCTGCGCGCCGTCTTCACGCTGGAAGGCGGCTTCGGCCCGATGAACGGCAACTCGTTGCAGAACGGCCGCCTCTGGGGCCGCCAGGCCACCGTCGGCCTGGACAGCGATAGCTGGGGCCGTCTGGAATTCGGCCGCCAGACCAACCTGGCGTCCAAGTACTTCGGTTCGATCGACCCGTTCTCGATCAGCTACAACACCGCCAACATGGGCACCACGTTCGGCAGCGCCAACACGATGCGCCTGGACAACATGGTGCTGTACCAGACCCCCAGCATGGGCGGCTTCAAGGTTGGCGTGGGCTACTCGTTCAGCGCCGATGACACGGTCACGGACAGCAAGCAGACCGGCTTCGAAAGCGGCAACAACAACCGCGTGCTGACCGCCGGCATCCAGTACGTCAACGGCCCGCTGAACCTGGCCGCCGCGTACGACCGCTTCAACCCGTCCAACGACAGCGCCGGCGGCAAGTCGTCCGCGCGCATCCAGGAATACATCGTCGGCGGTTCGTACGACTTCGAAGTCGTGAAGCTGGCCGCCGCGTTCGGCCAGACCCGCGACGGCTGGTTCGTGGGCCAGAACATGGGCACCACGCCGGACGGCATGGAGAAGCTGGGCACGTTCAAGCTGGCCGATGGCTTTCGCGCCAACTCGTACATGATCGGCGCGACCGTGCCGCTGGGCCGCCACGCCGTGTTCGGCTCGTGGCAGCGCGCGACCCCCAGCAACGACAGGCTGACCGGCGACGACGCGACCTTCAACGTCTACAGCCTGGGCTACACCTACGACCTCTCCAAGCGCACCAACCTGTACGCGTACGCCTCCTACGGCGACAACTACGCGTTCCAGCGCGATGCGACCGACACCGCTGTTGCGGTGGGCGTGCGCCACCGTTTCTGAGCGACAGTACGTCCGGCCGATACCTTGCTGAATGCGCGGCCCGTCTCCGCGGGCCGCCGAGTGACAGCGAACCCCCCCTCCCAGGTTGGGGCCGGACGTATCTGGAGCAGGAAAGGGAAGGGCCTCCGCAAGGAGGCCCTCTCGTTTTTCCGCCGCCGCGCCGAGGCGCGCGCCGCCCGCTACAGGAACAGCTTGTAGGCCGGGTTGTCGGTCTCGTTCCAGTGCGGATAGCCGAGCTCGGCCACGAAGCTGCGGAACTGCTTCTTGTCGGCCGGCGGCACCTGGATGCCGATCAGGATGCGGCCGTAGTCGGCGCCCTGGTTGCGGTAATGGAACAGGCTGATGTTCCAGTCCGGATTCATCGCGTTCAGAAAGCGCATCAGCGCGCCCGGGCGTTCCGGGAACTCGAAGCGGTACAGCAGTTCGTTGCGCGCCAGCGCCGAACGTCCGCCCACCATGTGGCGCAGGTGGGTCTTGGCCATTTCGTCATGCGTCAGGTCCAGCGTATCGAAGCCGTGGCGGCGGAAGTTGGCCGCGATCTTGTCCGGCTCGGCCGCCGACGACACCTGGATGCCGACGAAGACGTGCGCGCGGTCCGAATCCGAGATGCGGTAGTTGAACTCGGTGACGCTGCGCTCGCCCACCAGTTCGCAGAAGCGGCGGAAGCTGCCGCGCTGCTCGGGCATGGTGACGGCGAAGATGGCTTCGCGCATTTCGCCCACTTCGGCGCGTTCGGACACGAAGCGCAGGCGGTCGAAATTCATGTTGGCCCCGCAGGCGATGGCCACCAGGGTCTTGCCCTTCAGGTTCTGCTCGGCCGCGTATTGCTTGGCGCCGGCCACCGCCATTGCGCCAGCCGGCTCGAGCACGCTGCGCGTGTCCTGGAACACGTCCTTGATGGCCGCGCAGATCGCGTCGGTATTGACCACCACGAAGTCGTCGACGTACTGGCGCGTGAGCTTGAAGGTTTCCGCGCCCACCATCTTCACCGCCGTGCCGTCGGAAAACAGCCCCACGTCGTTCAACTGCACCCGCCGGCCCGCGCGCACGCTGCGCAGCATGGCGTCGGAGTCTTCGGTCTGCACGCCGATGATCTTGATTTCCGGGCGCAACTGCTTGATGTAGGCCGCCACGCCCGCGATCAGGCCGCCGCCGCCGATGGCCACGAAGATGGCGTCGATCGGGCCGGGATGCTGGCGCAGGATCTCCATGCCCACCGTGCCCTGGCCGGCGATGACATCGGGATCGTCGAAGGGATGGACGAAGGTCAGCTTTTCCTTCTTTTCCAGCACCTGCGCGTGCGCGTAGGCGTCGGAGAAGCTCTCGCCGGCCAGCACCACCTCGCCGCCCAGCCGGCGCACCGCGTCGATCTTCACCTGCGGGCTGGTGGTGGGCATGACGATGACGGCCCGGCAGCCCAGCCGGCTGGCCGCCAGCGCCACGCCTTGCGCGTGGTTGCCGGCGGAAGCGGCGATCACGCCGCGGCTGCGCGCCGCCGGGCTCAGGTTGGCCATCTTGTTGTACGCCCCGCGCAGCTTGAAGCTGAACACCGCCTGGGTATCTTCGCGTTTGAGCAGGACCGTGTTCGAAATCCGCTGCGACAGCAGCGGGGCCGCCTCCAGCGGGGATTCGACCGCGACGTCGTAAACCTTGGAAGTCAGGATGCGTTTCAGGTAATCGGTGGACATGGAGCGTGCAGAGTAGGGAAGTGGGGGAGATTATTGCAGACGGCCGGGCGCGGCTACACTCGCCCCACTATGGAAGAAAGTCTGTTGTCCGCCGTTCACTGGATGCTGGGGGTGCTGGCGCTGCCCTCGGTCGGCCTGTCCGCGATCTTCACGGTTTCGCTGGTGTCGGCGACCCTGCTGCCGATGGGCTCCGAGCCGGCCGTGTTCGGCTATATCAAGCTCGCGCCCGACATGTTCTGGCCGGCCGTGCTGGTGGCCACGCTGGGCAACACCATAGGCGGGGCCATCAGCTACGCGATGGGGCTGGGCGCCGAGCGCGCCGTGCAGCGCTGGAAGGAAAAACACCCCCATCCGCACCCCGACGCCACCGAAAGCGGACGCATGCGCGGGCGCTGGAACGAGCGGGCCCACGACTGGATCCACCGCATGGGCCCGCCGGCCCTGCTGCTGTCCTGGCTGCCCGCGGTGGGCGATCCGCTGTGCGCGGTGGCGGGATGGCTGCGGCTGCCCTTCTGGCCCTGCGTGCTCTACATGGCCATCGGCAAGTTCCTGCGCTATCTGGTCATGACGGCCAGCCTGCTGTGGTTTTTCCCGGGGCAGATCTAGCGCCGGCGTCCCGATAAATAGGGGACGCATTATTTCGGATTTTCCGCGGTTCCATGCCCGTTCCTGGGGGTATTCAGGGACAGACATGAACGATGGCATAAAATGTTTTTTTACGGGCCCCTCTTGCAGCCATGAACGCCCCACTCGCTAGCCACATCTTGAACGGGGCGATGCCGCCCGCAGCACCCGCGCGCTTGCGCGAAATCCCCTACAACTACACCTCGTTCTCCGACCGCGAGATCGTCGGCCGGTTGCTGGGCGACGATGCTTGGAGCCTGTTGACCGACCTGCGCGGCGAACGCCGCACCGGACGCTCGGCCCGCATGCTGTACGAGGTGCTGGGCGACATCTGGGTGGTGCGCCGCAATCCCTATCTGCAGGACGACCTGCTCGACAACCCCAAGCGCCGCAAGCAGCTCATCGAAGCCTTGCATCACCGCCTGGCCGAGATCGACCGCCGCCGCGAGCCCGACGTGCCCGCCGAGGCCGGCCACGACCCGCACCGCGACGAGAAGGTCGTCGGCCTGCTGGCGCGGGCCCGTTCGGCCATCGCCGCCTTCGAGGGCGAGTTCGACCAGACCGCCATGATGCGCAAGCAGGCGCAGAAGGCGCTGGGCCGCATCACCGCGCGCGACAACATCAAGTTCGACGGCCTGTCGCGGGTCTCGCACGTCACCGACGCCACCGACTGGCGCGTGGAGTATCCCTTCGTGGTGCTGACGCCGGACTCGGAAGACGAAGTCGCGGCGCTGGTCACGGCCTGTATCGAGCTGGGCCTGACCATCATCCCGCGCGGCGGCGGCACCGGCTATACCGGCGGCGCGATTCCGCTGACCTGGAAGTCGGCGGTCATCAACACCGAGAAATTCGACAAGCTGGGCCAGGTCGAGTCCTGTATCCTGCCCGGGCTCACCGAGCCCGTGGCGGTCATCCATGCCGGCGCCGGCGTGGTGACCAAGCGGGTCTCCGAGGCCGCCGAGGCGGCGGGCTTCGTCTTCGCCGTCGACCCGACCTCGGCCGAGGCCTCGTGCGTGGGCGGCAACATCGCCATGAACGCCGGCGGCAAGAAAGCCGTGTTGTGGGGCACCGCGCTGGACAACCTGGCCTGGTGGCGCATGGTCGACCCCAACGGCAACTGGCTCGAAGTCAGCCGCCTCGACCACAACATGGGCAAGATCCACGACGTGGACGTGGCCCGCTTCGAACTCAAGTGGTTCGACGGCCGCGGCAAGCCGGGCGAGCGCCTGCTCAAGACCGAGACGCTGGAGATCCAGGGCCGCGTGTTCCGCAAGGAAGGCCTGGGCAAGGACGTCACCGACAAGTTCCTGGCCGGCCTGCCGGGCATCCAGAAAGAAGGCTGCGACGGCCTGATCACGTCGGCGCGCTGGGTGCTGCACCGCATGCCGCGCCACACGCGCACGGTCTGCATGGAATTCTTCGGCCAGGCGCGCGACGCGATCCCGTCGATCGTCGAGGTCAAGGGCTACCTGGACGGCGAGGGCCGCGCGCGCGGCGCCATCCTGGCCGGCCTGGAGCACCTGGACGAACGCTACCTGCGCGCCGTGGGCTACGCCACCAAGAGCAAGCGCGGCGTGCTGCCCAAGATGGTCCTGATCGGCGACATCGTCGGCGATGACGAGGACGCGGTGGCCGCGGCGGCCAGCGAGGTCGTGCGCCTGGCCAACACCCGCCACGGCGAGGGCTTCGTGGCCGTCAGCCCCGAAGCGCGCAAGAAGTTCTGGCTGGACCGCTCGCGCACCGCCGCCATCGCGCGCCACACCAACGCCTTCAAGATCAACGAAGACGTGGTGATCCCGCTGCCGCGCATGGGCGAATACACCGATCACATCGAGCGCATCAACATCGAGCTCTCGACCCGCAACAAGCTCAAGCTGCTGGGCGCGCTGGAGGCCTATCTGCGCACGCCGCTGCCGGTGGGCAAGGCCGACGACAGCGAGACCGACATCGCGGACACCCGCGCCGAGGCGCTGGCCGAGCGCACCCGCCAGGCGCTGGAGCTGCTGGCCGGCGCGCGCCGCCGCTGGCAGTGGCTGCTGGACAACCTGGACATGCCGCTGGCGCAGGCCTTGCCCGAGCTGCACGGCCTGGGCATGGGCGAACTGCAGGCCACGCTGTCGGACCGCGTGGCGGCCCAGCCCGGCGCGCGCCTGTTCGACGTGGTGCAGGACCGCAGCATCCGCGTGTCCTGGAAGGCCGAAGTGCTGGCCGGGCTGCAGCGCACCTACTCGGGCGCGGCGTACAAGAAGATCGTCGACGAGCTGATCGCCATCCACGGCCGCGTGCTCAAGAGCCGCGTGTTCGTCGCGCTGCACATGCACGCCGGCGACGGCAACGTGCACACCAACATCCCCGTCAACTCGGACGACTACGAGATGCTGCAGGAGGCCCACCAGGCCGTCGAGCGCATCATGCAGATCGCCCGCGACCTGGACGGCGTGATCTCCGGCGAGCACGGCATCGGCCTGACCAAGTACGAATTCCTGACCGACGCCGAACTGGCGCCGTTCCAGGAATACAAACGCCGCGTGGACCCCAACGGCCACTTCAACGCCGGCAAGCTCATGCCCGGCGCCGACCTGCGCCACGCCTGGACGCCCAGCTTCAACCTGATGGGCCACGAGTCGCTCATCATGCAGCAAAGCGACATCGGCGCGATCTCGGAATCCATCAAGGACTGCCTGCGCTGCGGCAAGTGCAAGCCGGTGTGCGCCACGCACGTGCCGCGCGCCAACCTGCTTTATTCGCCGCGCAACAAGATCCTGGCGACCTCGCTGCTGGTGGAGGCCTTCCTGTACGAAGAGCAGACCCGCCGCGGCGTGAGCCTGAAGCACTGGGAAGAATTCGAGGACGTGGCCGACCACTGCACGGTCTGCCACAAGTGCTACAACCCCTGTCCGGTGGACATCGACTTCGGCGACGTGTCCATGAACATGCGCGCCGTGCTGCGGCGCATGGGCCGCAAGTCCTTCAATCCCGGCACGGCCAGCGCCATGTTCTTCCTGAACGCCAAGGACCCGGCCACCATCAACGCCACCCGCAAGGCGATGGTGGGCGTGGGCTACAAGGTGCAGCGCGCCGCGCACGACCTGCTCTCGGGCCTGGTCAAGAAGCAGACGTCGGCGCCGCCGGCCACGGTCGGCAAGCCGCCGCTGCGCGAGCAGGTGGTGCACTTCGTCAACAAGAAGATGCCGGGCGGGCTGCCCAAGCAGGCCGCGCGCAAGCTGCTGGACATCGAAGACGCCAACTACGTGCCCATCATCCGCGACCCCAAGGCCACCACGGCCGACACGGAAGCGGTGTTCTACTTCCCGGGCTGCGGCTCGGAGCGCCTGTTCTCGCAGGTCGGCCTGGCCACCCAGGCCATGCTGTGGCATGCGGGCGTGCAGACCGTGCTGCCGCCGGGCTACCTGTGCTGCGGCTATCCTCAGCGCGGCAACGGCATGACCGACAAGGCCGAGCAGATCATCACCGATAACCGGGTGCTGTTCCACCGCGTCGCCAACACGCTGAACTACCTGGACATCAAGACCGTGGTGGTCAGCTGCGGCACCTGCTACGACCAGCTGGCCGGCTACGAGTTCGACAAGATCTTCCCCGGCTGCCGCCTGATCGACATCCACGAATACCTGCTGGAAAAAGGCATCAAGCTCGAAGGCGCCAAGGGCGTGCGCTACATGTACCACGACCCCTGCCACACGCCCATGAAGCTGCAGGAGCCGATGAAGACCGTGCGCGCGCTGGTGGGCGAGGGTGCGGTCAAGAGCGACCGCTGCTGCGGCGAATCCGGCACGCTGGCAGTCACCCGGCCGGACATCTCCACGCAGGTGCGCTTCCGCAAGCAGGAGGAACTGCTCAAGGGCGACGCCGCGCTGCGCAGCGACGGTTTCACGGGCGACGTGAAGGTGCTGACCTCGTGCCCGTCGTGCCTGCAGGGCCTGTCGCGCTATCAGGGCGACACCGGCATGGACGCCGACTACATCGTGGTCGAGATGGCGCGCCACATCCTGGGCGAAAGCTGGATGGAGGACTACGTCCGCCGCGCCAACGCGGGCGGCATCGAGCGCGTGCTGGTGTAAGTCGGACACACGCGCCCGGCGGCATTGCGCCGGGCGCGTTCATTGACGTGGCGCAATGCGGCGCGGCCCGACTTCATGTTGAGATTCGTTTTTAAATAAAATCGATTCTCATTATTGAATCCGGACACCCGTATTGCGCCATGCCCGCTTCTTCCAGAACCACCATCCTCGCCGCCGCCCTGGCGGCCGCGGCCAGCCTGCCTGCCGGCGCCGCCCTGCAGCCCATGTCCGAAGCGCCGCTGGCCGGGGAGGCCGAACTCCAGTGCCGCTTCGGCGAGGACAACAGCACCGAGTGCGTCAGCACCTACCGGTACACCATTCTGACGCCGGCCGGGCGCGACGTGGTCTCGCGCATCGACCGCAGCTATCCGGAGACCGACAGCCTGGAAGTCTTGCGCGCGGAGCTGATCCAGCCGGGCGAGCCGCCGGCGCCGCTGGCCGACGAACAGATCGACACCCGCATGGCGCCCAATCCGGACCAGGGCTTTCTGCGGTTCAAGCAGACCTCGCTGGCCTTTCGCAATCTGCGGGTGGGCAGCACCATCGTCTTCACGCTGCGGGAACGTTCCGCCGGCATCGCGCAGGCCACGCAATTCCATTACCGGCTCAATCTGACGCCGGCGCAGGTGCGCCAGGACCGCTTCCGGGCCGAGTTCAGCGCCGGCCGTCCGATGATCTGGCGCGCCGAGGCCATGGACGACTATCGCATCGAGGCCTCGCCCGACGCCAGGCGCATCACCGTGGCGCTGAAAACCACGCCGTACTACCACGCCTACGTCAATGAATCCGACAACGGCTATCTGCGCCGGCCCCCGCGCCTGGAGATCGGCAGCGCCGCCGGGCTGCAGGATTATTTCGGCCCGTTCGCCGCGCGCTACAACGAGATCCTGTCGGCGCCGCTGCCGCCGGCCGCCGCCCAGGCCGTCCAGGCGCAGCGCGGCA
>Ga0182742_1001652_pt1 | contig 27476 bp, 24 predicted proteins | sample eDN5th37CBELigMG_FD_128880 | JGI IMG/M metagenome (GOLD analysis project Ga0182742, IMG submission 128880) | Enriched Miracle-Growth compost microbial communities from Emeryville, California, USA - eDNA 5th pass 37_C BE-Lig MG (version 2)... ...
AAAAAAGCCGATTCTATCCCAAAAACATCGGATGAAGGAAGCATTGGAAGGTAATACTGAATGATAATATGAGATTCGGAGGAGGAACGAATGTGAGCCTGACACTCGTCCTGTTATTGGTACAGGTGTTTTTTGCCGTTGTGATCGGATTATATTTCTGGAACTTGTTGAAAAATCAGCAAACGAATAAAACTGCCGTCGAGAGAGAGTCGAAGAAGGAGATGGAGAAGCTCCGGAAGCTGCGCAGCATCTCTCTCACGAAGCCGCTTGCCGAACGGACGCGGCCGACGACGATGTCTGATATCGTCGGGCAGAAGGAAGGGTTAAGGGCGCTGAAAGCCGCGTTGTGCGGGCCGAATCCGCAGCATGTGATCATCTACGGCCCGCCGGGGGTGGGGAAAACGGCTGCGGCTCGCGTGGTGCTGGAGGAAGCAAAGAAAAACCCAGATTCGCCGTTCCGTCCGGATGCGAAGTTTACCGAGATCGACGCGACGACGGCGCGTTTCGATGAGCGGGGCATCGCGGATCCGCTGATTGGTTCCGTCCACGACCCGATCTATCAAGGGGCGGGCGCTATGGGGGTGGCAGGCATTCCCCAGCCGAAGCCGGGGGCTGTGAGCAAGGCGCACGGAGGCGTGCTGTTTATTGATGAAATCGGAGAATTGCATCCGATTCAATTGAATAAGCTGTTGAAAGTGCTGGAGGACCGCAAGGTGTACCTGGAGAGCGCCTATTATAACGCGGAGGATACTCACATTCCGGGTTATATTCATGATATATTCCAGAACGGCCTGCCGGCGGATTTCCGTCTGGTCGGCGCGACGACGCGGACGCCGCAGGAGCTTCCGCCGGCGTTGCGTTCCCGTTGTATGGAAATTTTCTTCCGTCCGCTGCTGCCGGATGAGGTAGCCGAAATTACCGCTAACGCGATGAGGAAGGTCGGCATCGAGCCGAATCAGGGAGCGATCGACGTTGTGAAGCAATACGCGACGAACGGACGTGAAGCGGTGAACATCGTTCAGCTTGCCGCCGGGATTGCGTTGACTGAAGGGCGCAAGGATATCACTCCGGAAGATGTGGAATGGGTCGTCCGAAGCAGCCAGATGACGCCTCGTCCGGAGAAGAAGATTCCGTTGGAGCCCGCCGTCGGGCTTGTAAACGGCTTGGCGGTGTTCGGGCCGAATATGGGCACGCTGTTGGAAATCGAAGTGACGGCGTCGGCCGCCGAGCTTCCGGGCAACGGGAAGGTCAACATTACCGGAGTGGTGGATGAAGAAGAGCTGGGAGGCGGCGGTTCAAAGACGCTGCGGCGCAAAAGTATGGCGCGCGGCTCTGTGGAAAATGTGATCACTGTGCTTCGGCGTTTTGGATTGCAGCCGCAGAATTATGATCTGCATGTGAACTTCCCGGGCGGCATTCCGATCGACGGACCAAGCGCAGGCATTGCAATGGCTACGGCGATCGCATCGGCTATCCTCGGGATTCCGATCGACAACAAGATCGCCATGACTGGCGAAGTCAGCATCCATGCCAAGGTAAAGCCTGTGGGCGGCGTTGTGGCGAAGGTGGAGGCAGCCTTCCAAGCAGGAGTGACGAAAGTGTATATTCCGAAAGAAAATTGGCAGTCGATCTTCGCGGATTTGGGCGGTGGCTTGGAGGTTGTACCGTTAGAGCATATCGATCAGCTGTTCAGCGACCTGTTCCAGATCGAGCGGAAAGAGCTTCGCGCCGTCGTACCGAATATTGCGGGGGATAACGCAGCACCTTCGGTATCCGTGCTGCACGCGGAAGGCTGACAGCCAATTCCAGCGCGTTGGTAATTGCTAATATACTTTGATAGAATGTATATTACGTATTTTTTACAATGAAGAGTCTCTTGGAGGTGCCACAGATGGGCTTAACGAAACCGAGAGGACGGCGCCTGCCGCTGTTGCCTTTACGGGGGCTCTTGGTGTATCCGAGCATGGTGCTCCACTTGGATGTAGGCCGGGAAAAGTCAGTAAAAGCGCTGGAAAAGGCAATGATCGAGGACAACTTAATTTTGTTATGCACCCAGTCTGAGATCAATATTGAAGAACCGTCCCAGGACGATATATATCACGTCGGCACGATATCGAAGGTTCGCCAAATGCTCAAGCTGCCGAACGGTACGATCCGTGTGCTGGTAGAAGGCGTTACGCGCGCTGAAATTGTGAATTATGTGCCGAACCCAGAGTTCTACGAAGTGATGGTATCGGAGATCGAGGAAAAATCAGCCGACGATCCGGAGGTTCACGCGTTAACTAGAACGCTGCTAACTCAATTTGAACATTACGTTAATCTGTCAAAAAAGGTGACACCGGAGACGTTCCAAGCCGTCTCCGATATTGGCGAGCCGGGCCGGTTAGCGGATGTGATTTGCAGCCATCTTCCGTTGAAAATCAAGGATAAGCAGAGCATTCTGGAAACGGCGGATGTCCGCGAACGGCTGGAGAAGCTGCTTGGCTTCCTGAACAATGAGCGGGAAATGTTAGAGCTTGAGCGCAAAATTAATCAGCGCGTGAAGAAGCAGATGGAGAAGACGCAGAAGGAATATTATCTGCGGGAGCAAATGAAGGCCATTCAGAAGGAGCTTGGAGATAAGGAAGGCCGCGCGGGGGAAGCGGAAGAGCTGAGAAACCAGCTGAAGAATGCCAACCTTCCGGAATCGGTCACGGAAAAAATCGAGAAGGAAATCGATCGGCTCGAAAAAACGCCCGCGACCTCGGCGGAAGGCGGCGTTATCCGCACGTATGTGGAATGGCTGTTGGGGCTGCCTTGGTCGGTGTCGACAGAGGACGATCTCGATCTTACAAAGGCCGAAGAGGTGCTGAATGCGGGGCACTTCGGCATGGAGAAGCCGAAGGAACGGATTCTCGAATATTTAGCGGTACAGAAGCTTGTAAAGAAGCTTAAGGGACCAATCTTGTGCTTCGTCGGCCCTCCCGGCGTCGGCAAGACGTCTCTCGCGAGATCGATCGCGGAATCGCTCGGCCGGAAGTTTGTGCGTATTTCCTTAGGAGGCGTACGCGACGAAGCGGAAATCAGGGGACACCGCCGCACCTACGTCGGCGCGATGCCCGGCCGCATCATTCAAGGCTTAAAGACGGCAGGCAGCAATAATCCTGTATTTTTGTTGGATGAGATCGATAAGATGGCTATGGATTTCCGCGGCGATCCTGCTTCCGCGCTGCTGGAGGTGCTTGACCCGGAACAAAACAATACGTTCAGCGATCATTATATCGAGCTGCCCTTCGATCTTTCGAAGGTCATGTTCGTCACGACTGCGAACGCCATGCACAATATACCGGCACCGCTGTTGGATCGGATGGAAGTGCTATACATCCCGGGTTATACGGAAATTGAGAAGCTGGAGATCGCCAAGCGCCATCTGCTGCCGAAGCAGCGCCGGGACCACGGCTTGGAGGAGGAACAGCTGACGGTTACCGGCGAAGCCCTCACCAGCATCATTAGAGAATACACCCGCGAAGCCGGCGTGCGTAATTTGGAGCAGCAGATTGCGTCGCTATGCCGGAAAGCGGCCAAGAAAATCGTTGCGGACCCGGAGCGTAAAGTGACGATTGACCAGGGAGATATCGCCGAATATTTGGGGCCTTCCAAATTCCGCTTCGGCCTTGCCGAGGAAGAGGATCAAATCGGTGTCGTGTGCGGCTTAGCGTGGACCGAGGTGGGCGGCGACACGCTGTTGATAGAAGTCACCGTCATGCCCGGCAACGGCAAGCTGACGCTCACAGGCAAGCTCGGCGACGTCATGAAAGAATCGGCGCAGGCGGCGTTCAGCTATGCCCGCTCCCGCGCCGAGGAATTGCAAATTCCGCCGGATTTTCACGAAAAGAAGGACATTCATATCCATGTTCCGGAAGGCGCGATCCCGAAGGACGGCCCGTCCGCGGGGATCACAATGGCTACGGCGTTAATTTCCGCGTTAACAGAGCGTCCGGCGCGGCGTGATGTCGCCATGACGGGAGAGATCACACTGCGCGGCCGGGTGCTGCCGATCGGCGGGTTGAAGGAGAAGGCACTGGCTGCCCATCGGGCGGGCATCCGTAAAATATTGTTCCCGAAGGATAATACGAAAGACCTCGAGGAAATCCCGGAAAGCGTGAAGCAAGAGGTGACGTTCGTGCCCGTCTCTCATATGGATGAAGTGCTTAAACATGCGTTGGCAGATCAATAACGCTCCCCGGGTGTATAGGATGAGGAAGGTTGGAGAATATTTGTGAAAATCGTTTCAACTGAGTTTGTCATCAGCGCCGTAAAACCGGAGCAATACCCAACAGACGCCTTGCCGGAGATTGCTCTGGCAGGGCGCTCCAATGTCGGGAAGTCATCGCTGATTAACCGTATGATCCAGCGTAAAAATTTAGCCCGCACAAGCGGCCAGCCCGGCAAAACGCAAACCTTAAACTACTACCGCGTCAACGGAGAGATGTACTTTGTGGACTTGCCGGGTTATGGCTTTGCCCGCGTGTCTATGCAGCTGCGCCAACAATGGGGAAAGATGATCGAGACATATCTGACGAAGCGGGAAACCCTTCGCGGCGTGCTTCATCTGATCGATATCCGCCACAACCCGACAGAGGAAGATATCATGATGAGCGAATGGCTCGCGCACTATGGGATCCCAACCTGTGTGGTCGCTACGAAGGCTGACAAAATCTCGAAGAACAAACGAGCGTCACATGCGAAAATCATTCGCGAAGCGCTCGGACGGGACAAGACCGAGCCGCTGATCGTATTTTCGTCCGAGGAAGGCATCGGCAAGGATGAGCTTTGGGACTGGATACTGAAAACACTTCGTTGAAAACGTCAGAAAATTTAAGAAAATTCGTTGAATATAGCAGATTATCTCCGATTTCGCCCAAAAATAAAATATCTCAAAGAAGCAGGAACCTTTCACTTTGATGTATAATATAGGATACGGGGACCGAAACATGCGTTTCCTAACCTTAATAATGGGGAGATCATTTGTATGGCGCAGAGGTTAGCGACTGAATATGTCAAAACCTGCCTAGTCTTATCGGAAGAAGATCTGTCTACGTTTCTGCAATTGTTTCAACATGATAAGCTTACATTTCAAGTGAAGGTTTTAGAAAATGGTGACCGCGAAGTCGAGTTTCCAAATGCTGCGGAAGCCGATCCGATTGTGCTGACGTTTGAACACAAGCAAGGGAATTACGTGTTAGGAGGCTCCTGCCGCTTCACGGATCTAAAGCTTGCGAATGCAATGCGCAAGGGAGTATCCCAGTTTAAAGGCAACGCTGTTGTACGCCGGATTTATCCATCTTATACATTGGAGTATCATTATCATTCCGGTTCTGTCATTCATATTTCGGAACTCACGCGTCAAGGCCGGCGGATCGTCTATGAACGCAAGGATACCGCATGGCAATTGCTTGAGACGTACCGTAAACTTGCTGTAGAGAAGCAGATTGAGGATGTGAAGCTTTGCATTGATCATCTGTTGGACCGGCGGATCCGGAGCATGGAGCCGGATCAGCTGCAAATCATCGATGAAGATTTGACGCGATTAACGCATCGCTTATTTGTACTCGAGGCTTAACATGATGCAGCAGTTTTCGCGCTACTGGCGCACCGGCTGCCGGCGGTTTTCCGCCGGCAGTTTTTTCTTTCGATCGAATTAAAAAAAAGGTATTGCAATTAGCCCGGTTTGATGTTACTTTTATCATCGTTGACAAATTTAATAGGAACCAGGATTCACTCAGGACATGGATGATCGCAAGATTGATCCCCTTAAGCAGTGAATGACGTAGGTCCTAGCGGATGAAATTAAGCAACACATTTTATTCCTAGGAAGGGGGAACCGAAAGGTGGAATATTCAACTTTCGGGCGGCATGTCGCCGTGGACACTTGGGGCGCAGACTTTGACAAGCTGAACAGCGCAGAATGGCTGGAATCCCAATTGGTCGAGGCGGCGGAAGTAAGCGGTGCTTGCGTGTTGTCGGTACAATCCAAACAATTCGAACCCCAAGGCGCAACAGTCCTTGTGCTCTTATCGGAGAGCCATCTTTCGATCCATACGTATCCTGAGAAAGGGTTCGCCGCAATTGATTGCTACACATGCGGCGAGACAGTCGATCCGCAGCTTGCTATCGACTACCTGGTTGACGTTCTCAAGCCGGAAAGAACGTACGCGAAGAAGTTAGTTCGTGGATTGGGAGAATTGCAAGTCGAAGAACCAGAGATGAAAACTGCGGTAACCGCGAAGTAACGAACACATATGTAAGGACATCGTGACCATGGAGCTGCCAGCTCCATGGTCATTTATTTTGTCCGCCATCCATAGGATGTACATATATATTTTGTAGTCTGTGAGGTGGATGGAATGCGGAGAAGCACGAGGACATTCCTATGGACGGCAGTAATCGTTATTGCGCTGGTAACGTTGATTCAATGGATTGGCACCATGACCCGCCAGGAGACTGCGGCTGACCCGATGCGCATGTTATATGAGGTATCCCAGCTGCAAGTAGAGCTGTTAAGCAGCTTCGTTGGGGAAGCGGCAGAATCGGAGACTACGGCGGATTTGAACGCGCTAAAACAGGCGGCTTACTCCGCTGATTATACGCATCGAAGATTGGTGTTGGCCGGGGGCAAGGATTGGCCGGAGCTAGCCTCCCTTTCCGGGTTGATGGATGTGATCGTCCGGCTGCAGATCGGCGGGGACAGAAGGTTAAGCGAAGAAGAGAAGCAGTTATTCGAAACGATCGCGCCGCACTTCAATGAATTGCAAGCCGCATACGCCACATTGATGCCTAACGGGAGTGTCAATAGAGCGAACGCCGCGCGGGTAAAGGCAGCCGATCAGGCTGTATCAAAGGCAATGGAAGCTTCAGGAAGATAATCCGTATCGCGGAATGCCGACATGGGAATACTACTGTCAAGATTTTGTCGTTTTATTGCCAATCCGTATATGTCGAATTGTGTTATAATTCAAGTTGTGATATCCTTAATTAGAATTATTATAAATTAGAAGGCGGTGAAAACGATGCATATTGTCGTGGTCGGTGTAAACTATCGCACGGCGCCCGTAGAAGTGCGGGAGCGGTTTGCGATAGAACCGGAACGGTTCCCAGAAGCGCTTCGGGAATGGAACGGATTGAACGATGTTCTCGAAGGCGTCATCGTGTCTACGTGCAACCGTACGGAGCTGTACGCGGTTGTCGATCGTGACCAATGGTCCCCTTGGGAAGTGCGGGATTTCATGGAATCGTATTTCGGGGTGCCGGGACAATCGTTTATGCCGTATTTATATACTTACTTAGATGAGGAAGCAATGCGGCATCTATTCCGCGTTGCCGCCGGTCTTGATTCAATGGTGCTTGGGGAAACGCAAATTCTCGGCCAATTGAAGGACGCCTTCTTCTTAGCGCAACGGGAGAAGCGGACGGGAACGATTTTTAATATGCTGTTTAAACAGGTCATTACACTCGCGAAACGGGCGCACACCGAGACGGGCATCGGGGAGAATGCCGTATCGGTACCTTACGCGGCTGTAGAGCTGGGCAAGCGGATCTTCGGTTCGTTCCAGAACAAGAAGGTGTTGGTGATCGGCGCGGGTGAAACGAGCGAGTTGACCGTGAAGCACCTGCATGCGGGGGGCGCGGAGAAGATCGCGGTGACGAACCGTACTTTGGAACGGGCGCAAGAGCTCGCGGCGAAATTTAACGGACAAGCTTTCCCGTTGAATCAGCTTTCACAGCAATTAAAGGAAGCGGATGTGGTGATCACCTCCACGGGCTCGGCGAAGGCGCTCGTGACGAAGGAAGTTGTCGAGAAGGTGATGCGGGAGAGAGCTTCCCGTCCGCTGTTCATGATCGACATCGCTGTGCCGAGAGACTTGGACCCGGCGATTCATGAAGTTTCTAATGTGTATCTGTATGATATCGACGATCTGGAAGGCATCGTAGAAGCGAACTTAGAGGAACGCAAACGTCTTTCGATGCAGATCGAGGCGATGATCGACGAGGAAATCGAAGCCTTCACGAAATGGTATCGGTCCCTCGGGGTAGGTACCGTCATCCAGGCGATGCAAGCCAAGGCGGCCCGCATCCATCAGGAGACTATGGAAAGCTTGCAGCATAAGCTGCCGGATCTAACCGACAGAGAACTTAAGGTGATCCAGAAGCTTACGAAGAGCATGCTGAATCAGATGATGCAGGATCCGATCCGACGGGTGAAGGAGATGGCACCGGAGCGAAACGGGGAAGAAGCGCTGAACTATCTTACGAAACTGTTCGCGTTAGAAGATCAGCTGGAGCAGCAACGAAAAGGCGGTTCCTCGAACGGGACGCCGGAAGTGTCGGCAGCAGAAGAGTGGACTCCGATCCGGCCTAGACAAGGCAGTTTATCCTTAGCGTAACGACGCGCAGCACACGCAGGAGGCCGGAATGATGGTCACAAAGTTTTGGCTGTATGACGCAATTATTTATATCTATGCCCTGAGCCTACTGTTTTACTTTGCCGACGCCGTTAAGAAAAACAACGGCGCCAAGCGGATGGGCGAAGGGCTCCTTGTTTTTGTATGGGTGCTGCAGACGTTGTTTTTTTTCTACCGCATGTATGAACATCGTTATATTCCCGTTTTTACGAGATTCGAAGTTTTGTTTCTGTTCTCGTGGCTGTTGGTGACCGCGTCTCTTGCGGCGAAGCGATTTTTCTCGCTGCAATACCTTGTTTTTTTCGTGAATGTGTTTGGCTTTACTATGCTTGTGCTCAACCTGTTAATCGATCCCGGTGTCATGCCGGCAGCCGTGGAACTGCAAGGCGGGGTGCTAGGGCTGCACGTGGTGCTTGCGATCTTCAGCTACGCGGCCTTCGCCGTATCGGCTGTTCTCGCGTGCGGCTACTTGTTCGTGCAATCCAGATTGAAGCGCAAGCAATGGACGAGCTCGCTGCTCCGAATGCCCAGCTTAGAGACGCTGGAAGCTTACATGTCCGGCGCGTTGCTGGCGGGCGTTCCGATCCTGATCCTGTCTGTGACGCTCGGGATCGTGTATCTCGCATTATATGAGAACTGGAGCGCTCCGCTGCTGGATATTAAGGTGCTTTCCACGCTGGCGATTTTATTTTTGTATGCTTGGCAGGTATTGTTAAAATATCGTTATCTATCCGCGGGAAGAACGCTGGCTTGGTGGAACATCGTCAGCTGCCTGTTGCTGCTCGTGAACTTTACGGTGGCGAACAATTACTCGCGGCTTCACCCTTGGTTTTAGAGAGACGGAAGGAAGTGCGGGAGATGAATAGATCAGCAAAACGGAAATGGATTGTGGGCTCGAGACAGAGCGCGCTGGCGTTAACGCAAACCAATCACGTCATCGCGTCCCTCGAAGCGCTTGCCCGGCGTGAAGGGATCGAGGCGGAATTCGAACTGCGCAAGATCGTGACGAGAGGGGACCGCATTCTGGATGTGACATTGTCGAAGGTCGGCGGCAAGGGTCTCTTCGTGAAAGAGATCGAGCAGGCGATGCTCGACCATGAGATTGACTTTGCGGTACATAGCATGAAGGATATGCCTGCTGAACTGCCGGAAGGCCTGATGATCGGTTGTGTCCCCGAACGGGAGGACCCGAGGGATGCGCTGATTACACGGCAAGGGTGGACGCTGCAGACGCTGCCGCAGGGAGCGAAGCTTGGGACAAGCAGCTTGCGGCGCAGCGCACAGATGAAATATATGCGCCCGGATCTGAACGTGGAATGGCTGCGGGGGAATATTGACTCGCGGCTTAAACGGCTCGACGACGGGCAATTCGACGCGATCTTGCTCGCGTCCGCAGGATTGAAGCGGATGGGCTGGGAAGAAAAAATTACCGAAGCGGTGGATCCGGACTTGTGTGTCCCCGCAGTAGGGCAAGGAGCGCTCGCGATTGAATGCCGCGAGGGGGATGAAGAGCTGCTGGCGCTGCTGAAGCTCTACCATCACGAGCGTACGGCACGAGCCGTGGAAGCGGAGCGCGCGTTCTTAAAAACCTTGAACGGCGGCTGCCAAATTCCGATCGGCGCCCATGCGGTATTGGATGGCGATGGAGAAACGCTGACATTGACAGGCATCGTCGGCTCCGCGGACGGTTCCGAGCTGCTGCGCGAGACGCTGCGGGGCGCCGACGGGCGCAAGCTGGGCGTTGCCCTTGGGGAAGAGCTGCTTGCCCGAGGGGCCGAGCGAATCCTTGCTGAAGCGAGGGAGTGAAAGGTAGCGGTGAATCGAAGTGACAATAAACCGCTGTCGGGCCGCCGGATTCTTGTCACACGGGCGAAGGGGCAAGCGGACTCCCTTGCCCGGTTGATCGAAGCGCAAGGCGGCGAAGCGGTCATCTGCCCGGCGATCCAAACCGTGCCGGTGTCAGACGCGGCCTTGAAAGAAGCGCTGCTCCAAGCAGAGCAGTATGATTGGCTTCTCTTCACGAGTGTGAACGGTGTGAACTACTTCTTCGAAGCTTTAGCGAAGGAACGCGCAGAGCTTCGCCGATTCGCTCGGGCGCGCGTCAGTGCGGTCGGTCCGAAGACGGCGGAGGAGCTTCGGCGCCGCGGTTTGCCGGCGGACGTCGTTCCGACGGTGTTTCGGGGCGATGAGATGGCGAACGCGCTGCTTGCGGAGATTCAACCCGGGGAGCGGGTATTGCTGCCGCGGGCGCTTGTCGCCCGGCCGGCGCTGCCGGACACGCTCCGGGCGCACGGCGTGCTGGTGGATGAAATTCCGGTCTACGAGACGATCGCTTCTACGGAATGGACCGGAAATACCCTGAAGCTGCTGAGCGAAGGAATGATCCATGCGGTCACCTTTACGAGTTCTTCGACGGTTACGAGCCTGCTGCACATGTTGGAATATCAAGGCTGGGAATCTCCCGCGGAGGCGCTGTCCGGCATTCCGGCATTCACGATCGGGCCGCTCACCAGCGGCACGGCTCGGGAGGCGGGCTTGCACGTTGCTGCCGAAGCGGAAGAGGCGACTGTCGAGGCGTTGGTAAAGGCCATGGCCGCTTATTATATGCAATCATTTTCAAGTTAGGAAATGGAGGAGAGAGGCATGAGCTTTGCAAGACACAGAAGATTAAGGGGAACGGCTGCGATCCGGTCGCTTGTCCGGGAAACGAGAGTCACGCCGGATCAGTTGATTTATCCGTTGTTTGTGACGGAAGGCGAGAATGTGAAGACGGAGATTTCGTCCATGCCAGGCGTCTACAATTTGTCCATCGATCAATTGGAAGCGGAGGTTGCCGAGCTGAAGGAGCTCGGCATCCGCGGAGTGCTCTTGTTCGGCGTGCCGGAAGAAAAAGACGAAATCGCTTCTTCCGCTTATGCCGAGGACGGCATCGTGCAGCGGGGGATCCGCAGGCTGAAGGAGCTCGACAGCGAGCTGCTCGTCGTCGCGGACACTTGCGTGTGCGAATACACGAGCCACGGTCATTGCGGGATTGTCGGCCATGCGCATTCGCATACGGATCGGCTGGATGTGCTGAACGATCCGTCGCTGGAGCTGCATGTGAAGACCGCAGTGTCGCAGGCGAAGGCAGGGGCTGACATCATTGCGCCGTCGAACATGATGGACGGCTTCGTCGCGGCGATCCGCAGCGGCCTTGACGAGAGCGGGTTTACCCATGTGCCGATTATGTCCTACGCGGTGAAATACGCATCCGCCTACTACGGCCCGTTCCGTGAGGCCGCGCAATCCGCGCCGCAGTTCGGTGATCGCAAGACGTATCAGATGGATCCCGCCAACGTCAGGGAAGCGCTTCGGGAAGCCGAGTCGGACGTGGTGGAAGGAGCCGACTTCCTCATGGTGAAACCGGCGCTCGCTTATATGGATGTGATCCGGGTGCTGCGCGAGCAATTCGATCTGCCGCTGGTCGCGTACAATGTGAGCGGTGAATACAGCATGGTGAAGGCTGCGGCGATGAACGGATGGATTAACGAGCGCGCTGTCGTGCTCGAGACATTGACGGGCATGAAGCGCGCAGGTGCTGACATTATTATTACGTATCACGCCAAGGATGCGGCGAGATGGTTGAAGGAAGGAAGCGTATGAACGATCTATTCCTGAGGGCTTGCAGAGGAGAGCGTACCGAGCGGGTGCCGGTATGGTATATGCGTCAAGCGGGGCGGTATGACCCCGATTATCGGAAAATCAAAGAGAAGTACTCGCTGCTCGAAATATGCGAACAGCCGGAGCTTGCCGCGGAAGTGACGCTAATGCCGGTGCGGAAGCTCGGCGTGGATGCCGCAATCCTCTATTCAGATATTATGAACCCTGTAGCATCCCTTGGCATCGATTTCGACATTGTCAAGAATGTGGGTCCGGTTATCCATAACCCGATCCGTACGAAGGCTGACGTGGAGGCGCTGAAGCCGTTCGACGCGGAGGGGGATTTGCCCCATGTGTTGGAGACCATCCGAATTTTGGAGAGAGAGCTGAAGGTGCCGCTCATTACGTTCGTCGGGTCACCTTTTACCATTGCGAGTTACTTGATCGAAGGAAAGCCTTCGAAGAGTTACATCACTACCAAAACGATGATGTACTCCGAGCCAGAGGTATGGCACGCGTTGATGAATAAGCTCGGGGATATGGCTGTCGCCTATGCGAAGGCGCAATTCGCAAACGGCGCGAAGGCGGTGCAGCTGTTCGACAGCTGGGTCGGCGCGCTGTCGCCGCGGGATTTTCAAGCTTACGTGTATCCGGTCATCGAGCGCATCTTCCGCGAGCTTGCGGAGCTCCCGATTCCGAAAATTTATTTCCCCGGCGTCGCCTCCGGCGAGCTGCTGCCGCTCTTGAAGGATATTCGGGCAGACGTGATCGGCCTCGATTGGCGGGTGTCGATCCGGGAAGCGAGAGCGCGGTTGGGCCACGGATTTGCGGTGCAGGGCAACTTGGATCCGTACGTGCTGACGGCGCCGATGGATGTCGTCCGGTCGCAGGCTGCCGCCGTGTTGGATGAAGGGATGGAAGGAAGCGGATACATTTTTAACTTGGGGCATGGGTTGTTCCCTGAAGCTTCTTTAGAGAAACTGCAGCAGTTGACGGAGTTTGTTAAGCAATACAGCCATCAAACGAAGGAGTGATACGAACGTGTCAGACAAAGCAAGCAAGAAGTACGGCCCGGAGACGATCGGTGTGCTCGTCATGTCGTACGGCACGCCGAAAAGCTTGGACCAAGTAGAAGCCTACTACACACATATTCGCCACGGCAGACCGCCAACCAAGGAACAATTGGATGAGCTGGTGAACCGTTATGAGGCGATTGTCGGCGGGTTTTTCCCGCTGCGCCGCAACACGGATGCGCAGGTAGAGGCGCTGCAGGAGACGCTGGACCGTTTGTACCCGGATTCCAAATATGTCTGCTATCAGGGCTTGAAGCATGCTGAGCCTTTCATTGAAGACGGCGTACAGGCGATGGCCGCGGACGGCATCACTCGGGCGGTAGGCATCGTGCTCGCGCCGCATTATTCGACGATGAGCGTAGGCAGTTATGTGAAACGGGCACAAGAGGCCGCTCAGCAAGCCGGCATCCGAATGGAGTTTGTGGAAAGCTATCATCTTCATCCGCTCATGGTACAGGCTTGGTCGGAGCGGTTGACTCGCGCATTGCAAAAATTCACCGAGGTGGATCCGGAAGAGGTGCGGGTATTGTTCACGGCGCACAGCTTGCCGGAGCGCATTATTGAGATGAAGGACCCGTATCCGGAGCAGCTGTTGGCTTCGGCGCGGGCGATTGCGGAGCGGACCGGAGTCGAACAGTGGCAATTCGCATGGCAAAGCGCGGGACGCACGAACGAGCCGTGGCTCGGGCCGGACATTCTGGAAGAGATGGAGCGGCTCCACAGCGAGGGCGTCGATTACGTGCTGATCAGCCCGATCGGATTTGTGTCGGATCACTTGGAAGTGCTGTACGACATCGATATCGAGGCACAGGCGCTGGCGAGGAAGCTGGGAATGCATCTGGAGCGGACGGAGATGTTGAATACGGAGCCGCTGTACATGCAGACTTTGGCTGACGTCGTGCATGAGAAGATGAAATAAGAACTCAACGTTTAGTTTATGAAGGGTGGAGTCAAAATGGCAAGCATGTCAGGGGAAGTGCGGGCGCAGGCGCGCTCTCGGGCCGCCTTTGAGCGGGCGAAGCAGGTCATGCCGGGCGGGGTGAATTCGCCCGTTCGGGCGTTTCGCTCCGTAAATCAGACGCCGTTCTATGTGGATCGGGCCAAAGGCTCGCACATTTACGATATCGACGGCAACGAATATATCGATTACATCGGCTCCTGGGGGCCGCTCATTCTGGGCCACGCGCATCCGGAGGTGCTGGCCGCCATCCGTGAGACGGCGGAGAAGGGCACCAGCTTCGGCGCGCCGACAGAGCTGGAGACGGAGATGGCGTCGCTCGTCTGTGAGCGGATGCCGTCGGTTGAGATGGTGCGTATGGTCAACTCGGGTACGGAAGCGACCATGAGTGCCATCCGCCTTGCGCGCGGATTCACGAACCGCATGAAGATTATTAAATTCGAAGGCTCTTATCACGGGGCGTCGGATTCTTTACTCATTAAAGCCGGCTCCGGCGTCGCGACATTGGGCCTGCCCGACAGCCCGGGAGTTCCGAAGTCCATCGCGGAGCATACGATCACGGTACCCTATAACGATGTTGAATCGCTGCGCCTTGCTTTCGAACGGTACGGGGAAGAGATTGCCGCTGTCATTCTTGAACCGATCGCCGGCAATATGGGTGTCGTTCCGCCGCTCCCGGGCTTCTTGGAGTTTGCGCGGGACATCACCAAGCAGTACGGCGCGCTCTTGATCTTTGACGAAGTGATGACAGGCTTCCGTGTTCATCTGAACTCGGCGCAGGGATTGTTCGGCATTACGCCGGATTTAACCTGCATGGGCAAGGTGATCGGCGGAGGGCTGCCGGTAGGAGCTTACGGCGGGCGCCGCGACATTATGGAGCATATCGCGCCAAGCGGCACCGTGTATCAGGCGGGGACGCTGTCCGGCAATCCGCTCGCCATGGCGGCGGGCATTACGACGCTGCGCCTGCTCGGCAAGCCGGGCGTGTACGAGGAGCTGGAGCGCAAGGGCGCGCGTCTGGAAGAAGGCCTCGCGGTTAACGCGCGGGAGGCGGGCATCCCTTGCACCATCAACCGCGTCGGTTCCATGGTGTGCCCTTTCTATACGGATCAGAAAGTCATCAATTACGAAACGGCCAAAACGTCGGATCTGCAGCGCTTCAGCAGAGTGTTCGGGCGATTGCTCGACCGCGGCGTGAGCATCGCGCCTTCGCAGTTTGAAGGCATGTTCGTATCCCTCGCCCATTCCGATGATGATATCGAACGGACGATTGAGGCGCATCGGGAGGCGCTGAAGCTCGAAATGTAAGAAACGGGATACCGGATGAATTGGAAAGTTTTACAGATTTTCGCCCTTCGCAGTCATGACACAAGCGCTTGGCCCATATACATGTAGGGAGTTATTATGCGAAGGGAGGAAACACCTTGTCCCAACAAACATCCGGTTTGCGTTTCGATATTTACGAGCGCGTTCATCTTCCTGAGGATACGGTCGGCATAAGCGAGCTCACCGGCATCGAATTGACACCGGAAATCAGTGTTGTCGAGCAAGGAGAGCAAGCGGTTCTTAAGGGCTACTTGGCTTTGTACGGTACATATGTCGGCGACACTGACAATCAATCGGAGGAACAGTTTACGCACCGAATTCCCGTTGAAATTACGCTGCCGTTGAACCGAGTGAAGAATGTGAACGATATCAAGGTTGAGATTGAAACATTCGACGTAGACGTCATCACACCGAAGGTATTGAACGTCACCGGCGTGCTGACGCTGCAGGGCATTGAGACGGTGAGTGCCGCCGAATCGCTCTGGCGCGAGGAGGAGGTCTTGTTTTCCCATCGGGTGGAACAGCAAGAGCTTGCCGCGCCCGCACCGGCTCCATCGCCCCAGAACGCCCCGCACTCGGCCGCGTTCACGGAGGACGTTCCTGCCGTAGTGGAAACGCCGGCCGCGAACGAAAAGCCCGCGGAAGAGGCCCTTTCGAATGCGCCGGCTGCAGCGGCAGCCGAGGAGAAGGAAGAAGCGAAGGAAGCGAAAGCGGAGGAGTCTGAAGCTTTCGAAGCGCTGGAGAAGACGAACGCTGAAGTATTCGAAGCTCAGGCTGCTGAGGAAGAGGAAAAGCCGGAGAAGCAAGAGATTAAAATCGCGTTCTCCGGCAAGCCGGCGAAAGAGCAGGAGGAGAAAATCGGCGTAAACAAGATTATGGCGATGGCCTCATCCGGCGCGCCGGTGAAGGAGCAGCCTGCCGAGGCAGAGGCCGTTGAGAACGCTCAATCGGCAGCTGTGCAGGCCGCGGAGACAGCGGATGGAAAGGACCGGCTGGAGTGGAAGAAGCGGTTCCTGCAACCGTCAAGCGCCGAATCGTTCCGCAAAGTGCGGATGGTGATTGTGCAGAAGGAAGACACGATCGAATCGATTGCGGAACGGTACAAGAAGAATGCGAGAGAGATCATGCTCTACAACCGCATTAACGAAGATTATTTGCAAGAAGGGCAGATTGTTTATATCCCCTAAATAACAACCCCCGCCTGTTGAGGTGGGGGTTGGACTTTATATTCGGGAAAACCGGATACTCTCAGTACATGTTCAGCAAGAAACCGACGTAGATGGCAAAAAACACAAACAGAATGAAAACATCCAGCGGATTCGGTAAAATTAACGTTCGTGCGAATTGGACGCAGATGAGCGGAACCATGACGGTCTTGATGCCGTATCGTACCTTCCACCACCACCGGGGCATCGGACTTCCCCCCTTTTCTACATCCTTAGGCGGATGGGATTTGACTTTCGTTAACGAATTTGAGTATCATATGGAATATATGAGGGAAATCAACAAAAGATGATACGATGCATGAAAGACTTGGAACGGGAGGAGTACGCCGTCAACAAGCCCCTACAGAGAGCGGAACCCTTGGCGCTGGAAGGTTCCGCAGGAGAGCGTTCGGCAGAAGGTCGCCCCGGAGTTGCTTGGATGACGCGCTCACATGGCTGAGCGCCAGTGCAAGCCGGTTCCCAACCGTTATGATGGGCAGAGTGCCGAGACGGTGAAGCGCGTATGCGTTCCGTCTTGGAATGAAGGTGGTACCACGGAAGTTCAACCTTTCGTCCTTGCATAAGGGCGAAAGGTTTTTTTACGTTTCAGTGGAAATGAAGGAGGAAGAAAAACGATGACGGAAGAGACAAACAAACAAGCGGCATCCGGCATGCCGACAACGTACGACCCGAAGGCCGCGGAGAGCAAGTGGTATGATCATTGGCTGCAGCACGGATATTTCCAAGCGGGGAAACGTCCCGACGCGAAGCCTTTTACAATTGTGATTCCCCCTCCCAACGTGACGGGCGTGCTGCATATCGGCCACGCGCTGGATTTCTCGCTGCAGGATATTATTATTCGCGCGAAACGGATGCAGGGCTATGACGCGCTATGGCTTCCGGGGACGGACCATGCGGGCATCGCGACGCAAGCGAGGGTAGAGGCGAACCTGCGTAAAGAAGGGATTTCGCGTTACGATCTCGGCCGCGAGAAATTCCTCGAGAAGGTATGGGAGTGGAAGGAGCAATCCGCGAAGACGATCCGCTACCAATGGGGCAAGATGGGACTGTCCCTCGATTATTCCCGCGAACGGTTCACCCTTGATGAGGGTTTGTCGAACGCCGTGCGTCAAGTATTTGTCCGCTTGTATGAGAAGGGGCTTATCTACCGCGGCAAACGGATCATCAACTGGGACCCTGCGGCGCGGACGGCATTGTCCGACATTGAAGTAGAATACAAAGAAGTGCAAGGGGCGCTGTACCATCTTCGGTACCCGCTAAAGGACGGATCCGGGTATCTGACGGTCGCAACGACACGGCCGGAGACGATGCTTGGGGATACGGCGGTGGCCGTACATCCGGAGGATGAGCGTTATAAACATTTGATTGGCCAAATGCTGCTGCTGCCGATCGTGGAACGCGAAATTCCGATCATCGGCGACGAGTACGTGGAGAAGGAATTCGGCAGCGGCGCGGTGAAAATAACGCCGGCGCACGACCCGAACGACTTCGAGGTCGGCTTGCGCCATGACCTGCCGCAAATTCTTGTGATGGATGAAGCGGGGCAAATGAATAACAATGCCGGCAAATACGCTGGTATGGACCGGTTCGAATGCCGGAAACAGATCGTAGAGGATTTGAAGGCCGCGGGCGTATTGGTAAAGATCGAGGAGCATACGCATCAGGTCGGCCACAGCGAGCGTTCCGGCGCCGTTGTCGAGCCATATCTCTCCACGCAGTGGTTCGTTCGTATGCAGCCGCTCGCCGATCGGGCGATCCGGCAACAACAGTCTGAGGATAAAGTGCGCTTCATCCCGGACCGTTTCGAGAAAAACTATATGCATTGGATCGAAAATATCCGCGATTGGTGTATTTCCCGCCAGCTGTGGTGGGGACACCGAATTCCTGCGTGGTACTGCGAAGATTGCGGCAAGGAAACCGTCGCGGCGCATGATCCGTCGGCTTGTTCGCATTGCGGAAGCGGCAAGATCACACAGGACAGCGACGTACTCGACACTTGGTTCTCTTCAGCGCTCTGGCCGTTCTCGACCCTTGGCTGGCCGGATGAGAACGCGGCCGACTTGAAGCGTTACTTCCCGACGGATGTGCTCGTAACCGGGTACGACATCATCGGGTTCTGGGTGTCCCGGATGATCTTCACGTCCCTGGAATTTATGGACCAAAATCCGTTCAAGGACGTTCTGATTCACGGCCTTGTGCGCGCGGCGGACGGACAGAAAATGTCGAAGTCGCTCGGCAACGGGGTGGATCCGCTCGAGGTCATTGAGCAGTACGGCGCCGACGCGTTGCGGTATATGCTCGCAACCGGCATTACGCCGGGCCAAGACCTGCGTTTCCGTTGGGAACGGGTAGAGCAAGCCCGCAACTTCGCGAACAAGATTTGGAACGCGTCGCGCTTCGTTCTTATGAACCTTGAGGGCTACGAGCGGCAGCCGCTCGATGAGGGCATGCTGGCCAGCCTGACGACCGCGGACCGTTGGATCTTGCATCGATTGAATCAGACGGCCTCCGATGTTACGCGCCTCTTAGATTCTTATGAATTTGGCGAAACTGGCCGCGTCTTGTACGACTTCATCTGGGATGATCTGTGCGATTGGTACATCGAATTCGCGAAGCTTACGTTGTATGGAGAAGACGCGGAGGCGAAGAAACGGACACAGACGGTGCTTACGTATGTGCTGGATCATACCTTGCGGCTGCTCCATCCGTTCATGCCTTACATTACGGAAGAGATTTGGTCGCACTTGCCGACGGAGGGCGAGACGATTACGCTCGCGGCATGGCCGGTCGCGGACCGCAAGTGGGAGTCGCCGCAGCAGGTTGCGGAAATGGAGCTTTTGATGGCGATGATTCGCGCGGTGCGCAATGTGCGCGCGGAAGTGAACGTGCCGATGAGCAAGAAGATCGAGATGATCATACGTCCGGCTTCCGCAGAAATATTAGGCATTTTGGAAAAGAACCGCGTATACGTGGAACGTTTTTGCAATACGTCATCTCTGACATTGTCCCTCGATGCCGAAACGCCGGATAAGGCGATGTCGGCGATCGTAACGGGCGCGGATATCTTCCTCCCGCTCGCCGGGCTTATTGATATCGAGCAGGAAATTGCGCGTTTGGAGAAGGAGCTGAGGACGCTCAACGCCGAGGTGGAGCGCGTCGAGAAGAAGCTTGCGAACCAAGGCTTTATGGCGAAGGCGCCTCAGCAAGTCATTGAAGAGGAACGCGCCAAGCTGGCGGATTACAGCGATAAGCGCGACAAGACGATCGCACGGATCGCCGAATTGAAAGGGTGAGGTCCATGTTTCAAACCTATCAGGAAGCGCTGGGATGGATTACGAAGCTGATGCCGGAGCGCGGCATTAAGCCGGGGCTCAGAAGAATGGAGGCGCTGCTTGAGAAGCTGGGCAACCCCCATCGGCGGTTGAAATTTATCCACGTGGCCGGCACGAACGGCAAAGGATCGACCTGCGCGTATCTCGCGGAGGCGATCCGCGGCGCGGGGTTTGACGTCGGGATGTTTACGTCGCCGTTCCTGGAGAAATATACGAACCGGATTCAGTACAACGGCGAAGATATTCCGGAAGAAACTGTACTAAAGCTTGCGAACATGATTCGCCCCGTCGCTGACGAACTGGAAGCGGAGTACGGAGCTCTCAGCATGTTCGAGATTTCCACGGCGATCGCCATCCTCTATTACGCGAAGGTGACGTTCCCGCATTATGTCGTATGGGAGACCGGTCTCGGCGGACGGTTGGATTCGACGAATGTCGTAACGCCGATCATTTCGGTAATTACGAACGTGGGAATGGACCATATGGACATTCTTGGTGAAACGTACGAGGCGATTGCCCGTGAGAAAGCCGGCATCATTAAGAACGGGGTGCCGGTTGTATCGGGAGTGCTCCAGCCGGAAGCGGCCGAAGTCATTCGGCGGACGGCGGCGGAGCGGAAGTCGACACTGTATGAGCTGGGGCGGCAATTCCGCTATCATACCCGCGAGGTGCAGGAAGGGATGCAGTCTTTTGATTTCGAGGGGCTGTTCCGCAATCTGCCGAATGTCAAAATCACGATGAACGGGACGCATCAACAGACGAACGCGGCGCTTGCGTTGATGACGATTGAAGTGCTGAGGCAATATTACGCGCTTGTCATCGACGACGAGGAGCTTTACGCCGCCTTCGAGCGGACGCAGTGGAAAGGGCGGCTTGAGATGGTATCGCAGCATCCGCGTATTCTGCTGGATGGAGCGCACAATGCTGACGGAGCCCAAACGCTCGCCAATACGCTGCAAACGGTATATACGTTTAGGAAGCTGGTAATTGTGCTCGGAATGCTTCCGAATAAGAATCATCCCGAATATTTACGGCATATACTACCTATTGTGGATACCGTTATCGCAACAGAGCCGGATTTCTTCAAGAAGCTGCCCGCCGACCAATTAGCGGGATTGATTCGAGCATGGAGCGAGGCAAACGAAAGACATCTGGAGCTTGCCGTAGAGCCGGATTGGAAGCAGGCGGTTGAACGGGCGCGGCAGAGCGCCGGAGCGGACGACTTGATTGTCGTCACGGGTTCACTGTATTTGTTGTCCGATGTGCGTTCTTGGATTTTAAATCAGACCGATAGCGAAAAGGGTTGGTGAGGACACTTGAGTACATCCGAGCAGCATGTGCATTTCATCGGGATCGGCGGCTACGGAATGAGCGCGATCGCCAGAGTGATGCTGGAGATGGGGTACCATGTTTCGGGGTCCGATGTGGCTCGGCAGGAGCTGACGGAAAAGCTCGCTGCGAAGGGAGCGAAAGTATTCATCGGGCACGAGGCGAAGCATGTACAAGGAGCCGACTTAGTCGTATACTCCACAGCTCTTCCGAAGGATAATGTGGAAAAGGCAGCGGCGGAATCGCTCAATATTCCGGTGCTTCACAGATCACAGATGCTTGCGAGAATATTGAATGCCAAGAAGGGCATTGCGGTGGCAGGCGCGCACGGAAAGACGTCGACATCCTCGATGATTGCGCTCGTTATGGAGACTTGCGGTTTAGACCCAACCTATATTATCGGCGGCGAAATCATGAACGTGGGCAGCAACGCGAAAGCCGGCAAGGGCGAATACGTCGTCGCTGAGGCTGACGAGAGCGACGGCTCCTTCCTGCAATATTATCCGTCGATTGCCGTTGTGACGAATATCGAAGCGGATCACCTGGAAAATTACGGCGGTGATTTTAACCGTCTGCGGGAAGCATATGCTCGCTTCTTAAATCAAGTGAAGGAAGGCGGCAAAGCGGTCGTCTGTTTGGATGATCCGGAATTGGCGTCCCTGCTGCCCGATATTTCAGCCGACATGATTACCTACGGAACGCATCCGGACGCCGAGTATCGAGCGACAAACATTCGCTTGGGCGACCGGAGAGCGGAATTTGCGGTGGAGCATAAAGGCCAAGCGATCGGAACGGTCAAGCTGAATGTGCCGGGACATCACAATGTGTTGAACGCGTTGGCCGCAATGATTGTAGGTTTGGAAGCAGGCGTGCCTTTCGCGCAGGCGGCTGAAGCGATCGAACAATTCCAGGGCGCGAAACGGAGATTTCAGGTGTTGGGCGACGTGAACGGCGTTCTGGTGATCGACGATTATGCTCATCATCCGACGGAAATCACGGCAACGATCGCAGCGGCCAAAGCGACGGGCAAACGCATTATCGCCGTATTTCAGCCTCAGCGTTATACACGGACATATTATTTACTGGATCAATTCAGCAGGGCGTTCGGCGAAGCGGACGAGGTTATCATCGTTGACATCTATTCTCCTGCCGGCGAACTGCAGATCGAAGGCGTGACGGCTTTAAGGCTTTCGGAGCTCATCCGGGAAAACAGCAATCCGAATGTCACTTACATCGCTGAGAAGGAGCAGGTGCTTCAAGAGCTTGCGCAACGTGTCGCCCCGGGGGATTTAGTGCTGACGATGGGCGCCGGCGATATTTGGAAGGTTGCAAAGGACCTGGCTGCGCTGCTAAAAGACCGAACTCACCCTGTATGATAAAAAAAGGCTCATAATCTCGCTCCCTCTATCATATGTTGATAGGGAGAACGGACAAGGGAGCGAGACGCATGAGCAAAGCGAGAATTACGTATCGTTTCGAGCATCCGCGGCGGGTGAACGGACAAGCTGCGGCCGTGCCGGCCGACCGTGTTAACATGGAAGAAGAGAACCAGCGGACATCAGCTGATATTCGAGAGCATGTGGAATTTCCTGTGGCGGACGAGCCTATCGTCTTGGAGGAGAAGCCGCCGGCGCTGCCCGCGCGAATTCCTACACGCCGTGTCAGCGGCGATTATCCTTACGACTACGGGGCATGGTATGATCCGGCCGATTCGGAGACCGAGGAGCTGGAACGGATGATCCGTTCGACCGGAACTTTCGATCCTATATCGGAGAAGAAGCGGCCGGCGCTGCAGGGCTCGGAAGATACCTGGATCCCGAAGGATCGGGAGGCGGAGACGGGGTATTGGCGCTATGCCGAGGAGGAACTGCGGGCGGATGCGCCGCTGATTCGGCGCCGGCCTCCGCAGGAAGGCCCTGCTTGGTGGAAGGTAGCGGGCTCCGTCGTCGGAGCGATCGCCACCGGCTTACTGTTCGGCACGTTCCTGTTGAACTTGTTTACCAGCTCTGCCCCTGGGGAAGCGCCTCCGCAGACGGCTGATGGGCCGCTCATTACGGCGCCGGCCGCTTCCGGAGAAGAGGTGCTGACGGCGCCGGGCACGCAGGAAGGTTCAGCCGCGCAAGGCGGCGCCGCGGGTGAGGCGGCGGTTTCCTCGCTGGATTTGCCGGAACGGCGCGTATGGCTGCTTCAAAATGGTGTTTTTGATACGTTGGCAGGCGCGCGAACGCTTGCGGATGATATGAAGAGTAAAGGCTTTGCCGGGACGATCGAAGAAGGCGAGGATTTCTATGTTTACGCCGGCGTGACGACCGATCGGGATCAGGCCCTCAGGACCGGATTAACGCTGCAGTCGAGCGGTATTGAAGTGTACGTGAAGCCTTATGATCTGCCGGAGGTTTCGGAAGTGCGGCTGGCGCCGGATACGGCCGCCGCTCTGGGTGAATATATTGCTAAGGGCGGCTCCTTGGTGCAGATGATCGGTGACTTGACGCTGATTCATCTGGACGGTGATGACGCAGTTGCTCCTGAAAAGTCTACCATCGAGAAGCTGAAGTCGGAGCACTTCGCCTTAACGGAGAAGTCAACGCAAACTTCCGCCGGGTTATCGTCCGGAGCGCAGCCCGTGTTGAAGCGAATGGACGACGCCATTCGCAACGCGGTCATGGCGATGGAGGAATACGCCGCACATCCGGACCATACCTACCTATGGAGCGCGCAAGGGGCACTGATTGATTATTTGATCGCTGAGAAGCGGCTGCTTACGGAGATTGCAGTGAAATAAGGTTCTTATAACAAAAGGCTTCTTCAAACCGAGTAGGTTGAAGAAGCCTTTGTTGTTCATACGCTCGATAATTGACGATCGACCATCGTGGCCATCTCCGCGCGGGTAACGGATTTCTCGGGCGCGTAGATGTTCGGCTCAATACCGCGGACGATGCCGCTGTTGCTAAGCCGGATGATGGACGAATAGGCCCAGTTGTCGGTGGTGACATCCTTAAAGGTGACGGGCTGCTCCCAGTTATGCGGTATGGGCGAGATGAGGCGGTCCAATACGACGGCTACTTCCGCACGGCTTACCGGAGCGTCCGGGCGAATCGAGCCGTCCGGATATCCCCGAAGGACGCCGTTCCTCACAGCAACCCGGATCGTCTCGTAAGCCCAATGGTCCTTGGTTAAATCCGGAAACGCAATGTCCGCTTCCGGGATGCCGCTGACGTCTTCGCCAGACGGCGGCGTATCTTCCTCGTACACGTCTTGTGTGACGGACACTTCCGTATCCGCTTCGGTAATGGATACATTCTTGCCCGACTTGGTCAAGCCGAACGCGCGGTCTGCGAAGGCAACCAGTTCCGCTCTCGTCAGCGGCTGGTCGGGATAAAATTTCCCCTGATTGCCGTTCGCGATCCCTTGCGCATTGAGGCGGATGATAGATTCCTTCGCCCAATGGCCGCCAATATCGCTGAACGTCGGAGGGAGAAAACTTTTGATTCCGTTTAAAATCCCTACTGCATATTTTTCTTGAATCGCTGTGGAAGCCAGCTTTTCGGCGTCTTTCGGGTTGGACAGGAATGCCGTTTCAACCAGAATGCTCGGGATATTGCCGTTGCGCACGACGTACACGGAGCTGGGAACGACTCCGCGGTCGACGTTCGGCACTTCCTTCAGGACGGAAGACAAGACAAGCTGGCCGAGGCGGCGGCTTTCCGGAGTCAATGCCTTCATCTCTTCGCTTGCGGGATAGTTCGGATTCGGATAGGCAGCATCATGATATAAAACCATTGTGCCTTGGATGGATGAGTTCGTATGCGAATTGGAGTGAATGGACACGAATAGATCGGCGTCCGCGTTTCTGGCGATTTCCACACGTTCTGATAAAGATAAGGTTTTATCTGTATCCCGGGTCATCACGACTTCATAGCCGTTCTGTAAGAGCAAATCTTTCAACCGGTACGAGATTGCGTTATTTACCTTCTTCTCATAGAGCCCATTAATCCCAATGGCGCCTGGATCGTTGCCCCCGTGGCCCGGGTCAATCACAACTTTCGTGGCGTTAGCTATGTATGGCGCAGAGACGAGGCTTGCTGCGATCACAAGCGTTGTAACAAACTTTCTCAATATGTACCCCTCCCAATAAAACATTTTACAAGGTTAAATAGGGGATGTATGCAGGTAACTTGTACTATTTGCGTCCGACGTTTGTCGTTTTTTGGCGATCCTTCATTTCTCCCATGTATGGATTAACCGTCCTGATCACGTTTTTCACGCGTACCTTATTCGACACTATGACTCTTCTATCATGTACTTCAACCGGAGATTCTCTTATAATAGGGTACGATTGACAAATGAGGAGCCGACGAAGCGTTATGAAGAAAAATAACTTCACGTTGATCATATTTCTGGTGACAGGACTTCTGCTGGGGACCATTTTTTCGCAGCTTGTTTCGAATGTACCATGGTTATCGTTTCTTAGTAAATCCGCGGAAATCAACTGGCAGCCTCGCGCGGATCTGCAGGTGATTCAATACGATCTACAATTTACGGTTAGATTAAACTTAGCAAGTATTCTTGGGTTGGCGGCCGCATTCTTGATGTATCGGAAGCTGTAACGGACCGAGGGAGGTAACCAGGTGAGCGAAACTTTGTTAATTTTGGCGTCATCGTCGCCGCGGCGGCAGGAGTTGATTCAGATGCTGGGTTTGCCGGTCATGATTATGCCGAGCGATGCGGATGAAACGGTGGAGCCGGATTGGACTCCAGGGCAAATTGTTGAACGGCTCTCGCTTCGGAAGGCTGAGGCTGTACGATCGAAGGCCGCCGAGCGGCAGGGCATTGTGGTTGGGTCGGATACGATTGTTGTATTGGACGGGCAGGTGCTTGGGAAGCCCCGCAACGCTGATGAAGCGGTGGAGATGCTGAGCAGTCTCTCCGGACGCGAGCACCGAGTGTTCAGCGGGGTAGCGCTCGTCGACGCGGCTGCCGGGGAGCCGAGCGATAAAGCAGGGGACTATGACACCACAATGCACCTTGGAGACATTGGTCAGTATCGTATCCAATCTGAGTCGCCAGACGGTCGACCGGAAATCATGGTTGGTCACACCGTCAGTAAGGTAACTTTTCGACCGATGAGCGATGAAGAGATTTGGGCGTATGTAAAAACTGGTGATCCTTTAGATAAGGCGGGCGCGTACGGTGTACAGGGGATTGGCTCGGTATTTATTGAAAAAATCGAAGGAGATTTTTACAGTATTATGGGGCTTCCCTTGAACCTTCTTTATCAGATGTTGTTAAGGTTTGGAATCCGCTTATTTCATCAGTCATTGTTGAGTTGAATATTTTTCGTTTCTTTCGAAGGCGCCTATCATTGGCGCCTTATTTTGTTGTTTCCTTATATGCTCAACCAATGTTCCTTTGTTAGGTCTTTTGTCCAAAACATAAATTAAAAAGAAGCATAAATTATCCCAAGACTTATGCATAGTAGAGGTGGGATTATTGACGAAAAAGTATAGATTAAAGTTTAAAGTTTTTAAAACTACAAAGCGTAAAAAGAAAAGAGGCAGAAAAAAAGTAATATACAAAATTAAGTGTGTAATAAAACGTTTAAAAATAATTTGCCCAAAACAACCTTTTATTGGAGTTAAACCAAAAGTAAGAAGATATTTTTTTATTGCACCCCATGACATTCATTTATCAGGAGAAAACATAGTTTTGTTTCCCAATCAGTTTGTTGATGATAAAGGCGAAACCGTTGCCAAGTTTATTGACTTTGGTCAAGAAGGTTACTTCAATTTGTACGTTAACGGAGCATTGCAAGAGGGGAAGTTATATCACGTAAATTCCGATGAGTTAACGATTATGTCGACGGGTCAAACGATTTACAAAGGAACCCCTGTTATCCTTGAATCAATCGGATTTATGATAGAGAGAAAAATAATAGGTAAATCCACTTGAAGATTAGCCCTGACGTTCATCTTCATTCAGAATATGATTATATTGTAATTACGTTTTATGAGGAGGTTTGTTATCATGGCATTACAACTTATGAAGTTACTTGTTACGGCAACAACGACAGTTGAAACGGTTCCATCGCCACAAAAGTTTTTCTATGTAACAACTGGTGAAACCGCGGCGGGTGCAACATTGACGATTGATAC
>Ga0182742_1001654_pt1 | contig 27461 bp, 27 predicted proteins | sample eDN5th37CBELigMG_FD_128880 | JGI IMG/M metagenome (GOLD analysis project Ga0182742, IMG submission 128880) | Enriched Miracle-Growth compost microbial communities from Emeryville, California, USA - eDNA 5th pass 37_C BE-Lig MG (version 2)... ...
GCCTGCGGAAGCCGTGCCCTGCCCCGCGGCTGTCGCGCCGCTTTCGCCGCCCGTCGTCGCAGTTTCGGGACTTGCAGCGGAAGCGGCGGCCTCGCCGGCACTCGCCACGGCATTGGCGGCGGCCGTCAGCGAGGGAATGCCCTCCAATGCCGCAAGGGCCTGTATATAGGCCTGCCTGTCCGCGCCCGCCGGAACGGCGGCGAGACGGTCGAGCGCGGTCGATGCCCAGCCCTTAAGCCTCTCGATGGCGGCGGCCACGTCCTCCGCCGTTCCGGCCGGTGGCGCAAAGCCGACGATCGCCCGCAGCGCCCCTTCGAGCGCGGCGCGGGATGCCTCTATCTCCGCCGGGGCCGCGTTGCGGCCGTCGGCAAAGAGCGAGCCGAACTGCTGGTGGAGGGCATTGGCCTTTTCCGCCAGCGCCTCGATGGAATTGGCCGCGACAGCGGGTGCCGCCTCGCTGACCGTTCCGGCCTTCTCCACGGCGGGCGCCAGGGCATCCGCGACGGCCGTTTCGATCGACTTCAGCGCGCTGCCGACGGCAACGGCATCCTGCGGCAGGCCATGCAGGCGCGCGAGGGCGGATGCCGCCGCCGCCGACGCCTTGGCGGCCATCTGGCGCGCGGCCTCGCCCTCTTCTGGACCGGGCTTGAACTCGGCCAGCGATTTCAGCGCGATTTCCGTCGCCGAGCGGGCGGCGGCCAGTTCCTCGGCGCTCGGCACGCGGCCGTCCGCATAAAGGCCCTTGAGCAGCGCGATCGCCTTGTCGGCCTCGGTGCGCAGCTTGTCGAAAGTGCCGCCGCCGAGCAGACCCAGCGCCGGGCCGGCATCGCTCGAAACGCCGTCCTGCGCGACGACGGCGACCTGCTCGCCCTCCGGCCGGTCGAACGGAACGGATGCGCGCAGATCGACCTTGCTGCCGTCCACGCTCATTACGTCGGCCCGGACCGTGTGGCGGCCGACCGAAAGATCGATCCTGCCGTCGACCACATAGCGGCCTTCCTCATCCGCCTTTGCCTCGCCGACCAGCTTGTCGTCGGCATAGATGCGCACCAGCGCGCCGGGCCTGGCGGTGCCGGCGATGAACATGCGCTCGCCTTCCAGCTCGACCGCGGAAACGCGGACCTGGGGCCTTGCGGCGGTCTCGATCGGGGTTTCGGCGCCCGTCGCGGCGGCATCGACCATGGCGGTCTCGCCGGCAACGGCCGGGACCGCCGCGCTCTTCGCCTCGGTCGTTTCGGTGGCGGCGGGCTCCGCAACCGCCGTCGCACCTGAGGCAGTGCCGCCATCGGCCGCAGCGGTTTCGCCCGCCGGCCGGTCGGTCGCCGGTTCCGTCGCGGCCGCGATCTCTTCCGTGGTTTCCGGCACCGTGATCAGGCGGCTCGCCTCACCAGGCTTGGAGACCATGGCAAGCAGCTCGCCCGAACCATCCTTCGGCACGGAAACCGTCGCCACCTCCTCCGAGGTCTTCGAGACGCCCTTGTCATCCGTGGTGCTGAGAGTGAGCTGGTGGTCGCCGGCCGGAAGCGGCTGCTCGAACACCGCCGCGAAATCGCCGGATGCATCGATATCGGCCGTCGCGACGACCGTGTCGCCGCTCTTGATCTCCAGCTTGGTGTTCGGCTGGCCGTGGCCGGCCACCACCGTCGAACCGTCCGGCTCCACGCGCAGCACGTCAAAGGCGGGCGTGGCCGATTCGGCCGGCGAATCGGCCGGTTCGGCCTGGGCCGATGCGGTTTCCTGCGTCGCGGCCTCGGCCGGTTTCGCCTCTTCCGCGGGCTGCTCGGCCTGCGCGGTCGCGGCCGGCTCGTTCGTCGCGGCCTCGCCCTTGGCGCGGGCCTGCTTTCCGTCCGCCGTCGTGGTCTCCCCGCCGCCCGCCGGCGCCGCATCGGTGCCGGCCGCCACGGAGGTTTCCGCCGGCTTGTCCTTGTTCATGTTGGGCAGCACGAAGAAAACCATGAGCAGCGTCGCCGCCGCCAGCACGATCAGGGCCACAAGGCCGGTCTTGTTCTTCATCATCGACTCTCTTTCTATCCCGGTTTCCCGGGAGTCCCCTGCCGAAAGTGCTAGCGAACCCGAGTGTTTTGCACAAGCTGCCGGGGACGTGCCGAACCGCCGCGGCCAAGCTTTTTCGCCATTATCCTTGACGGGCCGGCGGCTGAATGTCTGAATCCGGCCATGAGCAACCAAACTTTGCCGATTCGATCCGTCTGCGTTTACTGCGGCTCCCAGCCGGGCCGTGACTCCGCCTATGTCGCCGCCGGGCGGCGGCTGGGCCAGGCCATGGCCGAAAACCACCTTCGCCTCGTCTATGGCGGCGGCACGAAGGGCATCATGGGGGCCGTCGCCAGCGGCGTGCTGTCCCACGGCGGCCGCGTCACAGGCATCATACCGCAATTCCTCATGGATATGGAGGCCACCCGCCATTCGCTCGGCCAGCTCAGCGAGCTGATCGTCACGCCCGACATGCACGAGCGCAAACACAAGATGTTCGACCGCGCGGATGCCTTCGTGGCGCTGCCGGGCGGCATCGGCACGCTGGAGGAGATCGTCGAGGTGATGACCTGGGCGCAGCTCGGCCGCCACCGCAAGCCGGTGGTGTTCGCCAATGTCGGCGGCTTCTGGGATCCGATGATGAAGCTCATCCGCCACATGGCCGATGAAGGCTTCATCCACACCGCCCATCTCGTTCAGCCTCTCGTCATCGACGAGCCGGAGGAGATCGTCTCCACTCTCGTCGACCATTGGGCAAGCCAGATCGACCGCGAAGGCGAAGCCGAGATCATCGCCCGTCTCTAGGCGGTTCCGAAAGGGAACTTACCAACCGGAGGCACCGCCTCCGGCTTTTTGCCGTCTATTCCGCCGCGGCAAGGCGTCTTGCCCGCGCGCTGCGCAGCATGGCGCCGGAATAGATGAACAGCGCGGCCCAGATGAAGACGAAGGCGATGAGCTTGGTCGTGCCGAACGGCTCGTCGAAAGCGAAGACGGCAATGAAGAAGATCATCGTCGGCGCTATATATTGCATGATGCCGATGGTGGAGAGCCGCAGCAGCTTGGCGCCATTGGCATAGATCATCAGCGGAATGGCGGTGATGATGCCGCAGGAAAGAAGCCACATCACGTCGGCAGGGCCCGTATCGCCGAAATGGCCCTGCCCCGTCGATTCCAGCCAGACGATATAGCCGAGCGCCGGGACGCTGAGCAGCAGCACTTCGAGGAAGAAGCCCTGGTTCGGGCCGATCGGCAGCGTCTTGCGGAAGAAGGCATAAAAGCCCCAGGAGATGCAGAGGCCGATCGATACCCACGGCAGCCCGCCGGCATCGAAAGCCAGGATCGCCACGGCGCAGGCCGCAAGGGCGATTGCCGCCATCTGCGCCCGGTCCAGCTTCTCCTTCAGGAGGACGGCACCGAGGAAGACCGAAAACAGCGGGTTGATATAATAGCCGAGCGCCGTCTCGATCGCCCGCCCCGCAGCGATGGCCCAGACATAGATGCCCCAGTTGACCGTGATCAGGACGGCCGTCACCGTGCCCATGAAGAGCATGCGCGGCGAACCGAGCGCTGCCTTGATATCCCCCGTCCGGCCGAGCCAGACGAGCACAAGGCCCGCCAGCGGAACGGACCAGACGATCCGGTGCGCCACGACCTCCGAGGCGGGAATATGCGCGACCGCCTTCATGAAGAACGGCAGGAAGCCCCATAGGAGATAGGCCGCGAGGGCGAAGGCGACGCCGCGCGGCGAATCGCCCGCATCTGCGGCGCTGGGGATGTTTGCGTCGGCCATGTGTCATATTCCCGTCGATGGGGGCATCCGGTGCGGCACGGCGGGCCAGCTACCGGTGATCCTAGCCCCGAGGGCCCGTCAGTCCCTCTTCTGGATTGTGAGGGATTACTCCAACCGCCGCGAATACACCAATTCATTCCGGTGAACGAAAGATGAGCGGCGCTGAATCATCCCGTCCTATTCCGCAGCAGCGCGCCCCGCCTCGCCCCGGTTCTTCAGAAGTTTATAGACGATGGAATCCATCAGCGCCTGGAAGGAAGCATCGATGATGTTGTCGGAGACACCGACGGTCCACCAGCGTGCGCCGGAGGCGTCAGCCGATTCGATGAGGACCCGGGTGATCGCCTCGGTGCCGCCGTTGAGGATACGCACCTTGTAGTCCGCAAGCTCGAGATCGGCGATCTCGGCCTGGTACTTGCCGAGATCCTTGCGCAGTGCAAGGTCGAGCGCATTGACCGGGCCGTGGCCTTCGGCGACCGACATCATGGTCTCGCCGTCGACGATCAGCTTCACCACCGCTTCCGACACCGTCTTGATCTGGCCGTTCGCGTCATAGCGCCGCTCCACCATCACGCGAAAACTCTCGACATGGAAGAAATCCGGCACCGAACCGAGCGTGCGGTAGGCCAGGAGCGCAAAGCTCGCATCAGCCCCTTCATAGGCATAGCCGGTCGCCTCGCGCTCCTTGACGATCTGGATGAGACGGTCGAGCTTCGGATCGTCCTTGCGGACCGAGATGCCGCGCAGCTTCAGCGCATTGATGAAGTTGGCCTTGCCGCCCTGGTCCGACACCATGACCTTGCGCAGGTTGCCGACGCTTTCGGGCGTGACATGCTCATAGGTGCGCGGGTCCTTCAACAGCGCCGAAGCGTGGATGCCAGCCTTGGTCGCAAAGGCCGAGGCGCCGACATAGGGCGCCTGCTGATCGGGCGAGCGATTGAGCAATTCGTCGAATGTGTGCGCCAGCTTGGTAAGGCCGGTCAGGTCGTCCGTGTCGATGCCGATTTCGAAGCGTTCGTTATAGGCTTCCTTCAGCGCCAGCGTCGGGATGAGGGTGACGAGATTGGCATTGCCGCAGCGTTCGCCGATACCGTTCAGCGTGCCCTGGATCTGGCGTACGCCGGCCTCGACCGCGGCGAGCGAGTTGGCGACGGCCTGCCCCGTGTCGTTGTGGGCATGGATGCCGAGGTTTTCGCCGGGCACGCCGGCGGCGATCACGGCCTGCACGATCTCGCGGATTTCCTGAGGCTGGGTGCCGCCGTTGGTATCGCACAGAACCACCCAGCGCGCGCCGGCGGAAAAGGCGGTCGTGGCGCAGGCCAGCGCATAGGCGGGATTCGCCTTGTAGCCGTCGAAGAAATGCTCGCAGTCGACCATGGATTCGCGGCCCGAGGCGACGACGGCCTTCACCGATTCGGCGATGCTTTCGAGGTTCTCCTCGTTGGTACAGCCGAGCGCCACGCGGACATGATAGTCCCAGCTCTTGGCGACGAGACAGATCGCATCGCTGCTGGAGCCGAGAAGCGCGGCAAGGCCCGGATCGTTGGAGGCGGAAACGCCGGCGCGCTTCGTCATGCCGAAGGCGACGAATTTCGCGCGTCCCGTGCGCTTCCTGGCGAAGAAAGCCGTATCCGTCGGGTTGGCACCCGGATAGCCGCCCTCGACATAATCCAGGCCGAACTCGTCCAGCATCGCGGCGATGGCGATCTTGTCCTCGACGGAAAAGTCGATCCCCGGCGTCTGCTGGCCGTCACGTAGCGTGGTGTCGAAAAGGTGGATACGGTCTTTTTTCATCTGTTCCCTCCTGAGGGATATTCTTTGCATGCGGCAGGCCGGAGGGCGGCCGTCTACGTCTTGCCCGCGAACTTGTCGGTCGCGTAGATCAGCCGGTCGAGGATGCCGGGCTGTGAATAGGCGTGACCCGCGCCTTCCACGAGGTAGAACTCGGCATCCGGCCAGGCCTTGTGCAGCGCCCAGGCATATTTCGCAGGGCACGGCATGTCGTAGCGGCCGTGCACGATGAGGCCGGGAATGCCTTTCAGCCGATGGGCATCGCGCAGGATCTGCCCCTCCTCCAGCCAGCCGGCATTGACGAAGAAGTGGCTTTCGATGCGGGCGAAGGCATCGGCGAATTCGTCCCCGCCGAACGGGTCGCTGGTCGACGGCTCCGGCAGCAGCGTGATCGTCTCGCCCTCCCACAGGCTCCAGGCCTTGGCGGCAGCGATGCGGGTCGCCTTGTCGTCGCCCGTCAGGCGGCGATAATAGGCGTGCATCATCTCGTGGCGCTCTTCCGGCGGGATCGGCGCGATGAAGCGCTCCCACTTGTCCGGGAACATTTCCGAGACGCCGAACTGATAGTACCAGTCGAGCTCGGCCTTGGTGAGCGTATAGACGCCGCGTACGACGAGCTCGGAAACGCGCTTCGGATATTTCTCCGCATAGGCGAGCGCCAGCGTCGAGCCCCAGGAGCCGCCGAAGACCAGCCACTTCTCCGCCCCGGCCATCTCGCGCAGCCGCTCGATATCGGCGACGAGGTGCCAGGTCGTGTTGGCGTTCAGCTCGGCATGGGGCGTGGACTTGCCGCAGCCGCGCTGGTCGAACAGCGTCACGTCATAGAGCTTGGGATCGAAGAGACGGCGGTGGCTCGGCGAGATCGTGCCGCCGGGGCCGCCGTGCAGGAACACCGCCGGCTTTGCGCCGGGGGTGCCGACGCGCTCCCAATAGACGACATGCCCGTCGCCGACATCGAGATGGCCCGAGGCATAGGGTTCGATCTCGGGATAGAGGCTGCGCAGGGTTTCGCTCATAATTTCAATCCGTGGGAAGGCCAGTTCTCGGTCTCGTGGTCGGGGTGCTGGAAGGAGATGATCTTCTCCTGCTGGCTGTAATAGTCCGGATCCTCATGGACTGGCGCGGAAAAGATCGTTTCCACCCAGGGCAGCCGCGCGGCGTAATTGACCTGGACCTGCGGGGCGAGATCGTCGCGCTCGTCGAAGGCGCCGATGGCGATCTCGATGCCGCCCGGATGCCTGTAGGTCAGCGGCGTGCCGCACTGCTTGCAGAATCCGCGCGCGATGTTGATCGAGGACTGGAAATAGGTCGGCTCCTCGCGCGTCCATTCCACCTCTCCCTTGGCTGTCACCAGCGGGCCGAAAAAGCCGCCGAACTGCTTCTGGCACATGCGGCAATGGCAGATCGACGGGCGGCCGAGCCCGCCCCTGATGCGGAAGCGGACGGCGCCGCATTGGCAGCCTCCGGTGCGAACGGTGTCGGTCATCTCTCAATCCTCCGGCGGCCAATGATCGGTGTCGTGATCGGGATGCTGATAGGAAACAAGATCGGCGAGGAAGGGCGCCGCCTCCTGATCCGCCATGGTCTCCTCGCCCGGCAAGGCGGGAATGGCATCCACATAGGGCAGTTTCGCCTCGGTGCCCCACTGGATGCGCGGGGCGATCTCGGCCGGATCGTCGAAAGAGGCGATGGTCAGCGCCACGCCGTCCGGCGCCTCATAGGTCAGCGGCGTGCCGCAACCGGCGCAGAACCCGCGATAGCCGTGATTGGAGGAGCGGAACCGCTTGGGCTCCCCCCGCGTCCAGGTCAGCCTGGCGCCGCGAACGGAGACCAGCGGCAGATAGAAATTGCCGCTCGCCTTCTGGCACATGCGGCAATGGCAGACCGAAGCATCCCCAAGCGCGCCCTCGACGTGAAACCGCACCGCGCCGCATTGGCAACCGCCGGTGTAGAAGGGGGTGGTCATCTTTTCACCTCCCACGTCGTCACGCGCTCGCCGGTCGCGGAATCCTTGCCGTCCTTCAGCTGGATGCCCCTGGCGGAAAGATCGTCGCGGATCTTGTCGGCTTCTGCGAAGTTCTTGGCCTTCAGCATTTCCAGGCGAAGCTGGATGAGGGTCTCGATGCTTTCCTCCAGCGCCTTGGAAACCTCGGCCTTCTTCGGCTGAATTCCGAGCAGCCGGGCGCTGGCGGCGAAGACGGGAAGCATCAGCGGATCGTTGTTGGCGCATTGGGCGAGCGCATGCAGCGCCTGCACCGCCGCGACGGTGTTGAGATCGTCGAGAAGCGGGGCGAGCACGGTCTCGTCCACGCGGCCCTCGTCCGGATTGCCACCGTCCGGCCATTTGGCGAGCAGCCGCTCGGCCTCTTCCAGCCGCTTGACGGAAAAGTCGATCGGCTCGCGATAATGGGTCATCAGCATGGCAAGGCGCAGCACCTCGCCCGGCCATCTGCGCCCGCCGAATTCCTCGCCGTGCAGCAATTGCGAGATCGTGAAGAAATTGCCCTCCGACTTCGACATCTTGCGGCCTTCGACCTGCAGGAAGCCGTTGTGCATCCAGACATTGGCCATCACCGCCGTTCCATGCGCGCAGCGCGACTGGGCGATCTCGTTCTCATGGTGCGGGAAGATGAGATCGAGGCCGCCGCCATGGATATCGAAGATCTCACCGAGATAGGCCGCCGACATGGCCGAGCACTCGATATGCCAGCCCGGGCGCCCCCTGCCCCACGGGCTTTCCCAGCCGGGCTCTTCCGGCGAGGACAGCTTCCACAGCACGAAGTCGCCGGGGTTCTTCTTGTGAGCGTCGACGGCGATGCGGGCGCCGGCCTGCTGCTCGTCGAGATTGCGCTTGGAGAGCTGGCCGTAATCGGCCATCGACTGTATATCGAACAGCACTTCGCCGCCCGCCTCATAGGCGTGGCCCCGCGCGATGAGACGCTCGATCAGCGTGATCATATCCACCTTGCCGTCCTCGCGCGGCTGCACGAATTCGGTGGCGCGCGGCTCGTGCGTCGGCGGCAGGGCGCCGAGTTCGGCGATATCCGCGTGGAACTGGTTCGCCGTCTTCTCCGTCACGCGGCGGATCGCCTCGTTGAGGCTCAGGCGGCCGCTCGCGATCTCGTCGCCGAAATCGCGCAACGCCCGGGCGTTGATCTTGTCGTCGACGTCCGTGATGTTGCGCGCATAGGTGACATGGTTCTCGCCGTAGCGATGGCGCAGCAGGCGGAACAGCACGTCGAAGACGATGATCGGCCGCGCATTGCCGATATGGGCGAAATCGTAGACCGTCGGGCCGCAGACATACATGCGCACGGCGTTTTCATCGATAGGCGCGAAAGGCTCCTTCGACCGCGTGAGCGTGTTGTACAGCGTCAGGACCGGTTTTTCGGTCATGGAAATCTCCCAAAAGCGTAGACCCGGCTGGCCGGGTCGTTGTCATCCGGGGATTTTGGGGACGAAAACGGCCGGGCCAGCGCGTGCGCTAGCGAATAATGCTCCGGCAAAGAATGCAGAGTACCGTTTTCATGGCCTGCTTTATCGCGCCCCGCGCGCGGCCGGTCAAGCGGGCGAACCGCCTCGCCCGCGAAAATCCTGCGCTTTTCGCCTGTTCCCGCGGTGACACGTTCACCCATTGCGCCATGAGACAAAGGAAACACCGGAGCGGCAAACGCCACCCGGCAAGCGAAAGGGAAACAGGATGAAAACGCCAAGGCACGACGAATATCGGGAACGCGAAACAGTCTCCGTTCCGCAAGGCCGCCCCACCGGCCTCCGTGCGGTGATCGCCGCCTTTCTCAAGGCGCGCGCCCGCATCACGCCCGGCGGGTGATTGTTAGCGGCCGTTACAATTCTTGACTGCAGAATATCCCCATTTCGACCAATCGCCGCAGATCGATCAAATTTTGAGCGGAATTTGGCCGAAAGGGCTGCTTATCGAGGCTCACAGAGGCGGCAACTGGGGGACAAACGGAGCTGCCTGATGACGGAACTTCAGGAGAATGACATGTCGACCAAACGAAAGATGCTGCCTTCCAGGACGGAAGCGAACGAAGACCTGCAGGCGCGCTACAAGCCGATCGGCCTGCGCGCGGTGGTAGCGGCAACGCAGTGCAGGCCCGAGGCGAAGTCCACGCAAACGCGCGAACACGACATTCCGGCGGTGCTCCAGGCGCTTCCCGACGACCAATAACATCCGCGCCGTTGCGGAACGGATCAGAAGAGCGAAAGCTGATCGGACGATGGGGGCGCATCCGCGCCCTTCTTGTTTTCCGCCGGCTCCTCGACTGCCTCCTCCACCCTTTCCAGAATCTCCGGCCCCATATTGGCGACCTTGTTGACCCGGTCGGATACGGGGATCGCCTCGAAGAAGCCGTCGTCGATCGGCGCCATCAGATCGGCCACCTCGCGCGGCTCCTGCGTCTTGCAGTCGAGCCAGCGCGAAAAATCCTGCCTGCGGATGACGACCGGCATGCGATCGTGGATGTGGCCGATATCGCCGTTCGCGGCCGTCGTCAGGATCGCGCCGGTGTCGACCTCGGACCCGTCGGCCGACGACCAGGTCTCCATGAGGCCGGCAAAGGCGACGATCTCGTCCTTCTTCGGACGGATCCAGTAGGCTTGCGCCTTGGCGCCTTTTGCCTCCGGCCGCCGCCATTCGAAGAAGCCGGATGCCGGCACGAGGATACGGCGATGGCGCATGGCGGCGCGGAAGGAGGCCTTTCCGATCGCCGTCTCCGAGCGTGCATTGATGAGCAGTGGAAAGGCCCGCGGATCCTTGACCCAGCCGGGCATGAAACCCCAGCGCACCAGCATGGCCCGTCGCTCCGGCAGGTTGCTGCCCGGCTGTTGCCTTTCACCGGCGATCACGACAAGGATCGGCTGGGTCGGTGCGATATTGTAGCGCGCCGGCGGATCCTCCAGGTCGAGGACGTCGAGAAACATACGCAAGGGATCGGCCTTGGCCAGCAATGCAAATCGTCCACACATGGCGTCGTCATCGCACTTTGCCTATAAGGGGTCAATGAAGCGCAATCGAACGGACCGCGATGAAGACGTCGAAGATTCCCCAGCCAGCCTCCTCCGCCATCATCGAGCGCGACGGGCGCTACCTGCTCGTCCTGCGCAGCAAGCCGCCGTCGGCGGCCATGTTCGCCTTTCCGGGCGGGCGCGGCGAAGAGGGCGAGAGCCCGGCCGAAACGGCGCTGCGCGAACTCTATGAGGAAACCGGCATTCGCGGCGAAAAGCCCGAACTTTTTGCGACCTACGACCTGCCCGGCCGCGAGGACGGGCCGGGCAGCCCCTCCTTCTTCCTCTCGGTCTTCAAGGTGACGGCGGACCGGACGGCGGTTGCGGTCGCCGCCGACGATGCGATGGAAGCCGGCTGGTTCACGGCCGAGGAGATCGCGAAAATGCCCGCCCCCGACAGCGTGCACGAATGCATCCACCGGCTGGAGGCCGAGCGGGCGGAACGGAGCGTCCGGCCGTGATTCGTCTTTCGCCGTTCCGGCTGGCCCTTGCCGCCACGCTTCTGCTTTGCCCGCCCGCTCTTGCCCAGAAGGCCAAGGGCGATGCCGCCAATCCGCCGCCGGCCGCAGAGGCCGTGGAAAAGCCCACGCCCTATGACGAACGGCTGGAACGCCTCTCGGAGATCCTCGGCGCGGTGCACTACCTGCGCAACCTCTGCACGGACAAGCCGGAGGACAATTGGCGCAGCTCCATGCAGCGCCTCGTCGATCTCGAAGCGGGCAACGAACCGAAGCGCAAGGAAAGGCTGACCGCCGCCTTCAACCGTGGATACCGGTCCTTTGCGGCCATCTATACGGCTTGCACCGACTCGGCAGTTGTCGCAGAAGAAAGATACCGTAACGAAGGTGCAACACTTGCCACAGAAATTACCGCAAGGTTCGGAAATTAGCGCTTAGTTAACCTCTTTTCCCACGACCCAGTGCCGTTTTGGGAAAAGGCTGCTAAGGTCGTTAACAGTCAAGTAAGAACTAGATGCCGCGCATGGACCGATCAATGGAACCTACTCTCAACGATATCGACGAGATGATCGTGCACGAGAAGATGCAGGCCGCCCTGGAATACCAGAACGAGGCCTGGGCCGACGGTATGGCGGACGGCATCGAACCGGAAATCATCGCCGATGCAGCCATCGCGCTCGCCATGCGCGAGACGATCCGCATCCACGGTGAGCGGGGCGCGGAAGCGATGCTCGAATCGCTGCGCGAGCGCATGCTGGCTGGAGAATTCTCCCCCGAGCGCATCCTGCAATAGGCTGGAAAGACAGGTCATGCAGACGTCGCCTTGCGGCAAAACGCTGTTTCGCAGCAGCCTTCTCGTATTGTCGGTCCTCTTCGCGACGACCGCGCTGATGGCACCGATGCGCCCCGCCTTCGCGCTCAGCGCGCTGAAGAACGAGCAGGGCCAGGTGCAGCAGAAGCCCGCGGAAGGCGAGAAGGCCGCCCCGCCCGTCGAGGAAGAGGAAGAAACCGGCCCGCTCGAACTGCCGCTGCCCGATCCGCTGATCCGGCCCGGCCAGGCGTCCGGAGAACCCGAACAGGTCCCCTCCGTCACCGAGGACAACGAGGCCGACGAGCCAGAGGCGCCGGTCGAGGTCATCTACGATATCAGTAAGGCGCCCGAGCCGGTGCGCCGCATGCGCGAACTCATCGTCGAGGCGGCCGCCTCCGGCGACATCGAGCGTCTGCGGCCCCTTCTCGGCAAGGGCGTGACGGAAACCCAGGTCTCCATCGTCGAGAGCGAGGAAGGGCCTGTCGAGACGCTCAAGGGTCAGTCCGGCGACAGCGAGGGCATCGAAGTCCTGGCGATCCTGCTCGATGTGCTGGCGACGGGCTTCGTTCATGTCGGCCAGGGCACGCCGGAAGAGATGTATGTCTGGCCCTATTTCGCCGAAAAGCCGCTCGCCAGCCTGACGCCGCCGGAAAAGGTGGAATTGCTGCGCATCGTCACCGCCGGGGACTTCGCCGACATGCAGGAATTCGGCAGCTACAATTTCTACCGCGTCGGCATCACGCCGGACGGCCAGTGGAAGTTCTTCGTCACCGGCGACTGATTCGAAGCAGCCGGGCCCCTCCTTGTGTGAAGAACGGTCGCCGATAGCGCGCCGCTTTCCCTTCTCCCGCGTAGGGAGAAGGTGGCCCGAAGGGTCGGATAAGGGGTTGAGCCGGCGAACTCCGCGGCATGGTCCCATCCCGGCGCCGGGAACAGCCGCACCTTGCGAAAGCCGCCCTGGCGATCTACCTCTGCTTCCAAAGGCGCAGCGATGCGCCGCCCCGTCGCCGGCGTTTGCCAGCGCGCCAGAACTGGATCGAATCATGCCTTCCGTTACGCTTACCGGCCGCGCCCTTCTCCGCCTTTCCGGCAAGGATGCCGAAGCCTTCCTGCAGTCGCTCATCACCACCAACCTGCCGGATCTGCCCGAGGGCGAGATCCGGCCGGGCGCCCTGCTGACGCCGCAGGGCAAGATCCTCTTCGATTTCCTTGTTCGCCGCGACGGACCCGACGCCTTCCTGATCGAGACCACGCAAGACCAGCGCGACGCGCTTCTCAAGCGATTGACCATGTACCGGCTGCGCGCGGCGGTCGATCTTGCGGTTCTGCCGGAAGACGCGGTGACCGTCGCCTGGGACGCGGCCGAGGCGGGGGCTCCGCGCGAGGCGCGTTTTGCCAAGGCCGGCCTCGATGTCTCCCGCCGCGCTGGTGCGGGCGGGAGCGATGACCCGGCGCTTTACGACGGCCTGCGTATCGATGCCGGCCTTGTCGAGGCGGGCCGGGACTACGCGCTTTCCGATATCTTTCCCCATGACGCGCTGCTCGATCTGTCCGGTGGGCTCTCCTTCCGCAAGGGCTGCTATGTCGGGCAGGAGGTCGTCTCCCGCATGCACCACCGCGGCACCGCGCGCCGCCGTCCGGTGACGGTCACGAGCGAGACCGCCCTTGCGCCGACCGGCACCGAACTTCTGGCGGGCGGCAAGCCGATCGGCACGCTCGGCACGGTTTCCGGTGCCCGCGGCCTTGCGATCATACGCCTCGACCGCGCGGCGGACGCCCTGCGCGAGGGTACGGCGATCACCGCCGACGGCGCGCCCGTGACGGTGGAACTGCCCGAATGGACCGGCCTTGCCTTTCCGGACGATGCCGGGGTGCCGGCGCAATGAGCAGCGCGCGCCAGACCGATGCACGCGCCTGGCAGCGCATGCTGTCCGGCCGCCGGCTCGACCTGCTCAACCCCTCGCCGCTCGATATCGAGCTTTCCGATATCGCCCATGGCCTCGCCCGCGTGGCGCGCTGGAACGGCCAGACGAATGGCGACCATGCCTTCTCCGTGGCGCAGCATTCGCTGATCGTCGAGGAGATCTTCCGCCGGCAGAACCGCTGCGATGCCGATGAGTGCCAGATGGCGTTGCTGCATGACGCGCCGGAATATGTGATCGGCGACATGATCTCGCCTTTCAAGGCTGTGGTCGGCGGCGGCTACAAGACGGTGGAAAAGCGCCTGGAGGCCGCCGTGCACCTGCGCTTCGGCCTGCCGCCGGCAACGCCGGCGGGCCTCAAGGCCAGGATCAAGAAGGCCGATCAGGTCGCCGCCTTCTTCGAGGCGACGGAGCTTGCCGGCTTTTCCCACGCCGAAGCGATCAAGTTCTTCGGCGCACCGCGCGGCATCACGCTCGATATGCTCCAGATCGCACCGCTGCCCGCCATCGAGGCCCAGCGGCGCTTTGCCGAGCGCTTCGAGGCGCTGGAACGCGAGCGCGGCCATCGCGCAGCGGCAGTGTAGACCATGGGCACGATCGTCGTCGCGCCGCTCGGGAAGATCGCCGAACTCGCCGTGCGCCACCGCTGCCGCGAGATGCTGAGCCTGCTTGCGCCGCGCCATGATTTCCACCGGCCCGCCGTCATCGCCGCCGAGCGCCATCTCATCCTCGGCGTCAATGATATCGCCTTTGCCGGCACAGGCGATCTCGTCGCTCCCGGCGAAGCCCATGTGGCCGCGATCATAGGCTTCGCCCGGCGCTGGGACCGGCAGGCGCCGCTGCTCGTCCATTGCCAGATGGGTGTCTCCCGCTCGCCGGCGGCCGCCCTTCTTGCCGCCCTCGCGGTCGAGCCGGACCAGGATGACGGGGAGCTGGCGCAACGCCTGCGCCGTGCCTCCCCGCAGGCGACGCCCAATGCCCGGCTGATCGAGATCGGCGATCATGTGCTTGCACGCGGCGGCCGGCTCATCGCCGCCGTGAAGGCGATCGGCCGCGGTGCGGATTATATCGGCGACAGCCCCTTCGTGTTTACCGTGACGCCGGGACCGGACCGGCCATGAACGCGGCGCGACCCCCGGTCGAGATCGGCCTCAACGCGGCGGTGGTCGCGATTTCCGGCCGCAGTCCCTGCATCCTCGCCGTCGGCGGCGAGGGAGCCACCGCGCGCGACGCCCTGCCCTTCGGCCCGTTCGATCCGCACCAGCATCGAACTTTCGAAACGAGCCTTCGCGCCAGCGTGGAGGCGCAGACCGCCCTCAAGCTCGGCTATATCGAGCAGCTCTACACATTCGGCGACCGCGGCCGCCAGAAGCTGCCCGACGAGGCCGGCACGCACATGGTGTCCGTCGGCTATCTCGCCCTCACCCGCACCGATGCGGAAGCGAACGAAAGCCTGGCCGAAGCCGGCGCCCAATGGCGCGACTGGTATTGCTATCTTCCCTGGGAGGACTGGCGACAGGGCCGCCCCGTGGTGATCGACCAGATCATCCTGCCCGCGCTGAAAAGCTGGGCCGCCGACGTTTCGCACGAGGAGCGCACCGGCGCCATGCCCTCGCCGCGCACCCGCATGCGCCTTGCCTTCGGCCTCGACGATTTCCCGTGGGACGAGGAGCGCGTGCTGGACCGCTACGAACTGCTCTACGAGGCGGGACTTGCCGAGGAAGCGGTGACCGACGGCTGGGCGCGACCCGGGCACCCTTCTCCCGGGATTGCCATGCGGCACGATCATCGCCGCATCGTCGCCACCGCCATGGCGCGGCTGCGCGGCAAGATCAAATACCGGCCGGTGATCTTCGAATTGATGGCGCCCGAATTCACGCTCACCGAATTGCAGGCGACGGTGGAGGCGATTTCCGGCCGCCACCTGCACAAGCAGAATTTCCGCCGGTTGGTGGAGGGCGCGGAACTCGTCGAGCCGACGGGCCAGTCCACATCCGCCACCGGCGGCCGTCCGGCCGCCCTCTTCCGCTTCCGCCGCCGTATCCTGGAAGAACGCCCGGCGCCCGGGCTGAAAGTCGGCATGCGCTGAGGCACCCTACTTGATCACCGCGCAGGCAAGCCGATCACCCGCACCGCCCGCCGGATCCGTCCGGTAATCGTCCGAGCCGGCATGGACGATGAGGGCGCGGCCGCGAATGCCGCGCTCGGAATCGTCGAGCCGCACCATGGTCGAATAGATCTGCGCGCGCATCACGCCGTCTTCCGCCACATACTGGTTCGGCAGATCGCCGGCATGCGGGCCGTCCGCAGCGACGAAGCCATGCTTCTTCTCATCCGGGTTGAAGTGACCGCCGGCCGATTCGTGGCCGCCGGCGGGATCGCAGGTGCCGGTTTCGTGAATGTGCAGCGCCACCCATTTGCGCGGCTCCAGCCCCGAGACTTCCACCTCGAAGAGGACGCCGTCATGGCCGGTGGTCAGCTGTGCGCGGCCCGTCTCCTTGCCGGTGCCATCGACGAAATCCGCCCGCGCCGTATCCGTGGCCTGCTGGGCGAAGGCGGGCGCGCCGCCTGCCAGGAACGTGCCCGCAAGCGCTGCGAGCGTGAGGAACTTCCACATGATGCGTCCTTCCGGTTGCCATTGCTCATGGGAACCCAACGCATCGTTCGCCGGGGTGTTCCGGCCTACGTTACCACGACGTCGAGGCCGATATCGAGTGTCGGCGCGGCCATGGTGATCTTGGAGGTGGAGATATAGTCGACGCCCGTCCCGGCGATGGCACGGATCGTCGCCAGATTCACGTTGCCGGAGGCTTCCAGCTTCACGCGGCGCGGATCGCCGGCGTAGTCCGCGTCGGAAAGGCCGGCGCAGTCGCGGTTGATCTCGACGGCGCGGCGCAGGATCTCCGGCCCCATATTGTCGAGCAGGATGACGTCCGGCCGGGCCTCCAGCGCTTCTTCCAGCTCCGCGAGCGTCGTCACCTCCACCTCGACCTTGACGAGATGGCCGGCGAAGGCGCGCGCGGCGTGGACGGCACCGGCGACCCCGCCGGCAACGGCAATATGGTTGTCCTTGATGAGAATCGCATCGTCCAGCCCATAGCGATGCGACGAGCCGCCGCCCATGCGCACCGCATATTTCTCCAGCGCCCTGAGGCCCGGAATGGTCTTGCGCGTACAGCAGACCCTTGCCGGCGTATCGGCGATCTCCGTCGCGAAGCGGGCCGTATGGGTCGCGACGCCGCAAAGATGCATGAGGAAATTGAGCGCCACGCGCTCGGCGGAAAGCACGCCGCGCGCAGGGCCCGAAACCTTCGCGATCACCGTGCCGGGCGCCAGCCGGTCACCATCCTTGACGAAGGCCTCGAAGCGGATCGCCGGGTCCATCAGCCGGAAGGCCTCGCGGGCGAGGTCGAGGCCGGCGAGGACGCCGTCCTCGCGCGCGTTCAGCTCGGCCCGCGCCGCCATGTCCGGCGCAATCGTCGCCTGACTGGTGATGTCGCCCGCCCGCCCGAGATCCTCGGCAAGCGCCGCGCGCACCTGCTCCTCCACCATGAGTGGCGAGAGGACGGGGAGATAGGGGATGGTCATGGCTGTCGGTCCTTTTCGAGGCTGTTGGCATCGGAGAGCCGCTTTCGCGGCTCCATACGCTCATGCGGAACGCGGAGAAGACGATATCCTGAGAACCGTCCTTCCCGACCACAAGATGACAATAAAGAACGTGCGAGGCGACATGGCGTCGCGCAACAGCCCCGGAGAGGTGCATGGACCGCACGCCGGGGCGCAATTCGTCCCGCTTTCGGCAGCCGGCCGAAACGGATCTTGCACGAGAAGAGCCGCCGCGCCCGATCAGCGCGGCATGACGCATCGCCTGAGAGGCATGCGAACGGTACCGCCGTACAACGGGCGATTTCGGCAAGATCGCGCTCGGCTTCCCGGTCAGCCCGGCTGTCATTTCTCGCGAAGGGCCGCAGCAAAGACATCCTTGGCGGAGAGTCCGCCGCGCCTGGACTGCTCCAAACCGATATCGACCGCACTGCGCAAGAGGGCAAGCCCGGCCGCCTGGCTTTCCTGATCATGACGCATCATCCGTAGCGCATCACGTACGACGTCGCTGGCCGACATATAGGCTCCGCTCGCAACGGCGTCCTCGATGAACTCGGCGAACTCCGGTGTCAGGCTTACATTCAGCGTCGGCATGGTGCGTTCCTTCCTCCGATTCTAGCGCCGCACAGGCGGTTGTCAATTTTGGCAGGCCTCACGCCGCCGCCGTCTCCGACAGGTCGGCCACCACTTTTTCCGCGTCCGAAAGGGTCAGGAAGGTGCGGTGTTTCCATGCGGCCCTCTGTTCGGGAAAGTCCGAGCGGAAATGGCCGCCGCGGCTTTCCTCGCGCAGCCAGGCGCCGGCGGCGATGAGCTTTGCGGTGGTGACGATATTGTGGAAGCGCATGCGGCTGTTCTCACGCTCCAGCACCGCGATCTCGCCGATCGCGGTCGCAAGGCCCGCGCGCGTGCGGATGACGCCGACATGCTCGCTCATCACCTGGCGCAGCCGCTTCAGCGCGGGGCTGTCCTCGATCGTCACGAGATCGTCGCTCTCGCCGGCATTCTTGCCCCAGTCGTTGATCTTCGGTTCCGGCAGCATGCCCTTGATGTTCTCCGCGATGCGGGCGGCAAAGACGACCGCCTCCAGCAGCGAATTGGAGGCCAGGCGATTGGCGCCGTGGACGCCGGTGGAGGTGACCTCCCCTGCCGCCCAGAGGCCGTCGATCGAGGTGCGACCTTCCGCATCCGTCAAGATCCCGCCCATGTGATAATGCACGGCAGGCACGACGGGGATCGGCTGGGTGACGGGATCGATGCCCGCGGCAAGGCAAGAGGCATAGACGGTCGGGAACATGTCCGGGAAATGCGTTCCGATTGCCTGCGTGCAATCGAGGAAAGCGCCGCGGCCGGCCTGGACCTCGGCGAAGACGCCGCGCGAGACGATGTCGCGCGGCGCAAGCTCGCCGTCCTCATGGATATCCAGCATGAAGCGGTGGCCGGCGGAATTGACGAGTTGCGCGCCGTCGCCGCGCAGCGCCTCTGTGGCGAGCGGCGCCGGATCGCGGCCGATATTGATGGCGGTCGGGTGGAACTGCACGAATTCGGGATCGGCGATGATGGCGCCGGCGCGCGCGGCCATGCCGACGCCCTGGCCGCAGGCCTCCCACGGATTGGTCGTCACGGCGAAGAGATGGCCGACGCCGCCCGAGCACAGCACGACGGCGCGCGCGGGAAAGTGCACCCGCTTCTTCGACTGGCCGGCATCCGGCCTTGCGACGACGCCGGAGATGAAGCGCCCTTCCCGCACCAGTTCCTCGACCACATAGCCTTCGAGGATGCGGATCGACGGTGTCTTGCGCACGGCGGCGATCAGCGCCTCCATGATGGCCCTGCCGGCCATGTCGCCCTTGACGCGCACGATACGGCGCTCGGAATGGGCGGCCTCACGCGAGAGCAGCAGCTTGCCTTCGAGGTCGCGGTCGAAGGGCACGCCGTATTCGAGCAGGTCGTGGATGCGCGCCGGCCCTTCGGAGACCATGAACCGCGCCATCTTCTCATCGACGATGCCCGCGCCGGCTTCCAGCGTGTCGGCGACATGCTTTTCGAATGTGTCGCCGGGGCTCATCGCCGCCGCGATGCCGCCCTGCGCCCAGGCGGAGGACGCGCCCTGGCCGATGGGCGCGGCGGCGAGAATCGTGACGGGGCGCGGCGCGAGCTTCAACGCGCAGAAAAGGCCCGCCAGACCGCCGCCGACGATGACGATATCGTCGATGCCGTTCCACGACTGCGGGCGGAAACTTTCGATGGGCATATGCTAGTCCTCCGACATTGCGGCCTGCGGCTCGTCCCTCACCTGCCTGCCGGCGTCCGCTCCCCGCAAGCGGGGCGAGGAACGCCAGCCTTGCCGGTTTCCCCCTATCTCGCCGTTTACGCAGAGAAGGTCCCCGCAGGAGAATGAGGGGCAGCCGGAGCGGCCCGTGCCACGCTACTGCTTCAAATTCACCATCCGCTCGACGGCGAGGCGGGCGCGGTCGGCGATCGCCGGATCCACCACCACCTCCTCCGTCATGCTCACCAGGCTGTCGAGGATCTTCGGCAGCGTGATGCGCTTCATATGCGGACAGAGATTGCAGGGCTTGACGAAATCGACGCCCGGCAATTCGGCCTGGATGTTGGAGGCCATCGAGCATTCGGTGACGAGCAGAACGCGCGAGGGGCGGTTGTCCTTCACGTAGTTGATCATGCCCGAGGTGGAGCCGGCGAAATCGCAGACCGCAATGACATCCGGGTGGCATTCGGGATGGCCGATGATCTCGATGCCGGGATGGGCTTCCTTGTAGGAAAGCAGTTCCTGCGGAGTGAAGCGCTCATGCACCTCGCAGTGGCCCTTCCAGGTGAGGATCTTCTTGTTCGTCTGCTTGGCGACATTCAGTGCGAGATATTCGTCTGGAATGCACAGGACCGTGTCGCTTTCCAGGCTCTCGACGACGGCAAGCACGTTGGAAGAGGTGCAGCATATATCCGTTTCCGCCTTCACATCCGCGGAGGTGTTGACATAGGTGACGACCGGCACGCCGGGATAGCGCTGCTTCAGGAGGCGCACATCTGCGCCGGTGATCGATTCCGACAGCGAGCAGCCGGCCTTCGCATCCGGGATCAGCACCGTCTTTTCCGGGTTCAAGAGCTTGGAGGTCTCGGCCATGAAGTGCACGCCGCACTGGATGATGATCTCGGCATCCACCTTGGTGGCGTCGCGGGCAAGCTGCAGCGAATCGCCGACGATATCGGCGACGCAGTGGAAGATTTCCGGCGTCTGGTAATTGTGCGCGAGGATGACGGCGCCGCGCTCCTTCTTCAGCCGGTTGATGGCGGCGACATAGGGGGCGTAGACCGGCCATTCGAAGGCGGGGATGAACTGCTTCACCCGCTCATAGAGATGCTCCGTCTCGCGGGCGATTTCCGGCGTGAAAGTGAGGTCCGGTCTTTCGACGACACCGAAGCGCTCCGCGGCGGTGAGCGGACGGACGACTTCGGCGGCTGCCGCATGCTGGGCCAGGGTGGTCATGGAACCCTCCTTCCGCCGTCTTGCGGCGGTCTCCTCGGTACACCGCCTGGCGGCGGGCTATTTTGCTCACTTTGAGCATAATAGCTGCAAAACAAAACCGGCATTGCCGGTGGCTCAGATTTAAAAACTTTTGTGACGGTTTGCAAGAAGCGCCGCCCGGATTCCTTCGGGCGGCGCGTGCTGTTTCGATCAGGCGGCCACCGGGCGGGCGACGCCTTTTTCCTCGATCGGCCAGTGGACGATCGCCGCGAAGACGCCGAGCACGACGCCGAGCCACCACACCGGATCGTAGGTGCCGAAATGGTCGTAGAGGTAACCGCCCATCCAGACGCCGAGGAACGAGCCGATCTGATGCGACAGAAACACGACGCCGCCGAGCAGACCGAGATGCTTCGTGCCGAACATGATGGCGACGAGGCCGTTGGTCGGCGGCACCGTGGACAGCCACAGGAGGCCCATGACGACGGCGAAGATGATGACGGAGGTCGGTGACTGCGGCAGCAGGATGAAGGCCGCGACGGCGACGGAGCGCGCAAGATAGATATAGGCGAGGAAATAGGGCTTGGAATAGCGCTGGCCGATGAACCCGGCGGCAAGCGAGCCGATGACGTTGAAGAAGCCGATCAGCGCCAGCGCGATCACCGCATAGCGCGCATCGATGCCGATATCGCCGAGATAGGCCGGGAAATGCGCTGTGATGAACGCGACCTGGTAGCCGCAGACGAAGAAGCCGGCAACGAGCAGCACATAGGAGCGGTGGCCGAGCGCTTCGCGCAGCGCCTCGCCGATCGTCTGCTTGTATTCGCTGGCGGCGGTGATCCCGGAAGAGGAATTGCCGCGCAGCGGAATGGCGATGAGCGGCACAAGAAGCATCAGGATGCCGAGATAGACGAGGCTGTCCGACCAGCCATAGGCGCTGATGAGCCCTTGCGTCAGCGGCGCGAAGAGGAACATGCCGGCCGAACCCGCCGCCGTGCAGATGCCGAAGGCCATGGAGCGCTGGTCGGGCGTGACATTGCGCGCGAAGGCCGAAAGCAGGATGCCGAACGAGCCCGCACCGACGCCGAGGCCGACCAGCACGCCGCCGCCGACATGCAGCCAGAGTGGCGAAGTGCCGAGCGACATGAGGAAGAGGCCGAGCGCATAGACGAGGCCGGAGATCAGGAGCACGCGCCAGGTGCCGAACTTGTCGGCGATAGCGCCGAAGAACGGCTGGCTGACGCCCCATGCAAGGTTCTGAAGGGCCATGGCAAGGCCGAAGGTCGTGCGGTCCCAGCCGGTATCCTGCAGCATGGGAAGCTGGAAGAAGCCCATCGCCGAGCGCGGGCCGAAGGTGAGCATCGCGATCAGCGAGCCGGCGACGATGATCAGCCAAGGCATCGGCCGGCTTGCGGCATGGGCGGTTGAAGCAGACATGAACGTCTCCAGATTCCGGGCCTGGAACCTACGCTTGCGCATCGATTAACAAAAGCGAATTTAATTGACGCTGCAATCAGCCGTATTGATGGGACGAGCGACGTCGAACGATCGGGGATGTGCTTGACGCGGAACGATTTTAGGCGCATTTCCACCGCGAGCGTCACACGGCGCCAACCTTAGCCGGATAGGATCCATGGACCCCGACAGTCGACTATCGAGAGCAATCGAACGACCCGTCCGGTGAGGCTTCAGCTTCGCTCCGGGCGGCAGGACTGCCCTCAGAGGAGTGAAGCATGCTGCAAATCTATGCCCGCAAGGCTGACCGTTTTTGTCTGCGCGACATTTCCAACCCGGCCATCGAGCAGGCGATTTCCCCTGCCCTCTGGTACGATCTCCTCGCGCCTACCGTCGAGGAGGTGAAGGAGGTCGAGTCCGCGCTGCACATTTCCATCCCGACGCGGGAGGAGATGGAGGACATCGAGCTCTCCGCCCGCCTCTACCAGGAAAACGGCGCGGAATTCATGACGATGACCATGCTGACCAATCTCGACGGCGACGAGCCGGTGAAGATGCCGGTGACCTTCGTCCTGCGCGGGTCTACGCTGGTGACGGTGCGTCATGCCGATGCCAGGCCGTTTGCGAGCTTCTGCCAGCGGGCGCTGCGCGGCAACGGTCATAATTACGAGAGTGGCGGGGATGTCATGCTCGGCGTCATCGAAGCCGTGATCGACCGCATGGCGGATGTGCTGGAACGGCTCGGCAACGAGATCGACGGCATTTCGCGCGAGGTCTTCCGCAGCAAGAAGGCCTCCTCCAGCAAGAAGACCCGCGACCTCGAGGCGCTGATCGAACAGCTCGGCCGCAAGGGCGATTTCCTCACCGGCGTGCGCGAAAGCCTCGTCAGCATCTCGCGCCTCGTCGCCTATCACGCGGCAGTGGACAATCCGGCACGTCGTGTCTCGAAGGAGGTCCGTCAGCTCGTCAAGCTCGTGCAGCGCGATGCGTCCTCGCTCAGCGACCATGCCGCCTTCCTCTCCAGCAAGATCAATTTCCTGCTCGACGCGACGCTCGGCCTCATCAATCTGGAGCAGAACCAGATCATCAAGATCTTCACGGTCGCTTCCGTGGTGTTCCTGCCGCCGACGCTGGTCGCCTCGGTCTACGGCATGAACTTCGAGCTGATGCCGGAGCTGCAATGGCATCTCGGCTATCCATGGGCCGTCGGCCTCATGGTCTTCTCCGCCCTGATGCCCTTCCTCTATTTCAAGCGCCGCGGGTGGGTTTGAGGGACATCACGCCCGCAGCTTCATCGGCCAGCGCCCGGTGCGTGTCTTCACCACGCGCACCGTATCGCCGAGACGGATCTCGCCCTCGCCGCGCGGCACCGCGTTCCAGCCGAACAGAACGCCCGGGACACGACGGTCGGCGGACATGCGCTTTGCCGCAAGGCCCTGGATCGGGTTACCGCCGATGCGCTCGCCTGTCCTCTGGTCCTGCGTGGTCATGATGCAGCGGGCGCAGGGCTTGACGAGGTCGAAGGCGATGCCGCCCACCTCGATCGTCTCCCAAAGATCCTCCTGCCACGGCTCGTCGCAGGAAACGAGCACGTTGGTGCGGAAGCGATCCATGCCGACGGACTCCTGTCCGAGGCCGACAAGCGTGGCGTTGAGATCGGCAAGCGAGCCGGTCGTCGTGACGAGAACGGGAAAGCCATCGGCAAAGCCGACGGGCGCCGGTTCGCCTGCCCATTCCTCGCCCTCCGCGCGCCGGGCAAGCGCATCCATATGCACGAGCTTCACCGGCCGGCCGAACCATTGCGAAAGGGCCTCGTTCACCGCTTCGTCGGCGACGGCGGCATCGACCGGGGTATCCCAGATCGTCACGCCGAGGCGTTCCTCCGGCTCGAAACTGGCGAAAAGCTGGCGGCCTTCCATTTCGAGCAGCAGGCTTTCGCCGACCGCCGTCGCCTCGACGCGGGCAAGCGCCTGGAGCTCGCGCTGGGTGATGCAGCGGCCGTCCGGTTCGACGACCATGAAGCGCCGGTCGCCGGCAAGGCCATCGAGGCGCACGGTCGCGCTCTCTACGGGAATGGCCCGGCCGCTCTTCAGCGGGTGAATGTTCAGGCCTTCGATCTGCATGACCGCCCTTTCCCTGAAACTTTGATTCAACGGCCTGCCGGATCGATTCAAGCCGGCCGCGCAAAGGCATGTTCTCGTTCGGTTTTCGTGCCGCGGTCCGGCGCGGCAGGCCCTGATTACCCTGTCACGACGGCGCGTTCAATTCCGCCTTTTCGCCGGTGCCGGACTTTCCGGAGAGGATTTTCTGGTAGAACAGCCCGATGCCGATCAGCACCGCGCCAAGCCCGATGAAGGACAGCGCGCGCAAAATACCCTCCAGATTGGCCATGTCGATCAGGAAGACCTTGACGACCGCGATGAGCACGAGGCCGGCGGAGGCAAGGCGGATGCTCCTGGAATCGAATTTCGATCCGGCGGCCAGCAGCAGAACGCCGAGCAGCAGCCAGACGACCGAATAGGTATAGGTCTCCGGTTGGAGGAAACCCTTCCAGTCGGCGATCCCCTCGCCATGCCAGTAGCGGCGCACCGAGAGCGTGACCCAGGCGAAGGCGAGCGCGACGCCGGTCAGGGCCAGCATCGTCACATAGGGCATCGGCCTTCGCGCCCGCGCATACCAGGCAAGACCGCCATAGGCGATGCCCGGCAGGAGATAGCCGACAAGGAGCAGATCGAAGAACGGCCATCTGCCGAGCAATTCCCCGGTAAAATAGGGGTTGAGCCCGACAAAATGGGCGCTCAGCACCGAGAGGACGGAAATCACGCCGACGACCATCGAACCGTAACGGAAGACCGGGCTTGGCGATTTCAGGTCCAGCGACATCATGACGGCCGAGGCGCCGATGACCAGCAACGTATAGATCGCCTGTTCGCCGAGGGTCGGCACCGAACTGTCGAGCACGCCGCCATTCATGGCGTGGCGCACGAGGATCGCGGCGGTCAGGAGCACGAAGAGGCTGGCAAGCGCCTGCAGCACGTTGCGAACCCGCTCGCCCGGCCAGCGGCGCAGTTCGAAGGCGGAAAAGGCAAGCAGGAGCGCGGGGATGCCGTAGCCGGCGAGAAGCGGGTTGAAGACCGGCGTCCTGGAAAGGTTGGCCGCGCCGACGATGGTGGGGTCCCACGCAATGCGGCCGGCGACGACGGCGGCGGCCCCTGCCATCAGCCATGGCAGAACCGGCCAGGGACGAAGCCGCGTCGCCAGAACGGCGGCCGTGCCCAGCAGGGCGACCGCCAGCGTGGTGACGAGGCCGTCGGTCATCGCGTGGAGCGCAAGAACGAGGAAGGCAAAGCTGCCGCAGGCAAGCGCCCATTGCGTAATGAAGAGCCCTGCCCCTTCCTCCCGTCCGCGCGAGAAGATCTCCGCAGCGGCAAGGAAGGCAACGCCGAGCGCCAGGGCGAGAAGGCCGTGCGGAAGATCGAAGGAGAGATTGCCGAAATTGAGGAAGCTGACGGAAAGGATTGCGAAGGGCACGGCCGGCGCAAGCAGGCTCCACAGCGCCGCGAAGGTGGGCGACCCCTTCTGCCGCAGGTGCACAGCCGCAAGCCCGACGGCGGCATAGGCGACAGCAAGGCCAAGCAGCAGGCCGACGGACACCCGGGCGACCAGCGACACGGGAGTTGCGCCATCCAGCGGCGGCGGCGCGAGGCTGCCGAAACCATCGAGCGCAAGCCCGCCCGGCAAGGCCGCCATCGCAACCGTGCCGGCCACCGCGCCGATGGCAGAGAACAGCGCCGGGTAGACGGCCCAGCCGCGCGCCGCACCGAGGGCGGCGAGCATCAGCACGACAAGGGCAAAGCCGCGATCGGCGAAGGCGACAGACGGAATGCTGTTGGCGAGCACCAGCGCCGAAAAGAGCATGGCGAGCGCGCCGGTCAGCGATACGGCAACGGCCGGCGGGGCGAAAAGGCGGTCCAGCGGATCGGTGGAGGCAGCGCCCGTCGAAGGCGGCACGTCCTCCGCCACGACCTGCGCGGGCCAGATCAGACCGTGGCCGAGCGCCAGCACGGCCATGGCAAGAAGCACCGGCACGATCTCCACCCGGTCGGCGGCGACAAGATAGAGAATGGTCCAGAGCGCCATGCCGACATTGGCAAGCGCCGGCACCACCAGCCAGCGGCGAATGCGCGCGGCGACGAAGGTGGCAAGCCAGGCGACGACGAGAAAGCCGAAAAGGCTCCAGGCGCTCGGCTCATCGGTCGAGACCAGAGCCGGTGTCGCCATCGAGGCGAGCAATCCCAGCCCGGCCAGCGCCTGCCCGTGCAGCAGCGACAGGCCGATCGTCGCGAAGGAGACGGCAGCAAGGAGGACGAAGGCCGTCAGGGGGCCGAAATAGCCATAGAATCCATAGGAGACATAGGTGACGGCGAAGAGCGTGATGGCGCCCGCTGCGGTCAGCACGCCGGGGATCATCGCATTCTGGAAGGCATTTGCGATGAGCGGCTGGGTGCGCCGGCGCACGAATTCGCCGACCGCCATCAGCACGAGACCGAAGATCGCGGCCAACGACAGCCGCACCGCCGGGCTGAGCAGCCCCGCCTCGATGGAATATTTGACCATGAAGATGCCGCCGAGGGCGAGCGCGATGCCGCCGACCCAGACAGCCCAGCGCGCGCCGATGCGGCTTTCGAAACTCTCCCTCGGCTTTGCCGCAACGACGGGAGCGGTGGCGACCTCCTGCGCGGGTGCCGCATCGTCCGACAGAACGGGGGCGTTGCCGCCGAAGATCGAGCGCCCTTTTTCTGCTTCGTCCGCCCGCGCCGCCTGCGCACTTTCCCAGGGGCCCGGCTGATCGACGGCGGCCGCCACGTCCTCCGCCGCCGCCTCGACATCCGGCGCGGGCTGCTCGGCTTCAGGCTTCGCCAGCGGGGATACGCCACCGTCCTTGAGGGCCTCCACTTCACGCTTGAGGCGCATCACCTCTTCGCCGAGTTTCTGCGCGCTGTTTCGCGAGGCATTAAGGGTGTAGAGCGCCAGGCCGATCGCGACCAGGGAGAGAATATCGAGCATTGCGACTCCAATGAGGGCCCGTCCGGGCGGAAAGACTATCCGGTTTTGTCCGGACACCAAA
>Ga0182742_1001655_pt1 | contig 27440 bp, 24 predicted proteins | sample eDN5th37CBELigMG_FD_128880 | JGI IMG/M metagenome (GOLD analysis project Ga0182742, IMG submission 128880) | Enriched Miracle-Growth compost microbial communities from Emeryville, California, USA - eDNA 5th pass 37_C BE-Lig MG (version 2)... ...
GACGCTGATCGTCGAAGAGGGCGTGGCCACCAAGGAGGACGTCGACACCATCGTCCGCACCACGTTCGGCTTCCGGCTCGGGTTCTTCGGCCCGTTCGCCATCGCCGATCAGGCCGGGCTCGACGTGTACGTCAAGGGCTACCACACCTTGGAGAACGCATTCGGTGAGCGCATGGCCACCCCCAAGCTGCTCACGGACAACGTCGACGCTGGCCGTTACGGCACCAAGAACGGCAAGGGCTGGACCGGCGACTTCGACGACGAAACCAAGGCTGCGGTCATCGCATACCGCAACAAGGCCTACTCGCGCATGGGCGAACTGCTGCGCGAACTCGGACCGGCCCCCAAGGGCGCCTGATACCGCTCGACCGGCCGTCGCCTCCTGTGTCGGCCGCCTTCCCGCTCACCGAAACCGAAGGGTCCCCATGGACGAGATAACCCTTGCGGAGCGGCCTGCCGCCCTGCTTGTCGTCATCGCGCTTGTCGCCATTGCGGTTCTGCTCTTCCTGATCATCAAGGTCAGGCTGCACGCGTTCTTCTCGTTGATCGTCGTCAGTGTGCTGACCGGCCTTGCGGCGGGCATCAGCATGGGCGATGTCATCAATGTCGTCATCGCCGGCTTCAGCAACACCGTCGGCAGCGTGGCGCTACTTGTCGGGTTCGGCGCCGTCCTCGGGCGACTGGTCGAGATGACCGGTGGCGCACAGGTTCTCGCCGACAAGATGCTCGACCGTTTCGGTGAGAAGAGGGCGCCGCTGGCACTTGCCGTGGCGTCGCTGTTCTACGCGTTCCCGATCTTCCTCGACGCCGGCTTCATCGTCATGCTGCCGATCATCTACACGGTGGCACGGCGTCTGGGCGGATCGTTCATGCTGTACGTGCTGCCGTCCATCGGCGCGTTTCTGATGATGCATGCGCTGACCCCGCCGCACCCCGGTCCGACGGCCGCGGCCACGGTGATGGGCGCCGACGTGGGCATGGTGGTCATCGTCGCGCTACTGGTCGGCCTGCCGACCTGGTACCTCGCGGGCTACCGGCTCAGCCTCATCATCGCCAAGCGCTACCCGAACATGCCGGTGCCGAACCTGCTCGGTGAACCCAAGGATTATCCGGAGGACGAGCGGCCCGGATTCTGGACCGTGATCCTGGTTCTGCTGCTTCCGTTGGTGCTGATCTTCTTCAACACGGTGTTCTCGACCCTCGAGGCCGATGGCGCGGTGACGAAAGACAACGTCTTCTTCCAGCTTTCACGCCTGATCGGTACCACCTCGATCGCGCTGTTGATCAGCGTGCTGCTGGCCATGGTGCTGCTGTACATCCGGCCACGCCGGCGCCGCAACGAACGGATCGGCGGGCTGCTGGAGGACCTCGTCGACGACGCGCTCGCACCGGTCTGCTCGATCATCCTGATCACCGGTGCGGGCGGGGCGTTCGGCCGCATCCTCACCGAGACCGGGATCGGCAAGACCCTCGCCGACGGCCTGGACGCCTTCGGGCTGCCGGTCATCCTCGCGGGCTTCCTCATCGCGATCGCCTTCCGCGTGGCGCAGGGGTCGGCCACGGTCGCGGCCACCACGGCGGGTTCGATCATGGCCCCGGCGGTCGCGGAGCTGAACCTGACCGGTGTCGCGCTGGCAGCAATCGTCGTCGCCATCGCCGCAGGCTCGATCACGTTCTCGCATGTGAACGATTCGGGGTTCTGGTTGGTCGGCCGCTTCTGCGGTTTCGACACGGTCACCACGTTGAAGACGTGGACTGTGGTCGGCACCGCCATCGGGTTCATGTCGTTCGTGCTGGCCACGGCGGTCTACCTGGTCGCAAGCTGATTCACCCCACGACCGGTCGGCTATCCGGTGAAGCCTTCACCCGATGTCGACCGGTCGTGGTGGGTGTAGGTCAGCGGGATCTGGCGGCCCGCGGCGATCTTGTCGAGCATCGCGATGCGCTCGCGGGCGGCCGCTCCGGTCCGCTTGCGGTGCTCGCGAATGGGATTCGACCACGGAACGCGGTCGGCCAGCATCGCGACGCGGACGTTGAGCTTGGTCAGCCGCTCGAAGTTCTTCACCCGGCGGCGGATGTCGTAACCGAGCGGCTCGAACATCGTGTCCTTGAGCATGGCCTCGATCTGCTCGTAACCGAACACCACACCGGCAGGCGCGAACGCGATGGTGGCGGTGATGGTGTTGGCGTACTTGTAGATCACCTTCTTGAGCAGGCCGGGCAGTGTGTCGGTGAGGGTCTGCAGATGTTCCGGGCCCGCGACGGCGTCGACGAGTTCGGCGCGCCACGGTGACGGGTTGCCACCGCGGGAGAGAACGTAGTTGAGCGACTTGATCAGCTCGATCCCGTTCGGGGAGTAGAGACGCTCGGGCGCACCCCACAACCGGCCGGAGAACGACGAGTACTCGGCGAGATCCTCCAACTGTTGCGGCGTGAGCTTGCGGCCGAACGCGTGGTCCACCAGGCGGCCGAGCAACATGCCACTGCCGAATCCGAGCAGCGACGTCACCGGAATCGGTTCGCCGAATTTCAGATACAGGTCGTCACCCCATTTGCGCCGCAGACCACGGCTGGCCAGCGCGTGCATCAACCGCACCCGCACGACGTCACAGAAGGCCTCCGAGTGCCGGTCGAAGATCTCCGGCAGCGTGAATTCCGCGAACACCCGGGCCGTTTCGATGAACCGCCGCGGTCCGTCGTCGGCGAAACGTCCGGTCGCCCCGGTGGCCGCGGAGATGTCGCCGGTCATCGCGGTCTCGTACACCGCCCACGCTCGGATGATCGTGGTCGCGGCCATCGTGCTCGACATCGCCAGCATCCGGCCGCGTTCGGCGGCAACAAGATCGAACTGCTTGGGCAGGTTGTCGAGGTGTTCGAAGAGGTCGACGAGTTCCTGCGGCGGGTTTTCGACGGCGTCGATGCCCTGTGTCAGCGCCTGTTCGAACATCGCACGGCCCTGTTCGTGTCCGATGCGTTCGAACGCGTCGACGACGCCGATCATGTGCTCGTCGCCCTGCCAGAAGTAGTCGTCGCGCAGGCGGGTGAGTTCGTTGGGTTCGACCTCTTTGTCGACGTCGATCCACTCCCCGAACATGATCTCGCGCATGCGGCGCCACTGGTCGGCGAAGTGGTCGCGGCCCGGCGGGATGGGCCGCAGAGGCCGATCGGGGTGGTCGCGGCGGTTGAAGTCGACGTCGGTGAGGATGATCTCGGGACGCTCGCCGGTCACAGTCATGCAGCCACCCAACCTGGATAGAGGACAGTGATCGAGACGTTAGCTCAGCTGACCGCAGATGTGAACCGTCATTCTCGAATGGTCGATCACCTTCCGGTGCCGTTGTCGGCGGCCCACGACGCCAGGATCCGCAGTGACTCCTCCGCGGGTGAACCCGGTTGCGCCTGGTAGACGACCAATTGTTGCCCGGGACTGCCCGAAACCGGGAACACCTCGAAGTGCAGATCGATATCGCCGATCACCGGGTGATGTAGCCGCTTGATCCCGTGCGACAGCTCGAACACGCGATGGTCGGCCCACCCGCGCCGGAACTCCGGGCTCTTGGCGGTCAGCTCACCGATCAGTGTCTGCAACCGCGCGTCTTCAGGGTGGTCCAGAAAGTGCCGCCGCAAGGTGGAAGCAACGTTCGCGGCCACGGTGTCCCAGTCGACGTAATGAGTGCGCGCCGCCGGATCGAGCAGCGCCCAGTGTGCGAGGCTGCGCGCGTTGCCGGTCTTGCGGGTGAAGTCGGCCAGCAGCGCCCGCGCGAGATCGTTCATGTCGAGGACCTCCATGCCGACCCCGAGGACGTAGACGGCCCGGTCGGGTACGGCCCGTACGAGATCCCGGATGGTCGCCCGGACTTTCGCCCGAGAAGCCTTGGGTGCGCGATGAATTCGGGCGTCTCGTCGCGACAACAGGTCGAACAGGTACGTCCGCTCTGTCTCGTCGAGCTGCAACGCGTCGGCCAGTCCCGCGATCACGGCGTCCGACGCCGACCGCACCTTGCCCTGTTCCATCCGCGTGTAGTAGTCCACGCTCACGCCGGCCAGCGCCGCGACCTCGCTGCGCCGCAAACCAGGTACCCGCCGCTCGGCGACCCTCGCCGCGGCGGGCAGCCCGACGCTGTCGGGCCGCAGCCGTGCCCGCGCAGCACGCAAGAAACCCGCGAGCGCCTGCGGCAGCGCCTCCACCGGCCGTTGCTCCATGAACCCAGGGTCGCACGCGGATCGTCGCAGGTCCTGCCCGTGGGTAGCCCAATTCGACCTAGGCAGCACACGGCACCTTCGCCCGTTTCCACCCGGTGGCAATCGACGTTGACTGGAAACGCAGGCAAGCCCAACCAGCCAGCCCAACCAGCGAAGGAGCCAATGTGCCGGACCGGCAGTACACGCGGTTCCGCCTCGTGCGGAACGGCGCGGTTCTCCGGGTGGTGTTCGACCACCCGCCGATGAACCTGTTCGACCAGACCATGATCAGCGAGTGCAGCGCGTTGTTGGATGATCTGCGCGCCGACCGCAGCGTGCGGGTGGTCCTGTTCAGCAGCGCCGGTCCCGACTTCTTTCTCGGCCATGCCGATCTGTCGCTGTTCTTGGCGCCGCGCGAGGGCGTACCGCCGAAACCGGTCCGACTTACTTTGCTGCAGGATCTCTTCGAGCGTCTGCGCACGGTGCCGCAGGCGACGATCGCGGTCGTCGAGGGCAGGGCGACCGGCGCCGGGGTGGAACTCGTGACGTCGTGCGACATGGCGTTCGCCGCGCGCGGGAGGGCCGTGCTCACGTTGTTCGAAACCGCCGTCGGTGTGCTTCCCGGCGCGACCGGCACCCAGCGGCTCTCCCGGCTGATGGGTCGGCAACGGTCCCTCGAATTCATCCTGGGCTGCCAGGATTTCGACGCCGACCTCGCCGAACGCTACGGGGTGGTCAACCGTGCCTTCGACGCCACCGAACTGTGGCCGTTCGTCGAGAACCTGGCACAACGCATCGGCACCTTCCCCAGCGAGGCCATCGCGATGAACAAGGTCGCCGTCGACGCGTCCGAGCATCCCCTCGCCGTGGGCCTGCTCGAGGAGACCCACGCCCTCGATCACACCCTCGCCACCGGTGAAGGGCAACGTCGCATGGCCGTACTCCTCGAACTGGGCGCCCAGACACCGGAATTCGAGCTCAGGAAGTTCACCGCCGCACTCGCCACCCTCGGAGGCTCCGATGACTGACACGCCGACACCTCGGCAGGTTCTGCAGAAACTCCTCGACGGCGTGAGCGCCGGACAGTGGGGCGAGCTCGCGGCCCTTTATGCGCCGGACACCGTGGTGGAGCATCCGCTGGCCCGCGACCACACCCGGATGCTGCGCGGACGTGACACCCTCGCAGCCCATTTCGACCGCATCGCGGCCACGGGCCTGTGTCTGACGGCCGGCGCACCGGCCTTCCACGACGTGACCGATCCGGATCTGGTGATCGCGGAGTTCATCTATTCCGCGAGCGCCTCGGACGGACGCACGTTCGACGTTCCCGCGTGCTTCATCTGGCACGTCGAGCACGGCCTGATCACCCACGCCCGCGACTACCTCGGAACCCTATCCACCCCCTGACAGATCGGAAGAGCATGACCGACCCACGGATCGACCCGACCGAGACCACCGCCATGCGCCGTGCGCGCGGTGAGGCCATCGTCACCCAGCTCAGCGGTGGCACACGTCCGGCGTCGTTGGACGCCCTCGACCACGAACACCCGTTCCTGTCACACGCGGTCAACGCGTTCGCCGTCGGTGAGATCTTCGACCGCGACGTGTTGGACGTCCGCACAAGACAACTCGCGCTCGTCGCCGCGTTCGCCACCCTCGGACTCACCGATTTCATCAAGATCCACGGTGCGTACGCGCTGGGCGCCGGCGCCACCGAGGACGAACTCAAGGAGATCGCGGTGCTCACGCTCATTCCGGGCGGTTTCCCCCGGGCCATCCAGGCCTCGCAGGCAATCAGCGCGCTGCTCGCCGAGCGGAAGGACCACGCGCGATGACCGTGTTCACCATCGGCGGCGAGTACCCCGTTCCCCGGATCGGCTACGGCGCCATGCAATTGGCGGGACGTGGTGTCATCGGGTTGCCCGACGACGTCGACACCGCGATCGGCCTGCTGCGCAGCGCAATCGAGCAGGGCGTGCGGTTCTTCGACACCGCCAACGCCTACGGCCCACGCACGGTCAACCAGCTCATCGGCCGGGCCCTCGCACCCCTCGCCGACGACATCTCCGACGCCCTGGTCATCGGCAACAAGGTCGGGGCCACCCGCGGCCCCGCCGGTGAGTGGCTTCACGACACCCGGCCCGAGATCGTGCGGATGCAGGTCGAGGACGCGCTGTCCGACATGCGCACCGAATCGAGTGCGCTCACTTACCTGCGTCTACCCGGGGACACCCCGCAACCGGCAGACGCGAACGTCGCGGTGCCGCTGGAGGAGTCGCTCGGCGCTCTCGTCGAACTGCGCGACGAGGGCAAGGTCCGGCACATCGGATTGTCCGGCGCGTCACCGGAGATGCTCGAACGCGCGCAACGGATCACCCCGATCGCAGCGGTCCAGAACCGGTTCAACCTGATCGACCGCAGCGGGGTCGAGGTGCTCGCGGCCTGCGAGCGCGACGGCATCGCGTTCGTGCCGTACTTCCCGCTGGCCACCGGCGGTTGGGCGGTCTGGACGTGCTCGACCGGCCCGCCGAACGCCTGGGTGTGCCGACGTCGACGATCGCCCTGGCCTGGCTGCTGCGCCGCTCCCCCGTCATCGTGCCCATCCCGGGCACCAGCTCAGTCGATCACCTGCGTGACAACATCTCGGCGGCCGAAGTATCGGACCGCCTCACCGATGCCGAGGTCGCCGCACTCACCGCAGTCGAGGACGAACAGGGCGCAACTCTGGGCACCATGCCCGGCCGGATGCTCGACGCGTTCACCCGCGCGATCGGTGCGTGAGTGGATGAGTGTCAGGCGCAACCGCACGAGTTGCGGTGGTGGAACGTCGTCGGCACCCGGATGTGCTGCGCTGCACCGTCATCCCCCTGGATACGTCGCAGCAACAGTTCGACCGCGGTGGCACCGATGGTCTCGACGTCCTGCGCGGCCGCGGTGAGCTTGGGCTCGAACAGATCCGACCACTCGAAGTCGTCGTAGCAGACGAACGCCACATCCCCGGGGATCGACAGTCCCAGACGGCGGATCGCCTTGAGGGTGCCGATGGTCATGGCGTTGTTCATCGACACCAGCGCGGTCGGGCGATCGGCGCTCGACATCAGCGCGTACACGCCGCGCTCGGCGGCCTCGGTGTTGGATTCACCGTCGACGATCAACGACGCGTCGAGGTCGATCCCGCGATCGGACAGCGCCGCGACGTATCCGTCGAAACGTTCGGTGGTCGACGAGATCCCGGCGAGACCACGCACCACACCGACCCTCGTGTGCCCGATGTCGAGCAGATGGTCGGTCAATGCCTTCGCCGACGACTCGTTCTCCGGCCCCACCTGATCGCTCTCGATGTCGGCGCCGCGGTCGATGAGCACCAGAGGCGTTCCCGCACGCGCGATCTCAGGAAGGGAGGCGCGCTCCGACCCGGCAGCGGGCGCCACGATCATGCCGTCGACCTTGCGGCCGAGAAGCGAATCGACCACGCGCTTCTCGGATTCCGCCTCGTCGTGGGAGTCACCGACGATCAGCACGTACCCGGCGTCGGACAGTGCCCGCTCGACGGCGTGCACCAGGCTCCCGAAGTAGGGGTTGGTCAGCGCCGAGATAGACAGGCCGACGGTGTTGGTGCGTCCGGCGGCGAGTGCCCGCGCGACGACATTGCGCCGGTACCCGGTCTGCTCGATCGCCTCCTCGACGCGAAGCCGGGTCTCGGCATTGACCTTGCGCGTGCCGTTCAGCACGTGCGACACCGTGGATGTCGACACGCCGGCAAGCCGGGCGACGTCATCCATCGTGGTCACGGCACACGCACGATCCGGTCCGCGCGACCTGCGGTCGACTCGATCAGCTGCGCGTTGCGCTCGTCTGGCCCGAGTGCCCAGCGTTCGGCGTCCTGCGGGGATTTACCGAACGCCTCATGACGACGCCGCAGGCGGTCGCGGCGGACCTCGGTGTCGAGCGTCAGGAACCACACCTCATCGATGCACGACCGCGCTGTCGGCCACGCATCACGGTCCAGCAGAAGGTAATTGCCCTCGGTGACCACCAGCGGCACCGTCGACGGAACCGGGATCGACGAGGCGATGGACTCCTCGATCTCCCGGTGGAACCGCGGTGCGTACACCACCGGGTCACCGACGCGCTGCGCCCGAAGCGTAGCGATCAACCGCGCGTACCCGCCGTCGTCGAAGGTGTCGTGTGCGCCCTTGCGGTCGCGCCGGCCGAGGTCGATCAGCACCTCGTTGGCCAGGTGGAAGCCGTCCATGGGAACCAGAACGGCGACCTCCGGTCCCAGCGCGGCCACAAGTTGTTCGGCGACCGTGGACTTCCCGGCCGCCGGCGCGCCGGTGAGGCCGAGGATGCGGCGTTCGCCGGGAACGACGAGTGCTTTCGCCCACTCGACCATCTGGTCCAGTGTGGCCTCCTGCACGTCCTGCACGTTGGTCACCATTCTCGCTTTCGAATCTGATCGGGGAGTTTGCTCAACCACGCCCGTGGCCCGACCACCGAACACCGTAATGCCGCAACGCGCGACGAGCGATCGATGCGCTCGGCAACACCGCTGTCGGAGCGCGTCGAATAGTAGGCGTACGCGCCGTGGAACGCGTCACCGGCACCCAGGGTGTCGACCACCGTCACCGGCGGCACCGGCACCTCACCGGATTCACCGCCGGACCACCACGTGACGGGATCGCCGCCGTGCGTGATGACCACGGTGCGGACACCGCTTTTCACCAACGCCGCAGCCGTGGCGTTCGAGGTGTCGGCGCCGGGTGTGCGGAAGTCACCGGAGCACACCATGTCCGAGACGTGGGGGACGAGGTCGGCCATCACGGGTTTCCATCGCCCCGCGTCGACGACGACGGTGGTCCCGCGCTCGTACGCGTGCTGTGCGGCGGCGCGGGCCATCAGCGGGTGGTGGCCGTCGATGAGCACCACGTCGGCGGTGTCCACGTGGTCGCCGAGGTCCTCCGGCGGCGTTGCGTCCGACGTCACGGCATCGGACGAGATCACCGACCGGTCGCCGGTGGATTCGACGACGGCGACCGACGAGACGGGCACGGGCCGAACCGAACCCGCTGTCGCGTCGATGACGCTCACGCCGCACACGGTCAGGTCGGCACGGATCAGATCAGCAACCGGATCATCACCGAGGGCCGTCACCAGCGTCGCCTCGCCGCCCAGTGCGGCGAAGGTGACCGCGGCGTTTGCCGCAGGCCCACCCGCGGCGACGAACTGCGCGGCCGAGGTGATCTTCTCGTTCACCGCAGGCGGTTTCGCGATGCGATGGATCACATCCAGCGTCGCCAACCCGACGAAGACCCCGACCGGGGCCCGCCGCGGGTTTTCCTCAGAGACCGGCGCGTTCCTCATCGGTCGGCTCCTCCGCACCGGTCATGAGCGCGACGACCTCGGACATCGAGCGCTTCTTCGGGTCGACGACTCCGGCACGCTGCCCGAGTCGGTGGATGTGGATCCGGTCGGACACCTCGAACACGTGCGGCATGTCGTGGCTGATGAGCACCACCGGGATGCCGCGGTCGCGAATCGATTTGATCAGGTCGATGACCTGACCGGATTCCCGCACGCCGAGGGCCGCGGTGGGTTCGTCCATGATGATCACGCCCCGGCCGAACGCCGCGGCCCGCGCCACCGCGACGCCTTGGCGCTGCCCACCGGACAGTGTCTCCACGGCCTGGCCGACCGACTTGATGCCGATCTTCAGGTCCGCGAGGTGCTGCGAGGCGTCCTGGCGCATCCTGGGCATGTCCAGCCGGCGGAAGAGCCTGCCCGCGACGCCTTTTCGACGGACCTCGCGGCCGAGATACAGGTTCGAGGCGATGTCGAGGGCAGGCACGACCGCGAGGTCCTGGTACACCGTCTCGATGCCCGCGGCCCGGGCGTCGCGGGTGTTCCGGAACGACACGGGTTCGCCGTTCATCAGGATCTGTCCCGCGTCGGGCACGATGGCCCCCGCCAAAGCCTTGATCAGGCTGGACTTTCCGGCACCGTTGTCGCCGACGACCGCGAGGACCTCCCCGGCGCGCAGTTCGAAGTCGGCGCCGTTGATCGCGGTCACGTTGCCGTATCTCTTGACCAGCCCGCGGGCTTCGAGAACGGGTGCGCTTGCTGTACCGGTCACCGTGATCTCCTCCGCGCGAATTGATCCACCGCAACGGCCACGATCACGAGGATCCCGGTGGCGATGTTCTGGTAGAGGCTGTCGACGCCGGCCTGGGTGAGGCCGTTGCGCAGCACCGCGACGATCAGCATGCCCACGAGCGTGCCGCCGACACCGCCGCGTCCGCCGAACAGGCTGGTGCCGCCGATGACCACCGCGGTGATGGTCTCCAAGTTGGCGTTCTGGTACGCGTTCGGGTCGGCGTTCGGGATGCGGCCCAGCGCGGCCCACGCCGCGATCGCGGCGATCACCCCGGTGACGAGGTAGACCGAGAACAGCACCCGGCCGGACTTGACGCCGAGCAGGTCTGCCGACTGCGGATTGCCGCCTACGGCGTAAACGTGTTTGCCCCATGCGGTTTGGGACAGCGCGTACCACACGACGGCGTACACCAGCAGCATCGCCACCACGCCGTACGTCGTCGAGAACGACCCGATGCGAAACGACGTGCCGAGGAAGGTCAGCGGGCCTGGCTCCACGCGGTAGGTCTCCGACCCGGCGAGCAACCGGGTGCCGGCCAGGATCGCGGTGAAGGTTCCCAGCGTCACGATGAACGGCGGCAGGCGCAGGGTGGTGACGAGCCCGCCGTTGATCGCGCCGAACGCCACGCACACCAGCAGCGTGGCGCCCAGCGCGAGGAACGGCCCACCGGAGCCTGCGGTCTGGGCCATCACGATCGTGCCGAACACGGCCACCGCGCCGATCGACAGGTCGATGCCCGCGGTGAGGATGATCAGCGTCTGGCCGACGGCGAGGATGCCGACGACCACCGACTGCTGCAGGATCAGCGACACGTTCTGTGGGTTGAGAAACGAGTTCGAGATCGAGCTGAAGACGACGATCGCGATCACGAGCGCCACCAGCGGGCCGACCAGCGGTTCACGCAGGAGGGTGCCCACGTTGATCCGCTTGGCCGCCGGTGGCGGTGGCGTCGCGGGAGCGGTTGCGGTCACAACGGTCTCTGAGGTTTCGGCCATCTCAGCCCCAGCAGTTCTGCTCGCCCCATGCGGTGTCCTTCGACTCGAGCCCCGGCATCGGCTTGTCGGTGATGAGCTCTGACCCGGTGTCGTTGAACCCGCTGGGCTTGGTGCCGTCCTCGGCGAACTTGACCACCGCCTGCACACCCAGCTCGGCCATCTTCGCCGGGAACTGCATGACCGTCGCGCCGATCTTTCCGGCCTTCACATCCGCGACACCCGTGCAGCTTCCGTCGATGGACCCGATGGTGACCTGGTCTGCGCGACCGACAGCCTGGATCGCCTGGTAGGCGCCGGCCGCCGCGGGCTCGTTGATGGTGTAGAGCGCGTTGACGCCCGGGGCGCGCTGCAGCAGGTTCTCCATGGCGGTCTGGGCCTTGGTCTGGTCGCCGTTGGTGTTCTCCTGGCCGACGATCTCCGGTGAGTTGTCGGTGAGACCGAAGCCCTCGAGGAATCCGTCGTGGCGGAAGGTGTCGACGGTGCCGCCCGGCGTGCCGTCGAGCATCACGACCTGGGGCGGGGTGTTGCCCAGCGCCGCCTTGACCCACTTGCCCTGGGCCACGCCCGCGGCCTTGTTGTCCGTCGCGAATGTGGCGTCGACGGCGTCCTCGGGGTCGGTGGCGGTGTCGAGCGCGATGACGACGACGCCCGCATCACGTGCCTTCTTGATGGCGTCGAGCACGCCGGTGGAGGAGTTCGGGGTGATCAGGATGCCTTTGACGCCCTGACCGACCATGTTCTCGATGGCCGTGACCTGGCCTTCGTTGTCGCCGTCGAACGCCCCGGCGACCGCGATGAGTTGCGCGCCGTCCTTGTCGGCCTGCGCCTGGGCGGCCTCGCGAAGGTGCACGAAGTAGGGGTTCGAATCGGTCTTGGTGATCAGACCGACCTTCACGCCGTCGGACCCGGAGCCGCCGCAGGCGGTCATCCCGAGAACCAGCGAGCCTGCCATGAGGGCAGCTCCGACCGTGCGGGTGTTTCTGGTGACCTTTCTGAACATCTGGACTCCCTCGTCCTGGTGCGGCGCCGGGCGCGCCGCGTGCTGTGCATCACACTAGACGGCGCGCAAGCGCTTGCGTAAGCGCTTTCGCGAAGTTTCTCGGACTTTTTCGATCAAGCTCCTCATGTCGCCCGGCGGCGCCGCGCGTAACGCCACGGTGGAACAACGCGCCGCAGGCCGCCATGCGTCACGCGCGGCGCGTTACCGTCGATCGGTGAGGCTGTCCCGGTCGCGCCTTCTGGTGCTCTGCGCCATCGGTGCTGTCGCGGTGGCCACCTCGTGCGGTCGGCCCGCACCCGCGCCCCGCGAACCGGTCCCGCCGACCAGTACGGCCACCGCCTCGCCGACCGCGCCTCCGCCGCAGGTGACCCAGCCCGTGACACCGACGGGTGACTTCTCCGCGGTCACCTGGCTCGTCGACGCCGCCGTCGCGGCACGCCGGTTGCCGGGTGCGGTGGTCCAGATCGGGCACGCGGGCAAGATCGTGTTCCGCGAGGCGTTCGGTGTGCGCAAGCTCGACGGCGAGCCGGGCCTGGACGGTTCCCCGTCACCCGCCGAACCGATGACCGAGGACACCCTCTTCGACCTGGCGTCCCTGACGAAGAGCATCGCGACGACCACGGCCGTCCTGCAGCTCTACGAGCAGGGCAAGATCCGCCTCGACGAGCCCGTGCAGACGTACCTGCCGGACTTCAACCCCACCGCCGATCCGCGCCGCGCGCGGGTGACGTTGCGCATGTTGCTCACTCACACGTCGGGTATCGCGGGGGACCTGAGCCTGGACGGGCCGTGGGGGCTGACCGCGGCCGACAAGGCCGAGGGCGTCAAGCGTGCGCTGGCCGCGTGGGTGGTGTTCGAGCCCGGCGCGATGTTCCACTACTCCGACATCGGGTTCATCATCCTCGGCACCCTGGTCGAGAAGATCACCGGACAATCCCTGGACGGCTACGTGCGCAAGCATGTGTTCGCACCGCTGCACATGTCCGACACGTACTACCTGCCCGCAGCGAACGCGTGCGGACCGCACGAGATACGTGGCAACGCACTGGTTTCCGACCCGGACGGACCGCGGGCGACCGACTGCCCGGCCGATTCCTGGAGCACCGGCCTGCTGACTCGCGTCGCCCCCACCGCGCTGGACGAGGACACTCCTGGCATCAACCCGCATTTCGGGCTGCCGCTGCGCGGGACCGTGCACGACCCGACGGCACGCCGCATGGGCGGGGTGGCCGGGAGCGCAGGCGTGTTCACGACAGTCCACGACCTGGGCCTGTTCGCGCAGGCACTACTGGACCGACGGGCCAACCGCCCCAGCACTTTTCCGTTGCAGCAGGCCACGGTCGAATTGATGACCACACCGCAGCAGCCCGGCGCCGGACCGGATCTGCGTGGTCTGGGCTGGGACATCGACACGCCCCACTCGCGACCACGCGGCACAGTGTTCCCGGTCGGCAGCTTCGGCCACACCGGGTTCACCGGGGTCTCGATGTGGATGGACCCGGGGTCGGACACCTACGTGATCGTTTTGGCGAACGTCATCCACCAGCGCGGCGGCCCGCCGATCGCGACGCTCAGCGGTGAGGTGGCCACGGAGGCCGCACGTGCGCTGCACCTTTACGGCACCTGATCCCCAGGACTTTGTCCACAGCCCCTCATGCCTTTGAGCTGCACCGACGTCGAATTACACACATGTTATTCACAACCGGTCACGCCCCGGCCAGGCGCGCGGCCAGGTACGGCGCGGTGCGGCTCGCGGTGCACGCGGCGACCACCTCGGGGGTCCCGGCCGCCACCACCGTGCCGCCGTCATCGCCACCACCGGGGCCCAGATCGACGACATGATCGGCCCTCGCCACCACCGACATGTCGTGCTCGGCCACCACCACGGTGTTGCCTGCATCGACCAGGCGGTGCAGTTGACGTTCCAGCAGTTCGACATCGGCCGGGTGCAATCCGGTGGTGGGTTCGTCGAGCACGTAGAGGGTGTGGCCGCGTTTGGCGCGCTGCAGCTCAGAGGCCAGCTTGATGCGTTGTGCCTCACCGCCGGACAGCTCGGTGGCCGGTTGTCCCAGCCGCAGGTAGCCCAGGCCGACCTCGCGCAGCGTCGTCAAACTTCTTGCCGCGCCGGGTAGATCGCTGAGGAACTCGGCGGCCTCGTCCACGGTCTGCGCCAGCACGTCGGCGATGGTCCGTCCGCGGTAGGTGACCTCGAGTGTCTCGTCGGAGTAGCGGGCACCGCCGCAGGCCGGGCAGGTCGCGTAGGTGCCGGGCAGGAACAGCAATTCGACCGCGACGAATCCCTCACCCTGACAGGTGGCGCAGCGGCCCTCCGCGACGTTGAACGAGAACCGGCCCGCGCTCCAGCCTCTCTTGCGTGCTTCCGGGGTGTCGGCGAATGCCTTTCGGACCGCGTCGAACAAACCGGTGTAGGTCGCGAGGTTGGATCGCGGGGTGCGTCCGATGGGCCGCTGATCCACGGTGACGAGGCGATCGATGATCTCGGCGCCCTCGACCGACACACCCATACTGGCGTCGACGTCGATGTCGAGCAGTTCGGCCTCACCGTCGCCGGCGTCGTCGGGGGTCTCGACGGACTTGCCCAACTGCCTGGCCATCACGTCGCCGAGGACCTTGCACACCAGCGTCGACTTTCCCGATCCGGAAACACCGGTGACCGCGACGAACGCGCCCAGCGGGATGTCCACGTCGACGTCGTGCAGGTTGTGGAATGTGATGCCGCGCAAGCGCATCACGCCGACCGGCGTACGCGTCGATCTGTCGGCCTGCGCGCCGTCGGTGAACAGGTAGCGCCGCGTGACCGAGGACTCGACGTCGGCGAGACCCGCGACCGGGCCGCTGTAGAGCACCTCGCCGCCCCACTCCCCCGCGCCGGGACCGACGTCCACCACCCAGTCCGCGCGTCGCACCACGTCCATGTCGTGTTCGACCACGAACAGCGAATTGCCCGCGCGCCGAAGGCGGTCCAGCACGTCGAGCAGCGGTTCGGCGTCGGCGGGGTGCAGGCCTGCCGACGGCTCATCGAGCACGTACAGCACGCCGAACAGTCCGGCCCGCAACTGGGTCGCCAGGCGCAGGCGCTGCAGTTCGCCGGGTGACACCGACGGTGTGCGTCGGTTCAGGCTCAGGTATCCCAGCCCGAGGTCGACGAGCACCCCGATGCGGGCCACCAGATCGGCCGCGATCATGGTCGCCACCTCGGTGAATTCGCCCGACTCGGTCGATTCGTAGGCCGCGGCGAACTCGGTGCGGGTGGCCGCGGGTGTCAGGACCTCGGCCAGCGTGGTCAACGGCAACGCCACCAGGTCGGCGATGGTGCGGCCCGCGAACGTCACCGCGAGCGCCTCGGGACGCAGGCCCGAACCGTCGCAGACGTGGCAGTCGACGCTGTTGACGTACTGCAGCACCCGGCGTCGCATCGCCGCGCTCTGCGAGTTGGCCAGCGTATGGCGGACGTGCCGTTCGGCGCTGGAGAACGTGCCGTTGTAGTAGTAGTCCGCGGTCACGGGGTGTTGGCTGGGGTCGATCTCGACCGTGGGCTGATCCTCGGTGAACAGGATCCATTCCCGTTGCCGCTTGGGCAGTTTGCGCCACGGCTTGTCGATGTCGTAGCCCAGTGTGATGAGGATGTCGCGCAGGTTCTGCCCCTGCCAGGCGCCCGGCCACGCCGCCACCGCGCCTTCACGGATGGTCAGCGACGGGTCAGGGACCAGCGTCTCCTCGGTGACCTCGTGGATGCGGCCGAGGCCGTGGCACTGCGGGCACGCCCCGATGGTGGTGTTCGGCGAGAACGCGTCGGAGTCGAGGCGTTCCGTCGCACCGGGCGGATAGGTCCCGGCGCGGGAGAACAGCATGCGCAGCAGGTTCGACAGTGTGGTGACGGTGCCGACGGTCGATCGTGACGTCGCGGTCCCACGTCGTTGCTGTAGCGCCACGGCCGGCGGCAGGCCCGTGATGTCGTCGACCTTCGGCGCGTCCTGCGGCAACAACAATCGGCGCGCGTACGGCGCGACCGACTCGAAGTAACGGCGCTGGGCCTCGGCGTAGATTGTGCCGAACGCGAGCGAGGACTTCCCTGATCCGGACACGCCGGTGAACGCCACGAACGAGTCGCGCGGCGCGGCGACGTCGACGGTCTTGAGGTTGTGCACGCGGGAGGCGTAGACGCGTATGTACGGGTCGGGTTCGTGCGTGTCTGGTCCGGCGTTCACCGGGACCATTGTTCACGAGTGTGCGCTGATCAGGTCGGCAACTTGATCATCGAGGCGTACATCTCGACCATCGGCCGGTAGAGGTCGACGTTGTCGAGTTCGCTGCTCAGCACCACCGAATCGCTCGTCGCGACCAGCGCGTGGGCAAAGGTCTCCGGTGAGATCAGTAGCGTGGCACCCAGTTTCTCGATGCTCGCGACGATGAAAGCGGTCAACTGCGCGACCACCTCCGATCTCTTGGCGGCGACGCGGTCGCGCGCCTCGGGGTTGCGCTTGAGGTAGAGGGTGAACTCCAGGCCGAGCGCGGCCTGCTCGGCGCCCCGGTCGACGCTGAGCTGACGCCACCGCTTCGCGATCTCGTCGAGTTCTCGCGCCCCGACGCTGGCGGCCGAGGCCATCACCTCGGCGAAGTTGTCGAAGTAGCGCCGCCAATAGCGGTCGCTGACCGCCAGGAACAGGTCCTCCTTGGTGGCGAAGTGCTTGTAGATGGCGCCCTTGGTGTAGCCGGCCGCGAACGCGATGTCATCGAGTGTCGCTGCGGTGAAGCCCTTTTCACTGAACACGTTCTCAGCCGCGTCGAGCAGCAGCGAGCGCGTGTGCTCGAGGCGTCGCTCACGGGTCCAGCGCTCAACCATGGCAGAAGTCTGCCACAGGATTCTGAGAACCCATTGAGTTACTCAGATACTCGTGGGTATATTTCCGGACACCGCGCCACTGACGCGCGACGAGGAGGCTTTGTAGTGAGCGAACTGTCCGACAAGAAGGCCGCGGCCACCGAATCGCTGCGCAGCGTGGGCCGCCTCGATGCGCCGCCTGCCGCCAAACCCTCGCGACGCGTCAAGATCTGGGCCACCGCGGGCGGCATCATCCTGGCCTTCCAGATCTACGTCTGGATCCGCTGGATAACCGGCCCGTACTTCACGCGCGTGGATCCCGGGCCCACCGATCCCCCGACCTTCATGAAGATCGCCCTGATGATGTGGCAGATCGGGTCGCCGGTGCTGTTCCCGGTCGCCATCTGGTGGTTCATCATCCGGCCGTGGCGACGTGAACGACGGATCACGCTCGACGGCATGATCATGGTGTCCACCGGGCTGTTCTTCTTCCAGGACCCGCTGCTCAACTACATCAACACGTGGTGCACGTACAACGCGTGGGCGTTCAACATGGGCTCGTGGGCGCCGCACGTACCGGGCTGGATGTCCCCCGAGAAGCCCGGCGCGCAGGTGGCAGAACCGTTGGGCATCAACGTCTCCGGATACGCCTACGGAGTGCTGCTGTGTACGATCCTGGGCTGCTGGATCATGCGCAAGGCCCAGCAGCGCTGGCCCAACCTTGGCACCAAAGGCCTGATCGGCGTCGCGTTCGCGTGGGGTTTCGTCTTCGACTTCGTCATGGAGGGCCTGGTCCTCATGCCGCTGGGGATGTACACGTTCCCCGGCGCCATCCAGTCTCTGTCGATCAACGCGGGCACCTACTACCAGTGGCCGATCTACGAGGGCCTCATGTGGGGCGGTGTACAGGCCGCGCTGTGCTGCCTGCGGTTCTTCACCGACGACCGCGGCCGCACCGTCGTCGAGAAGGGACTCGACAACGTGCGCGGCGGTTTCGCCAAGCAACAGTTGGTCCGCTTCCTGGCGATCTTCGCCGCGATCAGCGCGTCGTTCTTCACCTTCTACATCGTTCCCGCGCAGTTCATGTCGACGCACGCCGATCCGTGGCCCGAGGATGTGCAGAAGAGGTCGTACTTCACCTCGGGTATCTGCGGTGACGGCACCGACCGCCCGTGCCCGCATCCGGACCTGCCCATCCCCACCAAACACTCGGGGTACATCAACGTCGACGGCGAACTCGTCCTGCCCGAGGGTGTGGAGATGCCGGCTGTGGTTCCCCATGAGTGACGCCGCCGTGGTGCTCGAAAACCGTTCGCCGTTCTACGTTCCCGTGGCCGACGAGGCCGAGGTGTTCCGTGCCGCGGCCCGACGCGGCACCCCGGTGCTCCTGAAGGGGCCGACCGGATGTGGCAAGACTCGGTTCGTCGAATCGATGGCCCACGAACTGGGGCGCGACCTGATCACGGTTGCGGGGCACGAGGACATGACCTCGGCCGACCTGGTGGGCCGGTTCCTGCTCAAGGGCGGTGAAACCATCTGGGTGGACGGACCGTTGACGCGCGCCGTGCGCACGGGTGCGATCTGTTACCTCGACGAGATCGTCGAGGCGCGCCAGGACACCACCGTGGTGATCCACCCGTTGGCCGATCACCGGCGTGAACTTCCCATCGACCGCCTGGGCACCACACTGTCGGCGGTGCCGGGATTCCAGCTCGTGATCTCCTACAACCCCGGCTATCAGAGTGTGCTCAAGAGCATCAAAGAGTCGACGCGTCAGCGCTTCATAGCCATCGAATTGGATTTTCCGCCACCGCATGTGGAGACCGAGATCGTCGCGCATGAGGCAGGCGTCGACGCGGACACCGCACGCGCGCTGGTGTCCGTCGGCGCCGCAATCCGCAACATCGACGGCTCACCGCTGCGCGAGGTCGCCTCTACCCGCATGCTCATCCTCGCCGGCGGTCTGGTCGCCGAGGGGTTGCCCCTGCGGCGCGCGGTCCGGGCTGCGATCGTCGAGGCACTGTCCGACGATCACGACATCATCCGTGCGCTCGGTGAACTCGTGGACGCACACCTGCCGTGACATCCGGGCACGATCCGGCGCAACTGCGCCTGCTGGCAAGCCACCTGGCGGCTCGTGCCGTCGACGTCGCGGAGGCGCTGCCGGGACGCCTGCCTCATACCGATGGCCGCGTGGTGTTCGTTTCGAGCGGCGGCTCACTGGACCTGCACCGGCGCGAGGTGCTGGTGCAGGCCGGCTTGCTGGGCGCGGGCAGTCTCGATCCCGCGCTGGTCCGGGGATTGCGCGCACGGTCGGCGCTGGCGCGCCGCTATCTGGCTGTCGAGGGTCACCGGGTGCTTGCCGATCTGGCCCGGCGGCTTCCTCTTGCCGCCGGGCTCTCCGTCGGCGGCGCGGTGACGACATGCGCCGCCGAGTCGCTCGAAGTCGCGCGCAGCCGAACGAGGGTCGACGATCCCCCGCCGTGGTTCGGCGTCATCAAACCGCTACGGATCGGATCTGAGAGTGCGGGTACACGCCCCACGGATGCGGATCTGTACTTCAAGGTGCACGCCGACGAGCACGTGCAGGACGATGAGGACCACGGTCCGTCGGAGGAGAGCAAGATCCTCAAGCTGTTCGACAACCCGCTGTTCAATTCACGAGCGGTGGGCGATTTTCTGCGCACGCTGCTCGGCTCGTCGCCCGGATCGTCGGACAGCAGTTCCGGCGGCGCGGAACTGCGCACCGGCGGCGCGCGACGTGCCCGCGCGCCGGGTCTCGAAGCCCGCCCTCTTCCGACGCGCATCAGGTTCACCGACGACGCGAACCCCGGTGCCGCGGTCGGCGTGGGCGGTGCCCTACACCCCGAATGGGACGTCTTCAGGAACTGCTACCGCCCCCAATGGTGCCGCGTGATCGACTACCCGTTCACCGCGGGCGCCGACGTCACCGCCGCGCACGTGGTCGCCGACCAGGCACTGCGGAAGCGGCTGTCCCGGATCGGCCTGGGCCCGAAAGCATTGCGGCGCAGAGCCGACGGCGACGACCTCGACATCGAGGCGCTTGTGGATCTGTCGGTGGATCTGCGGTCGGGCTGGTCGCCCCCGGAACACATCTACGTCGAACACCGCAGGACCGCGCGTGATCTCGGCGTCCTGATCCTGGTGGACGCGTCCGGATCGGCCACCGATACCGACCCCGCCGGTCTGGCCGTGCACGACCATCAGCGGCGAGCTGCCGCGACCATCGCCGCGACCCTGGAAGATCTCGGTGACCGGGTGGCCGTGTACGCCTTCCGGTCCAGGGGTCGCAGCGCCGTGCACCTGCCCGCCATCAAGAGGTTCGACCAACGTTTCACATCACTGGCCCGGGCTCGCCTCAACCAGTTGCAACCCGCGCATTACACCCGCCTCGGGGCGGCGATCCGCGGTGCCGGCGAGATTCTCAAGGTCGAGGCAGGCACGCCGAACCGGCTGCTGCTGGTGCTGTCCGACGGTCACCCGTACGACGACGGGTACGAGGGCCGCTACGCGGAGGCCGACGCCCACCGGGCGCTGGAGGAACTGCGTGTTGACGGGGTTGCGTGCTTGTGCCTGTCGATCGGCGCCGCGGCTGAAAGCGATGCGCTGCAACGTGTGTTCGGTGCGGCCAGCCATGCGAGCGCCGCGACGCTGGGTGAACTGTCCGGGCGCATGGACGAGCTCTTCCTGGCGGCGCTGCGCGAACTGGCCGCGCCGGCTCGGTGAGAGGACCGGCACCTATACCTGTAGGACGCCCTGTACGCGAGAACGACCCCATGGTCGTGAAAACACTCACCTACGCACGGAGAACGACCATGATGTCGGTCTCGCGTACAGGCCGTCGTGACGAACCAGGTGTACCCCTCAGGCCACCCGGCCGACGTGCTGCGCGGACTCGCCGATGGTGGCCTCAGCCTGCTCACCGATCATGGTGCGCAACAACTTCCGGTGCTCACGCTGACCACGGAGATCGGCCTTCTCGACCCCGCCGGGCAGCGCCAGGGCGGCCACACTGCGCGTGACGTTCACGGGGAGGCGCAGCAGCGGGTACCACGGCAACGCGTGTGTCGGCAGTCCCAGCGCGCGCTGTGTGCGCCGGCCCAGGAACGCGCTGGTGATCGAAAGATGCTGTGCCCGGGCGAGTCTGCGACGAAGCCCCGGCAGGGTGTCGTAGTGCCAGGTCAACGGATCCTGGACCATGGGGGCGGCCAGTTGCCTGGACGATTCGTCGGGCTCGGCCAGCGCCGACAGTGTGTGGGCCAGCACCCGGACGCTGTCGCGGAAACTCCGCGGAAGCCAACGGTCTTCGACGCCGATCAGCCACCCGACGTAACGCGTGAGATGCGCGACCGCGCGGTACTCCGACGGTGAGAGCACCACACCCATCCCCGCGACGCCCACCGCGGGCGCGACGAGTGCGCCGACCAGCGTCGCGGCCATATCGGTCTGATTGACCGGCAGACCCCACTCGTCGGCGCGCCAGTCCGGCATGGCCGACACGTGGCGACGGACGAACGAGTGGATGAGACGCACGTGGATGGTGGACCGGTAGCCGACGCCGAGCGGTTCGAGGCCGCCCTCGGCGATGACATCCATGGCCCACTGCATGGTCTCGGCGAAACGCTTGTTGGAGCCCTTCTCCAGCGCGCCGGTCCGCAGCAGTGTCTTGTTGAAGCCCGAGAACTGGTACCCGCCGAGCAGGGAGACGTCGCGGGCGATGTACATACCGTCGGCGCCGCCGCGGCGCAGTGCGCGCTGCCCCTTGCGCACGGTTTCCATGTCCACCCAGGCGGGCAGGGTCTCGTAGGTCCCGAAGAATTCGCGTAGCGGTTCCGGGGCGTCGGGAACGGAGGCGATGCCGTCGCGTAGCGCGCGCTCGAACAGCGGGCGCGTCTGCTCCATCCCGGTGGCGGCCATCCATTCCACCAGACGGTCCATCGGTTCGTCGCCGACGGTGAGGCGTTCGCCGAGGACGTGCCACTCCTGCGGCGTCGGCTGACGGATCGCCAGTGCGGTCGCGATGGCGCGGATGCCGGCCGGGATCGGCCGCGGACGATCCGGGTGACGCGTCGGGATCGTCACGCTCATCGCGCCCTCCTTTGACAACGTTTGTAGTCAAAGGCTAGGTCGGTGTCGAAGCACCTGTCAACGAAGGGTCGTCCACCGCACGTAACGGCCGGTTGGCGGTCTCGCGCATCGTCAACACGGTCGCAAGGGACACGATTGCCGCAGCGATCACGTAGAACGCAGCGGCAATGGGGTTGCCGGTCCGGTCGGCCAACCACGTCGCCACGTACGGCGCAGTGCCTCCGAACACCGCCACCGACACGCCCCCGTCTCGCTGAAGCCGAGGGTTGCCGTGAAGTACGTCGGCAGGTAGGTGAACACCACATAGAAGCCGACGTTGTGGATCACGACCAGACCGGCGATCTGCAGGATGGGCCGCCACGCCGTGCGCAGCGCCTCCTTCATCGGGGACTCGGCGACATCACCGGACTCCTGCAGCGCCTCGAACTCCGGGGTGTCGCGCAACCGCAGCCGGATGTAGAGGCCGACGCCCCCGAGAACCCCCGCGATGAAGAACGGCAGCCGCCACCCGTAGGCGTTCATCGCCTCGTCGGACAGCACGGCCCGCAACGCAGTGACCGTCACCGAACCCAGCAGGAAACCGACCACCACCGACCACACCAGGAACGCGACCACCAGACCGCGGTGGCGCGTCGGGGCGTACTCCGCGAGAAAGCACGCGCCGCTGCCGTATTCGCCGCCTGCCGAGAACCCCTGCACACACCGCAGCAGTACCAGCAGGATCGGTGCCGCGACACCGATCTTCTCGTAGCTGGGAACCAACCCGATGCCAAGAGTGGCCAGCGCCATGAGGACAACCACGATCGCCAGCACCCGCTTGCGGCCGATCCGGTCACCGAGGGGCCCGAAGAAGAACCCACCCAGCGGTCGCATGAAGAACGCCACCGCGAACACGGCGAACGTGCTGAGCAACGCGGCGGTGCCGTTCGACTTCGGGAAGAACTCACGGGCGATGTAGGTGGCGAGAAAGCCGTAGATCGCGAAGTCGTACCACTCGACGGTGTTGCCTATGCCGGCTCCGAGCAATGCCTGACGTAGCGAGCCCGACTTGTGTTCGGCCACAGGTGCTGACGACATGATTGGTTGTTACCCCCGACGTTCCCCTCCGACGCGTCGGTAACCATCAACTCAGCGTGCGGCACCCACCGCCAGCCGAGGGAGCAGCTTCAGCGCGTTGTCACGGTTGACCGCCACGCCGTCGACGTCTTGGTGATCGGCGAGGTAGGCGTCGAGGTTCTTCGCGAAGCGCGTCGCGATCTCGGCAGTCGCGTACGGGAAGTCGCTGCCGAAGAGGATGTGGTCGGGACGGGCGAAGGCCAGCAGCGACGGCAGTGCGGACTCCGATGCCGACAGCGCGGTGTCGAAGTAGAACTTCCGCAGTCCGTCGAGGATCGACTCCACGCTGACGTCAGGATGCTCGATCGGGACGCAGGTCGCGATGCGCTCGGCGATGAAGGGGACGAATCCTCCTGCGTGCGACAGGATCACACGGAGGTTGGGATACCGGTCCAGTGTGCCGTTGAGAACCATGTTGATCGCCGCGCGTGTGGTGTCGAGCAGGAAGTCAGCGAAGTACGCATTGATGCCGGGAATCGAACCACCGGGCAGGTGCGAGGGGTGCACGAAGATGGTGGCACCGCGGCGGTCCAGTTCCTCCATCAACGGGTCGAACCGGCGGTCCCCGAGATACGTCCGCTCCGAGTTCGCCAGCAGGACGACGCCATCGGCGTGCAGTTCGTCGAGGGCGTAGGCGGCTTCACCGATCGCGCTGTCGACGTCGGGCAGGGTCAGGGTGGCCCAGAATCCGAACCGGTCCGGGGCGGACCGCACGACATCGGCGCAGAACTCGTTGAGGTCGCGTGCCACGGCGGGACGCTGTGCCCGCTCAGCGGGCTCCACACCCGGGGTCGTGATGGACAGGATCGCGGTCTCGACGCCGATCGAATCCATGAGGCCCAGGGCGCTGTCGACGCTCCAGTCGGGTGTGGCCCGGCCACCTGCATTGGTTGTCTGTGCGGCGAGCAGTTCGCGGTACTGCGGCGGCACCACGTGGTGGTGGACGTCGATGCGTGCCTGGTTCATGTCGCACTCCTTTCATTAACTAGTTAATGATTGCGTAGTTAACGGTAGCGCGCCGTATGCTTCCTGTCCATGACGGGACGCGAGACGAGGCCCGGTGCTGCCGGCGTGGAGGAGTTGGCCGAGGCGGCTGACCGGCTGTTTCTCTCCATGCGACGGGCGCGCGGCAACCCGACGGCCACAGGCGGACTGTCACTGGCACAGCTGTCGCTCCTGGACCCGCTGCTGGCGACGGAGTCTTTGCCGGTCAGCGAGCTCGCGTCCGCGGCCGGTGTCAGCGCGCCCAATGCCACGCGCATGATTCAGCAACTCGAGACCAAGGGCTTCGTGCTCCGCGAGCGCTCGGCGGCCGACGAACGCAAGGTCCTCGTGCGGTTGACCGATACCGGGGCACAACTGCTCACGCGCCTGCGCGCCAACCGAAGGGCCACGCAGTCCAAGGCGCTTGCGGCCTTCACCGAAGAGGAGCGCATCCACCTGGCGCGGCAGCTCCAGCGGCTCGCCGACATCATCGACGCAGGTGTCGACCCCACAGGCAACTGAGGCATCGGCGAGCCACACGAGTTAACAGCTGTCTCGTTGTTAACATCCGTGCCGTGGAGCACTCGGCGGAGAGATCGCGCGGCATTTCTCGGCGCGACGCCCTGCGCTACACGGCCGCCGCCTCGGTGCTGGCCGGTCTGGGTGCGGGCGTGTCAGCGGCCCCCGCATCGGCCGCCGCGCCCCAGCTGATCGACTTCGCCGCGGCCCAGATTCCGGCCGAGCACATCAAGGCCGCGGGCTACGCCGGTGTCATCAACTACGTGTCGACCTCGCGGCCCGGGTCGTCCTTCGGCGCCAAACCGATCACGCGTCCCTACGCCGAGTCGCTGACCCGGGCCGGCCTGGTGATCGTCAGCAACTACCAGTACGGCAAACCGGGCGGAACCGCGCCGTCTGATTTCAGACGCGGCGCCGCGGGCGGCGTCGCCGACGCCAAGACCGCATGGCAGCTGCACACCGCCGCAGGCGGCGCCAGGAACGCACCCATCTACTTCTCCGTCGACGAAGACATCGACCGGCAGACCTGGAACAACCTTGCGCTGCCATGGTTCCGGGGCATCAACTCCGTGATCGGGGTTCAGCGCACCGGCGTGTACGGCGGCGTCAACGTGTGCCAGTGGGCCATCGAAGACGGGGTCATCGGGCGGTCCGGCACGCCCGGCAAGGCCTGGGCCTGGCAGACCCGCTCGTGGTCCAAGGGCAAGATCCACCCCGCGGCGGTGCTCTATCAACACACCATCGACACCGCATCGAACCCCGGACCGTTGGTCGGCGGCATCCGCGTGGACGTCAACGACGCCCTGGCCCAGGACATCGGCCAGTGGAATTTTCACCCCTGAGGTCACATCACTTTAATCTCGACGCAATTGCGTTGCCATACCGGTGATCTCTACTGAAGGCGCCAGCAGCCCCCTTCAGAGGACACCCGCCCATGAAAACACTCAAGATCGTGCGCGGCGCCTGCCCCCACGACTGCCCCGACACCTGTGCCATGCTCTACCACGTCGAGGACGGCAAACTTGTTGATGTCCAAGGTGATCCGAATCATCCCATGACGCGCGGCGGATTGTGCGTCAAGGTCAAGAACTTCCACGAACACCACTACCAGCCCGACCGCCTGCTCTACCCCATGCGCCGGGTCGGGGCGAAAGGGTCCGGCGAGTTCGAGCGCATCACGTGGGACGAGGCGCTCGCCGAGATCAAGACCCGGTGGACCGAGATCATCGACACCCATGGCGCCCAGGCGATCATGCCGCACGCCTATCTGGGCCACCAGGGCGTCCTGAACGGACTGACCTCGGGCGACGCCTTTTTCAACCGGCTGGGCGCCACCGTCGCAGAAAAGACCTACTGCGAGTCGGGTTCGTCGACCGCCTGGCACATGACCGTCGGCGGCACGGGCGGCCTGGATGTCGAGTCGATGGCGTATTCGAAGTACATCATCGTCTGGGGCATGAACATGACCAGCACGAATCTGCACGGCTGGCCGTTCCTGCTGGAGGCCCGCAAGAACAACGGTGCGAAGATCGTCGTCATCGACCCGGTGCGCAACCGCACCGCCCGACAGGCGGATTGGCACATCCCGATCCGGCCCGGCACCGACGGCGCACTGGCGTTGGGCATGATCCACGAGATCATCGCGCAGGGTCTCGTCGACACCGACTACGTCGAGCGCTACACCGTCGGCTACGACGAACTCGCGGCCCGCGCCGCGAACTACCCACCCGAACGCGTCGAAGAGATCACCGGCATCCCCGCCGACGACGTCCGCAAGCTCGCGTACGAGTACGCCACCACGCAGCCCGCGGCCATCCGGCAGGGCGTCGCGCTGGAACGCAACCGCGGTGGTGGACAGGCGATCCGGGCCATCACGTGCCTGCCCGCGCTCGTCGGCGCGTGGCGGCACGTCGGCGGCGGCACCATGGAGATGCCGATCTGGGAGTTCCCCACCAAGTTCGACGAGATCTGCCGCCCGGACTGGATCCCCGAGGGCACCCGCGTAGTCAACGAACTCGATCTCGGTATGGCGCTGACCGGCGAGCTCGACCTGGACCCGCCGATCAAGTCGCTGTTCGTCTACAACTCCAACCCGGTGTCACAGGGCCCGGCGCAGGAGAAGACCATGCGCGGCCTGATGCGTGACGACCTGTTCACCGTCGTCAGTGAGCATTTCATCACCGACACCGCGAAATTCGCCGATCTGCTGCTGCCCGCCACCATGCAGGCCGAGCAACTCGACATCATGGTGACCTGGGGTCATCTGTACATCTCGCTGAACCAGCCCGCGATCGAACCACCCGGCGAGTGCGTGCCCAACGTGGAACTGTTCCGGCGACTGGCCAGAACCATGGAGTTCGACGAGGAGTCGATGGCGTACTGGAACCGCACCGACCGCGAGATGCTGATCGACTTCCACGACTGGGACGCCCCCGCGTTGGCGGGTATCACCTACGAGAAGCTCGAAGAGGTGGGCTGGATGCGCCTGGCCGTCGGCGCCCCCGACAAGCGCGCACCGCACGCCGAGGGCAACTTCCC
>Ga0182742_1001657_pt1 | contig 27438 bp, 15 predicted proteins | sample eDN5th37CBELigMG_FD_128880 | JGI IMG/M metagenome (GOLD analysis project Ga0182742, IMG submission 128880) | Enriched Miracle-Growth compost microbial communities from Emeryville, California, USA - eDNA 5th pass 37_C BE-Lig MG (version 2)... ...
AAGGAAGCCGCCGCCCGGGTTGCCACGCGCGCTCACAACGCGTAAACAGCCACCGTCCCGCCGCGTCAAGGTGGGGGATTTTGACCTGGCCACGGGTGGGGGAATTTGAAGTGGCCGCCGGGGCCCGTCTGTGGTGAACACGCGGGTACGTCTTCGACGTCATCTACGACGGACAAGCCGTTCGAGGCAGATTGCAATGTGCCTTTGCTCACGCGAGTTCCTTTCCTAAGACAGAGCTGCGCTCGGAATGGTGCTAGGGACTGGAGGCGAAGTATTTGCATGTATCAATTTCCGGTCAACTCGTATGTTGGTACGAGAAGTTCGGCCTGCGAGCTCGGCACTGCCACCGATCGCCCGGCGCTTTCGTGCTCGATTTCTCCCCTCAAGGTCTCTCCGACAATCGTTCCCCACCCAACGCCAGCCTTATCTGCTCCAGCAGATCAAAGTACTCAAGAAACAATCTTTCGTCTTCGGAAAGGGTTGCTTTAGTGCGGAGTGCAGCAACGGCGCTCAGCGTTCCTTCGTCCGGCCTAGGCACCGTTGAGAGATCCAGAAGACCGTCGTGTGCAAGACGATCCGCGCACCCGGCCAGCAGCGCCTCGTACAACGCGAAATCGCCTATGCATCGGCCAAGCGACGGCGCGGGCAACGCCTGCAGCCTTGGGCGGTGCTTAAGCAGGTTCGGCGATTATTGAATTTTCACTTTGCGAGCCTGGCCTGGCGGATCTTCGCGAAAGGCGATTTTTCAGCCATCCAGCTTGTTCCAGCAGCCCGCACTGCTGTCTGGCGCAAAGTAAGCGGTGATCCGCCCGCCGAGCGACCTTCCTCGGGAAAATAGCAGGGGGACTCGCGATTCCCCCATGCTATTTGCGGATTAGTCACGAAAGCGCGCGTCGGATGGAGGATAACGGCGGCGCGAGAGAGGATAGTAGCCGCACGGGAGACGATTTCGGCGTCCAGTACGTCAGTGACGACGGTTTTGTGAGCTTCCAGCCCGCCCAGCGAGGCTGCGCCGGTCGATAACTCGCCAAATTCTTAAAATAGCAGGGGGACTTGCGAGTCCCCCAGTCTTTTTCTCAAAACGGGAAGGGGAATCGCGATTCCCCAGCTTTCTCGGGCGTGTCTGGCGCTCTGTGTGTAACGAGCCGACATAGCCATCGAGCATTGAATCGCTCGTCAGCCCGCCAGACTGCGAGACCGCCCGACTCCACGCAAGGGCCGTCGACCCGCTCGTCTCCCTCCCGTTCGCACCGTTCTGCCGAAGGCATGGAGACGGGGCCGAGGCGTTGGAACGTCATCGCATCGCGTCATCAAGCCTGCCGGAAGATCCCGCACATCGCCCTTATGCACTGCGTTCGGATCAACTCGGACTGCAAACGAAACCCTTTCGTTCGCGAGGGGTGACGTTCCGTTAGCTCAAACTCGCGCCGCGCGTCTCATGGTTCGCGCCCCATGCGGGTGTGAAACACTGCACCCACAGCCCAGCAAATCTTCTGGCACAGCTGTGCCAGAAATTCGCGATCCCTCGCCGTGTGAAACACGGCACCCCAGAGCCCCGAAAATCTGCGACACGCCACGTCTCCCGCTCCTCGTCTCCCCGGTAGCCTCCGATCTCCTCGCGTTGCACAGGGGTGTGCGCCTTGGACCCGATGCAATCGGAACTGCCCTTGCCGTGCCCGGCGCTACCGGGCGATCTGCCGCTGCTTCCCGCGCGCATGATCAACGAGTTTCAGTATTGTCCCCGCCTCGCCTATCTCGAGTGGGTGCAAGGCGAGTGGGCGGAATCTGCGGATACCGTGGAAGGCCGCCACAGCCACCGGCGCGTCGATCGTCCTTCCGGCGATCTTCCCAGACGCTCCGCGGGCCAAGGGCCTGGAAGAAGCCGCGGTAACGGCACAGCAGCCAAGGAAGCACGCACCTCGCCAGACGCGGAACGCGCATTCGGCAAGACCGGCGCCACCGAGAACGGCGACGACAAGAGCGACGCCACCGGAAACGACGGCGCCGGAAACGACGGCGCCGACAACGTCAGAGAATGCGAATCCCGGCGCGTGTCTCAAGGCGGAAACGACACCACCACCAGGCCCGACGAAGCCGACGACCGCATCCACGCCCGCTCGATCACGCTTTCTTCAATCCGCCTGGGGCTCATCGCCCGGATGGATCTCGTCGAAGGCGAGGGAAACCGCGTCACGCCCGTGGACTACAAACGCGGCAAACGGCCTCACGCTGCGCGCGGGGCCTACGACCCCGAGCGGGTCCAGCTCTGCGTTCAGGGCCTCATTCTCGAGGAGCATGGCTACACCTGCGAGGAAGGCATTCTGTACTTCGCCCAAAGCCGCGAACGCGTACGCGTGCCGCTGGACGAGGAACTGCGGGCGCTCACTCGCAGCGCCATCGATGGATTGAGGCTCATCGCCGCGGGCGGGCAGATACCGCCTCCGCTCGAAGACAGCCCGAAGTGCGCGCGATGTTCTCTCGTCGGGATCTGCCTGCCCGATGAGGTGAACTTCCTGAGGAAGCAGGACACCTCGCCGAGGCCGCTCGCAGTGCCCCGCGATGAAGCCCTGCCGCTCTACGTCCAGGCCCGGGGCGCCAAGGTCTCCAAGAAGGGTGAGGTACTCGAGATATCGGTCGACGATCAGCCGGCCCAGACCGTGCGCCTCATCGATGTCTCGCAAGTTGTCCTGATGGGCCAGGTCTACGTCACATCCCCGACGTTGCACGAGCTGATGTCCCGCGAGATTCCCGTTTCATGGCATTCGTTCGGCGGCTGGTTCCTGGGTCACACGATCGGTGTCGGGCACAAGAACGTGGAGATTCGCACCGCGCAGTACCGCGCGAGCTTCGATCCCCACACGTGCCTGCGGCTCGCGAAGGGTTTCGTCCTTGCGAAGATCCAGAACCAGAGAACGCTTCTCCGGCGGAACTGGAAGGTGGAGTCCGTCCCGGAGGATCTGATGGACGGCTTTCAGCAGGACATGCGTCGCGCACAGCGTGCCGCGGACCTCGGCGAGCTGCTCGGCGCGGAAGGCAACGCGGCGGCTCGGTACTTCGGAGCGTTCTCATCGATGCTCAGGAAGTGGGAGGATGTGGATTCGCTCGCGTTCGACTTCACCACCCGAAACCGGCGGCCGCCGACGGACCCGGTGAATGCGTTGCTGTCCTACGCTTACTCCCTGCTGGCGAGATCGTGGTCCGTAGCGCTCACGGCGGTGGGGTTCGATTGCTATCGCGGGTTCTATCACCAGCCCCGCTACGGCCGCCCTGCGCTGGCGCTCGACATGATGGAGCCGTTCCGTCCGCTTGTTGCGGACTCCTGTGTGATCCAGGCGATCAACAACGGCGAGGTCCGGCCATCGGACTTCATCAGTGCGGCCGGCAGCGTCGCGCTCACGGACGACGGCCGAAAGAGATTCATCGCCACGTTCGAACGGCGTCTCAGCCATGAGATCGCGCATCCTCTCTTTGGGTATCGGCTGAGTTACCGCAGGTTGCTGGAACTGCAGGCAAGGCTGCTCGCGCGGTATCTGCTCGGCGAGCTTCCGGATTACCCGAACTTCACGACAAGGTGAGCTCCATGCGCGCGGAGCATCTTTACATAGTGACCTACGACATCGCCGACCCCAAACGTTGGCGCCGGGTATTTCGCGTGATGGAAGGCTACGGAGAATGGCTGCAGCTTTCGGTCTTCCAGTGCCGCCTCACTCGCCAGCGGCACGCGGAGCTCATTGCGCTGCTCGACGGCATCATTCACCATGACGACGACCACGTCGTGCTGATGGACGTGGGGCCCGCCGACCAGGTGACCCCGCGTGTCGTCAGTCTCGGGAAAGCCTTTTCCGCGGTCGAGCGCAGCCCGGTGATCGTCTAGATTCGAGCCATCGGCCGCCGCGCTGTTGCGAGCGCTGAGGTGGTCCCCGGCAGGCCGGGGACCGCTCGCACGGAAGGCATCTTTAACAATCAGGAATTTCGGAGAGTCACATGCGGCGTTACCTTAGACTGCAGCCCCCGCCGCATGTGACTCGGAGGGAGCGCTCGCAGGTGCGGGGGCAAGCACTTGGCTGGGAGAGGAAAAGGATGGGGGCTGTGATCCGCGGCTGAACGCCGCGGCCTCATTGAAGCCCCTACGACGACGACGCGAAAGAGCTCATCGACGGAGTGATCCGCGGCTGAACGCCGCGGCCTCATTGAAGCCACAACCCACGTGGAGGAGCCTCAAGCGCTGCCCTGTGTGATCCGCGGCTGAACGCCGCGGCCTCATTGAAGCAAGATAACAGATACGTTGTCAGCCGTTGGTGTACATAGTGATCCGCGGCTGAACGCCGCGGCCTCATTGAAGCGACGCCACCACCCATTCAACTACAAGGTGGCACGTTCGTGATCCGCGGCTGAACGCCGCGGCCTCATTGAAGCGTGCTGGAGGCCAGACTCGAGGCGGCGAAGGCGTCGGGTGATCCGCGGCTGAACGCCGCGGCCTCATTGAAGCTCAGACAGCTCGTGATAGCAGGTGCCTTCGGCGGCGGTGATCCGCGGCTGAACGCCGCGGCCTCATTGAAGCCCGATCGGGAAGCGCTCGTTCAGGACCTCGTCGAGAGTGATCCGCGGCTGAACGCCGCGGCCTCATTGAAGCTCTCTACTGCCAGTGGTGTGGGGAAGTCTTCTGCATTGTGATCCGCGGCTGAACGCCGCGGCCTCATTGAAGCCGGCCCCTTGCTGGGCAGCGCCCCCTCCCTCTCACGTGATCCGCGGCTGAACGCCGCGGCCTCATTGAAGCCATCTTTTCGGAGTCATTCCCGGCGGATCTCACGCCGTGATCCGCGGCTGAACGCCGCGGCCTCATTGAAGCGGTGCTAACCCTTTGTTTTACATGCGATGCGGGCAGTGATCCGCGGCTGAACGCCGCGGCCTCATTGAAGCGTCGAGCTCACGCGCATCCGCGCGAACGGTGCGCTCGTCGGGTGATCCGCGGCTGAACGCCGCGGCCTCATTGAAGCGTGCTGATCACCATGCTGCCGAAATTTCGCGCCTCGGTGATCCGCGGCTGAACGCCGCGGCCTCATTGAAGCACCGCGAACTTCACCGCGTACCAGGACGGCATCGTCAGTGATCCGCGGCTGAACGCCGCGGCCTCATTGAAGCGATGTAGTAGGGATCGTCTGTCGTGTTTACGAGCGATGTGATCCGCGGCTGAACGCCGCGGCCTCATTGAAGCCCTCCGCTGGTAAGGCTCTTTGGCGGCCACGCGGAAAGTGATCCGCGGCTGAACGCCGCGGCCTCATTGAAGCTTGTCCGGCGTGGCCTCCCAGGTTGAGGTGATGAATCGTGATCCGCGGCTGAACGCCGCGGCCTCATTGAAGCCATGCCGGCTGCCGGACCGCCCGTACCAGAGGCACCTCGTGATCCGCGGCTGAACGCCGCGGCCTCATTGAAGCATCAGCGTGTCGGCGTCCATCGCGTAGCCAGCGCAGAGTGATCCGCGGCTGAACGCCGCGGCCTCATTGAAGCCGAAGCAGCGTAAGCGGAGTCGCAATTTGCATTCCCTGTGATCCGCGGCTGAACGCCGCGGCCTCATTGAAGCATGTGCGAGGTCGCTGTAATTCTGGTGCGTGCGAAGCGTGATCCGCGGCTGAACGCCGCGGCCTCATTGAAGCCAGATCATTCTCGTCGGCATCAAGATCGATCACGAGCGTGATCCGCGGCTGAACGCCGCGGCCTCATTGAAGCGTGGTCTCGGCGGAATGGCCCTCCGCTGCATTCCCGTGATCCGCGGCTGAACGCCGCGGCCTCATTGAAGCCGATCATGTGATCCGAGACCTTTACCCATCTCAGCCGTGATCCGCGGCTGAACGCCGCGGCCTCATTGAAGCATATGCAAAGCTCTCCAGATCATCGGCCCCGGCCCCAGTGATCCGCGGCTGAACGCCGCGGCCTCATTGAAGCGGTTTGGACCATGCGGCCCTCCTCGCGATCCCAGCGTGATCCGCGGCTGAACGCCGCGGCCTCATTGAAGCGTGTTGCAGTCGTCGATGGGACGGCCCTGCCACACGAAGTGATCCGCGGCTGAACGCCGCGGCCTCATTGAAGCCGCCCCCGGTCGCGCAGGGTTGTCCTGCTTTGGGAGGTGATCCGCGGCTGAACGCCGCGGCCTCATTGAAGCTCATAGCAAGTCTTTTGTGAGTCGGCTAATCAGCGGTGATCCGCGGCTGAACGCCGCGGCCTCATTGAAGCGAAGACGTTCATCGGCAACCTGAACACGAATTCAGGGTGATCCGCGGCTGAACGCCGCGGCCTCATTGAAGCAAGCGGCGGGAGCTGGGCCGGGTTCTTGCCGAACGCCGTGATCCGCGGCTGAACGCCGCGGCCTCATTGAAGCGGCGAACGCACCAGAAGATCCGGCTCGTCGCGAATCCAGTGATCCGCGGCTGAACGCCGCGGCCTCATTGAAGCCACGTCTCGCCCGCTGGGCCCGTTCCAGGCGGCATGTGTGATCCGCGGCTGAACGCCGCGGCCTCATTGAAGCGCAATCAGTTGATCGACGAGATTTGCCGCCAGGAGGGTGATCCGCGGCTGAACGCCGCGGCCTCATTGAAGCTCCTGGAGAGGAAAAAGAAAAAAGCCCCGGCTGTTGGTGATCCGCGGCTGAACGCCGCGGCCTCATTGAAGCGCCCGCTGGAAGATCCTGTGGAGTCGAGGAGCAAGGTGATCCGCGGCTGAACGCCGCGGCCTCATTGAAGCTGTAGCGGCGCTGCGTAGGCTTGAAGCACCGGGAGCGTGATCCGCGGCTGAACGCCGCGGCCTCATTGAAGCGACGAAGAGCCGGACGAGGAGATCTACACGGAGGGGGTGATCCGCGGCTGAACGCCGCGGCCTCATTGAAGCACAATCTCGGTCATCGCTTCGGCCTCGGGCGCGTGAGGTGATCCGCGGCTGAACGCCGCGGCCTCATTGAAGCCCGAAGGCTGCCCAGGAAGTCAAGGAGTCGATGCCGTGATCCGCGGCTGAACGCCGCGGCCTCATTGAAGCGTCAGCAAAATGGTGTGGGATGAGGTGTTTGGCGCCGTGATCCGCGGCTGAACGCCGCGGCCTCATTGAAGCTTGATCCCTTCCTTGGTGATCTTGAGAAATCCCGCCGGGTGATCCGCGGCTGAACGCCGCGGCCTCATTGAAGCGACCTGTGCATTTTGCGGAACGAGTACCCGCCGGACGTGATCCGCGGCTGAACGCCGCGGCCTCATTGAAGCTGAATCGGATCATTCCCGACGACGTTCGGCGCAGCCTCGTGATCCGCGGCTGAACGCCGCGGCCTCATTGAAGCGTCGTCAGTCTCCGAGCAAAACCCGGTCGGCGTCATGTGATCCGCGGCTGAACGCCGCGGCCTCATTGAAGCGCAGGAGGCACCCAGCCAAGCGCTACACGCGCCTTAGGTGATCCGCGGCTGAACGCCGCGGCCTCATTGAAGCAACTTCGTGGAGCCATTCGCCGCGACTGCAGCGGACGTGATCCGCGGCTGAACGCCGCGGCCTCATTGAAGCGCCTCCATGCGCTCGACCTGCTCCGGCGATCTCTCGTGATCCGCGGCTGAACGCCGCGGCCTCATTGAAGCGGGGTGTGACAGGTTCTTACGAACGGCCATGTGGGTAGTGATCCGCGGCTGAACGCCGCGGCCTCATTGAAGCAGTGCTCTGAATTTTCAGACGAAGCAGTTCAGGGCGTGATCCGCGGCTGAACGCCGCGGCCTCATTGAAGCCTCATGGAGAGCTACTGGCAGTCGCTGGCCTCCGCGTGATCCGCGGCTGAACGCCGCGGCCTCATTGAAGCGATGGCGATCAGGTGTTCCAGCAGCAGACTACTCCGTGTGATCCGCGGCTGAACGCCGCGGCCTCATTGAAGCGCGTGCATCGTCGGGACATAGGCGCGAGAGGCCTGCCGTGATCCGCGGCTGAACGCCGCGGCCTCATTGAAGCCATCCAAAGCCGGTATCTCGATAGTGACGGGCCGAGGCGTGATCCGCGGCTGAACGCCGCGGCCTCATTGAAGCGCGAAATCGCCGAACGCAAGCGGCAGCGCGTTCGCGTGATCCGCGGCTGAACGCCGCGGCCTCATTGAAGCGTCAAAGCTAATTGGCTGGGGCATTGCCGAGTCCAAAGTGATCCGCGGCTGAACGCCGCGGCCTCATTGAAGCACTTGCGGCTCCGGACCACGCCGACGTGGCAGAAGGTGATCCGCGGCTGAACGCCGCGGCCTCATTGAAGCTTTACACAGCCTGACATGAGCTGCTTTCTGAGCGCATGTGATCCGCGGCTGAACGCCGCGGCCTCATTGAAGCCCGTGGACTCGTGCCGGATCGTGTTGAGAGGTGGAGTGATCCGCGGCTGAACGCCGCGGCCTCATTGAAGCTTCGAGCATCCGCTCAGAGATGTGTTCACTGAGATCGCGTGATCCGCGGCTGAACGCCGCGGCCTCATTGAAGCTCACGTCGCAAGGCTTCCAGGGCGACTTCCTCATGTGATCCGCGGCTGAACGCCGCGGCCTCATTGAAGCAGTGCGGTGATTGCTTCGGGTGCAGTGTTGCGCAGGTGTGATCCGCGGCTGAACGCCGCGGCCTCATTGAAGCGTGGTCTCAACCACGGTGTCAGCGACGGGGTTCGTCGTGATCCGCGGCTGAACGCCGCGGCCTCATTGAAGCGCTCGCTATAAGGACTACGGCGGTCGAGGCATTCGGGGTGATCCGCGGCTGAACGCCGCGGCCTCATTGAAGCGGCCGTGTTCCCGGATGGGCGCGACCAGAAGTGGTGCGTGATCCGCGGCTGAACGCCGCGGCCTCATTGAAGCTCAGGCGTCCTCGGTGGTGTCGGTGTCCTCGAACATCGTGATCCGCGGCTGAACGCCGCGGCCTCATTGAAGCTTCGAGTTCTGTGATCGGTGGTGGGTCATCGCATCGGTGATCCGCGGCTGAACGCCGCGGCCTCATTGAAGCGAGTCTGGCGTCGGGGATCTCGCTACGACGAACCCAGTGATCCGCGGCTGAACGCCGCGGCCTCATTGAAGCGCGAATGAGCAACCATCCAAACCGTTCCGCCGGGCGGTGATCCGCGGCTGAACGCCGCGGCCTCATTGAAGCCCGCCGATCTCGAAGTAGTAGTCCTTCAGGCGTGCCTGTGATCCGCGGCTGAACGCCGCGGCCTCATTGAAGCCTGCTGCATGGCTACGTACAGCCAGCAGTTGCGCTGCGTGATCCGCGGCTGAACGCCGCGGCCTCATTGAAGCCTTCGCTGGGAAGGTCGTCGTCTTCCGTGCTTCCTCGGTGATCCGCGGCTGAACGCCGCGGCCTCATTGAAGCTCCGGCGGGTTCTCGTCGTAATACATCTTGAGCGGCGTGATCCGCGGCTGAACGCCGCGGCCTCATTGAAGCCGTCCAGTCAACCTCGAATGCGGCGTTGTCGCCTGGGTGATCCGCGGCTGAACGCCGCGGCCTCATTGAAGCGCGTGCCTTTGCCTCCAGTTCCTTCTGTGCGTTCACGGGTGATCCGCGGCTGAACGCCGCGGCCTCATTGAAGCTGACACTTCCCATGTGGACGCAGAACGCTACGCCGTTGTGATCCGCGGCTGAACGCCGCGGCCTCATTGAAGCGCGAAGCCCCTGATGCTGAGCGACGACACGCCTGAGGTGATCCGCGGCTGAACGCCGCGGCCTCATTGAAGCTAACAAAAATCTGTAGCGCACCGCATATTGCGTCTGAGGTGATCCGCGGCTGAACGCCGCGGCCTCATTGAAGCACGAGCCGCGTCGTAATACTCGTTCGGCTGCCAGAAGGTGATCCGCGGCTGAACGCCGCGGCCTCATTGAAGCCGGATGAATTCGAACTGAGGTCCCGGAACCGGGTCCTGTGATCCGCGGCTGAACGCCGCGGCCTCATTGAAGCCAGCAGAGCATGAGAAGGTCGAAGAATGGTTGCGATGGTGATCCGCGGCTGAACGCCGCGGCCTCATTGAAGCGAGCACCGGCACCAGCGTGCCGAGTTTCGTGCCGGGGTGATCCGCGGCTGAACGCCGCGGCCTCATTGAAGCTTCTCCGCGCTCCAAGCCATCAGATTGCCCCCGCCAGTGATCCGCGGCTGAACGCCGCGGCCTCATTGAAGCGGCACTACGATTGCCTACGGCGCCGGCTCCCACAGCGTGATCCGCGGCTGAACGCCGCGGCCTCATTGAAGCACGCCGGCATCCGCGATACGCCGAGCCGCGGTCTCACGCGTGATCCGCGGCTGAACGCCGCGGCCTCGTTGAAGCGGGAATGCGACGGGGTCTCGCTCCATGCGGATGACGTGATCCGCGGCTGAACGCCGCGGCCTCATTGAAGCTTCATGCGGATGCGCGCGGACTCGATGCGCCCTTCGGTGATCCGCGGCTGAACGCCGCGGCCTCATTGAAGCCTTTGGCAGTTGATTTTGCTTTCGCTTTTGCTTTCGGTGATCCGCGGCTGAACGCCGCGGCCTCATTGAAGCATAGCGGCGGCACGTTCAACGCCGGGCGAAATGCGTGATCCGCGGCTGAACGCCGCGGCCTCATTGAAGCGAGTTGTGCGACGGCGGCCCGTTGCCGGGTCCCCTCAGTGATCCGCGGCTGAACGCCGCGGCCTCATTGAAGCATCCGATGGAAGCGGCGAACGACGTGATCGCGGACAGTGATCCACGGCTGAGAGCCGTGGCCTCATTGAAGCACCTTCGATCCCATCAGCGGTGCGCCGACATCGCTGGTGATCCACGGCTGAGGGCCGTGGCTTCATTGAAGCTGCGATGCGCGCGATCCTGTCGAGGACATGCCGGGCGCGTGATTCACGGTGAGAGCCGTGGTCTCTTGAAGCCCGGCGTCGGAGTCGCACCACCATGCGTATCCCGGATGATCCGCAGCAGAGTGCTGCGGCCTCATTGAAGCATGGCGAGCGCGGCGCAAGCCAGCGCAGTACAGCCGGTGATCCCGCAGCAGAGATCTGCGGCCCCATTATCAGACCCTCGCACCACCCCCTATCTACGCCCTCCGCATCTCCTTCGCCGCCACCACAGCCTCCGGCTCATACCGCAGCACATCCCCCGGCTGGCACCGCAGGTACTCGCAGATCTTCTCCAGCGTATCGAACCGCACGCCTTTCACCTTCCCCTGCTTGAGCAGCGACAGGTTCGCTTCGGTGATACCGATGTGCGCGGCGAGCTCTTTGGATTTCACCTTGCGGTCCGCGAGGACCACGTCCAGCTTGACGACGATGGGCATGGCAGCGGCGCTCAAACGAACTGCGCGTTCTCTTCCGCAAGCCGCCGGGCGCTCGTCATCACGCCAGCAATCTGCCAGAGGATCCCTGCGAACAGCAGCGTAAGCAGCTGTTCCGTGCCGATGCCGATGGACACTTCGTGTCCACCCGGGCCGCCGTACATCGTCGCGAGATACGTCTCGAGCGGTTTCGAAAGAAACGCAGCGACCGGCCAGAAGAAGAGTCCCGCGGCGAACCCCCGCAGTCCCTTGATCACCTGCAACGTGAAGTACTCCCCGCGCGCGAAGCTCTGAAAGCAACGGCGCGCACTGAGAAGGCCATAGGCCTGGCACAACGATGGGATGGTGGAGAGGACACCGAGCGCAATGTGCTGGAACGTCGTCAGCGACTCGACGCTCGGGGGTGACTTCAATTGAAGACCGTCGATCAGAAGCTGCGGATTGCTGATCGCGCTGTACAGCGCCAACGCGGGGAAGACCACCGCGAGCAGCACACAACCTCCGCCCAGCACTTTGCTCAGCAGCGGGGTGCTAGCCCTTCGAACGCGAAGGCGAGATCGTCATGGAACCGATCGAGGACGAACCGAATGTCGATGCGCGTCGCGCGGAAATGGGACTGATGCCGCTGGAGGAATACCGCAAATTCCTGCGTCGCGTGTACTACCCCGACAGGGCAGACAACAACACGGGTCCGCCGGGCGAGCAGGCCGCGCCGGCGGGAGACAACGCCACGGCAGGGGACAACGCTAGGGCAGAAGACAACGCTAGGGCTGGAGGCGGCGCTAAGGCAGGAGGCAACAGGTGAGCGGCGGCGCGCGAAGGTGAACGCGCGCCGCACTCCGAAAAATCCTAGAGGTGAATCAACCCACGCTTGTGCGCGACCGCGACCGCCTCCGTGCGGCTGATCGCATCGAGCTTCGTAAGAATCGACTTCACGTGAGTCTTCGCCGTACCTTCCGTAATGCTCAGCCGTCGCGCGATGTCCTTGTTGCTGCGACCCTGTGCAATCTCCTGAAGCACACTGAGCTCACGCTGCGTCAGGCTCGGCTTCGCCATGCGCTGAAGCGCCTTGGCGGCGACGGTGGATGACGTATACGGCCTGTCCTGGCTCACCGCGCGAATCGCCGAAAGAATCTCGGTGCGCGGCGCGTCCTTCAGCAGGTATCCCTTCGCGCCCTGGCTCAGGCTGCGGAAGATGTCCTCGTCCCCGTCGAACGTCGTCATGATGAGCATGCGCGCTTTCGGGTGACGCTCGAGCACGTTCTGCACGACCGAGACGCCGTCGCGCTTGGGCATCCGAAGATCCAGCACCATCACGTCTGGCAGGTGCTGTTCGTACAGCGCGATCGCTTCCTCACCGTCGCCTGCTTCGGCGACGACCTGCATGTCTGGCTGCTGATTGACGATTGCGGCGAGACCGTCGCGAACGACCGGGTGGTCGTCGGCAAGGATGACTCGGATCTTCGGATTGGCTGCCATTGCTGCGCGCTCCAGAGCTGCGTCTTGGGTTTGTCTATTTTGAAAAAGCCGCCTGGGGCTGGGCTTTCGCCGCCTGCGGCGCTTTTTCGAGAGTGGTCGTGGTGGGTTGCTTGAGCGGGATCGGGCTCTTCGGCTGGCGCTTCGGCACGCGGACGTTGATGCACGTGCCCTGGCCCGGTTTGCTGACGAGCGTCCAGACCCCGCCGATGGCTTTCGCCCGCTCGCTCATGTTCTCAAGGCCGAAACCCATGCTCGTGCATCGTTCCGGCCCTTCCTCCATGCCGATGCCGTCGTCGATGACCGTAAGCTCCAGGTGATTCGCTTCTTCCTGGAGCTTGATGCGCACGGTCTTCGGATGCGCATGGCGCACGGCATTGCTCACGGCCTCCTGCGCGATGCGCAGCAGCTCGTGCTCGTGTTCCGGCGGCAATCCCGTTTCGATCGCGCCGCCTTCGAAAGTGCACGTCACGCGACCGGACACCGTCGAGCGTTCGGCGAGCTGGCTGAGCGCTTCGCTCAGGCTGCCGCGCCGGGTTTCCTCGGGCCGAAGCGCAAGAACGGAACGCCGCGCGGACGTGAGCCCGTCCTTCGCGAGCGCACGAATACGAGTGAGGATCTCCGCAAGCGGGCTGCCCTTCGAAAAGCCCTTCAGCTCTTCCGCAGCCCCGAGCTGCATCAGGATGCCGGTGAACGCCTGCGCGAGGCCGTCATGAATTTCCTGGCCGATGCGATTGCGCTCGACGAGCACCGCCGCCGCCTTGCCGGCATGCGCAAGGCGCGTGAGCTCGATGGCGAGCGTCGCCTGCTGGCCGAGCGCGACGAGCAGCTCCGTCGCCTGCGGGCTGATCGGCTCGCGATGCCGGAACGAAAGCGCGATACACCCCATCGTGCGATCGCCAAACACCAGCGGCAGCACGAACATGCGCACGAGCCGCTCTTCGAGCTTGCTGGAAAGGGTGCCCGGCCAGACGATGGCCGCGTCTTCGGGGACATCGAAATCGAGATACGTCGGTTCCCGCGTGGCTCGCAGGCGCCTGTCGAAAGGCGCCTCGTTGCACGGGACGCTGACGGGGAAATCGGGTTCGGTGATCTCGTCGTTCTTGACGTACGCGATGATGCGCCAGGCTTCCTCAGCATCCTTCAACAGGATGACGCTGCCGCCTGCCGCGTTCAGCTGACGCGTTGCCTCGAGCAGCAGGTGACCCATGAAGCTCTTGAGGTCCGGCGTACTGGCGAGGCGCTCGAGGTTTCCGCGAATGGCCGCGTTGGCCTTCGCGAGTTCCGCCACGCGCTCCTCGGCGGCGCGCTCACGCTCGCGCCGAACCGCGTCGACGAGGCGCTCGCGGTGGAGGGCCGCGCCGATGATCCCCGCGGACATCTCCAGTGCCGACAGCTCGGCCGAATCGATGGACCGGCGCTGGCGCGTGCTGTCGAACCCGACGACGCCGATGTACTCGCCGTCGAGGAACATCGGCACGATCGCCTTCGTCTTCGTACCCACGCCTTCGAGCACGCAGCAACAGGATTCGTCCCGCGTGCCTTCCTTGATGATGCAGACGGAGCGTCCCGCCCGCAGCTCCGCACACTCACGCTCGAAGTTGCGCTCGTCATGCGTGCCCATCGTCGGGTGCCCGAGATGGGGGACCACGCCTTCCGCCACCCATTCCGCCGCGACGACGAGCAGGCGCTCACCGTTCGGGCCCGTCTGGGCGAGCATGAGATTCACGCGATCTACGGCAGCAGCTTCGCCGAGCTGACGCAGGACGTGGGGCACGGCCGCCATCACATCCGGCGCTTCGAGCAACAGACGACTCGCATTTGCGGAGGCTGCCAGCAGCCGCTCGCGCCGCTGCAGGCTCTCGTACATCTGCGAAAGCTCGGCCGCGTTGGCACGCGACATTTCCTCGCAGAGCGACTCGGCGAGCGAGTCGCCCCGGTCCGATCTGGCCGCCGACTCAAGGGCGGATTTCGCGTTGGCGTTCAAGTCACTAGTTCCTGGGGGCTCACGGCGCAGCGCGCGCCCCCGGAGTCTAGCGCGAACCAGGGGATGCGGACGCAATCGGGGCCCCTCCCGGAAGTGGTAGGTCCTGCCAGCCGCCGCCCAGCGCCTTGTATACGGCGACCAGGCTCGTGGCCGTCTCGGCGCGGCTCTGGGCCAGCGCGTCCTCGGCCTCCAGCAGCGTGCGCTCGGTGTCGAGCACCGTCAGGAAGTCCGCGATTCCGCCGTCGAAACGGGTCCGGGCGAGCCGGGCTGCCGTAGCGCTGGCTTGTGCGCTGGCATTCACGTGTTCCAGGCGCTCCCGCGACCGGGCGTGCGTCACGAGCGCGTTCTCGGTCTCTTCCAGTGCCCGCAGAACGGTCTGCTCGTAGCGCGCGAGAGAGCCTTCCGCCCGGGCCCGCGCACCGGCGATCTGAGCGCGAACGCGGCCGAGGTCGAAGGCGGCCCATGAGATACCCGGCGCAATAAGTCTCGTGCCGGTGCCGCTGTCACCGAGATTGGAGGAGTCGACGGCGGCGTAGCCCACGCTCCCCGTGAAGGTGACGCGGGGGAAGAGGTCCGCGACCGCGATCCCGATCCGGGCCGTATCCGCGGCCAGGGCGCGTTCGGATGCGCGGATGTCCGGCCTCCGGCGCAGGAGATCGGCGGGATTACCGACGGCGATGACGTTGGGGAGAGGGGGGAGCTCCCGCGCTGGGGTAAGCGTTGACGTCAACGCCGTCGGTTCCCGGCCTGTCAGAACACTGAGCCTATGAATGGATCTCGCGACGGCCGCTTCAAGTGGGGCGATGGTTCCGAGCGTTGCGCTCAACTGCGCCTGCGCCCGTGAGGTGTCGAGCTCGGTGCCGCGGCCCGCTTCGAGACGGGCGTTGGTGAGGTTGAGCGTGTCCTGCTGGTTCGTCACGTTCCTTCGCGCGACGTCCAGCTGGCTCTGCTGGCCGCGCAGCTCGAAATAGGTACGGGCGACTTCGGCGATGACGATGACCTGCGCATCGTGGAGATCCGCCTCGGCCGTACGGAGATCCGCATTGCGGGCCTCGATGTTGCGGCGGATGCGGCCGAAGAAGTCGAGCTCCCAGAACGCGTCGAAGCCGGCGTCGTACACCTCGGTCTGGCCGCCCGGGACGGAGGCCGCCTCCGGGCCGCCGCCGAGACGCTGCTCGGTGTAGCCGCCGCCCGCGGTGATCGTCGGTGCGAGGTCGAATCTCGACTCGCCGCGCGCGGCGCGCGCTTCATAGAAGCGGGAGAGGGCGATGCGCAGGTCGTGGTTCGCCTTCACGGCATCGGCGACGAGGGAGTTCAGTGTTTCGTCGCCGAAGGTTTCCCAGAAGCGGGTGACGCTTTGCTCCTGGGAATAGGTTTGCTGCGAGGTGGCCCCGAAGTTGTCGTTCACCGGGACTTGCGGCTCGCGGTAGTCCGGGCCGACGGCGCACGCCGTCAGCCACAGGGACGCGAACAGCAGCGTGATGCCGCGGGTCATGCCGCTGCGAAGAGGGCCCTCAAATCGAAGAGAGCCCTCAATCGCCGGGCGGCTTGGAGCCGTTGCCTGACGGCTTGGAGCCACGGCCGCGCCGCGCGGCGCGGTGTCTTTCTCGTTCATGCTGACTTCGCTTTCCATTCTGTATCTGGTTTTCTCAAGCATGGTCGTCCCTTTCCGGTGAGGGCAGCGCTGCGGCGGCGGCAGGACGCCCACCGGCAACGACGTGCCCGTCGACGGTGGCTTGCGTCTTGTGCGCGGCCTTGCGCATGAGCACGAAGAACACCGGCGTGAGCAGCAGCCCGAACACGGTGACGCCGATCATTCCCGAGAACACCACCACGCCCATCGCCTTGCGGATCTCCGCGCCGGCGCCGGTTGCGAGCACCAGCGGAACCACGCCCGCGATGAACGCGATCGACGTCATCAGGATCGGCCGCAGTCGCAGGCGGGCGGCTTCGAGCACCGCGCTCACCGCATCCCGGCCCTGGTCCTGCAGATGCTTCGCAAACTCCACGATCAGGATGGCGTTCTTGCACGCGAGCCCCACGAGCACGACCAATCCGATCTGCGTGAAGATGTTGTTGTCGCCCCGCGAGAGCAGCACGCCCGCGATACCGGCCAGCAGCACGATCGGCACGATGAGCACGATGGCCAGCGGCAACGTCACACTCTCGTACTGAGCGGCGAGCACGAGGAACACGAACACGACGCACAGCGCGAACACGATGGCCGTGGTGTTTCCCGAGAGCTTCTGCTGGTACGAGAGGTCGGTCCACTCGTAAGCCATGCCTCGCGGCAGCGTCTCGTCGAGGATCTTCGCCATCTCGGCTTCCGCTTCACCCGAGCTCACGCCCGGCGCCGGACCGCCGTTGATATCCGACGCGCGGAACCCGTTGTAGTGCTCGACCACATCCGGCCCGAACGTTTCGGACACGGTGACGAGCGCACCCAGCGGCACCATCTCGCCGCGCGCGTTACGCGTCTTCAGCTGGAGGATGTCCTCCTTCTGCGCGCGGAACGGCGCGTCCGCCTGCGCCACCACCTGGTAGGTGCGGCCGAAGCGGTTGAAGTCGTTGATGTACAGCGACCCGAGATACACCTGCATCGTCTGGAACACGTCCGTCAGCTTCACGTCGAGCTGCTTCGCCTTCACGCGATCCACGTTCACAGTGAGCTGCGGCACATTGATCTGATACGAGCTGAAGACGCCCGCGAGCTTCGGGTTCTGATACGCCTTCGCGATGACCTCCTGCGTCACCTTGTAAAGCTCTTCGGCACCCTGGTCCGTGCGGTCCTCGATGTGCAGCTTGAAGCCGCCGAGCGTGCCGAGGCCCTGCACAGGAGGCGGCGGGAACACACCGATGTACGCCTCCTGAATAGCGCCAGCCTTCTGCTGGAGCGTGCCCGCAAGTCCCATCACCTTGAGATCCGGCGACGAGCGCTTGTCGAAATCATCCAGCTTGTAGAACGACATCGCGCTGCTCGGGCTCGCATTCAGGGTGCTCGTGGACATGCCCGCGAACTGGACTGCGCCGGTGATGCCGGGCGTTTCGAGCGCGAGCTTGCCAAGCGCCTTCGTCACTTCCTCCGTCCTGTCCAGTGACGAAGCAGGCGGCAGCTGTGTGACAGCCACGATGTACTGCTTGTCCTGGGCCGGAATGAACCCGCCCGGAACGGCCGAGAAGCCGAGCCACGTGAGCAGGATCAGCCCTGCATAGACGGCGAGCGCGATGCCGGTGCGGCGAACGATGGTAGAAACGCCCCGCGAATAAGCATTCCCCGTGCGCATGAATGCGCGGTTGAACGCCCCGAACGGACGGCCGAGCAGCCGGTGCATGACGCGCGACAGCCAGTCCGTCTGCTCGTTGTGCGGCTTCAGCAGCGCGGCCGCGAGCGCCGGGCTGAGCGTGAGCGAGTTGAACGCCGAGATCACCGAGGAGATCGCGATGGTGAGCGCGAACTGTCGGTAGAACTCACCGGTCAGGCCGCTGACGAACGCCACCGGCACGAACACCGCGCACAGCACGAGCGTGATCGCGATGATCGGACGGCTGACTTCGTTCATCGCCACCTTCGTGGCTTCGAGCGGACTCAGCCCGTCCGCAATGTGCCGCTCGACGTTCTCGACGACGACGATGGCGTCGTCCACGACGATACCGATCGCCAGCACGAGCCCGAACAGCGACAGCGTGTTGATCGAGAACCCGAACGCCAGCAGCACCGCGAACGTGCCGATCACCGACACCGGCACCGCGACCAGCGGAATGATCGACGCTCGCCACGTCTGGAGGAACAGGATGACGACGAGCACGACGAGCAGCACCGCCTCGAGCAGCGTGTGGAACACCGCCTCGATGGACTGCTGCACGAACTCCGACGTGTCGTAGATGATCTGGTACTCGACGCCCTCCGGGAAATCCTTGCTCAGCTCCTTCATCGTCTCGTGGACGTTCTTCGAGAGCTCCAGCGCGTTCGAGCCGGGGGACTGCGCGAAGGGCAGCGCCACCGCGTTCTTGTTATCCAGCAGGCCGCGCAACGCGTAGTCCTGCGCTCCGAGCTCAACGCGCGCGACATCGCCGAGGCGCACGATCTGTCCGCCCTCGCCGGTCTTGATGACGATGTCCCGGAATTGATCCTCGTCCTGCAGCCGGCCCATCGAATTGAGCGCGACCTGGAATTCAGCCGTCTGGCCCGGAGGGGCACCGATCTGGCCGGCCGCGACCTGCAGGTTCTGCTCGCGGATCGCGTCGACGACATCGCCGGTCGTGAGATTGCGAGCGGCGAGCTTCTGCGGATCCAGCCACACGCGCATCGAGTAGTCGCCCGCGCCGAAGATGCGCACTTCGCCCATGCCGGGCAGGCGCGCGAGCACGTCGCGAACGTTCAGGACCGCGTAGTTGCGGAGGTACAGGGAGTCGTAGCGACCGTCGGACGAAATGAGATGCACGACGCCCATGAGGTTCGGCGAGCTCTTCGCGGTCGTGACGCCGAGGTCCCGCACTTCCTGTGGAAGACGTGGAAGCGCCTGCGACACGCGGTTCTGCACCTGGACCTGCGCACGGTCCACGTCCGCGCCGATCTTGAAAGTGACCGTGAGGACGAGCGAGCCGTCCATCGCGGCCTGGGAAGACATGTAGAGCATGTCCTCGACGCCGACGATCGCCTGCTCGAGCGGAGAGGCGACCGTTTCGGCGATGACCTTCGGGTTCGCGCCCGGATAGTTCGCGCGCACCACGACCGTCGGGGGAACGACCTCGGGGTACTCGGCGACCGGCAACCGGAAGAGCGCAATCGCGCCGGCGATCGTGATGAAGGCCGACAGGACGGCTGCAAACACCGGCCGTTCTATGAAGAAGTGTGAAAGTTTCACGGAGTGTTCCCTGAGGTTTCCCTGAGTTTTTCAGCCGGAGCGCGAGGGCGGCCTGCGTTTGCCGGGGCCGCCCCGCGATCTGAGGCTTACCTGTTGAGAGCGAGTGCGCCGACGGGCGTCTTCGTGCCCATGGCCACGCGCTGGGGCGCGATGGTCACGCCGGGCCGCACACGCTGCAGGCCGTTCACGACGATGGTTTCGCCTTCCTTCAGGCCTTCGCGCACGACTCGCAGTCCGTCGAACACCGGGCCGAGCTTCACCGCGCGATACTCGACCTTGTTGTCGGGCGTAACGGCGAAGACATAGCGAACGTTCTGGTCCGTGCCGATCGCGCTGTCGTTCACGAGCAGTGCGTCGTACCTGGCGCTGCCGACCAGCTTCACCCGCGCGAAGAGGCCCGGAGTGAAACGCCGATCCTTGTTGTCGAGGAGCGCGCGAGCCCGAATCGTGCCGGTCTGCGCATCGAGCGCGTTGTCGACGAACACCATCCTTCCTTCGTGCGGAGTGCCTTGCTCGTCCGCGAGGCCGACCCACACCGGCTGGTTGCCGTCACGAGCGTTCCCGAGCGAACCGGCGCGAGTGAGCGCCGTGGACTTGAGGTATGCCTGCTCGTCCGTCTCGAACTCGACGTAAATCTTGTCCACGGAAACGACGGTGGTGAGCAGCGTTCCATTGGTAACGAGGTTGCCGACCGTCACTTCCTCCCGACTCACCAGTCCCGAAATCGGCGACACAACTCGCGTGAAGGACAGATTCAGCGCGGCAGTGTCCACGGCCGCGGCGGCAGCCTCGACGTTGGCGTCCGCCTGCTCGCTGCCGGCGACGCGGGCGTCGAACTCCTCATGCGAGATGGCCCGCAGCTCGAGCAGCTTCGTGGCGCGTTCGCGCTCCGAGCGGGCCAGGGCGAGCTGCGTGCGGGCACGGGCCAGCTCGGCTTTCGCACGCTTCAACTCGGCCTCATAGGGCCTTGGGTCAATGGTGAAGAGCACATCGCCCTGCTTCACTTCGCGCCCGGGCGTGAAGGCGACACTGGCGATGTAACCAGAGACGCGCGGCCGAACTTCCACGCGTTCCACCGCGACGAACCGTCCGGTGAACTCGTTGAAGTCGGTGACCGGCCGACTCACTACCTGGGCGACGCTCACCTCTGGTGCAGGCGGGGCGGCTGCGGCGGTGGCGGCTTCGTTGCGAGCGCAGCCTGCCATGCCAAGTGAGAGAGCCACGATGGACAGGGCGGCTGCCGGAACGACGATTGCTGATCTGAAATTCATGAGACCTCTCTGCTCGCGCCCGGGTTAACGCGGTGAATCCATGTGCCCGGCAGGGGCGTAATTGTTCGTGCGCAGGCCCTCGCCGAACATTCGCCCGCGGAGGCGGGAGCGCGCTGTCCTGAGGTAGGGCGGGCTGTCCCCCCTAAGGGGGAGAGGGTGATTCCAGATTTGTTGGATGGGCGGAAGCGCAGGGAGGGCGCAGTATCCGCAGCCAACACAAGAAGCAAACAATGCGTGGGTGGAAGGGATGAACGGGTTCTCTCTAGTGCCATGCGCTGCAGTCGCCTTGCTGGCGACGGGTGTGGCTGTAGCACAAGAAGGCCGTAGCTACGGCGATCGGGAATTCGATCACTACCTGGGCGAGCGCGGCTACGCGATCCAGCTCGATAACGACCTGTTCTCGGGTGCCCATCGCGATGAGGACTACAGCTGGGGTGCCGCCGTCACGTATTCATCTCCTCGCCCCGGTCCGTTGATGCGACCGTTGCACAAGACGAGGGCGTTTCTGGATCGATACCTGGTGCCGGACGAGTCTGCGCGCACCGGTTGGACGCCCGCGCAGCAGGCCACGCAGATCGGAATTCTTGCGATGACACCCGAGTCGCTCAGAACGACCGAGCCGCTTTACTCCGACAGGCCCTTCGCGAGTCTTCTGTTCGTCACCAGCTCCGAGATGCGTGTGCTCGGTGGCGGCGATCGTGCGCGCTTTTCCAGCTTCACGTTCGGAATGCTGGGATTGAAGGCGGCCGAGACACTTCACCGCGGAGTGCATGTGCTGGTCGACGATCTTCCGCCTCTCGGCTGGGACAACCAGATCTCGCGAGGCGGCGAGCCGACGTTTCGCTATGTCGAGGCACAGCAGTGGCTCGTGAACGACCCGCAGTCGAGCCGCAACGGCATGCCGGAAATGAAGCTGTCGCTCGCGGGCAGCGCGGGTTTTCTCACTGAAGCCAGTGTCGCGCTCTCGGCGCGATGGGGACGGATCCAGTCTCCGTGGTGGAGTTTCAGTCCGGAGCTGGGTGATTACACGGCTGCGCCGGTGGCGCCCGTTGGCAGTTTCAGCTCACACAATCCGGCGGAGATCTTTGCGTTCGCGGGGTTCAGGTTGAAGGCTCGCGCGTACAACGCGCTGCTGCAGGGGCAGTTCAGGCACAGCGAAGTGAGAGTGGCGGGGGATGATCTCGCGCACACGCAGGCGGAGGCGTGGGTTGGGATCGCGTCGACCTGGTCGGATCTGCGCATCACTTATGCGATCCATTACGCGTCGGCGGAAATGAGGACGGAGCCCGGGAAGCGCGGGCTCATCTGGGCAGGGATCAATTTCGCGAAGAGCCTTTGAGGGGCTGCGAGCCGAGCCGGCTCGGAACCGGTCTCTTATCCCGACGGTGATGTCGCGTTGACCATCGGCGGGGGCTGGATGCCCGGTCGCCGGATCTCGCGTCGCAGTTCTGGCCGGCGCCTTTTTTGCGGCAAATCCAGCTGCACCCAGCGGCCCGACTCGACGGATTGCATGATCGCTTTGATCACGCGCACGTCCGCGAGACCTTCCTCTCCGTCCGGCTGCGGATCCTTTCCTTCCAGTACGCAATCGGAGAAGTACAGGAGCTCCGGCGCGAACTGGTCGCTCTTCTTGAATTCCTTGCGTCGAGTCTTCTCACCGATGCGCACGGTGTACGCGAGCCCTTCCGCCAGCTCGTAAATGGGATCGCCGACGATGCTGCCTTTCGTGCCGACGATCTCGAACTGCGACCGATCCGCTGCGCCGAAACTGCACGTGAACGACGCCGTGCGGTCCTTCGGAAACTTCATGATCGCCGTGACCGTCTCCGGCACTTCGCGGAAGCGTGCGTCGCGCGGACTCACGGCTGAGGCGATTACCTCGAGCGGCTCGGCCGCGAACAGGCTGCGCGCGGCGTTGATGCAGTAGATGCCCATGTCCTCCACGGGGCCTCCGCCCAGGTCCTCTTTCAGCCGCACGTTTCCGGCGGCGACCTGCTGGGAGAAGCTTGAATTGAAGTACCGCAGCTCGCCGAGCCTGCCCGAGCGCGCGATCTCGGCGATCTCGAGGTTGGCGCGCTCGAAGTGCAGGCGATAGGCCGTCATCAGGCGAACGTTGTTTTGCTCGCAGGCTTCGATCATCTCGCGGCAGGCTTCTGGAGTGTCCGCGAGAGGTTTCTCGCACAGGACGTGAATGCCGGCTTCCGCGGCTCGTATCGTGAAGTCCTTGTGCAGGCTGTTGGGTGTGGCGATGTAAACCGCGTCGATCTTGCCGCTCTGGAGCAGGTCGTCGTAGTCGTCGTAGCTGCAGATGGTGTCGACGCCGTAGCGGCGGCCGAGCACCTTCAGCTTCTTCGCGTCGCTCGATACCAGCGCCGCGAGCGTGCTGTTCTGTCGCGCGTTCCGGAAGGCCGGCAGCACGGCGACCTGCGAGATGTAGCCGAGCCCGACCACCGCGTACCGGACCGGGCCCTTGCCGCGCCGGGCGTGGCCGTTCGCTTTCCGCTGGTCCCGCTGACTGGCCGCTTGTCGTCGCCCGCTCGCTTGCCCTTGCGTGCGCGCTTGCCGTTGCCTGCCCCCTTTCTGTTGCCTTCCCGCCTTCCGCTGTCTACCGAGAGCTTTCCCGCGCCGCGCCCCAGTTGCCATGAGCGAATCCTCTTCCGGTCCTGCCGGTACCCCGGAAGTCCAGCAAACGGGATTCCCCGTCGGAATTCCCCGTCGTCGGAAATCCCCGTCGCCGCCGCGCCGAAGGATTGTCTTGTGTCGCCCCCATGTCGCGGGCTGCGCTTTCTCTCTGAATTGCCTGTCGCCGCCGCGTCGAAGGACGCGGGGAGGGCTCAAGGTCTAGCGCTGCAGGGTCGCAGGTCTGGCGCGGAGCGCGGGGAATTGGGCCGGACCGAAACGAACGGCGTTGGAGCGGCTGCGCGACCGGCACCGGAAGATCGGCACCGGAGAGCGGCACAGATCGGCACCGGAAGATCAATTGTGATGCCCGGAGGATTGGCTGTGAGGAATCAGATACTTGGGCCTTTCCTTGCTTGACCCGCCCGCGACCCCCCTGTCTAATACGCGCCCCACCGATGGCCAGGTAGCTCAGTTGGTAGAGCAGCGGACTGAAAATCCGCGTGTCGATGGTTCGATTCCGTCCCTGGCCACCATAATTCCCTTATTTTACAACGACTTGTGATCTGGGTGTGCCGCAGAAATCCGCTGGTTGTGCCGTATTTGTGCCGTGAATTTCCGTGTTCACGGCATGTATCGCCAGATGGTCCGCAGCTAGGTGCGCATAGCGACGCACCATCTTCTCGGTCTCCCAACCGCCGAGCTCCTGTAATGCGAAGAGCGGCGTTCCGGCCTGCACGTGCCAGCTCGCCCACGTATGGCGCAGATCGTGCCAGCGGAAGTCTTCGATACCAGCGCGCTTGAGCGCGAGGTACCACGCCCGCGTGCTCACCTGTTTGATCGGCTGACCTTGGTAAGTGAACACGTGCGTGGGATGTTTCCCCCGCTGTGCGCGCACGACTTCCATCGCCGTGTCGTTGAGGGGAACCGCAATCGCCCTCCGGGCCTTCGCCTGATCCGGATGAATCCACGCGAGCTTCCGTGACAGATCGACTTGCTCCCAGGTCAGCCCCGTCACGTTCGCGGCACGAAGTCCCGTTGCGAGCGTGAAGGTCGCCATATCGCGCAGATGCTGAGGCAACTCGCGCAACAACACCCGCGCCTGCTGCCGGGTCAGGAATCGAACGCGCCGCGTCGGCTCCTTGAGCAGGCGCACGGCCGGTGCGCGATCGAGCCATTCCCACTCGCGCACACATTTGCGCAGAATCGCCCGAATCAGGGCGAGCACTCGATTGACAGTTCCGTTGCTGCATCCTTCGGCGAGCTTCGCTTCGGTGATCGTATCAATCAATGCTCGATTGATACTCTCCAGTTCACGATCGGCCAGATAGTGATCCAGCCAACGCAGCTTTGCTCTGTCGTCTTCGATCGAGGCCTTGTGGGCCTGCTCCCGAAGCCAGCGCACCGCTGCGTCCTGCCAGATGCGTCGTGGCCGATCCCCAAGCTTGTGCAGGCGCCAGACTTCGCTCTTCAGCTTGTCGTGCAGTTCCTGCGCTTGGGCTTTGTTGCCGGTCTCAGTAGATCGTCGTATTCGCTCGCCATTCGGCGTCGCGATGTCGATCCACCAGACGCTACCGCGTTTGCGTAGTGACATACCGTTTCCTCCGAACGTGTCACTCGCAGCGCTTGCCGCGGCCGAGAATACCGCGAGCGCAGGTACTCTGCGAGATCCACCTCCAGGAAGACCCAGCGCCGGCCGGCTTTGGCGCCCGGAAGCAATCCGCGCTTCGCGCGGCTGCGAACCTCCTCCGGGTGCATGTGCAGAAAGGCGGCGGCGTCTTCGAGATTGAGCGTCCGCAGGCCCGCGTCCTTGGAATCCGAAGGCTCGCGAATCCGAGATTCGAAGAGATTTGCTTCAGGCTGTAGCGAGCGTTGAACAGGCATAATGCGCGCAAGCGTCACTGCCCGCGGCTTGCCGCGGCAACCGACAAATCGACGTCGGCCGTCCACTGATTCATCTGTACCGGCATCACGCCGCGTTGCGCTTCGGGGCGGATGTCAGGAGCCTGAGATAGGGATTGTCGCAGGGCATGTCTGAGAACAGCGTGTGCCCGTCGAGCAACAGGTAGCCGTGCAGGCGCCGTGTCTTTCGAGGTCCGGCCACCTCGCACATCCAGATGTTGAGGCCGTCGTCCTGCTTTTTATGAAGGCGCAGCTTCTCAAATTGCTTTTGAACCCACGCCCATTCGGCGACTCCGCTTTGCTTGGCGAGGCGAGCAATTTCTGGATGCTCTTGTGTGTAGCGCTGGAACACTCCGGGACTGACCAAGAACGCTGTGCCGGCAACGGTGTGAACGAGAGCCTTCGCATCGTTGATGATGAGACGATGGGCTTGAATGCTTTCGCGTAGCCAGGAGACGAACTGAAGCCCGATTTGTTCATCGGGCGCGATCGACAGTGCACGCTGAGTTCGTCTCTCGACCGGCGGCGGCGCAGGGCGAAGCATGTGAGTGGGCTTCGTATCCGTCTCTGCGCGATATGTCTGCGCGTTGACGCCTTCAGTGTGCACATTGGGCGATGCCGCCGCCTTGTGATCGACAGAATCGCCTGCCGTTACCTCAGGTGCGGTCGACAGGTCGGTCGCGGAAGCCACATCCACTGACGAGCTCTTGGGTGATGCGCTTGCGGTCGCAGGTGCTTCAGACAAGGAAGTGGCCACGGCTTCTTCGACGTGCACGGAGCCGGCGAACGACGCAGGACGCTCATTCATATCCCAGATGAGCGCGGGCGCGATACGCAGGAATGTGAATCGATGTGTCCAGCCGCTGCCGCTCGTGACGGTCGCCCTCCAGATCGCGTTGCCGTCAGGCGTGGCCTGCACAATGCCGTGCTCCTGCAGCACATCGAAGACCGCGGTATTTGTGCTCGGGATTCCATCGATCCCCTGTGACAGCAGGTGCGCACGCAGTTTGTCGCAGACGGTTTTCGATACGAGCCACAAGCTATCCGCCGTGAGCCAGCCATCGGAGGCTTCACTCCGATTCAGCTTGAGTTGCTCGCGGACCAGGAAGCGCAGTCCATCGAGAAGCTGGCGATGGAGGGCGTGCGTGGGAGACGTACGCACCTTCTGCGGATCGCCGCCGAGAGCGGCTGCCGTGGAGGCGCGATCCGCCTGCAGGACCAGCTCGCCGAGCACACCGGCATGCTCATATCGTCCGGCGAGAAGATGCAGCAGCGCTGCCCAAAGCTCGCGAAAGCCGCTGAGCCAGTCGAGGATCGCGGAGTCCAGAATGTCCGTGTACAGCAGCCCCGCAGCCACGCTGTGAAGACGATACTCGCGGTCCGAAACGTACCGGAATCGATAAGGATGTCGCAGCGGTCCGTGCCAGGGATGCCAGCGCGTGCCGTTGGCGTATTCCACATGCAGGTCGACGGCGATTTTTCCGAGATCGTGTAGAAGGGCTCCGTAAGCCGCGCCAGCCGTCCAGGCCTCGGCCTGCGCCGCCTGCGTTTCGGGCGGCGCACCGGCAGGCAGCAGGTGAGATTGTCGAAGCCGCAGCGCATATGCGACGGACTCAAGACCGTGATCCAGCATCCCACCCGGATAAGCATGGTGATGGCTTTCCGAGGCGGGAAACCGCTGGACCAGCGCGGCGTAGCGCTCGATCGGCGCGCGATACAGAAGATCGAATTGCGCGCGGGAAACGGACGTGCGTTGCCAGATCTGTTCGAGCAGTCGCTGACGGCGCAAAGTGCCGAGTAGGGCCGCAGCCGGTTCGGGTCGCAGCAGGTCCGTGTGCGTTTCGGCGGTCGGCGTCGAAAGTAGCGAAACCCTTTTTCTACACAACAGCGCGAATATCGCCATCACAAACGAGTTGCCCGCAGTTCGAACCCTTTTCGCCCTTTACCCAGCCTTTTCGGATAGGGCCTTTACCCTTGCTGCCCCGTCCCTTCGCCTTTCGCCTTTCGCCATTAGCCCCAAGCCCCAAGCCCCAAGCCCCAAGCCCCAAGCCCC
>Ga0182742_1001659_pt1 | contig 27401 bp, 16 predicted proteins | sample eDN5th37CBELigMG_FD_128880 | JGI IMG/M metagenome (GOLD analysis project Ga0182742, IMG submission 128880) | Enriched Miracle-Growth compost microbial communities from Emeryville, California, USA - eDNA 5th pass 37_C BE-Lig MG (version 2)... ...
CCGTGCAGATGATGCGCGGTATCGTCTCGACGATGGAGAAGCACCATCGCGTGCAGATCCTCGATGCTGCGCTCGAAGCCGCCGTGAAGCTCTCGCATCGCTACATTCCAGATCGCCAGCTCCCGGACAAGGCCGTGAGCCTGCTCGATACCTCGTGCGCGCGAGTCGGCGTGAGCCATCACGCGACGCCTGCTCAGGTGGAGGACAGCCAGCGCCGGATCGAAGCGCTGCAGACCGAACTGGAAATCATCGGCCGTGAAGCCGCGATCGGACTCGATACGACCGACCGCGAAAAGAGCGCGCGCGAGGCGCTGGGAAGCGAGAAGGCGCGTCTGGAAACATTGCAGGCGGCGTGGGGCAGCGAAAAGACGCTGGTCGACGAGATCCTCGCATTGCGCGCCAAGCTGCGTGAATCCACGGGCAAAGCGGACGCTCAGAGCGCTGGCGCCTCTGCCGAGCCCGCCGGCGCAGCGCCGATGTCGCAAGAAGAACGCGCCGCTGCCATTGCGCGCTTGCAGACATTGCAGCAACAACTCACAGAAGTGCAGGGCGAGCGGCCGCTGGTTCTGCCCAGCGTGGACGAGCAAGCTGTCGCATCGGTGGTCGCGGATTGGACCGGCATCCCGGTCGGCCGCATGGTGAAGGACGAAGTCGCGACGGTACTGAAGCTCGCGCAGACATTGGGTCAGCGCGTCATCGGTCAGGATCACGCGCTGGAGATGATCACGCGCCGTCTGCAGACTGCGCGCGCCGGACTGGAAAATCCAAACAAGCCGATCGGCGTGTTCATGCTCGCGGGCCCCTCCGGTGTGGGTAAGACCGAAACTGCGCTGACGCTGGCCGAGGCGCTCTACGGCGGTGAGCAGAATCTCATCACCATCAACATGAGCGAGTTCCAGGAAGCGCACACCGTTTCCACGCTCAAGGGCGCGCCTCCGGGCTACGTCGGCTACGGCGAGGGCGGCGTGTTGACCGAAGCCGTGCGCCGCAAGCCGTACAGCGTGGTGCTGCTCGATGAGGTGGAGAAAGCGCACGCCGACGTGCACGAGATTTTCTTCCAGGTGTTCGACAAGGGCGTGATGGAAGACGGCGAAGGCCGGCTGATCGACTTCAAGAACACCCTGATCATTCTCACCACCAACGTCGGCACCGACCTGATCATGGGCATGTGCAAGGATCCGGAGCTGCTGCCCGAGCCCGAAGGCATCGCGAAGGCGCTGCGCGCGCCGCTGCTGAAAACCTTCCCGGCCGCGCTGCTCGGACGCATCGTCACCATTCCGTACTACCCGCTGAGCGACTCGATGCTGGGCCGGATCATCCGCCTGCAGCTCGACCGCATCGTTTCGCGCGTGAAGGCGCAACACGGCATCGCGCTGAGCTACGACGAAGAAGTGGTGAAGCTGATTGCATCCCGGTGCACCGAGCCGGAAAGCGGCGGCCGCATGATCGATGCGATCCTGACGAACACGCTGCTCGCGCAGGTGAGCCGGGAGTTGCTCGAGCGCGTGTCGCTCGCGCAGCCCACGAGTCAGATCGGCATCACGGTCGACGGCGTCGATTTCAAATATTCGTTCGCCTGACGACGCACGCCGCGCGCCATGAGCACTCCCGACAATTCACTGCTGATGCGAGCGATCGAAGCGCACAAGGGCGGGCGCTTCGCCGAAGCGGAAGCGGGCTATCGCCGCATCCTGCGGCGACGGCCGGGAGATGCGGACGCACTCAACTTTCTCGGGATGATGCGCGTACAGACGGGCAACGTCGGAGAAGGTCTGGAGCTGCTGCGCCGGTCGGTCAAGAGTCAGCCGCGCAATGCGCATGCCTGGACAAACTTCGGTAACGCGCTGACCGCAAGCGGCGCGTTCGAAGAAGCTCACAAGGCGTTCACGACGGCCACGGAACTCGCGCCAACCATGGCGGAAGCATGGTTCAACCGCGGTGTCTGTGCGCGGCGATTGAAACTGGCGGAAGACGCTTTGCTCAGCTTGAGCAAAGCTGTGGAGCACGGCCCCGGCTACTCAGCGGCGTACGAAGCGCTGGCTCGGCTTCTGTATCAGGCCGGCCGCCTGACCGAGGCGGCCGAGACCTATCGCAAATGGCTGGCATGCGATCCGGACAATCCGATCCCCAAGCACATGCTGGCAGCGAGCACCGGCGAGAACGTCCCGTCGCGTGCGGGCGATGCCTATGTAACGGAAATATTCGACGCGTTCGCCGATTCGTTCGATCAGAACCTGACTGAGCTCGGCTACCGCGCACCCGAACTGCTAGCAACGGCCGTGGCTACGCAGCTGAGCGGGCGCAGCGACCTGGACATTCTCGATGCGGGTTGCGGAACCGGCTTGTGCGGACCGCTGCTCGAACCGATGGCGCGCACGCTGATCGGCGTCGATCTCTCACCGGGGATGCTGGAGAAGGCACGGGCACGCGGCACCTATGACGAGCTCGTGGTCGAGGAGCTGTCGACTTTCATGCGGCAACGACCCGAGTCGTTCGAACTGATCGTATCCGCGGACACGCTCGTTTACTTCGGCGCGCTGGAAGAGCCGCTGTCGGCCGCGTACAGCTGCGTGCGCAAAGGCGGGTTGGTCGCATTCACGCTCGAACGGCTCGAGCCCGAAGCGGACGCCCCGGCCTATCGGATCCAGCCTCATGGACGCTACTGCCACCAGGAGTCCTATGTGCGGGCGGCGCTGGCAGAGGCCGGGTTCTCGGTCGTTTCATTCGTCGGCGACACGCTGCGGCGGGAATCGGGTCGCCAGGTCGCCGGCCACGTGGTGGTTGCCACCCGATGACAGCCCATGGCATGACAGGGCTGCGCTGGCCAGCCTGCGGGACGGATCGCACGGAATGCCGACTCTTCACTTGCGGATGTGCGGTGTTTCAGGTACTTACGCCCGCAGCATACATAATCAAGGTCGGTACAGGACATGGCCCGGGGCAGAGTCGTCGAGTTCGACTATTACCAGTTCGTCACACTGCTGCGGCGGGCGACGGACGCTGGCCAGCGTATCGACAAGAGCGATCCGCGCTGGGCCGAATACGTGAAGGCGAACGGCATCAACGAGGTCGCCGCGACCGCGATCGCGCGTCAAAAATTCGAAGGCGCGACGCCGGTGATCATTGCCGAGGGCAAGGACACCGATGGGTTGTATTTCCATTCCAAGAACGAGGAAGCCTGTCTGAGACTGGTCTTCGCCTGAGCCGCTGCCGGCACAGCTCGATTAGACCCGGCTCGATTCGAACAGGACGGCTGCGCGCGCTGCAGGTTTGCGGCGGGCCGGCGTGCACGTGGGCGGGCGAGGACTAAGGAGCCATGGCGGACTACGAACAGAACCGTTCCGCGAGCCTTGACGGTCCCGGCGACATGCAAGGGCTCATGCTCACGCGGCTGAGCGCCGTCGAGCAGATCAGCCGGCCCTTTCAGTTCGATCTCGAATTGATCGGCATGGAGGGGGCAGGCGCGAGCGGCGCGGCCGACCCGGACAGCATCCTGGGCCAGCCGGTCTGCGTCACCCTGAAGAGCGGCGGGGCGCATTCGCGTTACTTCCACGGTGTGGTGACCGAGTTCGCCCACACGGGTTTCAACGAGCGCCGCCACGAATACCGCGCCATCGTGCGGCCCGAGTTCTGGCTGCTCACGCGCCGGGTCGACTATCGGGTCCTGCAGAACAAATCGACGCCGGACATTTTCGCCGAAGTGTGCCGCCAGGCCGGCTTCAGCGATCACAAGCTGGCGCTCAGCGGCCGCTATGAGCCCTGGGAATATCGCGTCCAGTATCGCGAGAGCGATTTCGATTTCCTGAGCCGGCTGCTCGAGCACGAGGGCATCTACTACTACTTCGAGCATTCCAGCGATCGGCACGTGATGGTGCTGACCGATGACGTCGGCAAGCTCGAAACGGTGAGCGACTACGAAAAAGTGCCGTATTACCCGCCGGCCGGCCCGGGGGTGTACCGCGAGCGCGATCATTTGAGCTCGTGGGTCACCTCGAAGTCCTTTCAGCCCGCGGCGTTCGCGGCGCGCGAATATAACTTCGAGACGCCAGCGTCGTTGGCCGGCGGCGTCTCTCCGGTCGCGAGCAGAAGCGATGCCTCGCGTTTTGAGGTTTTCGAGTATCCGGCAGGCGCGACCAAACTCACGGCCGCGGGTGTCGAGCGCATCGCGAAGGTTCGCGCGGAACAGATGCAAGTGTCGCAGAGCGTGGCTCGCAGCAGCGGCGATGCGATGGGGCTGTCGGCCGGCCATGTGTTCACTCTCGAAGGCCATCCACGCGAGGATCTCAACAAGAAATATCTGATCACGTCGACTTCGTGCGAGCTGGTCTCGGACGATGCGAGTACGGGAGCGCGTTTCGGCGATGCGCCGCAGTTCTCGATCCGCATCGAAGCGATCGACGCGCGTGAGCCGTTCCGGCCGGCGCGAGTCACACCGAAGCCGACCATTCAGGGAACGCAGACGGCGCGTGTCGTCGGCGTGTCGGGCGAGGAGATCACGACCGACAAGTACGGTCGCGTGAAGGTGCAGTTCCATTGGGATCGCGCGGGCACGGCCAACGAGGAGAGCTCGTGCTGGGTGCGGGTGGCGCAGTCGTGGGCCGGCAAGAACTGGGGCGTGCAGTATGTGCCGCGCATCGGTCAGGAAGTGGTTGTTTCCTTCCTCGAAGGCGATCCGGACCATCCGTTGATCATCGGCAGTGTCTACAACGCCGACCAGATGCCGCCGTACGAGCTGCCGGCCAATCCGACCCAGAGCGGCGTGAAGAGTCGCAGCAGCAAGGACGGCACGGCCGAGAACTTCAACGAGATCCGCTTCGAGGACAAGAAAGACGCCGAAGAGATCTACATCCACGCCGAAAAGAACATGAAAGTGGTGGTGGAGAACGATCAGACCATCACCGTCGGCGTCGAGAAGGCCGACAAAGGCGATCGCACCACCACCATCCAGAACAACGACACGCTGAGCGTCGGCAACGATCTGGAAACGACCGTCAAGGGCAAGGAAACTCACAAGGTCACCAAGGACCGCGAGACCACTATCGATGCCAACGACAAGCTCGACGTCTCGCAGAAGTACACGCTCAAGGCCGGCGATCAGATCACGCTCGAAGTCGGCATGGCGAAGATCGTGATGAAGAGCGACGGCAACATCGAGATCAGCGGCGCGCAGGTGAAGATCAAGGGCAATACCAAGGTCGAAATCGACGGCACGCAGACTGCCATCTCCGGCCAGCAGGTCGAGGTGAAAGGCACCAAGACGGCGGTGGAGGGCAGCGCCATGCTGGATCTGGCGGCGAGCGGCGTCGCCTCGTTGAAGGGCGCGATCACCAAGATCGGCTGAGCGCACACCGCAGCGACGCTCGAGACTTCGAACCGAACCATCGAACCGAAACATCGAATACGCACATGAAGGACGGCATGGTCGCAGCTTTCGATCCCGCAACCGAGGTGTCCGCCGCCAGCGTCGTGCAACGATTCGCGCTGAGCGACGACGCGCGCGCACTGCTCAAGGTGGACGCTCGGGCCAACGTACGCCGCTATCTCGATCAGCTCATGGGATCCGGCCTTCCTGCGGATGCGCTCTCGCTCGTCGCACGGTTGCTGCCGAAACGATATGTGGTCGCCTGGGCTTGCGACTGTTTCAAGACCGCGCTGGCCAATGATCCCGAGGCGAGCGACGTCGACCGCGCCGGGCTGGCCCTCGCTCAGCAGTGGCTGTCGGAGCCTTCGGAGGACAATCGTCGGGCCGCGCTCGAGTTCGCCGAACGCGGCGAGTTCGGCACGCCCGGCGCCTGGATCGCCGCGAGCGCCGGCTGGACCGGCGGCAGCCTGCTGCCGCGTGGCTACGATCCGGTGGCGCCGCCGGACCACCTGCCGGCCGAGGCTGCGATCGCGGCCTTGCGCCTCACGGCTGCGCGCGGCGGCGATTATGTTGGGTCAATCAACGGTTTCGTGACGCGTGCGATACAGATCTTCGGACCTGCCGTTGCAAAATCCGCTTCTGGTACTGGTGGAGGTACTGCATGAAACCCGCCGCGCGCGTGAGCGACATGCATGCCTGCCCGATGCAGACGCCCGGCGTGCCGCCGATTCCCCACGTCGGCGGGCCGGTTCTGCCTCCCGGTGCGCCCACCGTGCTGATAGGAAATCTGCCGGCTGCGACGCTCGGCAGCCAGTGTTTGTGTGTCGGTCCGCCGGACGTGATCGTGATGGGTTCGGGGACCGTGCTGATTCAAGGCAAGCCCGCGGCCCGCATGGGTGATTCGACGGCGCACGGCGGCACGATCGTGGCGGGCTGCCCGACCGTGCTGATCGGAGGCTAAAGAAGAATGATCGCAACGAACTCGCAAAAACGGGCCCGGGCCCGTCAGTCATGTATCTGACGCTCGAAGTCATCGGCGCCAATGCTGCCGCGCTGGGCGGCTCGCGTCGCAAAGTGTTTTCCGTCGATGGCGGGAGGCTCGGTCGCGCCCCCGAGAACCAGATGGTGTTGCCTGGCGTCGGCGTGCATCGCCATCACGCCACCGTGCGTTTCATCAATGGCGTGTTCTTCATCGAAGGCGTCGGCACCAACGGCATTGCCGTCAACAACCCCGATCTGGTTCTGCCGCGCAATGAGCCGTATCCGTTGAAGAACGGCGACAAGGTGTTCATCGACGAGTTCGAACTCGTGGTGACGACCTCGGCGACTCCACCGGTCGAAACCGCCGCGCCTGCTGCTCCTACCGAGTTGCCGCCGAGCACGCTGACCGGAAGGCCGATCACGCGTACACCCGCGTCTCTGATCGATCTGCCAGGTGGGGCCGAGGATCTCGATCCGCTCAAGCAACTGAATCTCGGCGGTGCAACTCCGCCGCCGGCGCCGCGTCTGCCGGAACAGTCGTGGAACCATTCGCCCTCGTTGTCCGATCACTTCGCGCCGACGCCGGTCACGCCGTTCGGTGCGCCGGGTGCTTCGCAGGCCATCCCGGAAGATTGGGACAAGACCTCTTTCAACAAATCGAGACTGCAACCGGCGCCGCCGATGCCCCCGCAGTCTCCAGCAGCGAGCCCACGGCCCGTGCCGCCAGCTCCTGCACGCCCTGCGCCAGTGCCGCGTGCACCGGTGGGCGAAGCAGACGCGGGCGCATTCGACTGGAATGCATTCCTGCTCGCGGCCGGCGTCGATCCTGCGACGGTTCCTGCCGATACATCGGCGGTTCTCGGAACCATCATGCGCAGTGTCGTGCAGGGGCTGATCGAAGTGTTGCGCGCACGATCCGAGATCAAGACCGAGTTCCGCATGGCGATGACTCAGGTCAAGGTGTCGGAGAACAATCCGCTCAAATTCGCGGCCAACGCCGAGGATGCGCTCGCCAATCTGTTCGGCCGTCGCAATCCAGCGTACCTGGGACCGCAGGAGGCGTTCGACGACGCCTTCAGCGACGTCCGCTTTCATCAACTCGCGATGCTCGTCGGCGTCCGCGCCGGTTTCGATCACCTGATGAGCCGCTTCGATCCCGAGCAGCTGGAAGAAATTTTCTCCAGGCAGGGGCGCAGAGGCTTGTTCGGCGCCGGCGCGAAGCATTGGGAACTGTATGTGCAGCGCTTCCAGGAAATGGCGGCGGACCGCGACGAAACATTCCGCCGGCTGTTCGGTGAGGAGTTCGCGCGGGCTTACGAGCAACAGCTTGCGGTACTGAAGCGCGGGCACGCGCCGCGTTGAGGAGCGGGGAAATGAAAAGAATAATAATCCTGCTCGCCGCCTCTCTGATCGCCGCCTGCGCCGCGAAGCCTCCGAAACCCGAGCCGGCACGCGCGCGCATCGTGGCGAGCGGCGAGGTGAATCCCGACTCGTCGGGCCGTTCTTCGCCCATCGTCGTGCGCCTGTTCCAGTTGCGAGCGAATGGCGAGTTCGAGAGCGCCGAATTCGTAGATCTGTATTCGAAAGAAAAAGAAGTCCTCGGCGAGAGCTTCATCTCGCGCGATGAGTATGTACTGACTCCGGGCGAGACCCGTGAGCTGGAGATTCCTTTGAATGCGCAGACCCGCTATCTCGGGGTGCTCGCGGCCTATCGTGACATTCGCTCTGCGCAGTGGCGCGCGATCACGCGAGCGCCGCAGAAGACACTCACGGATCTGCTCCGTAAGGACGGCGTGACCATCCTTCTCGAGAAGGATGCGGTGGCGCTGTCCGTCAAAGATTGAGAACAAGGTCATGTCAGAAAACAATCGCGTCGTCTGGTCGGAAGGGTTGTTTCTGCGGCCCCAGCATTTCCAGCAGCAGGAACGCTATCTCGAGACTCACGTGGAAGGGCGCGTCGCCGGGCTGCGAGCGTATTCCTGGGGTTTCACCGAAGTGGAGATCGAGCGCGATCTGCTCGCCATCGGCAAGCTCGGCCTGCGCCGCGCGCGCGGCGTGTTCCCTGATGGAACGCCTTTCACGATGCCCGAGAACGAGCCGTTGCCGGCGCCGCTGGAGATCGGTGCGCAGATGCGCGATCAACTCGTCTGTCTCGCCGTGCCGTTGAAGAAGGCAGGTGCGTTGCTGTCCACGCGTCAGCCGAACGGCGCCGAGCTGACCCGCTATCGCAGCCGGGATCACGAAGCACGCGACATCAACTCGGACTCCGCGGTCGCAACGGAGCTGACGGTGGGTGCGCTCAATACCCGGCTCATGTCACAGAACGAGCCCCGCGAGGACTTTGCGCAGATTCCACTTGCACATGTCGTGGAGCGTCGTGCGGACGGTCAGGTCGTGCTCGACGAACGATTCATGCCGACCGTGCTGAAAAGCGGCGCGGCGTCGCGCCTTGCAACCTTCCTGACGGAATTGCAGGGACTGCTGCATCAACGCGGCGAAGCGCTCGCGGCGCGAGCCGTTGCGTCCGGACGCGGTGGTGCGGCCGAGATCGCGGACTTCCTGATGCTTCAGGTCGTGAATCGCTATGCGCCGGTGGCGACGCATCTGGCAGCGAGCGCGGTCTGTCATCCCGAAGAGTTATACAGGCTGCTGCTGGAGATGACCGGTGAACTGTCGACGTTGACCGCTGCCGCGCGCCGTCCTCCGCAGTTTCCTCCGTATCGTCACGATGCCTTGAATGCGAGCTTCGAACCCGTGATCAATGCGCTGCGCTCCTGCCTGAGCGTGGTAATGGAGCAGACGGCGATTGCGATTCCCCTCGCGCACAAGAAGTTCGGCATCAGCGTTGCGACCGTCGCGGACCCGACCTTGTTCGATTCGGCTGCGTTCGTGCTCGCAGCGCATGCGGACATGCCGGCCGAGGAGTTGCGTCGACGTTTCCCGGCGCAGTTGAAGATCGGTCCGGTCGAGAAGATCCGCGATCTGGTGAATCTGCAGCTGCCCGGCATCGGTCTGCAACCGATGGCGGTCGCGCCGCGCCAGATTCCGTATCACGCCGGCTTCGCTTATTTCGAGCTGGATCGCGCCAACGAGCTGTGGCGCATGCTGAAGAGTTCGGGCGGCATCGCCATCCATCAGGCCGGCGAGTTCCCGAATCTGAACATGGAATTCTGGGCGATCCGAGGGTGAGCGCATGAGCCAGAACACGCCGCCCGACGATCCGTTCGCACCCCGCGACGTTACTATTTTGAGGCCGCGCCCTGGCGCTGGCCGCAAGCCCGCGCCGCCGCCGCAATCGCCGCCGCCCGTTCAACCGGCAGCTCAACCGCAGCCGGCTGCGTACGCGCCGCCCTCTGCACCGCCCGCACATGTGCCGTCACAACCGCCGGCGCAAGCCGCGGCGCCTGCTGCTCTCGCCGATTCGCTCGCGCAGTTGCCAGGCGTTGCGGTGAATCCGCTCGTGCAGGCGGCGGTGCCGCTGTTGTTGCTCGCCGGTCGACTGCGCGGACAAATCGCACCTGCCGATGTGGAAGGGCTGCGTCGCCAGGCCATGCAGGAAGTCGGTGCGTTCGAAGAGCGTGCGCGGCGGGCGGAAATTCCGGCAGAAGACTTGCTCGCTGCACGTTACGCGCTGTGCACCGTGGTTGATGAAGCCGTGCTCAACACGCCTTGGGGCGCACAGGGTGGCTGGGCGTCACAATCGCTGCTCGTGACTTTTCATCGCGAGGCTTCGGGCGGCGAGAAGTTCTTCCAGATCCTGGAGCGCGTGTCCAACGAACCGCAGCGCTATCTCGCGCTGCTGGAACTGCTGTACGTGTGCCTCGCACTGGGATTCGAAGGCAAGTACCGGCTGGATCCGCAGGGCGCGGCGCGCCTTGCCGAGGTTCGCCAGAATCTCTATCGCCGGATCGGCGGCCTGCGCGACAGCGTCGAGCCGGAGCTTTCACCGCGTTGGAAAGGTGTCGAAGATCGACGCAACGCCGTGCTGCGCTTCGTTCCCTTGTGGGTCGTCGCCGCGGCCTGCGCGGTGATCCTGCTCGGTGGCTATCTTTATTTCGATTCGAAACTGCGCGCGCAGGCCGACCCGGTGAACGCAGCACTCTCGGGAGTGGGTCTCGAATCGTTCGACGAGCCAGTCGCGGCGGGCATTCCCGCAAGCGGGCTGCGTGAGCTGTTGAGCGCGCAGATCGCCAGTGGCCAGATCTATTTCGACGAAGCCGGGGGTCGGTCGGTGATCACGCTGGCCGTGCCCGATCTGTTTGCTTCGGGCAGCACGCAGGTCAACGACCGCCACACGCGTCTCGTGCATGAGATCGGCGCGGCATTGAATCAGGTGCCCGGTCGCATCGTCGTGATCGGGCATACCGACAATCAGCCGCTGCGTTCGCTGCGGTTCAAGGACAACTATGAGTTGTCGCGCGCGCGTGCCGTGCAGGTCGCCGATCTGCTGATACGCGATATCAATAACGGCGGACGTATCGAGACCGCCGGCAAGGGCGCGCTCGAGCCGCGCTACGAGCCGGCCGACCTGCCGGAAAACCGGGCGCGCAATCGGCGCGTCGAAATCATCCATCGCAGGGATGGCTGACATGCTGGCGCTGCTCAAAAACCGAACCTTCCTGGCCTGCATCGGGCTGATCCTGCTGGCTGCGTTCATCTGGTTCGCAGGTCCGTACTTCGCCTTTGCCGAGCTCAAACCGCTCGACGGCGTGCTGGAACGTGTCGTCGCGATTCTTGTAGTCGTGATCGCGTGGACCCTCGTGCTGCTGTTGAAACAAGTGCGCAGCGCGCGTGCGAGCAGCAAGCTTGCCGACGAAGTCGTGGCGCAAGGGGCCGCAGGGCAGGATGCCGATCCGGCTGCCGCCCGCGCAGGCGACGCGGCGCAGTTACGCAAGCGCTTCGAGGAAGCGATCGACGCGCTGAAGAAATCGAAGAAAAAAGGCGCGGCGAATCTTTACGAACTGCCGTGGTACGTGATCATCGGTCCGCCGGGCTCGGGCAAGACCACTGTGCTGGTCAACTCGGGTCTGAACTTCCCGCTCGCGCAGAAATTCGGGAAAGATGCGTTGCGCGGCGTCGGTGGTACGCGCCACTGCGATTGGTGGTTCACAGACAAAGCGATCCTGCTCGATACTGCGGGTCGCTACACGACACAGGATTCCAACACGCGCGCGGACGCTGCGGGCTGGGTCACTTTCCTCCAGCTGCTGCGCAAGTTCCGCAGCCGTCAGCCCATCAACGGCGTGATCGTTGCGATGAGCGCCTCGGATCTGCTGACCGCGAGCGAGCAGGAGCGAGAGCGCCACGTCATCGCGATCCGCGAGCGGCTGGCCGAACTTGGACGCACGCTGGGCATCGATGTGCCGGTGTACTTCCTGGTGACGAAATGCGATCTGGTCGCCGGCTTCACCGAATTCTTCGATGAACTCGGGCAGGACGCGCGCGCGCAGGTCTGGGGTACGACCTTCCCCATCGAAGTCACTGAATCCGGACAGGCGCCTGCCACGTTCGAGAAGGAGTTCGAGCGCCTGATCGAACGATTGCAGCAGCGTGTTCTGCCGCGCATGGACAGCGAACGCGATCCGCGCCGGCGCGTGGGCATTCTCGCGTTCCCGCAGCAGATGGCTGCATTCGGTCCGCTGTTGAACGACCTGCTGCGTCGTGTGTTCACGACCACGGACTTCGAAGAACAGATCCTGTTGCGCGGTGTGTATTTCACGAGCGGAACCCAGGAAGGCACGCCGGTCGATCGCGTGTTGGGCAGTATCGCTCGCACGTTCGGTGTCAGCGGCGCGGTCGCGCCGGTCGCGGCGGGGCGGGGCAAAGCGTTCTTCATCGAGCGTCTGCTCAAGAACGTCGTATTCCAGGAATCCGGTCTGGCCGGCGTCAATCGTCGTCTGCAGCTGTGGAAATTCGGCGTGCAGGCCGTCGCGTATGTCGTATGCGCCGCGGTGCTGGTGCTCGGTCTTGCAGGTTTGACGCTCAGCTACCGAGCGAATGCGTCGTATGTGGGTGAGGTCGGCACTGCTGCGGCATCTCTCGATGCCAGCCGCCTGGGTTCAAATGCGGCGGCGTTGCCTGCAGAGGCCTTGCTGCCGCGGCTCGATGCTCTGCGCGATGTCACGAACACGGCCGAGCAACATCAAGGCGATGTGCCGTTCGGCATGCGGATGGGCCTCTACCAGGGCAAGGCGCTGGGTGGGGCCGCACGCGACGCGTATCTGCGCGAGTTGAATAACGTGCTGCTGCCGGTGATGGCCGCACGCTTCGCCGAGCAAGTTCGTGCGAGCGTCGCTGTGCCAGATCGTCTTTATGAGTATCTCAAGGCGTACCTCATGCTCGGCGACGCAGAGCATCGCGACGTCGATCATCTTCGCGTGCTCGCCGATATCGAGCTGCGCCGGATGTATCCGCAGGACACGAGCACGCGCGAACGGCTCGCCGATCACTTCAATCAATTGCTGGCTGATGAGGATGGGATGAGCCTTGCGCAAGTGGATGCGCAACTCGTCGAGCAGGCGCGCTATGCACTGCGTACCGCGTCGCTCCCGGTGTTGATGTACAGCCGACTCAAGCTCGGTTACGCAGGCGACGCGAAACGCGCGTTGCGCATCGATTTCGCCGCGGGCCCTGGCGCTGAAAACGTGCTCGTGAGGACGAGCGGCACTGCGCTGTCAGAGCCTGTCCCCGCGCTCTACACGCGAGATGTGTTCTTCGAAGTGAACAGCACAGGTAAATACGAGCTGCTGAAGCAGTTTGCAGCCGACGCGTGGGTGTTCGGCGGCAAGCTGCTCGATGCACGCAGCAGCGGCGTACAGCTGCATGAAATGATCAATCTCTATGAGCAGGATTACATTCGCACCTGGGACGGTGTTCTGCGAGATGTGAAAGTCCGGCCGACTGCGAACGCCGCGGAGCTGACGGATCAACTCGGCATCCTGTCGAGCCCCGCATCTCCCTTGAAGGGATTTCTCACTGCTGCGGCGGAGAATACGAATCTGTTGAAACCTGCCGCGGAAACGCCCGCAGCGGGTGCTGTCGGCGCGGCAGCGGCGGGGCTCGCGTCGAAGGCGGCGCAGCTCGCCAACGTTCTCGGCGCGCCGCCGCCGGGTGCGGACGAGCCGGGCACAGCAGTGACCAAACATTTCGAGTCGATTCGCAGACTCGTGCAAGGACCGCCGGGCGCGGCGCCCATCGATGCCGTACTCGGCACGCTCGCGCAAACGCATACACAGATGCAGTCGATGGGCTCGGGCCTCGGCGACGTGAGTGCGCTGGATGCGGTGGTGAAATCCGGCCAGGCCGACGCGATGAAGAATCTGCAACTGCAGGCGCGCCAGTTGCCGGAGCCCATCCGTGGCATGGTTGCCCAGATCGGCTCTCGCAGCGAATCGATAGCGATAGGGCAGGCGCGCGGCGATCTGTCGCGACGTTACGAGGAGCTGGTCCTGCGCGAATGCCGTGAGCTGGTGGAAGGACGCTACCCACTGGATCGACGCAGTTCCAACGACGTGCCTTTGCAAGACTTCGGCCGCGTGTTCGGTCACAACGGCACGTTCGATACGTTCTTCCGAGACAATCTCGCAGCGCTCGTCGACGTATCGCGTACTCCGTGGGCCTGGCGCTCAGGCGCCGCGGCCATCGGTGGGTCGCCTGCGATGTTGCGGCAGTTCCAGCAGGCACGGCGTATTCGCGATGTCTATTTCAAGGCGGGCTCGCAGATTCCCGAGGCGCGCTTCACGCTGACGCCCGACTCGCTCGATTCTGCAGTGACTCGTTTCAGCCTGGAGCTCGACGGCCAGCGTTTCGAGTATCGGCACGGCCCGCAGCAGAGCAGCTCGATGACCTGGCCCGGCGGCGCAGTGGGGCAGACCGCGGTCGTTTTCGAAGCCGCGGGCGGTAGCGGGCCGAGCATCGTACGGCAGGGCCCGTGGGCGTGGTTCCGAGTGCTCGATCAGGCGCAGGTCGATCGCATCTCAGATACGCGGATGAATGTGACTCTGGCCGCAGGTGGCCGGTCGGCGCAGCTGGTGCTCGACGCCGCTTCCATCCGCAACCCGTTCGTGCGCGATGAGCTGGCCGGCTTCCGTTGTGCGATGTGAATCATGATGGACGCGCCCAACGGAATCGGCTTCTACGGCAAGCTGCCCTGCAGAGGTGACTTCCTGCAGCGGCGCGCGCCAATGCCATTCGTGGACGTCTGGGACGCATGGCTGCAGGAATGCATGCACGCGAGCAGGGAGCAGTTGCAGGAGGCCTGGCTCGATGCGTATCTCACCGGCCCGGTGTGGCGCTTCGTGCTCGATGCTGGCGTCTGCGGCGACGATAGCTACGCCGGCATCCTCGTGCCGAGCGTGGATCGCGTGGGACGTTACTTTCCGCTGACCGTCGTTGCGCACCTCGAAGCCGGACATTGTCCGCTCGATATCGCATGCGACGCGAGTGCGTGGTTCGAAGCTGCGGAGACGCTGGTTCTCGATGCGCTCGAAGCCGAGATGCTGGACATCGAAGCGTTCGACGAGAGTGTCGCGGCGCTTCGTCAGCCACTCGCAACGGAACGTGCGAGCGAGTCGTCCTCGCTCATGCATGCGCTGTCCGACGGCGCAACGCCGATGCAGTCGACTCGATGGAATGTTCCGCTCGAGTCCGCACAGTCTCTGCAGCGCGCGATCAACGTGTTTGCGTATAGGGAGATGAGCCGCGCGATGAAGCCGCTGACACTCTGGTGGACCGAAGGCTCGCAGACCCTGCGAGCGAGCTGGCTCACGCTGCGTGGTTTGCCCGAAGCGAGGTCCTTCGCTTCCATGCTCTCCGACAACCCCCTCCCTGAGGCCTGACGTCATGTTGCTGGCATTGAGCATCATCAGTTCTCAGGCGGCGGCGCTCGGCGCGACCGCGTACAAAGTGTTCGACGAGCGCGGCGGCACCATCGGTCGGATCACCGGCAACGATTGGGTGCTGCCCGATCCGGACAATTTCGTTTCGAGCCGCCACGCCACCGTGCGCTGGGCCGCCGGCGCTTTCTATCTCGAAGATACGAGCTCGAACGGCACGTTCATCAACGCGCCGGACAAGGCGGTTTCGCGTGCGGCGCCCGTGAGGCTGCAGGATGGCGACCGGCTGTTCATTGGCGATTTCGAGATCATCGTGCAGCTCATCGATACGACGCCGGCGAGCTCGCCGGGCGTAGGGCTCGGCACTGTCGATCCGCTGGCAGCGCTCGGCGCTGGTCTCTCCGCGCGTCCTGCGGCGCCGCTGCCGTCAGCTGCTCCACCACCACCACCACCTGCGCCTGCAATACCGAGCGCCGGTCAAATCCCGGACAACTGGGAGCCCACAGGTTTCGGTCGCGCGCCGGCCCCTCAAGCTGCGCCGAGTGCGCCACCGCCGGCTCCGATGCCTGCGGCCGCTCCGCCACCGCCAGCAGTAAGCGCGCAACCCGCTGGCGCAGGCGGCGCTGCGGATCTTCTTGCCGCGCTCGGGTTGGATCCGGCGCGTGTCGATCCGGCGGTCCAGCAGCAACTGGGCACCGTTCTTCGCATCGCCGTGCAGGGTTTGATGGATGTGCTGAAAGCGCGCGCCGAAGTGAAGAACAACTTCCGCTTGCCGATCACCACCATCAAGCCGGTGGAGAACAATCCGCTCAAGTTCTCGATGAACGCCGAGGACGCGCTGTTCAACCTGTTCGTCAAGCGCAATCCAGGTTATCTGGGGCCCATCGAAGCGTTCGAGGAAGGATTCCAGGACGCCTCGTTTCATCAAACGGCGGTGCTGGCCGGCGTACGCGCGGCATTCAACTCGATGCTGGCGAAGTTCCATCCGACGCATCTCGAAGAAGTGTACGAGCGCAAGCTGCGGCGTACCGCGCTGCTCGGTCTGGGCGGCCGCGGCAAGTTCTGGGAGCTGTATCGCGAACGCTTCGAGGAGATCGATCGCGACCGCGAAGGTCATTTCCAACTGTTGTTCGGCGAAGAGTTTGCGCGCGCCTATAACGAGCACCTGCAGAAGCTGGCCGCGGACGCGCGCCTTCGGAGGCGTTGAGCATGTCGACCATGCCTGCCACTTCACGGATCGGCTTTTCGTGGCGCTGTGCTTCGGCCACCACCACGGGCAACGTTCGCTCGCATAACGAGGATTCGATTCTCGATCTGTCCTCGCGCGGATTGTGGGTGGTCGCCGATGGCATGGGCGGCCATAACGCCGGCGACGTGGCGAGCCGCATGATCGTCGAGTCTCTCGCCGGGTTCGAGCGTCTCGGCTCACCGAGCGCGCTGCTCGACGATCTCGAGGACCGGCTCACGGACGTGAATCAGCGGCTCTACAACGAATCTCTGGTGAGCAACGCCGGCATGAGCGGCAGCACCATCGTCGCGCTGCTCGCATTCGAGCGTCATTGCATCAGTGTGTGGGCGGGTGACAGCCGCGTGTACCGCAGCCGCGGAGGCAGGCTCGAGCAGATCACACGCGACCACAGCGAAGCGCAGGAAGCGATCGACGGCGGTGTGCCCGAGGCAAACGCGTCATCGAATGTCATCACACGCGCAGTCGGCGGCTCGCACGAGCTGCATCTGGATATCGAGCTGCGCGAGCTGCGCAATAACGACCGCTATTTGTTGTGCAGCGACGGGCTGTACAGGGAAATTTCCGAGAGCGACATGTCTCATCACCTGACCGCGAACGATCCCGAAGGCGCCTGCAAGGCGCTCATGAAACAAGCGCTCGGCGGGGTGTGCAGCGACAACGTTTCCGTCATCGTCGTGGAGTTCTCCGGCACATGAACGAGTTCCGGCAGGCTCTCGAAGCGCATGCGGGCGGCCAGCTCGAAGTGGCCGGGCTGGTCAGCGCGCTGACGCTCGGATTGACGCGCCAGCCGCAGCTGACCGCTGCGCACGGCGCCTATATCGAAGCGTTCTATCGCAGCGGACGGCTTTCCGGCGAGACCTACGCGACGCTCATTCAAGCGGTCCGCACGTTTCAGCAGAGTCAGACGTCGGCGCCAGAATCGCCCGCGCAGCCAAGTGCGCCCGAAGCGAGCGGCGACAAGACACAGTTCCGTCCGCCGGCGCCTTCGTCGGCACCCGCAGCGCCTGCGCCTGCTGGCGATGCAACTCAGTTTCGCGCGCCGCGTGCGGCTGCGCCTGTAAACACTGGTGCTCCCGACACGACCGGCGCGGGCAGCGCTCACCACACTGGAAATACGACCGGCGGCGTCACCGGTACTGGCGGCGTGACTGGCTCACGTCCAACGGGGTCGAACTGGTCCGATCCCAGCCTGTGGGCGGCGGACAGCGCGTCGCCGACTCGCGGCAGCATCGTCAAAGATCGTTTCGTGCTCGAGGAAGAACTCGGGCGCGGCGGCATGGGCGTCGTCTTCAAAGCGCGCGATCTGCGCAAGGAAGAAGCGCAGGATCGCAATCCATATGTAGCGATCAAGCTGCTCAACGACGAGTTCCGCCGCCATCCCGAGTCGCTCAAAGCGTTACAACGCGAGTCGCGCAAGGCGCAGCATCTCGCGCACGCAAACGTCGTCACGGTCTATGACTTCGATCGCGACGGCGCGAACGTCTTCATGGTCATGGAACTGCTCGAAGGTCAGTCGCTCGACCGACTGATTCGCGAGCACGAGGAAACCGGGTTGCCTCTGGACCGCGCGTTGCGGCTCACGCGCGATCTGTGTCGGGCCATGGCCTATGCGCACGAGCAGGGCGTCGTGCACTCCGACTTCAAGCCCGCGAACGCGTTCCTGACCAAGGCCGGCGTCGTGAAGGTTTTCGACTTCGGTATCGCACGGGCGGCCAAGCGGGACCACAACGCGACCGGCTCGACGACGCTGTTCGATCCGGGAACGCTCGGTGCGCTCACGCCGACCTACGCGAGCTGCGAAATGATCGAAGGCCTCGAGCCCGATCCGCGCGACGACGTTTACGCCATTGCATGCGTGGCGTACGAGCTGCTGAGCGGCAAGCATCCATTCAACCGTCTCTCCGCCGTGCAGGCGCGCGACAAGCAGATGGTGCCGAAGCGCCCGCGCGGCTTGAAGCGGCAGCAGTGGAAGGCGGTGAAGCGCGGTCTCGCTTTCGATCGCAACCAGCGCACCGAATCTGCCCAGCAGTTTCTGAATGAATTGTTGCCGCGAAAGCGCCGCTCGGGCGCTGGCGTTGGCATCGGCGCTGCGGTGATTGCGACGCTGGTCATCGCAGGCACGCTCACGCCTGGTTATCTGGCGAAGCGACGCGAACGCGCCCTCATCGACGCGCTCGCCAAAGGCGAGGCTGCTGAGCTCGACGCCGTGGTGCTGCAATTGCAGGCGCTCACGCCCGAGCAACGCGCGGCGATCATGCTCGATGATCGGGCGCGCGCCGGCCTCATCAACATATTCGAGAATCGAATCAACGCGGCAACGGATCCGAGCAGTCCTAACGTTGATTACGTACGCGCTCGCGCGCTGCTTGCACAGTTGCAATCGTTCCTGCCGGACTCGCTCGCGGTCAAAGACCTGGACGATCGTCTGGTGGCGCGTGAGAACGACGCGATCAAGCGTTTGAGCGATCAGTTCGATGATTATTTGAAACGCGGCCTGCTCATCGACGCGCAAGGCACGCCGAACATCGCCACGGTCCTCGCGGCGTTGCGCGGCATCGATTCGGAGAATCGGTTGCTACGTGATCCGCGATTGCCGGGCGCGTTCGTGCTTTCCGCCGCGCAGGCATTGAATGCCAAGGACCCGGTACTGGCGCAAGCGCTGGTCGCCGCGGGCCTGTCCTTCGACCCTCAGGACGCGATGCTGGCTGACTTGCGCGATCAGGCCGCACGCGCGGCGAACGAGCAACAGCTCGCAACGCGCGCCCAGACGCTCGAGGAGTCGTTGCGTGCGCTGCTCGATGGTCAGGCTTCATTCGCGGATATCGAAAGCCGACGCGCCGAAGTCGACGAACTGCGCTCGATCGCTCCTGCCAGCCCCATCCTTGCACGCGTTCAGCAACTCGCGGAGCGTGACGTGCGCGAACAGAGCGCGCAGCTCGCCGATCAGGGCCAGCATGCACAGGCGTTGGAGCTCGTGGCACGTAACGCCGATCTGCTTCCTGCCTCGTTCGTCAATCAGCAGCGCGAGCGGCTCGCATCGGCGCAAGGCGCAGCTGCACAGCGCGATGCTGCCGTCGCTCAGATCAAGAGCAAGATCGATGCGCTCGTGCAGGGCGGAGCGGCGGATCCGAAATGGGGCGAGCAGCTCGAGCTGGAGTTGCGCAGGCTCGCTGTGTACGTTCCGAGCGCCGATCCGTATGTCGCGCAGGTCAAGGCTCAGGCAGCGGATGTTTATATCGAACAAGCGCGAGAACTGCGCGCAGCTCAGCGACTCGCGGAAGCAGGACGCATGCTCGATCAGGCCCGTGCATACGCGCCGAAACTTGCAGCCCTGTCCACCGAGCAGCAGTTGCTCACCGACGCGCGCTCTGCGCGCGAAGCTGCAGCCCAACAGCGTAGTCGTGTCGCGCAATTGGAAGCGCTCAAGCACAAGCTGCTGTTGCAGGCACGAGCGAACGACGTTACCGAAGCACTGGCTTCGTTCGCCGAGCTGCGCGAAAACCTGCCAAAGAACGATCCGTACCTTGCCGACGAAGCGCCGCAGGCGATTGGCGGCGCGTACCTGCGATTGGCATCGATCGCCGCGAAAGAAGGGCGCTACGCCAATGCGACGACGCTTGCCACTCGTGCTGGCGAAGTCGCACCTTCGATGGGCGGTGTCAGTGAGGCGCGCGATCGCTTTGCGCGCTATCAAGCGCTCGATCAGCGTCTGCAATCCGCGCGCGATATCGATGTAGCCGCAACTCGCAGCGAGTTGGATCGCCTTACGAGGCTCGACGCCACCGAAAGCGCCGCCGTGAAGCAACGTCTCGCTCGCAACCTGATCGCGCGAATCCTCTCGATCACCGATGCAGCGCAGGCTGAGCGTCTGATGAACGCGGCGCGCGAGATTTTTGCGGGCGAAGTGATTCTCCAAACCTTGGACGTGCCTGGAACGACGGAGGAGCGCGAGCCAACGAACCTCGCGCCGTCGGCTCCGGAGGTTTCGGAGCAGGGCGCGGCCACCACGACGAGTGAGCAAGCTGCAGCCACACAGCCGCAGGCTGCGCCGGCGAGGCAGGACGCGCAGCGAGTCGCCGCCGTGCGCCCAACTGCTCAGGCCGGTGAAGTCGCCGTGCCGCGTGCGCAGCCGGACATCGCATGTTCTGCGCAGCTCGCGGGCTACGGCAGACGCAGACAGGCAGTGTGTTACGACACGCTGGATGGCGGCGGGCGAGGGCCGGATCTCGTGGTGATCCCCGCGGGTGAAGGGAACGCAAAGGTGTTCGCGCTCGGCCGTACCGAAGTCAGCGTCGCGGACTATTCGCTCTATTGTCAGCGCAGCGGCGCCTGCAAGCCGCTCGATGGAGCGGCAGACCGGCCCGTCACCAGCATCTCTCTGGAGGATGCGCAGAACTACGTCGCATGGCTCTCGAGTGTCAGCGGCGCGGTATATCGCCTGCCGACAGACGATGAGTGGACTTACGCGGTCAATGCACAGGGTGGTAGCGCCGATGTCAGCTCGATCAATTGCTCGGTCGAGATCGGCGGCAAGAAAGTGCGCGGCGTCGCCCTCGAACCCGTGCAATCCGGCAAGGCGAACGGTTGGGGCCTGTACAACTATCTCGGCAACGCGCAGGAGCTGGTCGTAGGCTCCAACTTCATCGCCGCGCGCGGTGGTGCGTACAGCGACAGCATGTCGGCGTGCTCGCCGGGATCGAGTCGGCCGCATTCGGGATCGGCGGATCCGGTCACCGGCATGCGCGTCGTCCGGGAAATCGGGTGACGCACACATGAGCGCCGATCTCGCAGCCCGACTTCGCGCACTGGCGCAGGATCATCACGCGGGAAGATTCAATCTCGCGACCTATCGCAAGCTGCGAGCTCCGCTGCTCGACTCGCTCGGGTTGCACGCGCGCCCGATGGACGAGATGGCCGTCACTCAGCCTCGCTCGCTCGGACGCGCTGCCTCCAGTCCGCCGCCGGCGAATGATGCTGTCGCCCCGTCCGTAACTCGCGAGACGAAACTGCTGCGGGTCATCGTCGCGCTGTTGTCTCTGCTGTTGGTTACGGCGGTGGGATGGTGGTTCACGCAGCGCCCAGCGCCTGACAAGCAGGTGGCCGCGGAACCTATCGCGCCGGCGGGCCCGGTTCACGAGGTTATCGAGCCGTTCGTTCGGCGCGGCGATTGGAGCGATGCCCGCGTTGCTGTTCTGAACGTGGCGCTGCTGGAGTTGGGCGAACGGCAGATCGGCGCGGTGGCGGGCGAGCCGTGGTTCCAGCGCTTCGTGGATGAGTTGCGCAAGCGCTTCAAGGAACAACAGGCACTGGTGCATACGCCGCTGACTGCACAGTCGAGCCCGCTCGCAGCGCTGGCCGTCACCGTGGGCCTGGACCTGAAGTCGCCGGATGCGGCTATTCGCATCAGTGCGATCGACTCAGCGGATCCGTCGCCCGAACCTACGTCCAGCGTCTCCGTCGCACCGCCTGTTAAAGAAACATTGCGCGAACCAAAGGCGCCACGGCCTGCGCAGGCTGATGCCGAGACGAGTACGCCGAGTTCGAAAGCCGCGGGCACGACCGTGGCCAAGGCCGAATCCAAGGCCGAACCTGCTTCGTCACCCGCTGCGTCGGCGAGTCCTGCGAGCAGGTGCCGCGTCGAGCTGATCCGTTCGCGCCGCCCGTTCTGCCAGGACACGTTGCCCTCGGGTCGGAACGGTCCGCAGCTGGCGCTGATTCGCGCGGGCGAATTCGAGATGGGCGGCGCCGCCGCTGCCACCGAGCAGCCGATTCATCGAGTGACAATTCGCGAGCCGTTCGCGATCTCCGTGCACGAAGTTTCGCAGGCAGAGTTCAAAGCTTATTGCGATGACACCGGCCAACCTTGTGTCGAGCAGCCGTGGACGGGAGACGACTATCCGGTCGTCAATGTGAGTTGGCAGGACGCGCGTGCGTATGCCGAGTGGCTGTCGAAGGTGACGGGATTCCGTTATCGCTTGCCGACGGAGGCGCAGTGGGAGTACGCCGCGCGCGCCGGGCAGAGCGGGCTCGTTCCGGGCGGCGATAAGCTGTCGCCGACCGACGCGCATTTTTCCATGCTGACCAATCTCACGGCGCCCGCGCCTCGCAGCCAGAAGTTCAACGAGAACGCCTTCCGGCTGCTGCACACGCTCGGCAACGTGCGCGAGTGGGTTGAAGATGGCTGGGTCGAGAGTTTCACCGACGCGCCGAGCGATGGCGCCGCTGTGAGCTCATCTGCCAACGACATGCGTGTGGCGCGCGGCGGTTCGTATGCCGACAGCTCCGCAAAACTCAGGTTGTCGATGCGCGAGGGTCTGCCTTCCAACACGCGGGATGCGTTGACCGGTTTTCGGGTTCTGCGGGAGATACCCTGATGGCACGACGCAATCCAGCGCTATTGACTGCGTTCGCGGTCGCTTTTGTTATCGAAGCGGCGAGCGCGCAAGTGCCACCAGCGGCGACGCCTGGCGGAGTGTTGCCACGGGTTGAGCCTGCGGTGCCGAAGGCTGAGCCGCGTGACGAGCTCTTCAGCATTCCTCGCGTGTATGACCGGCCGCTCGGACTGGATGAGGGGCCGAAGATCGTGGTCAACGCGTTCCGGCTGGTCGGCGCCGTCGACCGGCCCGAGCGTGGCGTGAGCGTCGCGGAAGCCGCGGCGCTGCTCGAAGCAGCCCGGCTCGCGCAACCGGCTGCAGGTTTTTCGATCAATCAATTGCAGGAAGTCGCGGGCAAGGTTGCTGCGTATTACCGCGAGCATGGTTACATCCTGGCGCAGTCCTTTGTGCCTGAGCAGGAGGTCGTCGGCGGCGAAGTCAGCGTCCAGGTGCTCGAAGGCACACTGGCGAACATCGCGGTCGAGGGCAATCAACGCTACCGCGCGAAAGTCTTGGAGCGGCCCTTCGACGCGCTGCTCGGCCAACCCATCGAGAAGGATTCGATCGAGTCGGCGCTGCTGACGTTGACGAACTATCCCGGCGTGACGGCGTTCGGCGTACTCGGCGCGGGCCGCGAAGTGGGCACCAGCCAGCTCACGTTGCGAGTGCAATCCGAAGATCGGTTCGAGATCGAGTCGGCGCTCGACAATCACGGCTCGCAGTTCGCGGGAGAATACCGCGGACAGCTGGTTTTCACGTTCAACGATCCGCTGCGTCGCGCGGATCGATTGCAGCTCGTCGGGCTGTATGCGCTCGATCCATCCGACAGCAGTACTCGCGGGATCTACGGCGGGCTCGACTACGAGATCCCACTCTTCAGTCCGAACGATTCGTTGCGCGTGCTGCATCTGACGAACACGTACACCGTCGGCGCAACTGCCGCCAGCCTCGCAACGGTGGACACCGAAGGCGAAACGCAAGTCGACGAGATCGCCTACCGTCATGACTTTGCGCGCACCCGGCTCGGCTCGGCCAGCATCGGGCTGGCCTTCAATGTGAAAAGCGCGGAGTTCAGAGCGCCACCGGCGGCCATTTTCGATGACAAGCTCACGACGGCGCGCATCGATGCGCAGTGGGAACGTTTTGATACGCGCTTCCGCGGCGTGAATCACTTTGCGTTCTCGTACACGCACGGCTTCAAGGATCTGCTCGGCTCGCTCGGCGACTACGATGCATTGGCTCCCGGCGGCGCAAGCCGGCTCGGCGCCTCGGGCGAGTTCGATAAGGTCTCGCTGCAACTGCAGCGCCTGCAACGGCTGACCCAGAACACCTCCATCCTGCTGCGCGTGGATGGCCAATACAGCGACGATCCGCTGGTGTCGCTCGAACAGTTTTCGCTCGGCGGTCCGAACAGCGTGCGCGCTTACTCGGTCTCCGAGGTGCTCGCGGAGCGCGGAGGCGTCGCCTCGCTCGAGCTGATCCTGGGCGCACCGGGCATCGCCAAGCTTCCAGCCTTCTCGGGCTACACGTGGGGCCAGCTGCTGCAGTTCTCGGTGTTCGCCGACTACGCCAAAGGCTGGCTCAACCCGCCGTTGCTCACTGCGCAGGAGTCGAGCGTGGAGCTCTCCGGCGCTGGCGGCGCGTTGCAGTTCGCCGTTCCGGGGCGTGTGTTCGCGCGCCTGGAAGTTGCGACTCCGCTGTCGGGTCGGCCGGTGGGCAACGACCGTGATCCGCAGTTCTATTTCCGACTTGGCGCCAGCTATTGAGCTCGGGCGTGAGCTCATCACCAAGGGATTTGCGTCCATGAATCAACGGCCAGCCAATCAGCGACTCGAACAAGCCGTACGGACGATCTGCGGCCGGCATCGCGCGCTGTCCGTACCGGCAGTCGCACTGTTCGGCTTCAGCATGGTCTCGGTAGCGCTTGCGGGTCCGACCGGCGGCGTGGTCGTCAACGGTGAGGCAACGATCTCGACGCCTGCCGCGGGCAGGACCGTGATCGATCAGGCCTCGCAGCACGTACAGCTCAACTGGAACACCTTCGATGTCGGCGCCAACGAGAGCGTGCAGTTCCACCAGCCGTCCTCGTCTTCGGTCGCGCTCAATCGCATTCTGGATCAGAACCCGAGCCAGATCTTCGGCCGCATCGACGCCAACGGTCAGGTCATCCTGGTGAATCCCAACGGGATGCTGTTCGGACGTTCCGCTCAGCTCAACGTCGGCTCGCTGGTCGCAAGCTCGCTCGATGTGATCGGCTTCGATGCCGCGACGGGTCGATATACCTTCGGAACGTCGCGGACCGATGTTGGGGCGATCGTCAACGACGGCGCGATCTCGGCCGCGCGCGGTGGCTCAGTCACCTTGCTCGGCGGCCGTGTCGCCAACAACGGCAGCATCATCGCCGATTTCGGCACGGTGAATCTCGCCGCAGGTCGCGCGGCGACGTTGGATCTTGCAGGTGATGGTTTGTTGCGACTGGAAGTCGACGGTGAGCTGCTCTCCAACAATGCCGGCGCAAGCGCTGCCGTGGAGAACGGCGGTGTGATCGAGGCGACTGGCGGCCAGGTGTTGCTGACGGCGCAAGCGGTCGATGACGTGTTCGCGAACCTGGTGAACAACACAGGGGTCGTGCGCGCAAATCGCATCGACAACAGCGGTGGCACGATCCGGTTGATGGGCGCGGGCGGCACGGTGCGTTCGAGCGGAGTGCTCGATGCGTCGGCGGGCGATGTCGTGAGCGGCGGCGGAACCGTCGAGATGCTGGGCAAGCACGTGGGCCTGTTCGAGTCTGCGGTGGTCGATGTGTCGGGCGCGACGAGCGGCGGCACGGCGCTGATCGGTGGCGACTATCAGGGTAAGAATCCCAACGTGCTGAATGCCGAGCGCACGTATGTGAGCTCGGATGCGAATATCCGTGCCGACGCTGGCCTCTCGGGCGACGGCGGTCGCGTCATCGTCTGGGCCGACGAGATCACGCGATTCAGTGGTTCGATTTCCGCGCGTGGCGGCGCTCTGTCGGGTAACGGCGGCTTCGCCGAAGTGTCGGGCAAGGAACATCTCGTATTTCAGGGGCGCGCGGATCTCACCGCGGCGAATGGCAGTGTCGGAACGTTGCTGCTCGACCCGACCAACATCACGATCGACAACTCGGGCGCAACCGAGCCGGCCATCGATGACGGCACCTATGCATTCGCGGAGGATGCAGGTGACGCGACGATCGGCAACGCGACCATCGAGGCGCTGCTTGCAACGTCGGATGTCGTGCTGCAGGCGACCCACAACATCGATCAGGACGCCGATGCGACCATCGACGTCTCGGGCGTTGCCGGCGCCAGCGGTAATTCTTTGACGCTCGAGGCAGGCGAGAACATCACGCTCAACGGCTCCATCATCATGAACGATGGCGCTGTCATTCTCATCGCCGATAGCGCGGACGCGCCGGATACCGGCGGCGACGGCACCGGCGCGATCACGATGGCGGACGGCTCGTCGATAGATGCCGGCTCAGGGGCCGTTACCTTCACTGCCGCGGAGGATATTCGCGTCACGGCGATCACGACGACGGGCGCGGTGAGCCTGACATCGTCGGACGGCGCAATCCTCAACGACGGCGACTCTGCCACGCTGATCAGTGGCGGAGCCGTGACATTGAGCGGCAGTTCTATCGGAACGGCGCTCGATCGCATCGATACAGATGCAACGAGTGTGGATGCTACGAGTTCGAACGGCGGTGTCTTCATCACCGAGGCGGACGCATTGACGCTTACTGCGAGCGCGACCGGCGGCGCAGTCAATGTGCAAACGACCGATGGCGCGCTCACAGTAACTTCGGCGGCCGGCAATGGTGTGACGCTGATCGCGGGGGGAGCAGGCAGCGGTATCACGCTGAATGGCGCGGTGAACGCCGGCGCAGGCAATGTGACATTGACGGCGGGAACGTCTGCGAGTCGTGGCGCGATCGTCGCTGGTGGGGGCAATCAGGTCACTGGCGGCTCGCTCACCGTAACTGGCTCTGCGATCGGCGGCAGCGCCGCGCGCTTGAACACGAACGTAGGATCGCTGACTGCGACAGCGACGAATGGCGGAATCTTCGTCACGGAAGCGAACGGTTTGACGCTTGCGAACGTCAGCGCGGCTGGCGCGGGAAGCGACGTCGACGTGACCAGCACCACGGGCAACATCGTCGTGAACACAGTGACCGCGGCGGATGCAGTGACGTTGACCGCGACGGCTGGAGCCATCACCGACGACGGTAACGATGCCACGCGCATCAACGCTCAAGCGTTGACGCTGTCTGCCGGTACGGCGATTGGCGCCACGGGCACGAACAATGAGATCGACACGAACGTAACTTCGCTGACAGCCACTGCCGCTGCGGGCGGTGTCTACATCGGCGAGCTCGATGGTCTCACGCTGACGAACGTCAGCGCAGCGGGTGCCGGCAACGACGTGAGCGTGACCAGCACGACTGGAAACATTGTCGTGAACACGGTGACCGCGGCGGATGCGGTGACGTTGACCGCGACGGCGGGCGCCATCACCGACGACGGTAACGATGCCACGCGCATCAGCGCTCAAGCGTTGACGCTGTCTGCCGGTAC
>Ga0182742_1001660_pt1 | contig 27349 bp, 21 predicted proteins | sample eDN5th37CBELigMG_FD_128880 | JGI IMG/M metagenome (GOLD analysis project Ga0182742, IMG submission 128880) | Enriched Miracle-Growth compost microbial communities from Emeryville, California, USA - eDNA 5th pass 37_C BE-Lig MG (version 2)... ...
GAATCGGGCGCCGAGCGGCCCGTCAAAACCATCGCCGACTGGGAAATCCGCCGCGGTCACGTCCTGGCGCATCTTCAAGAGGTGATGGGAGAAATGCCCGGTCCCGAGCGCCACGCGCCGCTTGATTGGAGGATCCTCGAGACGCACAAGGAGGAGGGCTACACGCGCCACAAGATCGACTTCCAAAGCGAGCCCGGCGACCGCGTCCCCGCCTGGTTGACGATCCCCGACGGCGAGCCGGACGCGAAGCATCCCGCGATGCTCTGCCTCCATCAGACGATCGGGATCGGCAAGGACGAGCCGATGGGCATGGGAGGAAAACCGACGCTCCACTACGCCCGCGAGCTGGCCGGACGGGGCTATGTGACCATCTCTCCCGACTATCCCAACTTCGGCGAATATCAACTCGACGTCTACGACATGGGCTACGCCAGCGCCTCGATGAAGGCCATCTGGAACAATAAGCGGGCCATCGATCTACTTGGTACGTTGCCGGAGGTCGACCCGGAAAGGATCGGCGCGATCGGCCATTCGCTGGGGGGCCACAACGCGATCTACACCGCGGTTTTCGAGCCCCGCATCAAAGTTGTTGTTCCCTCCTGCGGCTTCAACGCCTTCACCCACTACATGAAGGGAGACATCACCGGCTGGTCGCACAAGGGCTACATGCCCCGGCTTAAGGACAAGTACAACCTGGACCTGACGAAAGTTCCCTTCGACTTCCCCGAGTTGATCGCGGCCTTGGCGCCCCGGCCCTTCTTCACCAGCTCGCCGCTTCGCGACGACAATTTCGCCGTCGAGGGCGTCCGCGTCTGCATGGACGCCGCCCGACCCGTCTACGCCCTTTACGGCGCCGAAGATGACCTCCAAGCCATACACCCAAACACCGAGCATGACTTCGACGACGAGTCCCGCCTCAAGGCGTATCGATTCCTGGACGAGCGGTTGAAGCCGGGGAGTGCTTCGATCCAGTAGACGACCAACCCGAATCCGGCGGTAACTCCTCGGCGGGCGAAGGTTGTTCGGGGCCGCGCCGGCGTCAAGTCCGGCCGCGGCCTCCATGACCGCGAGGCCGATCGCGATCGAAAACACCCAGCGCGTCTTCGTTTGTCTCATCAACATGCGCGTTCGACTCGTTCTGAATCCGAAGCGGCCTCATCTGGAAACGGGGGTGTAGGAGTGGCGAGCGCGGCTCCAGTCGTGGTTTCGCTGATTTTGCTCATGGCGATCGCCTACCGGGGGTTGCCGGTAATCGTCTTCGCGCCGGTTTGCGCGGGCGTGGCCTTGGCGATGGCGGGGGCTCCGATTCTGCCGGGGTACACCGAATCGTTCATGAACGGCGCGGCGGACTTCGTGCGGGCGTTCTTCCCGGTTTTCCTGCTCGGGGCGATCTTTGGGAAGCTGATGGAGTCGAGCGGCGCGGCGGCTTCGGTCGCTCGGGCGATCGTCCGAGCCCTGGGTCCTCGGCGCGCGATTCCGGCCGTGGTGATCGCCTGCGCCGTGTTGACCTACGGCGGCGTCTCGCTGTTCGTCGTGGCGTTCGCCGTTTATCCCTTCGGCGCGGCCCTGTTCAAAGCGGCTGGGATTCCCAAGCGACTCCTCCCCGGCGCGATCGCCCTGGGGGCGTTCACCCTGACGATGGACGCGCTTCCCGGAACTCCCCAAATTCAGAACCTGATCCCGACGCGAACCTTCGGCACCGACATCTACGCCGCGCCCGTTCTTGGCTGCCTGGGCGGAGGCGCGATCCTCTTCGGGGGCTTGGCCTGGTTGGAGCGTCGTCGCAAAGCGGCCGAGAGGGCTGGGGAAGGCTACGGCTACGGCTCCGGTCACGTGAACGAGCCCGAACCCAGGTCGGACGTCGACCTTCCGAGCCTCCCGGTCGCCCTGCTCCCCCTTCTGCTGGTGCTGGCGACCAATTTCGTCGCGAGCCGGACGGCCTGGTCGATCGCCGGCTGGCACTCCGAAGAGTCCTTGCGAGCCGCGTTTCCGACGCTCAGCATTCGGGCGGCGGCGCCGACTTGGGCCCTGATCGCGGCCCTCTTGATCGGAATTTCGGCCACCCTCGCGCTGAACGCGAGGCGGCTCCGGGGCTCGCTCTCGTCTTCGCTCTCCGTGGCGACCTCGGGCGCCTTGCTGGCGATCTTCAACACCGCCTCCGAGGTCGGCTACGGCTCCGTCATCAAGACCTTGCCGGGTTTTCAATGGATCCGCGACGGCGTGCTCGGCCTAAGCCGATGGGTGCTTATCTCGGAGGCGCTGGCGGTCAACGTCCTCGCGGGCATTACCGGCTCGGCCTCGGGCGGCCTGTCGATCGCCCTCGAAGTGATGGGCGACCATTACCTGGAGGCGGCCAAGGCGCAGGGGATCAGCCCCGAGTGGCTTCACCGGATCGCCTCGATGGCCTCGGGCGGCATGGACACGCTTCCCCACAACGGCGCGGTCATCACCCTGCTGGCGATCACCGGATTGACTCATCGCCAGTCCTACCCGGATATTTTCGCCATCACCTTGCTCAAGACCTTCACCGTCTTCGCGCTCGCGGCCGGCGCCACGTACTGGGGGTAAAGCTCAGGCGATACCGAAAGCGCGGTGGTCTGGGTTCGACATGGCGGAAGGTTCGGCGCTCGGCATCATTCGACGTAAGGAGCGCGTCGGAGGATCTCAGAAGAACAGTTGGGAATTGGATTGCGACGCCAAAGGCAGGGCGATTTTTCGCAACTCCTCGTCGGAGCCTCGCCGCGGTTCCTCGCGAATCTCTTCGGCTTCGGCGGCATGCTCGGCCGTCAAGTCGTCTTGGCGCGCGCTCCTTGGCGGGGCGCCTTGGTTTCGTGGTCGGAATTTCCGTCACTCCCATCGACGAACCCCGTCGTATCGAATTTCCCTCCTACTTTCGAGACGCTCACCCGAGGCCCCGCGCCAGGGGCTTGGTCCTTGAGATTGGAGCGACGGTCTGTTAGTTAGCAAGACTTGTTGAACGGCCGCGCGCCTTGCGCGGTCGGGTATCGCGACCGCGCTTTGGGAGGTTGCCGGATGACCGGAAAATGGACGAGGCGGGACGTGTTGGCGCATTCGGCCCTGGGAGCGGCGGCGGCCGGCCTGGCGGGGGGCGCCCGCGCGGATGAGGGCGGGGCGAGCGGTTCGGCCAACGAGGCGATCACGCTGGGCTTCATCGGCGTGGGGGGGATGGGCACGGGCCTTCTGAACATCTTCCAGAGGTTCCCCGATGTCCGCGTGGCCGCGGTTTGCGACGTGTACGAGCCCCACGCGCTGAGGGCCAGGGAAGCCGCCGGCGGAAAGCCCGAGGTTTACGGCGACTTCCGCAAGGTGCTCGACCGCAAGGACATTGACGCCGTCGTCGTCGCCACTCCCGACCACTGGCACGCGATCCCAACGATCCTGGCCTGTCAGGCCGGCAAGGACGTTTACTGCGAGAAGCCGCTGTCGCACCGGGTGGCCGAGGGTCGGGCGATGGTCACCGCGGCCTCGAAGGCCAAGCGCGTCACCCAAATGGGGAATCTGATCCACGCGGGAGAGAATTACCATCGGGTCGCCGAGATCGTCCAATCCGGCGTTCTGGGCAAGATCTCCAAGACCCGCGTCTGGATGGCCGCCAACCGGGAGAGCTTCGGTAGTCCGGCCGACACGGCGCCTCCGCCGGGTTGCGATTACGACTTCTGGCTCGGCCCCGCCCCCGAACGGCCGTTCAACCCCAACCGCTTCACGTTCAACTGGCGCTGGTTTTGGGATTACGGCGGCGGCATTTTGAACGACTTCTGCTGCCACATCGTCGACTTGGTTCACTGGGCGATGGAGGTCGACGCGCCTCGGACCATCGCGGCGTCGGGCGGTCTATACGTCCCCCACAGCAACGCCGAGACGCCCGACACGCTGGAGGTCGTCTACGAGTACGAGAAGGGGGACGATAAGTTCCTCATGGTCTGGAGCCAGACCGACTCCAACGGCCACGGCCTGGAAGACATGCGCCAGGGGATCATGTTCCAGGGAACCAATGGAACGCTCGTGGCGAACTACAACACCTACAAGATCATCCCCGAGGCCGGCAAGACGATCGAGGAGCCGCCCAAGGTCCTCCCCCGCTCGGTGGGCCATCACCGCGAGTGGCTCAACGCCATCAAGTCGCGCGAGCAGTGCTCGTGCAACTTCGAATATGGGCACCGCCTCACCAGCGTCGGCGAACTCGGCAACATCTCGCTCTGGACCGACAAGAAGCTGGTCTGGGACGCGGAGGCCGAGCGAATCACCAACGACGACGACGCCAACCAATACCTGACCAAAGAATACCGCAAGCCCTGGGTCCTGCCCGCCGTCTGATCGGCCACGCCCAAAGGGCCTTTTGATTGGACCATATTCCTCGGAGAATGAATCTATGATGCGTGATTCGATTGTCGCGGGCCTCGTCGCCGGGCTTTCCTGGCTGGCGGCCTCGTCGAGTCTGGCCGGCGAGCCGAAGTGGAAACAGCACACGATCAACGGCAAGAGCGAGTTCGAGGCGGCCGGCGCTTTCGACGTCGACGGCGACGGCAAGCTCGACATCATTTCGGGCGACACCTGGTACCAAGCGCCCGACTGGACGCCCCACCCCATTCGGGAAATCTCCCGGACCGGGACGTACCTCAACGACTTCGCCGTTCTTCCGTACGACGTCAACGGCGACGGCCGGCTCGATTTCGTCACCGTCTCGTACTTCGACAGGAACGTCGGCTGGGTCGAGAACCCGGGCAAACCGGGCGCGACCTGGACCTATCACGAGATCGACGTTCCCGGCACCAGCGAGGCGGCCGTCGCCATCGATCTGACCGGCGACGGGATTCCCGACGTCCTGCCCAACCCGACCAACGTGGTCGCCTGGTACGAGGTGGTCCCGAAAGCCGACGGCAAGGGCGTGGAATTCAAGAAGCACGACTTCGGGACCGAAGCCGCCGGACACGGCGTGGGCACGGGCGACATCAACGGCGACGGCCGCGTCGACCTCCTGACCCCCAAGGGCTGGTTCGAAGCGCCCGCCGACCCGTCGAACGGCGAATGGACCTGGCGTCCCGACTGGAACCTGGGAGCGACCGGCATCCAGATCCTCGGCCGCGACATCGACGGCGACGGCCTAACCGACCTGGTCTACGGCATGGGCCACGATTACGGCCTGTATTGGATGAAGCAGGGCAAAAACGACGACGGCTCGACGACTTGGACCAAGGAGACGATCGACGACTCGGTGGCCTCGGTCCACACCCTGCTTTGGGCCGACCTCAACGGCGATGGCCAGGACGATGAGCTGGTCACCGGCAAGCGCGTCTACGCTCACGAGATCGAGCCGGGGGCGACCGACGGCTCCTTGATCGCCTCGTACAGATACGATCCCCAAGCCAAGCGCTGGAACAAGCACGTGATTTTCCAGGGCGAGCCGGCCCAGAACGCTCCCGAAAAGGGGGCCGATCGCCTGGCGCTGAGGGACTTCCCCCCCGGCACCGCGGGGACGGGCCTGCAAGTCACCGCCATCGACATCGACGGCGACGGCGACCTGGATCTGGTCTGCCCGGGCAAGAGCGGCCTGTACCTGTTTGAGAATCTCGGCTCCGGCGATTGACCCGTGTTGGAACCGCGCGGGGATGGTGGGGAGGGAAGGCGAAGGTCTTCCACTTGACATTTGATCCTTCGGGCTAGACTCTTATATGGAAGGGTGTTTTTTTTGAATGGAATCAAGAAAGCGCCCGTTCCCGCCGATCCGGATCCTCCATTGAGGCCCGGAACGGCTTCCCCCCCACCCCCCGCGATTCCAACTACAAATTCCAATCTCCAGCGGAGGCCCCGCCGTGAAAGCTCCCCGAGCCGGAGTGAACCGCCGCGATCTCCTGCGTCTACGACGCGCGGGCGCGGCGATGGCGCGGCCCGGCCCGGGGATGACCGGCGACTCGGGCTTGCCCGATCTGGTTCGGGTCCATCGTCCGGCGATGGGCTCGTACTTCGAGATCCGCCTGGGGGCGAGGACGCCCGGCGCGGTCGAGTTGGCGTCGCGAGCCCTCGATCTGGTTGACGCCTTGGAGGTCCAGCTCACCGTCTACAACGACGAGTCCGAGGTCAGCCGACTGAACCGGACCGCGCATCTGGGGCCGGTGGTCGTCGAGCGCGGGCTTTTCGGCCTTCTGAACCAAGCCGTCGAGTTGAGCCGGTTGACCGACGGAGCCTACGACGTGACCTCCGGCGCCTTGTCCGAGGTTTGGGGCTTCACTCGGGGGCCCAAGCGCGCTCCTTCGGCCGACGAATTGGACGAGGCCCGGGCCCGAACCGGCTGGCGCCACCTTCGGCTTGATCCCGACGCCTCGTCGGTCGCCTTCGACGTTCCAGGGCTCCGCGTCAATCTGGGGAGCATCGGCAAGGGATACGCGATCGATCGCGCGGTCGACCTGATCCGCGGGCACTGGACGCCGACGTCGGCCCTGGTGCATGGGGGCCGGTCGAGCCTCTTCGCCCTCGGATCGCCACCGGGACGATTTGGGGGTCGCTGGGAAATCGCCCTGCGAAACCCGTTCGCGCCGGATTCCCCCCTGGGAACGCTCCGGCTTCGGAACCGCGCCCTGGGAACCTCCGGCGGCGCGTTTCAGCGGTTCGAGATTGACGGGCGGACCTACGGCCACATCCTCGATCCGAGGACCGGCTGGCCGGCCGACGGTCCGGCGAGCGTCACCGTGCTGGCGCCGACCGCCGCGGAGGCCGACGCCCTGTCGACGGCCCTCTACCTGCTCGGTCCCGAGGCCGCCTGCGAACTCTCGGCCCGAAGGCCGGAAATCGGCGTCGTGATCGTCGAGGAGGGATCCGCCGACGGCTCCCCCCGCGTCCGCTCCTTCGGTTTGGAGGACTACGACTTCTCGCCCGCCTAAGATGATAAAATATGAGTCGATCACGCAAGGTTGATCGCCGGGCCGACTTCGAGGGGAGAGCCCCCTCGAAGTCGGCCCGGCGACCCCTTTGCCCCACTTTTGGAAAGGAGCCGTCCCCTGAACGCCGTTCGACGCTATTACCCTGGTTTTCTCGGGGCCTTATTCCTCATCCTGCTTCGAATCGCCATCGGTTGGCATTTTCTGACCGAAGGGCTCAACAAATACGAAACGACGGCCCATGGCGACAGCCCGTTCTCGGCGGAGGGATACCTGCGGAACTCGACTGGTCCGTTCGCCCCCTATTTCCGCGGCATGCTGCCCGACCCCAACGGCCTGGCCCTGCTCGACCCGGAGAGGCTCAAGGCCAGGTGGGCCGAGACGGCCACCGGGATCAGCCGCCACTACGGTTTCGACGAAGACCAGAAGGCCCAGGTCGGAAAGCTGCTGAGCGAGAGCGAGCTCTGGGCCGACTACTGGTTCCACAGTTACGAGAACCGGGAACAGCGGGACAAGTATTACCACGATCTGGCCGCGGTCATGGCGATCGAGCGCAACCCCAACGCCCTCTCCTTCGAACGCGAGCGGGCCGAAGAGTCGCGCCAGGCGTTGAACATCGATCGCAGGACCCTGACCGAGCCTTTGCTCGAGCGGAGCGAGGACCTCAAGGCCGCCATCGTCGGCCTGGCGACGCCCGAGCAGAAGGAAGCCGCGCGAGCCCGCTACGAGTTCCGCGCGTTTCGGAGCATCCTGCCCGACTCGATGGCCGCCTCTTATGACGTTTGGCTCGACCAGAAGGCCGAGTACCAACCGCCGGCGACGCTCCTCGACACGGTCAACATGATGACCACGTACGGGCTGATCCTGATCGGGGCTTGCCTGATCTTGGGCTTTCTAACCCCCTTCGCCGCGCTCTGCGCCACGGCCTTCCTGGCGATGATTTATCTGTCGATGCCTCCCTTGTCCGGTCTTCCACCCAACCCGAGGCTTGAGGGACATTACTGGATCGTCAACAAAAACCTGATCGAGCTCATCGCCTGCCTGGTGATCGCCACGACGCCGACGGGGCACTGGCTTGGTCTCGACGCGCTCTTCTTCGGCGCCCGCCGCCGCCGTCGGCTGGCCCGCCTCGAGGCCCAAACCGACGACGCGACGCGAACGGATGAACGAACCCCGGTCCACGCGGCGAACCAATCTTGATCTTTCACACGGAGAGGAGCTGGGAATGACGAACCTGACCCCCGAAGAGCGCCTGTTGGGCCGAGAGAACGCGAACCAGGCCTTGGGCATCAGCCGCCGCGAATGGTTGGCCGCCGCCGCCGCCACCCCGGCGATGGGCGCCTACTACTTTGGCTACAAGGGACTGGGCGACAAGCCCCCGGTCAAGGCGGCGCTCATCGGCACCGGCGACGAAGGTTGCCAGGCGATGATCCGCTTCCACAACCGCGACTACATGGATTTCATCGGCTTCTGCGACATCCGTCCCTCGCAGATCGAACGGGCGATCAAGGAGTTCGGCGACCACAAGCAATACACCCCGGCCGACGTCAAGAAGCTGAAGCAGTACAAGACCAAGGAGGAGATCTACGAAGATCCCGACGTTGAGGTCGTCGTCATCGCCCTGCCGCTTCACCTCCACGCCCCGGTGGCGATCGAGGCCATGAAGGCGGGCAAGCACGTCTTCACCGAGAAGCTGATGGCCCACACGGTGGCCGAGTGCAAGGAGATGTGCCGGGTCGCCCGCGAGACCAATCGGCTCTTGGCCGTCGGCCACCAGCGACACTACTCGGCGCTTTACGACAACGCCAACTTCCTGCTCCAAAACGGCGTGCTCGGCGACATCCGCCACATCCGGGCCCTCTGGCACCGCAACAACGCCCAGCCGATGGTGGCCCGAGACAAGGACGGCAACCAGATCTTCGATCCGGCGACCGGGCTTCCCGAATACCAGCGAGACGAGAAGGGGAACATCGTCTACCGCGACAGTTGGAAGCGGTCGATCGATCCGAGGGACCGGAACGTCGATTTCGCCGCCCACGGCTACAAGAGCCTGGAGGAGTTGGTCTGCTGGCGGCTCTACAACCGCACCGGCGCCGGCCTGATGGCCGAGTTGGGAAGCCATCAGCTTGACGCCTGTTCGATCTTCCTGGGCAAGAAGCATCCGCTGGCCGTCACCGGCGTCGGCGGGACCTTCTTCTACAAGGACGGCCGCGAGGTCGACGACCACGTCTACACCTTGTTCGAGTTCCCCGGCGAGACCGAAAAGGACCGGATCGTCGTGACCTACTCGTCGATCAACACCAACTCCTTCGACGGCTACGGCGAGATGGTCATGGGCTCCAAGGGAACCATGATCATCAGCCAGGAGAAGGAGATCCTCCTCTACAAGGAGGCCGGCAACGCCTACGCCTCGCGGACGACCAGCGTCACGGTCGAGACCCAGAATAAGAAGCCGGTCTTGGAGACCAGCCCGAGCCTCGCCGGCCCCACCGCCGCCACCGCCATCGGCGCGCTGGCGACGGCCGACCCCTCCCGAGGCTACCGCGAAGAGTTGGAGCACTTCGCCTACTGCGTCCGCAACGGCGACGCCTCCGACTTCCACGCCGACACCGAGCACCAGCCCCGTTGCACCGGAGTCGTCGCCTTGGCCGACGCGGTGGTCGCCCTGACCGCCAACCTGGCCATGCGCCAAAACCGCCGGATCGAGTTCGATCCCAAGTGGTTCGACTACACCTCCGACGCCGTCCCCGAAGGCTCCCCCGCCGTCGCCAAGGGCTGAGCCGGAGCGCGATCCAGGCCCTCCCGCGCCAAAAGGCCGGGAGGGCTTCGGTCGCCCGAATCACGCTTCAAATCCGCCGCGCGGGTTTCGCAAGGAACCCGCGCGGCGGATTTTTTTATCGGCTCGTCGAACGGGGCTCACGCCGGCGAGGCGACCACGATCACCTCAAGCTTTCGAGGGCCGTGGACTCCTTCGACGCGGCTGAGCTCGATGTCCGAGGTCGCCGAAGGGCCCGAGATGAACGTGATCGGTCGGTCGGGACGGTCCGCCGACTCGCGAAGCCGGGTGATGGCTTCGGGAACCAGGCCGACGATCTGGTCCTCGAAGATGACGCAGAGATGGTGGTCGGGCAAGAGGGTGACCGCTCGTCTCCCCTGGCCCGGTCCGGCGTCCAGGACCACGGTCCCCGTCTGGGCGATCCCCACCGCGCAGGACGTCAGCGCGCCGTCCGCGCGCTCCAGTTCATCGATGGTCAATCCCGGCTCGCGAAGCAGCGTCAAATCGGCCGGCGCCCATCCGTCGGGCAGGCCGGCGGGGATGACGAGCGACCGGACCCCGTTCTCGGCGCACGACTCGGCGATCACCCGCGCCAGGTCGTCCGGCGAAGTCGTTTTCACCTTGGCCCGATATTCCTCGACGCGCTCGATGAACTGGCGGATCAGATCGGGTCGGGGCTCGTCCGAAGCGGTCAGGTACGATCGATCGACGGTCACGTCGTCGGGCCGCTCGGATTCGGGAACATCCTTCAAGGCCGACCGGATCTTGCCGAGGACGGTCTCTCGTGCGTCGCGCGCGCTCACGGCTGGCTCTCCTTCCCTCGACCGGAGGAGGTCTTCGGTTCCGACTGGCGGCGGCGCCACCATTCGCGGAAAGTTTCGGGGGCGACCGGGTAAACGTCGCGAACGGCGGTCCAGCCGCCAAGCTGTCCCGGAAGGCTCTCGATCATGCCGTTGTGGATTTTGAGGCGTTGCCCCAGCCGGCCGAGCTTCTGGATGCGCTCGAAGCGCTTGGGGGACGTGAAGACCTTGCCCAGCGTCTTCATCGCCATGGACTCGGGAGCGAGCCGGCCCGAGAGCGATTGGCGCTGGCTCTCGACGACCTTCCCGCGCAGGTGGACGAGAACCTGGGGGATGTTGATCTTCACCGGGCAGGCGTCATAGCAGGCTCCGCAAAGCGACGAGGCGTAGGGGAGCGAGTCGGCGTGGCCCACGCCGACCAGTTGGGGCGTCAAAATCGCGCCGATGGGTCCGGGATAGACCGAATTGTAGGCGTGGCCCCCGGTTCGCTCGTAGACCGGGCAGACGTTCAGGCAGGCCGAGCATCGGATGCAATTCAGGGCCTGGCGGCCGAACGAATCGGCGAGCACCTTGGTCCGGCCATTGTCGAGCAAGACCAGGTGGAACTCTTCCGGCCCGTCCCCCGGCGCCGAGGCGCCGGTCCAGATCGAGGTGTAGGGGTTCATCCGCTCGGCCGTGCTCGATCGGGGAAGGAGCTGAAGGTAGACCTCCAAATCGCGCCAGGAGGGAATCACCTTCTCGATCCCCATAACCGAGATCAAGACGCGGGGAAGCGTCAGGCACATCCGGCCGTTCCCCTCCGATTCGACGATGCAGATGCTCCCCGTCTCGGCGACGCCGAAGTTCGCTCCGCTGATGGCGACCTCGGTCGAGAGGAACTTCTTGCGCAGGTGGGCCCGAGCCGCCGCGGCCAGGGCCTTTGGGTCGTCGGTCAGGTTTTCGGTGTCGGCCAGCCGGCGCCGGAACAGCGCGCGAATCTCGGCGCGGTTTTTGTGGATCGCCGGAACCAGGATGTGCGACGACCGTTCCCCGGCCAGTTGGATGATCAGCTCGGCCAGGTCGGTCTCGAACGCCTCGACGCCGACCTCATGGAGAGCCTCGTTGAGCCCCAATTCGTCGGTGGTCAGCGACTTGATCTTGACCACTTCGTTGGTCTTGTGGTCCTTGACCAGGCCGGTGATGATCCGGTTGGCTTCGGCGGCGTCGGCGGCCCAGTGGACCGTTCCGCCGGCCCGGGTGACGACCTGTTCGAGTTGGATCAGGTAATCATCGAGATGGCGGAGGGTCCGTTCCTTGATCGCCCGGCCGGCCTCGCGGAGCGCCTCCCAATCGGGCATCTCGGCGACCGCCGCGGCCCGCTTGCCCCGGATGGTGGTGGTGACCTTTCCCATGTTGCGGCGCAGTTGGACGTCGGCCAGCGAAATTCGGGCCGCTTCGGGAAACGGCTGGGCCGGGGCGGTCGTCGGCAGCGGCTCGATGTCTCGCGACATCAGCTCGGCGCGGGTGGTTGGCGCGTGTCGGCTCATGGTCGGCCCCCCTCCTCGGTGGCGGCCAGAACTTCGGCGAGGTGGATCGGCTCGACGCCGGCTCGCTGCCGGTGCAATCCTCCGCCGATGTGCATCAGGCACGAATTGTCGACCGCGACGCAGTATTCGGCGTCGGTGTCGAGGACGCAGCGAATCTTGTCCGACAACATCGCAATCGAGGTGTCGGCGTTCTTGATCGCGAACGTGCCGCCGAACCCGCAACACTCGTCGGCGTTGGTCAGGTCCACCAGGTCGAGTCCCCGGACCTTCCGCAGAAGCCGCATGGGAGCGTCGCCGACGCGGAGCGCCCGCAGCGAGTGGCAGGTTGGATGATAGGTCACGCGATGCGGAAAATAGGCGCCCACATCCTCCACCCCGAGCTTGTCGACTAAAAGCATCGTCAGCTCGAAGACGCGGGGGATCAAGTCGGCGACGTCGCGCCGCAGCGCCTCGTCTCCCATCTCGTCGGCGATCTTGGGATAGAAATCGTGAACCATCCCCACGCATGAGGCCGAGGGCGAGACGATGATCTCGGAGTCGCGGAACACCTCAACGAAATGGCGGACCAGGGGGAGCGCTTCGGGCTGGTAGCCCGTGTTGTAGTGCATCTGTCCGCAACAAGTCTGATCCATGGGAAAATCGACCTGATGGCCGAGCCGCTCCAAGAGCGCGATCATCGCCCGCCCCGTCGCCGGGAAAATCGTGTCGTTGAAGCAGGTTAGGAACAGACTCATGCGCATCGGGCGACTCCTCCCATCATAGCTGGCGGGGTCCGGCGTCGGCCCCGCGCGTCGCGACGGGTGGATTATACCCGACGCCGCGCCGGGCCGCGCCGTCGTCGAGCGCCGGGGAACTCCCGACGCGTGACGACTTCAAGCTACCGCGGCGAGATTTTCGAGACCTCCTCTTGGGTCAAGGGGCGATCAAAGACGGCGATTTCGTCGAGTCGTCCCTCCCAGTTGGAGTCGTTGTCGCTCCGTCCTCCGAAGAACCACTCGCTCGGATCGGTGCCGGCGACGAGGTTCGTCTCAAGGTCGAGCTCGCCGTTGAGGTACACGCGCGCGGCGTCTCCGTCACGAACCAAGACGACGCGCCGCCACTCCCAGCGCGGGATTTCGGTCTTGCCGGCGACGACGGAGTTGGGATCGTCGCCGTGGAGGAGGATCAACCGGCCTTCGTGCTCGCCCTTGCCGCCGATTCCGAGATGATCGCCGCTTCCGCTCAGGCCAAAATCATGGCCGCGGGAGAAGAACCAGCCGCTCACGTCGCGGGCGTCGTTCGGCATCCCGTTCCAGACCCAGAGCGCGACGGAGTAACGGTCTCCAAGCTGGCCCAAGCGAGCGCGCAGCCGGCCGCCCACGAAATGCGCCGCGCGATTAACCTCGCCCTCGGAGCAGTAGTCCGCCGAACGCGGGCCCTCCAGGTAATAGGTGACCGCGCTCTCGTAAACGGCGTCGCGGTGGCCGCCGGTCGCGTCGATCGCGTGAGGGCCGGCGAACTCGTTCAAGCGCCAGTAGGCGACCGGCTTGGCGTCGAGGACCGCCTTGGCCGCCTCGCCGTCGCCGAGCCGCCAATCCCGACGAGCCTTCCCCGCGACCTTCTCCAAAAGCGCGATCGCGGATTCGGTGATCTTGGGCTCGGCCAGAACCTCCAAGCCCGCGGAGCGCGCCGGCCAGGTGTTGTAGCCCCCGAAGAGGTGCTGCTCCGGCGGCGGGATGTAGCCGTCTCCCCCGTTCGCCAGTTCGATGACCACGGTGTTCTCGAGCGGACTGGCGGCCTTGAGCTTCAGCCCCGTGATGGCGTAGGTCTCGTTCGGCGTGGTGGCGATGGCGATGTCGCCGACCCGCCAGGCTTGCACGACGATCTCCGTTCGCTGCTTCTCGTGCAGCAAGATCTGCTCGCGCGCGTAAACTTCGGGCGTCGTCTTCGGGAGCCGATCGCCCATCTCGGCGACGACCCGACGCGCCCACTCCAACATTTGCTGGTTGGGAACGCGGTAGTCGAGCGTCATCCGATGCTCGGCCATCGCCAAGTCCACGTCGTCGCGGTATTGAATTTGTTCCAAGGCGGCCATCGCCAAATCGAGCAGACCGTTGGCGAATTCGTCGATGGTTGGGTTCGGCCGCTCGTCGGCGGGGATGGTGTAGTCGACGCGGTAGATGTCTCCGCTGCAACCGGCGGACATGAGGCCGACGAACGCCGGTTTTCCGTCCGCGGACTCCGGCGCGATGCGTTGCTTCAACCCCTCGCTGAAGAGTCCGAAGTAATCCGCGCTGACGTCTCGGTCGCCGAAGTAGTGCATGGAGAAGTTGCCGATCACGGCGATCGGCCGGCCGTCGCGAGCCTGAATCGAGATCAGCGAGAGGTCGGGATCCTCGGGTCCCGATTCGCCGGTCACGTCGTCCCAATTCGAGCCAGCGTGCATGTTGGCCCGCATCGTCTTGTTGCCGAAGGGATCTTCGGCGATGCGATCGGGCCGCCGAATCCAGCGCCGGACCGCGGTGAAATCCGCCGCGTTCGTCTTGGCGAAGCCGATCCGGGCCGGCTCCATGGCGGCCTGGGCCCCGGCGATGGCCTCCACGATCTTATCCCGCAGCAAAGGAACGTAGTTCGGGTCGGCGTCGGTGCCGAGACAACCCATCGACGCCGGCGCGCTGTGGGAGTGGGTGGCCGAGATGGTCATGCGGTCGACCGGGATTCCCGTTTGCTTCGAGGCCAAGGCCTTGGCCTCGTCGAGCAGCTCCCGTTGCATCATGCAACTGTCCACGACGACCAACACCAGTTGCTCCCGGCCGTCGGTCAGCGAGATGGCCCGCGCGTGCACGCGCGTGTTGATCTTCTCGAGAGATCGGCTGAACATCCCTCCGTTGACGAGCACGGGCAGCGTCGTCGGGGTAACGTCCACCGCGACGGCCCCGGCGCGGAACTCGGCGCGCGAGGGCGTCGCGGCGATCACGAGGCAGGCGACGCAAAGCAGGGTGTGTTTCATGAGCGTGTTCACCTGGCGGGATTAGGCGACGCCGCCGACGCGAACGACTCACCGGGTGAATGGCGCGCGGGGGCTTCGTCGCGAGGCGGGTCCACAAGCGAGCTCGCCGCGATGGGCAACGGCCGGATGCGGCTTCGAGCCGGCCGATTCAGGGCTTCTTCCTCCCATCGCGCGGGCCAACGGCCTCACCAGTCTACACGCATCCCCGCCGCGAAACACCAACCTCGCTCGCCAGAAGGCGCAAGCGATTCCAGGGCTCGCCGAGACGCGCGGCCGCGTCGGAGCCGAAATCGGAAAAGCGCCAATCCGAAAGATCGACGCCCTCCCGGGAGGGGACTCCGAATGCAAAACGCGCCAAACGGCTACGATCCGGCGATCGGCGCGCCTGGGGGAAGGTTGGCCATGTCCTTCTTCAAGACCAACTCGAGCGGCTCAACGCGGAGCCGACGAATTCGCGTGGGGTCGGCCTGAACAACGGTCAGACGGACTCCGGCCACGTCGACGAAATCGCCGGAATGGGCCAGCCTGCCCAAGAGGTCGAGAACCAACCCGCCGGCCGTTTCGGCGTCGGTTTCGGGAAGATCGACGCCGAGGGTCTCCTCCAAGTGGTCCAGGGGACAAGCCGCTTCGACCTCGAAGACGCCTTCGCCCAGCGAGACGACGGGGGGAGACTCGCGGTCGAACTCATCCTGGATCGGCCCGACCAATTCCTCCAGGACGTTTTCCAGCGTGACCATGCCGACGACGCTGCCGTACTCGTCCAGCAACATGGCCAGATGGATTCGATTGCGTTGAAATTCAAGCAAAAGCTGATCGAGCCGAAGAGTCGCCGGCAGATAGGGGATCTTGCGGGCGAGCTGGCGCAGATCGACCCGACCGTTCTGGCAGCCGTTGCGGAACACGTCCTTGACGTGAATCATGCCGATGACGGTGGTTAGGTCGTCCTCGCAAAGGGGAAAGCGCGTGTGCCCGGCCTGGCGCGCGATTCGAAGGTTCTCCTCGAGCGGCCGGGCGAGGCTCAGATACGCGATGTCGGGCCTGGGAATCATGACCCGCCGAGCCGTCTTCTCCTCAAGGTTCAGGACGTTCTCGATCATGATCCGCTCGCCGCGAGAGAGGTGGCCGCCCTGGGCGCTTTCGGCCAGGATGTGCCGCAGCTCCTCTTCGGTGTGGGTCACTTCCTCGGGGCTGGCGCCGCCCAAGCCAAGCACTCGGAGCGTGAGGTGGCTGGCGGTGTTCAAAAGCCAGATCAGGGGCCAGAACACATAGTAGATCAGCACCAAGGTCGGGGCCGTAATCAGCGCCGTAACCTTGGCGGCGCGAATGGCCACGTTCTTGGGGACCAGTTCGCCCAACGTCATGAGGAGGAAGGTGACGAAGGTCAACGAGGCGATCGGGACCAGAGCGATCGACACGCCGGCCACCACGAATCCGCCCTCGCCGATACCCAGCCAGCGGAAGAAGCTCTCAATGGACGGTTCGACCCACTGTTCGGTGGCCCGACCCAACGCCAGGCCGGCGACCGTGATGCCCATCTGCGAGGCCGAGAGATACAGGTCGAGCTGATTGAGCGCCTTGTTGGTTATCTTCGCCGCCCAGTACCCCTCCTCGGCCAGTTGTTCAATCTGGCTGGTTCGCACCTTAATCAGGGCGAACTCGGCGGCGACGAAGTAAGCGTTGAGTAGGATCAGACCGGAGATGACAAGAAACTGTGACATGTCCATATTGGACGCGTGGATGGCCCTCCACTTGCCTATTTTTACCCCTCGATGGCGAACCGCCATCGACCCATTTCAGAGTTTAACCAATCGCGGCGTCCACGGCACTCCCTAAATCGCCGTCCCGGACCTACAATCGCCGTCCGTGGACCTACAATAAGGGGAGGACGCCCCGAGGCCGCGTGTGGTGGGGGCGAGAGATGAATCTCCAGGGGCCCATTTCATGAATACGATTCGATTTCGCCCAGCGTGGATTCCAGTTTTGGGGATCGCCCTGGCGACGTGGCCGTCAACCGTCGCCGAGGCGCAGGAAGCGTCCCCGCCTCCCCCGCCTTCCGGAGACTCGATCTCGTCGAGAATCGGGGCTTACGAGCCCGTCGGCCATTCGCCGTACGTCAAGCCGCAGGCGGTCTATCCCCAGAAGCGGCGAAGCGTGGTGCAGCACTACCCATACCCCTACCCGGGCGCCTATCACGGCGACGCAACCGGCGGCTTCCGAAATCCGGGGGGAGTGGGACGCCACGCGGAATATTATCCTCCCGGAAACCGGTTCCAAGAGGAGAACGACCCGGTGAGGGTGGCCCGGTTCGATCAAGGCGGCGGCGCTCCCGATCGCCAAGAGCAGATCGAGGCCTACAACGCCGGCACCGCGCGCTACAACGCGATCCAAGGGCATATCGACCGCAACGCCAATCGGATGTATTTCGGTTATGGCTTCGGCATGGGAGGCTTCGGCGGCTTTTGGTGAGCCGAAACGCCGGCACCCCGCTCAAAACCAACGCGGAACGCCTCCGATGGTGAGGCGTTCCGCCCGTCGACCCCAATCCCGAAAACACGTTTCGCCGATCGGCTCCGGCGTTATTCCTCCTCGACGCCGGCGCGGCTCTTCTGGTGGCGTTCGACGATCTGTTGCTGGATGTTGGCGGGAACCGGTTCGTAGCCCTTCAGCTCCATCGTGAAGGAGCCCTGCCCCGAGGTCATGCTCTTCAGGGTTGAGGCGTAGGAGAGCATCTCCGCCAATGGCACGTCGGCCTGAATGGTCTGAAGACCGCCGGAGAGCGTGTCCATGCCGGTGATGTGGCCCCGGCGGGTGGCCATGTCGGCCGAGAGGTCGCCGAAGAAAGAGGATGGCGCGCTCACCTCGACGGCGACGATGGGCTCCAAAAGCGCCGGGCGCGCCTTCTCGAAGGCGTCGCGAAAGGCGCGGTCGGCCGCCGTCTTGAACGCCTGCTCGGAGCTGTCGACCGGGTGATCCTTGCCGAAGTAGACCTCGACCTCGACGTCGACGACGTGATTGCCCGAGATAACGCCCTTCTCCAACCGCTCGCGCACCCCCTTTTCGACGGCGGGGATGAATTGGTTGGGGATCACGCCTCCCTTGACCGCGTTGACGAACGAGAAGCCCTTGCCGCGCTCGACGGGGCGAACCCGCAAATGGACCTCGGCGAACTGTCCTCGGCCGCCGGTCTGCTTCTTATGGCGGTAGTCGGCTTCGGCGGGGACGGTAATCGTCTCAAGGTAGGGGACGTTGGGGATGCTGGTGGCCACCTCCAACTTGTAGCGGTTTTTCAGGCGCTGCTGGATCACTTCGAGATGAAGGTCGCTCATGCCCGACATGACCAGTTGGTGCGTTTGCGCGTCGCGGCGGAGGGTGAAGGTCGGATCCTCCTCGGCGATCTTGGCGAGCACCGCGGAGATTTTGGTCTCGTCTTCGCGGGCCTTGGGAGTGACGGCGCGGGGGACCATGGGCGCCGGGAAGTGGATCGGCGCGACTTTCAGCCCCGAAGCGGCCGAGCTGGCTCCGGCGTTGACGATGGTGTCGGAGACATGCAGGTCGTCGAACTTGGCGATGGCGACGAGGTCGCCCGGAATCGCTTCCGGAACCTCCTCCTGCGTCTTGCCTTGCAGAACGTAGATGTGCCCCGCCTTGCCCGTCTTGCCGCTGCGAAGGTTGACCAACGCGGTTTCGCCGGCGAGCCGCCCGCTGAGGATCTTCAGGAAGCTGAGCTTCCCCATGAACTGATCGTTGGTCGTCTTGAAGACTTGGGCCACGAGCGGCCCGTCCATGGAGGGGACGATTTTCTCCTCGACGACCTCGCCGTCGCTCCCGCGCTCGCCGCGGCGGGGAACGTCGTTGGGGCTCAGGCCGCAGAGGGCGATCAGGTCCAGCAGCTCCTTGAGCCCTTGATCCTTCCGCGCGCTGGCGCAGAGGACCGGCACCAACTCGCCGGCCGCGATGGCGTCGTGCGCGGCCTTGCGCAGCGCCTCAAGTTCGACCGTCTCGCCATCGAGATAGCGCGTCATGAGTTCCTCGTCGGTCTCGACGATTTGCTCGACGAGCATCTGGTACGCCTCGGTGGGGGGCAGCGGACATTCGGCGGGATCTTCGTCGTGATCTTGGAGGACGTCGATCACGCCCGAGAAGGTTGGCCCTTGACCGATCGGCACGTTGAACGGGACGCAGGCGGCGCCGAAGGTCTCGCGGATCGACTCCAAGACCGCCCGGTAGTCGACGTTGTCGGCGTCCATCTTGGCGATGACGAGAATCCGTCCCAGCCCCTGCCGCTGGGCCTCGTTGAACAGCCTTCGGGTGTTGACCTCGATTCCGGCGGCGCCGGAGATGGCCAGCACGACGTTCTCGACCGCCGCCAAAGCGCTCAGGGCGTTGCCGATGAAGTCGGGATAGCCCGGCGAGTCGATTAGGTGGAATTGCCGATCGTTCCAGGCGAGGTGGCCGAGGTTGCAATCGATCGTGATGCGTCGACGCTTTTCCTCGTCTTCATGGTCGAAGACGCTGGTTCCGTCGTCGACGGAACCCTTGCGGGGCGTGGCGCCGGCGGCGAAGAGAAGGGCGTCGGCGAGAGCGGTCTTGCCCGACGCCCCATGTCCAGCCAGGGCGATGTTGCGGATGTCGGTCGTTTGATGGGTCGTGATCGTGGCCATGGTGGAATTCCTCGGCGGGGAGGTTCATGTAACGCACGAAGGTCCAGACGAGAGTCTGAGGACCGGCCCCTCGATCGAGGAGCGCGAGCCTGAAATTGGACCGAACCGTCGCGGATGCCGAGGAACGATTTGCGAGCCGTGGCCACGGAGCGATTTAGGTGCTCTTCGAGGCCCCCCCCGCCTTCGCCAAGGCGTCCGCCAGCGAAAATTTGCCCTCGTAAAGCGCGCGGCCCACGATGCAGCCGGCCACCGGCAGCGTCGCCAACCGCTCGATGTCGATTAGTCCTCCAACTCCCCCGGAGGCGATCACCGGGGTTTTGACGCGCCGGCAAAGCGCGCCGGTCGCGTCGTGATTCGGGCCCTCAAGGGTGCCGTCGCGGGCGATGTCGGTATAGATGATCGCGGCCATCGGCAGGTCGTCGAATTGCTCCGCGAGGTCGGTCGCGGCGGTGTCAGAAGTCTCCAGCCAGCCATCCGTGGCGACCTTGCCGTTTCGGGCGTCGAGCCCCAGCGCCAACCGCCCGGGATATTTCAGAGCCATCTCCCGAAACCAGGCGGGATCGCGAAGCGCCTGCGTGCCGACGATCACGCGCTCAAGGCCCGCGTCGAGCCAAGCGGCGATGGTCCGTTCGTCGCGGACGCCCCCCCCCAGTTGGCAGGGGACCGAGACGGTTTGGAGAATCGCTCGGACGGATTCGACGTTGACCGGGGTCCCGGTTTTCGCCCCGTCGAGATCCACGAGATGGATCCGCGACGCTCCCTCCGACTCCCAACGCGCGGCCATGGCCGCGGGGTCTTCTCCAAAAATCGTCTCTTGATCGTAATCACCCTGGCGGAGCCGAACGCAGAAGCCCCCCCGCAGGTCGATGGCCGGAATCACTTGCATTGATTTTTATCCAAACGACGAACAGTCTCACTCAACTTTCAACTTTAGCCTCGCGTCGGAGGCCCCGCAAGGACCGACCACTCGCCCCCAGCGCCGAGCCTCGGCAAGCCGGCGAGCCGTCCCCACCGCGCGGGGGGGCGGGAAATCCGTTGAAAAGCCCGGGGAGGAGTCGCCTCTCGATGGCGAACCGGCGGCGTTTTGAACCTGGCGCCTCTTGATGCGACCGGCGCCCCGCCCGGCGCGACGGCCTTCGACTCGGTCGCCGACTCGTTGGAGACCAGGCTGGAGATGAGGGCCGAACCGTTGGGCGAGCCTCGTCCCAGGGTCGTCCCTCCCGGAGTTTGGATCGGCCGGAAATTCCACGGTGAGAGGCGGTAAATCAACGGGAGGGTTTGCGAGGGGCCATCCAGGCTCGGCTTGCCGTCAAGGGCCCTCCCCTGGGCGACGATGGACATGATGGCGGCCCACGCCGGAGCGCCCAGGCTGGTCCCGGCCATCACCCGCCACGATCCCTCCGACGCGCCCGGCGGAGTGTGGTACACGCGGACGCCCGTCGCGGGATCGCCCAGGAAGGCGACGTCGGGCGTGCTCTTGCGCCCGCTTCGTTGCGTCGCCATCTGATACCTCGGTTGGGCGGAATGGCGGCTCAAGCCGACTCCGCTCATGTCCCAAACCGTTTCCGTCCCGACGCCGCCGGGGCCGAGCGTCAGCGAGGTTCCACCGACGCCGAGGACGTTGGGCGAGCTGGCCGGATACACCGCGCCCCCCTCCGGCCCGTGATCGCCGCTGGACGAGATGAAGGTGATCCCCGGGTGGCCGGCGGGGGTCGTGAAATGGGTGTCGTAGACGCGCTGGGCGGGCGTCTCGGGAAAGCCCCAGCTCATCGAGACCACCACGACTCCGGGCGTGTGCCGCGCCACGTCGACGGCCTCCAGCATGTCGAGCGCGGAGTCCGACCGGGCCTCCACCATCAAGATCGAAGCCCCCGGCGCCAGCGCGTGGGCCCACTCCACGTCGAGAGCCGATTCCTTGGCCCAAAGCGGCTCGGTCCGGCCTTCCGCCAGACTAACGACCGTCAAATCGGCTTCGGGAAGGTTGAACTCTTGGCTGAAGACTCGGAGGTCCGACTCAAGGTTGGGGTTGTGATAGGCCCCCACGATCGCGATCGTTTGCCCCGACCCATCGCCGACCACCGTTTTCCCGGCGGGGGACGTGAACATGATGGGCGCGAGTCCATACGCGGCGGCGATCTCCGCGGGCGCGAAACCAGACGGCAGGCAACGATCTCCGAGCCGCTCGAACAAGGGGCGAACACGACGTCCGCGCGCGCGACTTCGCATTGATCGGCTCCTCCGTCAAAACCGCGATCCCTCGCCGGGTCGTTCCTTCGACCCGTCCGGAACCAATCCCGCGCGGGGCGCGGAACGGTCCTCCTCAGATTGCAACTTAGCCGACGAAACGCCGACGCGCCGGGAAATCGCGACGAGCCTCGGGCTCGGTCCCAACGGCGGGAGCGCTTGGCGAGAGTTTGAGGGAGCATCGAGGAGAAACCGGGCGCGGTTGGGGGGCTCAGAGCCGGGCGAAGTTCGCGTACATCGCCAGGCCGATTCGTTGGCTTTTCTCGGGGTGGAACTGGCAGGCGGTCAGATTCTCGCGGTTCACGATGGCGGGGAACGGTCCGGGATAATCGGCGACGGCGACGACGTCTTCGCGACGTTCGGCGACGGCGTGGTACGAGTGGACGAAGTAGACCGAAGGGTTGGGACCGATCCCCTCCAGCAGCGGAATCGGTCTCCGGATCGTCAGGGTGTTCCAACCCATGTGGGGAATTTTGAGTCCCGGGCGCGAGACGAACCGGACGACATTGCCGGGAAGCAGTCCCAAGCCTCTATGCAAGCCGTCCTCAAGGCTGGTGTCGAAAAGAAGCTGGAGGCCCAGGCAGATTCCCAAACAGGGCTTGCCGGCCCGGACGGCCTCGACGAACGCCTGATCCATGCCGACGCGGCGAAGTTCGGTCATGGCGTCGGCGAACGCGCCCACGCCGGGGAGAATCACGCGCGAGGCCCTCTTTAGCCGATCCGGGTCGGCCGTGACCTCCGCGGGATGCCCCACGGCCTCGATCGCCTTCTGCACGCTCCGCAGGTTGCCCATCCCATAGTCGATGATGACGATCATGTCCGGCCTCGAAGTCCAGATTCGACGGTTCACGGAACGATCGTATCAGGGGCCCCGAACGCTCGACAATCGCGGCTTCCGGTCGACCCCTTGGACCGATCGAGGCGGACGGCTCTCGCCCGCGATTTTTAGGGTTTGTCGCCGTTGGCGACGGGAATCCATCGAAAGTCGTCGTCCAGGTGCAACGAGACCGAATCCTCGCCCCGGCGCGGGGTGGTTTGGCGGTTGCTTCGCGGCGTCGAGCGGGCGTCGTCGAGTCTGAGGGAGGGGATCTCCTCTTCGTCGGCCGGTGACGGAATCCGCGCCGTGGGAGGCCGGCGGCGCGGGGGGGTCGCTCGGCCCGCGGGTAAGGTTTGCGGACGCGAGAGGGGGCTGTCGCTCGCTTCGTCGTCGAAGTCGTAGCCTCGATCGCGAATGATGTTGCGGGCGTCGTCGAGCCTCGCGGCCAGGTCGCCGGAGTGGATCCGCTCTTGGACCAGGCGATCCTCGATTGAGCGGTTCTCCTGCTTGAGCCGAGCGACCTCGGTTTTAAGCTGATCGTTCTCGTACTCAAGACGGCTGAGGCTCGTCTTGAGCTGGCCGCTGGATGGCCCTCCGGTGATGTACGTCCCTCGTCCCGAGCAGCCCGCGCAGGTCATCGCCAGGCACGCGAGGAGTCCGAGAAGCGCCCCCTCGCGCGCGCGGTCGCGGCGCGTGGGCTCCACGGGCCGTTCGCCGCGGTTCGTCGATCGCGAGTGGATTGATAGGGGTGCCCGAATCACGACGACCCTTCATCGCTTTGGGAGAGAAGACATGGTCCTCGTTCCTTCATCGGCGGTTCTCACCACCGGGGATTGGGAAACCCGTCCTCGGTTTTCGAAGCGTAATCCGAGGGAGGACGGTCGTCCTCATCCCGCGTCTCGCGCGGATCGGGAGGATTGTGCGGGTTTCGGATTCTTCGCAGGGCGAAAAAAACCGTCATGATGAGGATCGTGATCAGCGACCCGACCAAGGCGCTCAGAAGGATGATCACCCCGACGGTGCTGCCGAACGTCCCCAGTCGGAAGGGGAAGGCGACGGTTACGGGGGCGTCGTTGACCCAGATGAACCAAAGCAACACCCCGAGAATGGCCGCGGACCCGATCAATCGTCGATAGATCCAAAAATTCCGAATGATCGAGGGACGCCGGCGCTTGTATTGGTATGCCATCTCGTTCTCCACTCGGGAAATGGCCTGGGCGAGCCTTCGGACGAGGCTCGCGCGGTGGCGTTCTCCAGGTCCCCGCCCGCAATTCTAGTCCAGGCGCCGATTCTCGTCGTCCCCACCTTCGAGGGCCGAACCGCGGACGCCGATCAACGGTCCAGGCCGATGTCAACGCCCAGCATCCACCAAAAGATCCAGCCGAGCGTCTCGAAAAACTCCCGGGCCCAGAGCGGCCACAGCCAGGGCCAAGAGAGCATCAGGGCGACCGCGGCCATGCTGAGGTAGGGTCCATAGGGTATTTCGCGATCGGCGCTGGAAACTTGGACTCCCCGAGCCCGGCGCTCCAAGTAGGCCAAGAGCTTCCAGAAGGCGTGGGCGAGGCCGAGGAACGGGGCCAGAAAAAACGTCAAGACGGCCGCTTGCCAGCCGAGAAACGCGCCGATCATCGCCATCAGGGTCACGTCGCCAAAGCCCATCGCCTCGCGGCGAAGCAGGACCGAGGCAAAGGTCCGCACCCCGGCGGTCAGCCCTCCACCGACCAGAAGGCCCATGAGGCCCACCCCAAAACCTCCCAGGTACGTCGAGGCGATCGACGGCTCAAGGCGAATCGCGGGGACGAGGGCGCCCAGGCCGATCCCGAGGATCATGCCGGTGACGGTCACCTCGTCGGGGATGATGTAGAGGTCGTAATCGATGAAGGTCGCGGCGACGAGCAGGGCCACGAGCAGAGCGTGATACGCGAGCGTCGCCAGCGCGGAGGGCGGAATCTGTCCCCAGGCCCCCCGGGGGGCGAGCAGCACGTCGACGACGTAAAGCCCAACGAACAAAAGCCCAACGAGCCCCTCGATCAGCGGATAGCGGATCGAGATGGGCAGCCCGCACGATCGGCACTCCCCCCGAAGGGCCAGCCAGCCGAGGATCGGCACGTTGTCGCTCGCGGGGATCGCCGAGAGGCACCGGGGGCAGTGCGAGGCGGGCCAGATGACGCTCTTTTGCCAGGGAATTCGATAGATGCAGACGTTCAAAAAGCTGCCCACGACGCTTCCGATCAGGAAGACGCAGACGCCCAGAGCCGCCAGAATTGGCCACGTCACGAACACGGGTTCGATACCTCAAAGGGATCGGGACGCCTTGACCCGCGACCAATGGCCGAGGATCTCCTCGGCGATCTTGCGCGGGGCTTTGCCCTGAGTGTCGACCTCGACGTCGGAGACCGCCCGATAAAGCGGCGTCCGGACTTCAAGCACGTCGGCGATTTCTTGGAGCGTCCCCGCGGAGGTCAGCGAGGGCCGGCCGTGCCTGGCCCTCGAATCGGCCTCCAGTCGCCGAGCCAGCTCGCCGGGCTCGGCCCGCAACCAGACCACAAGGCCGAACGATCGGAGGAGCCGGCGGTTGGGCTCGCGGAGGATCGCGCCGCCGCCGGTCGCCAGGACCGCGTTGGGGCGGCTCGCGGCGATCTCGCGGAGGACACGCTCCTCCCAGTCTCGGAAAACCGGTTCGCCGGATTCTTCGAAGATGGCCCGGATCGTTCGGCCGGAGCGCTCGACAATCTGGTCGTCGGCGTCGACGAACGGCCGGCGCAAGCGGTCGGCGAGCAGCCGGCCGATGGTCGACTTGCCGGTCCCTCGGTATCCAACCAGCGCCAGGCCCCCTCCTCCGCTTGCTTCGGGTCGCGCGTCGCTCATTCGTCGCGAAGCGGCCCAAGCTTGCGCTTGAGGGTCGCCCTCATGAGGTCGGTCGGAGCGTCCCGCCCCGTATAAAGCTGGAACTGAAGCGCCGCCTGGCGGACGAACATGTCAACGCCCGTCCGGGTCGCGCAGCCGCGCTCTCGGGCGAGTTTGAGCATCATGGTGTTTTCGGGATGGTAGATCGTGTCGAAGACGACCATGCTCGGCCGCGGGAAGGCCGAGGGGGGCAACGGGGTTTCGTCGACCTCCGGATGCATCCCGACCGGGGTGCAGTTGACGATCACGTCGGCGACGAGGGTGGCCCGTTGCGACCAAGGCGCCGCGCGACAGCCCACCTCTTTGGCCAGGTTCGTCGCGCGCTCGTCGTGACGGTTGGTGATGGTCACGTTCGCGCCGCGACGCGCCGCGCCGTAGGCGATGGAGCGGGCCACCCCCCCGGCGCCGAGGATCAACACCTGCTTCCCGTCCAGCGGACTGGGAGCCTGGGGGTCCTCGTTCCCGCCCATGGCCTCCTCAAGCGAATCGAGGGCCGCCCGGTAGTCGGTGTTGTACCCGGTCCAGCCGCCCTTCTCTCCCGGCACCACGGTGTTGCACGAGCCGGTTCGCCGAACCGCGTTCTCCTTGGTCGACAGAAGGTCGATCACGTCCTCCTTGTGGGGGATCGTGACGCTGCACCCCTTCAAGTTCAGGAAGTCCATCTCGCGGAAGAAGTTGGAGAGGCCGCCCCGGGGCACTTGGAACGGGACGAGCACCTTGTTGAGCCCAAGCCGCCGGAACGCCGCGTTGTGGACCGCCGGGCTGAGGCTGTGGCCGATCGGATCGCCGAGCACGCCGTACACTTCGGTCTGGGCGTTGATCTCGTTGTAAAAATAATCCTTGCGGAGCGACGTCAGGCCCAGCATTCCCGGCGCGAAGGTTCGCTCCGGGTTGAACCCGGCGTAGGTGAAGGGGGCCCCGAATTTGGCGTTCAAGACCCGGGTGAAGACGCCGACCTCCCCCATCGCGATGGAGACCGTCGGATGCTTGGCGCCGATGCCGAGGCGAAGCACCCGAGCGGCGTCGGCCAGGCTCGCGGCCGAGGTCGCCACCTTGACCACGTCGGGATCCCGCTCGCCGCACTTCGCCGCGATGTCGGCGAGATCCTCGGGGGTCGTCTTGAGGTTGTGATAGCTGATGATTCGCTTGGTCTTGCCGAACCGGGGGATCTTGTCGGCGATGTCAAGCTCCAGGTCGACGTAATCCACCTCAAGAGCGATGGCCTCGCGAAGCAGCCGTTGACGCAGTTCCTCGCGACCTCGCCAAAGCCCGCCGTCGACCGAGCGGCGGGCCGTGAAGACCAGAGGCGTGGGGCGCTGCTTGAGGAGCCGCTTCAGATCCGGTTCGCGCCGAAGGCAATCGACGCGCAACTCCACCAACTCGGCGCCGGCCTTGCTCGCGGCGTCCCATTCCTCGATCAACGAGGCGTGCCGGCCCCGTCCAAGCGTCACGCAAATCATCGCCGAATCGCTCCCCGCGCGGGCGTTTCCCTAAATGATCCCGATCCGCGCTCGTCCCTCGAAAACATCCATCCCGCCCGGAAAATCGATCGGTGATTGTACGACAGCGGGAGGCCCCAATGAAAGGTGTCCCCCCCCGCGGCGACCGCCGATCGACCGGGGCCGTTTAAATTCGTCCGAACTGTTTTTCCAACTCGGTTTTCGTGAAGATCAAGGCGGTGGGCCTCCCGTGGGGGCAATGATGCGCGTCGGCGACCAGTTCGCGACGGGCGAGCA
>Ga0182742_1001661_pt1 | contig 27321 bp, 29 predicted proteins | sample eDN5th37CBELigMG_FD_128880 | JGI IMG/M metagenome (GOLD analysis project Ga0182742, IMG submission 128880) | Enriched Miracle-Growth compost microbial communities from Emeryville, California, USA - eDNA 5th pass 37_C BE-Lig MG (version 2)... ...
ATGTGATACCCGATAATGGAGTCATAACAAAACGTTCTTTCTTACTTCGAGATATTAAATTTGCTATTGTATTTACGCCGAGAAAAACAGTGATAATGCATGTTAATATATTTGTTGGTAAAAAACTAAAACTTTTTATTGCATCTGTATGTTGTAGAAATATAACTCCCATAAATAGAAGTATGATAGCATTAATCGTACTAACTATACGTAATTTTTTCGGTAACACTTTATAATATCCACCCATGGCAAACTCGCCTAATGGATAACCTAGCGAAAGTAATAACTGAAAAAATGCTACTAACACGAATAAAGTCGCAACAACAAATGATAATGTATAATTAATAGCCACTTTCAAATACCACCTCCTGATATCTAATCATATTCTCCAGAAAAGCGCATATGATCCTTCCGATAAATAAAAAAAAGCCCCACTCCAAAGAGCAAGGCTTTTTTAGTTCAGGGAGACTGAACTATTGACTACACAATTTATATTCCCCGATTCCCTTAATTAAAACGTCATATTCCAAGTGTTTTACAAAAAAATACCCCATTCCGTAGAATGGGGCGTCTATAGGAAAAGTGAGTGTACAAGTAATATTCCCTTACTTCTTTAAGTGAAACCTCATATTTTAGGTATTTTACAAAAAAAGATCCTACTCAAAGAGTAAGAATTATAAGAGTTCAGGGGGAATTGAAACTCTACAACTAATATTCCCCATCCTACTTCTTTTATGCAAAAAACCCCCCACTCCGAAGAGCAGGGCACTATGATAACTCATGCTGTATAACTAGTTTATACCCACCCACCTTATTTTATGCGGATTTTTTGTTTAGGGAAGATTAAATCAATATTTTTGATACTTGGATTCAACTTTTTAATAGCAGCAACCGTTGTTTTTGCGTCTTTGGCAATGCTGGTTACTGTTTCATTCTTTGCAACAACATGATATTTCACTGTTGCGGACTTAGGTGCAGACTTTTTATTTTCTGCCGGATTGATCCAGCTGCCAGGAACACCTTTTTTGTTGGTGACGTTTACCATGCCGTTTGCTTTATTAAATACATAATAAACACCTTTAGCCACGGTGCCCTTTTTATTTTTCTTTGCTTTTGCATCGGCAGCATTAACATAAGCATTGACTGTTTTTACAACATCATAGGTGCTTACTTTTGTTGTTTCCGCTTTTACTGCTGTTTTTGGAGCTTCTACTACTTTTTCCGCTGCAAAATCAAAATACGCAAAGTTCATATCCACTTTTTTACTGTTGATTCCATTCACTTTTCCGGCATCTGTATATTGCCACATATCATATTTGCCAGCATACGTACATTTAGGACTCCATTGCGCTACCCATTTTGTGTATTTATCTAGCTTGCTGCTTTTCAATTGGTTGTTTAACCAGCTTAAATTTGCGTATAGGCGCACTTCATACCCCTCTTTTTCCATAATGGACAAAAAGGTATCGCAAATATCTACTAGCATGCTATTGCTTGGCATTCCGCGTTTTTTCTTATAACCGTCCGCATCCTCCATATCAAAAACAACAGGATAGGTTGGCTTTTTACCTTTCAATAGCCTTTTCGCATGTGCTGCTTCACTTTTCGCCTGTTCTAAGTTAAGCGCATAGCTATACAAGTAAGCTCCCCAAGGGATTCCCACACGCTCTGCTTCTTTTACATTGTATTCAAATTGCTCATCATCTTGGGATTTTATATCGCTGCCAATACCAAGTCGCAGGATAGCAAATTGAACTCCATCTGCTTTTACTTTGTCCCAATTAATCTTCCCGTTATGATCTGATACGTCAATTCCTTTTAGTTTTACCATGTGTGAATACTCTCCCTAATTTGGTTTATTTTTTATATAAAAAACGGACTCCCATTTAGGGGCCCGCTCTAACAAGCAATCATTACTTCTCTGTTTTATTAAAGGTTTTTAGCTTTTCACTAACTACATCTGGCAAGCTAACACCAATAGCTTTTAAATTTTCATCAATGCTGCCGCCTTCTTTGTAGATAAATAGTGATAGTGTGAATCCAGTTAGATAAAAGTTAAGGCCTAGCACAATATCGACAGTAAGCACAAAAATAATCCCCACTAATTCACCGATCCATCGAATAATTCCATCCCTCATAAGGCGTGATTGATAATCGACAACGCCTTTCCATGTCTTTAATAAGCCGGATGCAAAATCCAGCACTTTTACTACAAAGTAAACCATTAACATGGTCTTGATGATTTTAGGCAGCAAATCAAGCACCTGCACATGTAAACCTAATATTTCTACCACTTCTCATTCCCCCTAAAATATTTACAAAATAAAAGAGCCCTTGAATAAGGACTCTATAAATTACGCTTCCGTTGGTTGTTCTTCTGTTGTATTTTCTTCTGGAGCAACTGCCGGCTCCTCTTCTGATTCTGCAGGTGCTGTTGGCTCTAGCACCACTTCCTCTACTGGATCCTCCATGCCAAGTGCCTTTTTCACTTCTGTTTGATAAGCAGCCGGCACTTTTTCAATGGTCAAATAATTGTATTTTACTGCAGTAATATAAAAACTAAGCATTAGCTTGTCCCCCTTGTAATTCGTTTACTTGATCTTGTAATGCTGCATTCTGGACCATTAAAGAAGACAGCATTTCTGCTGTCATCTCTTGATTCATCATAATTAAAGAAAGAACGTTCCCCATTGCTTCTACAGGGGATTCTCCTTTCAAATTTTCTACTTCTTTATCAAAATCAGCTCTCGATTTTCCTGTGGCTGCTAAAACTTTCTCCAGCAATTCTTCTAAAATATCATTCATTTTACAAACCTCCTGCTTTTAATCTGGCCAAAACATTGAACATTAAAATAGATTGTACGGAAACATCTCGTTTTGTATCCTCTAATGATTTTAATCCATCATCCAATGCTGCCCGAATGTTATTCGCAAATGTGGCGGTTGCTGTTATAGCATTTGTTGTGTATTGGTTACGATCATACATGATGTAAGAGACGTAATATTCCGCTGTTGGATCAAAATCGGCATCTAAAATACCTGCTCTCTGTTTTCCATACCCTAAGACAGAATCGTTTATTACATACCATTTCCCATCTTTTTGATCATTTTTATAGATTACTAATATTTTTTCTACCCTTTTCGATAACTGACTCAAAGAAACTCTATTTATAAGCTTGTCGCTTCCTGCATTTCCATAAGGAATAATTTTTTCCATAATAACAACGCCAGAACCAACTTCAATTTGTGTCAGTCCGTTGACGCTAATTGATCCTTCTGTTTTTGCTTCTGAAACAACCGGAGTTGGTAATACATAAGAAAGCTTGTAAGGGGTGTATCCTGCTGCTTTATTTGCTGCTACATAAGCCGCTGTTTGCGTTGGTGCGTCTGTTCCATCGATAATGGATTTCCAAGCTATCGGTTTTCCATTAGCATCTAATGTTTTCGCTTGCCAACCATTAAAAAATCCTTTTATTTCATCACTTGTTAATGATGTGGTAGCATCCGACCAACCACTTTCTATGTTAGAAACAGTAATTTTCACACCACTTCCACTTGCTTGGATGACTGTTCTATCTATTCCGTTCGCGAATACAGAATCATTTAATAGTTTAGCTCCGTTATACTTCGTAATTAAAAACCTAGCGTCATTTGTTCCGGTGTAATCCGTACCTGTTGGCAATTTTGGATCTATGCCAATACGCTTATACCCTACATAATTTTCATAAAAATTAACGCCATACAAGGTCGCATCTAAAGCTACATCTTTCTCTATGACTTTACGAATCATCTTTTTTCCATCTACTTCATACAAGAAATCTTTGTAAATTCCTAATGCGCCTAATTTAACTTCAGCGAATAAGTATGAAGGGTTCCTTGGAACGAATGGCTTTGCTGTTGCACCATAATTTAACATAACATCGTCAAATGTGAATATCCCATCGCGCGTATTAGTTAGTTTGATCTCTAGTTCATTCGCTGTCGGTGTAAAAGTTAAAGTGGTTGCGTCTGCTGTCAATTGTGTGAAAAATGTTGACGAACCATTCACAACTTGAAAAATCTGTATAGGGTTTGAAGTTGTGTTTCCTGTCGATGATGTACGTTTGGAACTTAATGTCATTTGTTGACCTGGTACGACTTTCAATCGGAATGACAAACCTTTGTATGCTACTGTCGTATTAATAATTATGCTATACGGATTATTAAAAGTAACATCACCATTATTAGTTGCTTCGGTCAAAGGTGGTATTAAGTTTTCTCCTTCTGCGATAATATAAGGATTTTGAACGTGCTGCACGCCTTCAACAGCCGGATAACGGCGAATTACTTCATCCTCATTCCATGTAACAAGGATATTGTCATAATGCTCTTTTGTTACTTCGTATAGAGGAATTCGTGGCGCATGTAATGTTATGCCTGGTTTTAGTTCGGTTAATAATTCGATGTAATCTGTGTATATTGTCGAATCTATAATGCCGTCAGAAGGTTCTGAATAGGCTACAAAATGAATAAAACCATTAGCGTCTATTAAAATACTTGGGTTACTTTCCGCGCTAACTACTTTCGTTATCGTGTTGGCTGTCGTAGTATTATTGACACTACCAATCCATGCTGACGTATCGGCTCTCCACCTTTGGATTGTTGCTTTGTTTCCAGTTGGTCCCGAACCATAACCATGCCAATTGGCTGTTAGGGCGCTCAAATTATCTTTGCACCATTGTATTTTTTCCGCTAATGTATTCCGTGGTATTTTACCCAAGTTCCTTTCTATTTCTTCTATGATGTTAAATGAGAATAACTGTTGTCTATATCTCCCTGCTACGTTTGTCCCATTAAACAAGGTACTTCCATCTAATTTACTTATAGCATTGTAACCCACTTGTGGCTGTTCTCCCCACGAATCGCTAACGGGAGAAAGTATTGCTGTACTTTGACCTTGAAAAACCTTGTGAGGATTTTCTAACGTACTTCCACTAACTTTATTTTCAAAGTTTGCTGTTCGTGTAATTGCCTGTACCTTCGCATTTACGCCAGGAAACTTAGCAACCCCCTGCACCGAAAAACTATCACTAAATTTCAGTTTGGTTTTCTTATCTGCAAGTACATAATATTTAGCAGCATCTAATTCCGTATTTTGCAATGGAATTAATGTGCGCCCTTCCATCTGCAAAGAAACAGGAGCATCCACATCCCCATTGATGACCTGTACACCATGAGAAATGTTTACTGTCTGCCTGTTGGCACCCTCCATTTTCTGGTGAGCAAGATCAATGCCCTCTTCTATATGATTTAATTTAGATGCACTAACTGGCGTTCCTTGCTGCAGTATTTTCCCTGTTGTGCTATCAACGATATGATCTTTCCAGTCTGTTTTTTCATAAGCTTTAGCCATAATCTATTTTCACTCCTTTAACCCTTAGATAATTTATAACGAAATGCTACCAAGATGCCTTGGATTTCGGATTTAGTTACGCTGTCCGGCGCGTCATCAAATACATCCCCATCTGTATCAATTAACTGATATTTAGAAATAGATCCCTTGATAGAGTCGTCTAAATAAAGATAGACGGTGATTTGATCTCCGTCTTGTTCTATGCGAAAAATATCAATGTTCTTTGTAACACCGCCAACTACATATCTCCCTTCTTTAATTAGGTTTTTAAAGAAGTTTTTCGTTTTCGTATGTGCTGTAGTCGTTAATGCCATGTTCCTCACCCCTCTCCAGGATAAAATTGACCAGCTAATTTATAAGCAACGGTTGCCGTATCGTTGGAACTAGTTGTTTCAACAGAAGAATTGACAGAGCGCGTGGATTGCTCTAATTGTTCTTTAGAACCTACCAAGAAATTCAAATGCAAATCTTCTCTTGCCACCATATATTCCACAAACGACATATCCTTGGTCATGCCAATTTCTATGCTTTGCTCATATTCTTTTTGGATAATTTCAAACTTTTCTTTGCTTCCTACAAAGAACTGCCCAGATCTCGCCATTTCTTCTTGAATAGAAGTATAAAAATCATCTTCTATCGTTAAATCTGTGCTGATATTAACTTGCAATGGCTCCGCAATATCGGTGCTGCCTGTGCGGAATTTCCCTATCATTAATTCATCATTGGCCATTAAAAACTCCACTGTAGAATAATCTAATGGTGCCTGCTCTATCTGCAGACTGGATCCAAATTCTTTTTGAAGGATAGTAAACTCTTCTTTGCTTCCTACAAAAAAGCGCCCTGCCCTTATTAATTCTTCTTGGATAGAAACAGCAAAATCATCTTCTATCGTTAAATCTGTGCTGACATTGACTTGCAACGGCTCCACAATATCGGTGCTGCCAGTACGGAATTTCCCTATCATTAGATTGTTGTTGGCCATTAAAAATTCCACTTTTGAGTAATCTAATGGTGCCTGCTCTATCTGAATAAATGAGCTAAATTCTTTCTTGATGATTTCTGGAGAAACATCACTATTTAAGAAGAAACCATTTGCTACTTTAAAAGTAGAAATGCTCTTATCGATGGATTCTGTTTGCAACTGCAGACTACTTTCAAATAGCTTTCCTAATGTGGCAGGATATGGCCATTCTCCACACTTGAAAACACCTGACATTGGATGGATTTCAATATTTGCATCGGTTTGTACAGCTTCCTGGATAATCCCATCCATTCTATGAAAAAACACACGCTCTAAACGTGTGCTCTTTCTTTTCACGACATTTACCATCTTGAAAATCTTAGCAATGTCCTCTTCATTCTTTAAATACTCATTGGCCACAATTTGAAAATGATAAGGATCCCCATCATATTCGAACCATTCTCTAACTTTTCCGCGCGTAAAAAAGGGAGCAATAACATCCTCAACGGCTGCCACTGTTCCCTTGCTTTTGTGTATCGATTCCGCATTTTCAATAACGGTTCTTTTTTGTGCGATGCTCATATTCACATCATAAAAGTCGGCTGCTTCTTCATAAGCAATGTAATCTAGCAAATGATCCGGCACCCCGCCAAACATTTGCACGGAATCTGTTAATTTATAAATCGTTTGAAAAACAGGAGTCAACGCATAAGCGAGTGCTGCTATGTTTTTGTCCCTTTTTAAGCTATTCGATAGCAAATCGCCAATTTCAAAATTATCTAGTGTCTTAATCATCGATTAGACCTCCATAATTGGCTTGTATCGCTTTGCTTACGGCAACTTGGGTTTTACTAAGCACGACATATTGAGAAGGGCTACTGGCTGTTACACGTATTCCCCCAGCGTCCTTTATCCTGGCGATTAACTCACTGGCATCAATTCCTCGGCCAAGCTTACTCTTTTGCCATAGGATGTAGTCGGAAACAGCTTGATTAACCTGGTTTTGAATAACCGTTTCTATACTAGCTTGAGAACGGGGAATAAAATAAGAAAACTCAATGTCATATTCCACTTGCTCTGGCAGCTCTACCGAAATATAGTCCGTTAACGGTCTTATCGTCCGACTATTTAATTTTTCAGAAATAGCACTAATCATTTCACTATCTGGCAGCTCTCCATTTTCCATGAGGGGAATAATCGTTATTCTCCCAGGTGCAGAAGAATCTACGGTAACATCTACAATTTCAGAACTAACTGACTTTGTATGATAAATATAAGCATCTTCTGGACCAGCTGTACTGTATTGGGAATTAGATTGACGGATCCTTTCGGCATAAGCGTCATCCTCCTCCCAATCCAATCCACCCTCTGATTTGGTAATATTGTATGCTTTTGTTACCCAGGGCAAATTATCATTGTCTACAATATTCGTAATTTGACCAGGCAAATAGCCATTTCCGCTTGTTCCTAATGTGGTACATGTCATAGGAATATCAATATATGTAAGATTTGTGGGCACAAGGAAATCTGCTGTACTCGCAAACTCTAATTCTCCTACGGACATTCGCACCCCGCTTGGAATTGTAAACTCTTGCATTGGATTGATCTCAAAACGCACAACGGTTTCTGCAGCTTGTGGCTCCAGCCTAGCTGTATTCTTTTTAACCCCTAAATGATCCAAATAATTATCTACTGCATACGCTAACAGGTTCATTTTCCCCGTATAATCGATGTTATTTCCAAGCATCGTAGCAAGATAACCAATGGATTGAATGAATTTTCGGCGTGGATCTGTTTCATCTAAAACGGTTCCTGTCGCATCTTGAAACAAGTTAACCGCTATATTTTCCAATTCCTCGGCATCTACTTCAATAAAATCAATATCCGGAAGATTAAATCTAGCCATCGATAAACACCAACTTTACAATCGGATATAAGATGCCTTCCAGAATCTTTGTTTCATCAAACGTCACTTCTTCCACTGAAATTTCTGGAAAATTACTTTCTAACAGTTCAATCACTTCTGCAGACATTTTGGTTTGGGCAGACTCACTTAAATCATCAACAGGTGGTTCCCAACCAAAATTCCTATCCATGCTGCTGGTGCCCTTCATGGTAGCAAGAAGAAAGGAAGCATTTTGCAAAATAGCCTTTTTTCCTGTTGCTCCAAAATCGATGCTGCCAAGTGGCGATATTTGATACATGCTTATCATCCTTTCTTCAAACTAGTATAGGGATCCTCTGCGCTGCAGTATTTTCCACCGCCAAGATCATACCATTTCACATCGGTTTTCTTTACGCCATACACGGGAAACTTTTGCCCTTTTCGTAACACTTTTAGGATTTTTCCCTTTAAGCTTCTGCTCGCACGACAATTAAGCATGCCAACTTTTATGGTAATCGTGCCAAGCTTTTTCTTTTTGCTGGCAGCTGATTTCTTTTTCGCTTTTGGTTTTGGCTTCTTTTTTGATTGGATGGTAGCCGTTTTGGTATATTCCTTTAAACTAACGGTTACTTCTCTTTCGTGAACCCTGCCTTTTCCATCGATCAAAGGATCCTTTTCTTGCAGACTAGCAATATACCAATAATTAGACGATATGGGCTTGCTGCCAATGACAAAAGTGCCCACTTTCCCATTATCACGAAATGAACGTAAAGTCTTTACAACCGCTTCTGGATCAGCTCCTAGCGAACGTTTCAATGTTAAAACATACGAAACGCTTTCTTGTCCTGGTCCTAAAAATTCACTTATTGGCTTTCGATTCATTACGTCATGCTCGCTCCAACGAGAATCCCCACTCCTGCTAAAATCATCAAATGTAACAATCTTATTATGCGAAACTTCAAACGTGACACCGCCAAAACTTCCTATCTTACCCACGGTTTCACCGCCTTTTAAATTCCTCCTAAAATATATCCATTGCTGTTGCCGGATCTAAAAATACACAAAACATCTTGTCCGACTTTTGGGAACCAATTATCTCCGCGGTCTAAAATTAACAGCTCGCCTGTTATAGTGCCTAAATCCTCACGCAGCACTTTTGCTGTGTTATTTTCGGGATAAACAGCAGAAATAGTTCCTATTACTACATTTCTAGCCATTAATACCCCTCCAAACATTTGCGAAAATCAATCGATGTTTCCGAACCAGAGCCCATATTTCCGCTTAAAGAAGTGATAATATACTTGCCATCTAAACTTCCAAATCCCTTCATATCGACTGTTTGCCCCGCATAAAGATTGATTATCCCAGCAAAGGTTATAGAAATAGTGGTTGCTTCTTTATTCGCATCTCTTAATTTTTTCTTGGCTAACCGTTTAGCTGCAGCTAAAGAAGTGACTTCCTCATTTACAAATAAAACTCGACCCGTGTTTGGCGGCTTTTTAGGCGAAAAAGTATATTTTAATGTTTGGGAAACTGTCTTGTTTTTTACTTTTTTCTTCACCGTATAAGCAACTGTACATGCTTTATAAGCGCCGCTGCTAGAATCTTTATAGCTGTATCGCTTGACCAATTGATCGGTTCGATTAATCGTTTGAACAGTTGATTTACTTTCCAAATGCGCTTCATCGATCACACAAACCTTTTTATTCGCAATTTTTAAAGCGAATCCAGCTTCATTGCATAATCGGTACAAAAAAGCACCGTCTGACTCATACTCTTGATCTAGACGGTCATAATCCGGATATTCGCTGCTTTGAAAGTAGGTTCCTAATCCGTTTTTCTTAGCAATATCCTGAACTACTTTTTTAAAAGTAGTATTTTCCCAGGAACGCGACTTTTTTTCTCCTCGAAAAGAACTGCTTTCTGGGACAGAAATAGCTTTTATAGATGCCTTATTAGGTGGACCATCTCCGCTAATTTCATCAATTTCAAAATAACCTAGCTTGCGCTTTGTGGCGGAATTACTGCCCCATCCGGCTGAAATAAGCAGGGCAACTTCTAAAGAAGCCCCTTTTTTCGGCTTCCAGCTGCCCATCCATTTTCTTTCTTTGTCTGCTATATTGATAGTGACATCATCTGCAGTGCCCGTCATATTATCGGAAAAAGAAACACTTGTAATGAGTGGATCAATGTCTGTCGATATGTCACTATTGTTATATTTCACATCAGTAGATATTTTTCGCACATCCATTAGCTCTCCTCCTCAAATCCAAATGCCTCTTCTTCTGCAGTTTCGTCTTCCTCGTCCAGATCTTCCTCTAGCCATTCCGGTCTTTCCTCATATTCATCCTCTAGCTCCACTTCTGGAATGGTTATTTCTATTCCACTTGAAAATATGAGTACATCCCGATAGTGTTGATTGGCTTCTAACAGCAACGGAAATAAATATTCACTGCCCAATTGCTCGAGGGCGATCTTATCAAAAGTATCGCCGCTCACTGTTATATATGTCACCAAGTTAAATCCCTACGTTTCTTATTGCGTTGAATTTTTTCTAATAGTTCCATAAGGATAGACTCCATTTCTGCTCCAGACTCTTTCATAGCTTTTATAACAGCATCATATACACTTCCATCTGGATCATTTCCTATGTTGATAGTAGGAGCAATAGTTAACTGAATAGGTGGTAATTCTCCTCCACCTGCAGTAGCAACAGCAGGGCTGCTTTCTCCTTTTGCATAGGAAACCATGCCAGTGATCATTTTGTTTAAAATGGATTGGCTATCGCTATTTGATCGAATTTGGGTTCCGGCAGGTAATTCCATTAATTCTGGGCCACGCTCACCAACCCAACCAAGTTGAGTATTTGGTACTCTGCCACCTTGATAATATCCTTGGTAGCCGCCGCCTTTTGCCATCGATGCAATACCAGGTGTCTTAAAAATGGATCCATATCTTGCTTGTGTGTATCGGATCGATGCCACCGCATTGTGAATTGGATTCCAAATATCGTTCATTCCAGGCATTTTATATGCATTGAATGTAGAATCAATGGTTTGCATTAACCCTTTTGACGGATGGCCCGCTAAAAAATTACTATCCCATAAATTTATAGCTTTGGGGTTCCCTCCGGATTCTTTCATGGCCATTGTTTGTAATGGACCCAGCCAGGACATTGGAACACCGGTTATGTTAATAGCAGCTGTTAACCACTTTTGTACATCTGCAGGCGCTCCAGCACCGCCGCTCCAGCTGCCAAATCCCTCTAATTTCTCTTTCAAGAAAGTTGTGGATTTTTCTTTGATCAATTTAAGAGATCCTTTGGCAATATCACCAAAAGGCCCCGCTATATTAGGGACAGATACCCCATATTTTTCTAGGACTTTGTTTAGCAATTTAGATGGATCTTCGATATAACTAAATACATCTAGTGCCACATCTTTTACTTTGCTTGCGCCAGCTTTCACTACTTCTTTTGCGTTGCCAGCCCCAGATTTTACTGCGTTTATTGCTTGAGAACCTGTTTCTTTCACCCAATTAACACCCGTTTTAAAGGCATTTCCTATGACATTCCCACTTTTATAAAAAGGAATAGCTGCTGTATTATTGGTAACTGCAGCTGTTTGCATGGCATGTTGATTTTGATACTGATTTTGAATAGTACTGATTTCGGAATTTGTATTCCAAGTATTAGTAAGGGCGTTCAATGTTTCTTGTGATGGATAGTTTGCTGTACTAAAAGCGCTCGTACTAGTGCTATTACTAGTATTATTGAAAACATTTTTAGCATAGCTTGCTTTCTCTTTTATCCAATTAACACCTTTAGTAAGTGGATTTTGTACATTTCCCTTTGCATAAGCAGGAATGGCAGGGTTATATTCCGTAAGGATCCGTTGTGTTTCCTTGTGAGGAATAACCTGCGTTCCTTTCGGTAAATTCATTAAGGTATCTGTTCCTGGACTCAAGCCTAATGATCCATTTGGTGTTTTAAATAGTTCTGGACCACCGCCATCTCCTAAAATAGCAAGACCGCCTGGATGCCCTTGTGTACCCCGAGCATATTTTGGTACGTCCCACTCTTTAAGAGATACCTCCACACCAACTTTTCCTAAAACCCAGTTAATCCCTTTAATTATGCCATTTACAATGTTCCCGACTGCACTTAGCGTCTTACTAGCCATTGATTTGATTCCGTCTACTAATCCATTGATAATGTTTTTCCCTATGTCAAATAGCTTAATAGATTTAAAGAAATTAACGATATTATTCATAATCGTTTCAGCAGTTTTCTTTATGTGATTCCAAGCTCCATCCCAATCGCCTTTAAGAATAGAAGTAAAAGTTTGGATAACGCCTGTCACGATTGATATAGCATTACTAATCACTAACATAATTAATGGAAAAACAAATTGTACAATGGCTAAAATAGCTTGGATTGCTGGAATGACAATACTTGTAATAAATAAAGCAACCCCTTGTAACAATACTGTTATGATAGGGATGACAGATTGGATAATCGACAAAATTAATGAAAACGCCATCTGAACTACTTGAAGTACTAATGGAAGCACTGTTTGTGCAATCATGAGTATAACTGGAATAATCGCCCCAATTAATGAAATCGCTACAGGAAGAACCGCCTGTATAATCGACAAAATCAATGGGAAAATCATCTGCGTCCCTTGTAATAGAAGTGGCAGAATGGATGTTGCTATTTGAACAATTATAGGAATCAAAGTACCAATTAAATTAACAATTAAAGGTAGGCTAGATTGAACAAAAGATAGAATCATAGGGAATATAGTTTGTACCCCACTCAACAACAAAGGCAACACTTGTGTTGCAACTGTTGAAGATAAGGTGATCCAAGTCGTAAATAATTGCCCTATTACTGGCATTAAAGATGTGAACCCTTGCGCTATCATTGGAATTAACGTAGATGTTATCTGGCCAAATAAACCGATAAAAGTAGAACCTAGTTCAGAAAAAGCAGGTCCAAGTTGTGCAAAAGTAGGTCCTAATTGCACAAAACTATCTCGAATAACTTGTCCTGTTTTTTGGAATTCTGGACCTAGTGCAGCAAATGATGTAGCAATTTCTGATACAGCTGGAAGCAACATCGATAGTAAGGTTTGGCCAGCCAATGCAAATAGCTCCAAGACTGGAGCAAAAGCATTCTGAACGGTATTCCATCCATTTAAAAAGGATGTTTTTACTTCTTCATTGGTTTTAATCAGTTTATATAAGAATGCTCCTATCGAAATAACACTGGCTATTACCCATCCAATAGGTCCCGATACGCCTAAAAAGGATAGACCTAATCGAGCAATTAAAGGCGATAAAGTAGCAAGAGTATTTCCAATTCCTGAAAAAGAGCTTTTTATATAGTTGACTATATCTCCTGCAGGTCCTTTTAAACCATTGAGCCATTGAGAAAACTGTGTCATTTTAGTGCCGATAAATCCTATTGACTGACTATATACGCTTTCTACTTTGCTCCAAGCATCTTGTGTACTATTAATAAATCCAGCCCACAAAACAGGAGCAACAGCAGCAATATAGGACACGGTAGATTGAACTATATTTTTTACAGCAGAAAATGCCCCATCCATCTTATTTCGAAAAGTATCAGACATTTTATAGGCTGCATAAAACGCAACAATTAGTCCCGCGATAGCTGCAGCTACTAATAAGAATGGATTGGCTAACATGGTGCCATTTAAAGCTACCATAGCAGCTCGCATTCCAGCTATTACCCCTTTTACTCCTCCGCCATATAAAGCATAAGCAATCATGGCAGCACGGTGCGCTCGATAAAGCATAATGCTTGCACTTTGGATCGTATTAAAAGCTACTTGTGCAGCACCCACTCCGGCTAGTGTGCCCTTATAGACTAAGATTCCTGTTGCCAGCCCTAACACAATAGGTGTAACAGTCGATAGTACATTCTTAGTGGATTTTATTGCTCCTGCAAAGTCATCATTGAGATAATTAGAAAAAGCATTTAGATATGGCAAAACCTTTTCGCCTAATGGAATTAAGAGCCCTGTTTCAAATTGCCTGCCTATTCCTTTAATCGCATTGCCAACCGTATCATATTTGATGGCTCCTATTTCTTCCATCGTATTTTTGGTCATGTCGAAAGCATTTTTTACATTGCCAAGAGACAATACTGTTTTCATTTCCAAATCTTCTGCTTGTGTACCAAATAAAGCGATAGCCATTTGAGATTGAGTCATTGGATCATCAATCTCTTTTATCTTTTGGATGACTTGGTTAAAAGCATCTTTTCCCTGGATAGCTCCAGATGACAAATCATCAAGGAACTGTCCGGCACCGCCCATTGTATATTCAATATCTTTATACGCTTTTTCAGATGCTGCTCCTGTTTTATTCAAGTCTGTTAATAAAGCAGCAGCATTTTCTCTTCCTACTTTGCTAGCAAGCTCCATAAATTCTTGTGTAGAAGATCCGCCTTTTTGCAACTTCGCTATATAGTTGTCAAAGCCATCAGCTTGAAATAAATAACTAAGCGCATCAGTTGTAGACTCGCTGCCATCCTTGATACGAATACCGAATTCTTTCACTAAATCCCCAATTTTATCAAGGTTAAAAGCGCCATTTTTCAACCCAGCACCAAAAACATCAAACATTTCATTAGCGCTAAATCCAAGTGTTTTAAAATACACCGCATATTCATTGGCTGAATCGAGCAACTCGTCCGATTTATTGAGCCCGTCCTGTGCGCCTTGAGCCAGTAAATTGTAGGAATTTTGGGCAGTAATACCAAACTGTTTCATCATCGTATCAGATGCCTTTATTGATTGACTAACTTCTTCTCCAAACACATCTCGATACATTACAGCATACTTACTGGCTTCTTCTAATGATTCCTTTGAAAGATCTGTTACCGATTTAACCGTACTTATTGACTCGGCAAGATCATTCCAGTCCTCCCCTAGATTTTCATTGTACAAGTTTTTAGAAATTTCTTTCATTTCTTCCATTTCATTTGTACTTAATCCAGTGGAAGCTTGCAGCTGTTTCATCGCTGTATTGTATTCATCTGTAGCTCGTAAAGCAGCACCAATTCCTGCGCCTATTCCCGTTATAGCAATCTCTGTGGCAGCAACAGCCTTTGAAGCAATGTTAAAAGTATCGCTTAACTCCTGTGTATGTTGACTTAACTCAATTGTTTCTTGTCCAACACTTTCAATAGCTGCAGAAGCATCATCAAAAGCCCGACGCATGGACGAATCCACTTGGGCGCCGAGCTTAAAGGCTATTTCATACATTCTAGCACTACTCATTTTTCATTTTGCACCGCCTTTACATCTTCTATCGTCTCAGCTAATAGCCGTGGTGATAACTCTAGAAAATGGTTCATAGGCGTTTTGGTTGCAAGGGAAACTCGAATACAAGCTTTCCTTAAATCCCTTTTAGTAAATTGCATCTTATACTTGCCATCTTGCTTGGTGATTACTCCGCTGAGTTCAAAAAATTTGCCACCTTACGCTTTACTTTTATTCCTTCTGTACCTGGCAGCGAATTGAAAAACTCTTGTGGTTGATTTGTAGCTTTAGCTGCAATGACCATTAAATATGGGAAAGAAATTTCCGGCACCATTACCATTTTTCCTGTTTTAGCCAAAATGTCTTCTGCTTCAATTAATTCAGCCGTTGTTAGGTTTTCTACTCCGCTTAAATCAATTTCATTATATGTTTTTCCTTCAAAAGTATAAGGATTAGCGAATTTCACTAATCCCTCGTTTGTTTCTTCTGTTACTGCAGTAGTTTTTTCTAATGTGTTTGTCATAATTTTTCCTCTTTTCTTAGATTAATTTTTTAATAGCTGATAATTGATCTTTTCCGTTTACTTTAAATACATAATTTAATTTGTCTAATTCCAACGTTGTTTTTCCGTTGATTTCGACTTTGATATAAAAAACTTCTAATGTATTTTTGGATTCCATTTGAGCATTTTGAGCAAGTTTCCCCATATCCAATGCTTTAGGCATCCATTTCAATGTAATTTTGACCCCAATTTGATCTACTTTTCCATTATTAATTCTTTGAATAGCCCCTCTTAGAATCAATGCTTCGCCGCTGTATGTTAATAAATTAAACGTTTTATCTAAGAGAACTTTCCATGTTAATTCCACCGTGGTGCTACCAAAGTGGCCAATATTGACCGTTTCCAATTCACCAAGGATGCCAGTTCCACTTACAGTAGAAGTTAATGCTTCTAAACTAGGTAAAGTAACTTCTCCAGTGATACCTACCAATTTTGTATTATTTGTATAAACATTAAAATCCGTGACTTTATCAGGCATTATCATTATTCTTCACCTCCACCAAAAAGAGACCCAATCATAAAGGTTGGATCAAACTCTAAAGTATTTACAATATTTTCAGCTGGCGTAAACCCACCAATTTTTGTAATAAACTTGATTGACCCATTCAAAATTTCTGTTTGGGGGTTCATATCTTCTCTAAATTCAATAGATGCTCCGGCAATATAACCAGCTGCGACATATCCATTTGCACGAATATTTTCGCTATCGACAATATTTTCAATAAGTCTTGTATCTGTTAAGCTATCTACTTCATCAAAGAAAGTGACAACAAAACTATTCCCCCACCAATCCATTAATCGGCGTAAATTGATAAAACGATCTTTAGGATCTGTTACCGTCGGATAAGCAGCTGTATTATTCCCCCAAGTTCTCCAGCCGCCCCAATTTAAAGCAGTGATAATACCTAAACCATTCAAATAGTTTGCTTGTGTAATATCTAAATAGACTTCGGTTCCATCTGGAAGAACAGCTCCACTGATTGCTATAACTCTATTAGACGGAGATTTTGCTGGTACATCTTCTGTTTCTTCATCCATTGTTTTTATTTCTGCAGCATAAGCAGCACTATACCAAAGGATTTTCGTACCAACCTTAACTTTTGGCCATAAAACCATACTTTTTTCGCTTGTATAGCCATTGTCATTTTTCCAAGTGCCAACATTTTCATACTTGGTGGCCACGCTGCTATCGACATCTGCAATTACTTCTGCGTTAAAGCAGCCGTTAATTTTCTTTGCTTTTGCTACTAAAACTGCGTATACGTCTGGATATTGTGACCAACCAGGAGCAAGAATTAATCCTGGAATTACGCTAAGTGTTGGATATACTTTTTGGATTAGCTCGGCACCTTTATAGTTGCCTGTTGCACTATCATAGCCCCCAACAATATCCGATTTTGTCACTTTAGAAGGATCCACTTTGTCATAACTAGTCTTTAATGCTGTTGTATTAGCTGGAATTGTTCCACTCGTCAAAATGGTTACAACCGGCTTTCCGTCAGCATTAAAACTTAATGTATAATCCGTATTTCGGACATACGTTTTAGTGCCATCTGAACTTTTTAGAACCACCTTACTTAGCAAAACACCCTCGTCATTAATAACACCTACGCCTTTTGTAAGCGTAAGGGCTTGATCTGTCACAGCAGTTTTATGAGTAGTAGGATCCAATACGTTAATAAACACAACAGGTCCCACTTGCTTAAATTGAAAAGAAGCATACATGGACTCACAAAGCGTGTATTTACCGAATGACTCGCTATATCCTAATGCCTTTTTCGCATCTGCAAAGGTATTGGCTAAAACAAGCTTGTTTGTAGCATTAAATGGATCATCTGCTAAATGAACCGGCGCAGTACCGACAACAATTTGAACGCCCCCTGTATTTTGAGCAGGAGGCGTTAAAGATGTATCGTTTTCTAATATATTTATGCCATGTTCATACGCCATTAATTTTCACCTCTTACATACTTAGAAATTTGTTCAAACATAATCTGATCTTTTGTTCCTGGCACCCCAAGATTTGCTGATACTTCTGCAAGTCGGCTAACCGGCACTAATAATTCTTTAATGGCTGCACACTTCTCCATATGTTCTTGCACATATGGCGGCAGTTCATTAGTGAAAATGGCATGCTGTACAAGGGAGTTATTTGGCAAATTCGGTCCTAAATAAATTTGACTTGTAATTTCTTCTGATTTTCTAATTTCATCTACTGTTTTCTTGGCAGCAGCTTTCGTTTTGGCCACTTTCGTTTCTTTAACAGTCGCTGTTTCTTCTGAAGCAACATCTTGATCTTTTTTTGTACTCATATTAAGTGACTCACATCCTTACGTTCGATTTGTAATCCTGCTTGGAAGGTTAATTCAATTCCAGCAAAATAATAGGGGTGGACATCTTCATCATGAATTGCCCATTTTGGTTCTTCTGCAAGACTATATTGTCTTGTCATGGTTGGATATTCAGCAAAATCCGTCGTGATTTTTTGAATAATAGTTGATAAATCGCGATACCCTGTCCTATCTGAACTCTCATTGAAAATCCCGATAATTAGAGTAATCGCTACTTTTTGATTAAATCCTTGTTGCAGCTGCACAATGACACAAGGATATAAGGAGGAATTATCATCTTTACTGGCCTTTTTTATAGGCAAATGCTGCTCATATACCTTTAAATTTGTTCTATTTCCCCTTGGATCATCAAATAAATGGCCCTCAAACAATTTTTCCAGACGCTTTTTGATTTCGTCTTGTAAAAAAGCAGGTATCATGATGCTTCTTGCCCCCTGTTTAAAATTCGATTGATTTCATGGTCTAAATATCTGTTAAATGTATCTAAACCTTCTGCATTAATTTTTGCTCGTACTTCCTCATTGCCAACCATTTGTGGAACAGATGGACCAAATATTCTATTAATGGGAAGTCTTTTCTTCCCTTCTCGCTTAAATACTTTTATGCCGTTAATATCTGCTACAAATGCCCCTAAGGACTCCCTTAAACTCCCCTTTTTAACAGCAATTTTTATAGGTTTTTTCCTTTTAGGCTGTACTTTTTTAGGAGATATTTTAAATCGATCAATAGGTATTGGGCGACCTTTAGAAGCAACAATACCGGACATACTCGATCTAGATGCCCGTACTTTCCGTAATGTTTCTTTAATGTCAGAAGACTTGATAATGTATTCTTTTCTCGTTTCTTTGCTGACATTAGCCGCAACATTAGTAATGGCCCGGTTAAGCGCGCTGGCAATAGCATTAGGTGCCTTCTTTGAATATTCTCCTAATTGTTCTCTGACTTCATTTAACAACCGGTTATCGACATCGACAGTTACATTCATGTGTGATACCTCGTTACCGTTACGACATACATATCATTATCTTCTGAACAAGTTAAAACACTATAGCTATAATCATTGATCGTTATACTATCGCCTATATCAATGCGATAAGAAATGGCATTTGTTGGCACATAAAAAAGAAGCTCTGCATCTGCAAGCCCCTCTCCGCCACTGCTTAATTGTTTTTTTGCCAATAATTCTGGATCCATAACCACAGTAATTGATTGTCCTTCAATAACAACCTTATCTGCAAATTCATTTTCATTAAAAAACGTCTGCATATCCTGCGCTAAGAAATCTTTAAACATGCTCATTACTGCTCACCAGCATGAGCAAGTACCTCTTCTGCTTTGTTTTCTTCTATAATCAGTTCGATTAATGGACCTTTATTAATTTTAAAAGAAGGAATAACAATTTCTTCTTCCATTGCAGCTTCTTTCAATTCATCTAAAGTGAACTTTTTATCTAGTAATTTGTAAAAATCCACCTCATCACTATCTGCTTCTTTACTTGGAAGATCGCCTTTTGAAGCTCCATTTGCTTCTAATATCTCTTTTTTTTCAATAAAAAAAGCAGCACCGCTATTTACTAATCGCTTTGCTACATCTTCCGGAATATTCGCTTGTTGACCTGGCATAAACCGTTTCCCGTTATATCGACTTCTTAATGTAAATTCAATAATCATCATTACACCACCTGTGCTACGAACCATTCGTCCGCATCATTTGGTTTTGGCACTGGGCGACTAGATAAACGCAGCATTCTTGTTTCTGCATTCATATCTTCCCAAGAACGTGGAATAATTTTGCCATCATACGTAATAAATTGACCGGATTTCTCCATTTGAGTGATAGCTCCGTATAAAGTTTCTCCTAAATTGGATTTTGCAAGAATGACTGTATTAGCCGGAATATATGGTTTTAAAATGCCATCATCATCTACAAACCAAGAATCATACGTATAAATATCTAAGTTTAATTCTGCGATTCTACCAATATAACTAAGCCCATCGCCTTTATATGCTGGTTTGTATTCAATTAGGTTCATATTTCTAATATCCATGTACTTTTGGATTTTTTCATCGTTTCTAAATGCCTTTAAAGCATCCCTTCCAAAAATAGCCATATCAACCATTGCATCTGTTTTTTCAGTGACCTGCAGTTTCCAATTTTCTAGATCCTCATAAATGTCCCCGCCTTGCCCCCAGCGATCTGTACCTTCTAATATTTCTTTATTGGTAAAATTAAAGTCTAGTTCTTGTTCTACATAATTGTTATCACTTTTATCAACAAACCCTTTCATGATAACTTTTCCATTAAGCAATGCTTGAGCAGACATCCATTCTTGTCTTCTTACTATGCGGGCAGTTAAGTCTTTAAGGTCCTTTGCTAAAAGTTCGATTTGTCTTTGTTCGGGAGTTTTGCTACTAAATACATTCTCCCCTAAGCCGCGAATGACAAGATCATCGATAGTAATAGCACGTTGTGGAGCTATTTTGGGAGCAAGATATTTTTCTGTTTTATATCCTTCTCTATCTACTGTAATACCACCCACTCTAGGAGCTACAAATGGGGCCATTTTCTTTTTCCCTTTTGTATAATCTAATAATACTTCTTCCGTTACAAATGTTGCTGCATCGGGAAAAAAGGTGTTCTTTAAAAATGAAGTTGGAGCAACCATTTTTTGAATTGCTGGAAGCATCGTTGTTGTTCTATAAAGATTTAAGTTCACTCTATTTCCTCCTATTCTAGATTATCTTTCAATAAAATCCCTAATGTTCTAAGTGTTCTCTCATGTTTGTCAGCAGTATCAGTTCCGCCAAAAATTAAAGCTTTTCGGTTAAACAATCCAGATACATAACCTGTTGTAACCACTTCTGCAGTAGTGTCTACATCATCTGTTAAAATACAATCTGCAGACTCGCTTCCATCCGTTGCCGTGCTATTTACCTTAACAGCAAGTCCAGAAGCTGTGATTATTCCTACAACCGTTCCCCTAAGAAGTACTCCTTGACCACTTTTCAATCGAATAGACTTTGTTTCAACAGGAATAGAAGCTCCTGCAAACAAATTATCATAGCCAATTTCACCAACATCTCCATTTAGTTTCATCTTAAAGCGCCTCCCCTAATGCATTGCTCAATGCGTCATCTTCTTCTGTTTGTGCACCATTTAAAGCATTCGTTAAAGCGTTAATCTCATTAGACTGGTTATTTTTAGATGATCCAGGCGCATCACCACCAGGAACTTGGTTCATAATTTGAGCATCATTATTTACATTGTTTAAATAGTTTGCTCCTCTTGCTTTTTCGGCTTTGATGATTTCAACAGCTAATGCACTAGCCTCGATTTTATCTTCAAATTTTGCTTTATTAATTAACTCTTCATTACCGGGCATCTGTAAATCTTCAATGTCCTTGATTCGAGCATTTTCTGCTGTCACTCCCTCTTCATAACCAAGATTTTTCACTTGATTAAATAGTTCAGGATGATCATTTTTGAACGTTTCTAAATCCATAGATTTTGGTTCCTCCTTTTGTTGTGTTTGATTAGATACTACAGGTACAGCAACTTGATTTGTTATTTGAGCCGGTGCTCCTTCTCCAGAAATATTCATTCCCATCATTTCGCTTCTAAACTTATCAATAACCTGTTGCGGCAGCATTCCCTCGCTATTTGTATGAGCATTTGCAACAATAGCCAATTCACCGTTATCAAACATAATTTCGTCAATCAAACCTACTTCTTTTGCTTGTTGAGCAGTTAACCATTTTTCTTCGTCCATCATGGATAATAACTCCTCATGTGACTTTCCCGTTTTTAATTTATAGGCATTTGCGATAGCTATATTAGTATTTTTTAAGATATTAGATGCTAAATCCATATCTCTATAATCTCCACTAGCTACCGCAGAAGCATTATGAATCATTATTTGACCAGTAGGAGCCATAAGAACTTTATTAGCTCCCAATGCAATATAGGATGCCGCGCTTGCTGCAAGACCTAAAATTTTAGAAACGACATTATTCGGATGATCTTTTAAAAGTGTATATATTTCTGATGCTGCATACACCGATCCACCGCCGCTATTTATTTCTACTATGATATCTTCTTTGTTATCTGGTGCGATGCTATCTAGAATATCACTCACCTTTTTCGGACTAGTAGCATCAATCCCAAACCAATCATAAATCCACTGATCATTGCTTGATATGATTGGTCCTCTTACACTTATTTTCATTCTTTCACCTCCTCCTCATCTTCTTTTTCTCCTGGATTGGTTTGAGTTGTAGTAGCTGCCTTTTCTGAAACTAACCCAGCTTCTTTTCTTGCTTTTTCCTCCAAAGTACGCAATCGATTATTTTGAAAGAAATCTCCATTCCCCATAGCCACCGTTTCCTGTGAACGTGTAGAAAATCCATTTTCCACCCGTTTTTCTGCTGCATTCACCTCCTTCAAAGGATCTAATTGTCCTTGAGAAGGCCCATTCCATTCCGCTCCACAATAAGCTTTTCTAGCCATAGGATCTGTGAAAAAACCTGGTGCATAAATACGCCCTTTTGCTATGGCTTCTGCTAAAAATTCTTCGTATATGGGTTGGCAAAAATCATTTGCCATCCAATCACGACGCATTTTAAACATTTTCCAAGCTTCTAAAAGAGCTCCTCTAGAAGCAGAATAAGAAGCTGTAAAATGTTTTAATAATAATTCATAGGGGATTTCCAATGCTGTTCCTATTTGTCTGCAAATAGAAGTAACAAAACCATCGAAATTTGGATTCGGTCTGCCAGGATTGGATTCTTGAATTTTTTCATTTTCTCCTAAAAAATGGACGGTCCCACTACCCAATTCAATAGTGGAATCGTCCTCGTCATCTATCAAGTCTTCATCATCAATGCTATTAAAATCACTATTTCCTTGTGCTGTTTCTGTTGTAACAAAAACAGAATACATGCCATTTATTACAGCAGCCATTAATTCTGCTTCTGAATATCTGGCCAATTGTTTCATACTCTCAATTACTGGAGCAAGAACAGGAACACCACGGCGTTGCTCCGGTCTTTCACTTTCCATCAGATGAATAACATTCATTCTTCCAGAAGTTGCACCAAATTTAGGGATTCTTGTCCATTTATTTATCGATGCTATCGAAGAATTGGGATGCTTATCGGCAATATAATAGGCGACTACTTCTCCCATGTGGTTAATTTCTACACCATTTATGATTTTGTCATCCTTAGTTATAGCATTATATGGAGTACATACCCTATCAGCTTCAATAATTTTCACTCTTATATCATAGGGCATTCCCATTCTTGGCATAACTGGAAGCAATACCACACAATCTCCACTCATTAACCAGGAGAGAAAGGCTAATTGCTGCAATTCATAAAAGTTATTCATCCTTTGAGCGTCACAATTAATAGAATCTGCCCATAAGGAAAACTCTCTTTCTACTTTTGTTTCCCATGCATCTGCTTCTTCTGTAGTCATATTTAAATAATCTGCATCGATTTGAGCATTTAATCGTAATCCTGCCCCCACTACATTGGTTCGCATGGTTTTTAACGCCCCTGTTGCTAATGGAGCTCCCATATATAAATCTCTAGAACGCTCTCTAAGAGTGGGAATATTATATTCAATATCCTCCAAAACGGAGCCAGAACTCGTTAACCATCCTTGCATGCTTTTCTTTTTAGCACTTGCCCCATGATTATCATAGCCACTGTTTATGATTTCCAATTTCTTCTTAGCATGCACTCGATTTAACGCAGCAGCAGGACTAAAAAAAGCAACTGCTTTATCTATTAAATTCATAAGCCATCACCCTTTATAAATCTCTTGGCATAAAACGTTTCGCCCTTCGCCCCTTACCTTCTAATCTAGAAATTTCATTTCTCCAAAATGTAATCTGTTTATTTATTTCAGATAAATTTGCTCTAGTAAGTGACCGTAAGCCCAGACTGTAACTTTGTCCTGTAGAAACAGCCAATTCAGCATTCAGCCATGCTTCTAAATGCCTCTTAGCTCTTTCTAAATCAATTAAACTCATTACTTAACCCCTTTCGAAGCCGTTCTTCTTCTTCTCTTCTTACTTTTATTAGTTGACTTTACATATTCCTTTTCAAGATTTGGACTCGCGATTTCAAGAGCAGCGATATTATATACACGTAAATCTAAAGGTTCATTTCGAGCTCTTACTTTCTTCCATACCTGATAAGGAATCCCTTGTTCATACCTTGTCACTAATTTTTCTGCTGTTAATCCTTTAAAATACTCTTCGTTATATCCTCTCCCTTTTGGAAAATGACAATAGTTCGGACCAAAATCTTCTATTTGCAAACTGGACATTAATCTGGATTTCCCTTCATTAACGCCTAAATGTACCAGAAGTGTTTTTGTTGGCTTAGGTCTACTTGTACCAGCAATTAAAGGATCATACTCTCCTTTTCCAGTAGATTTCCCTTTGATAGCATAAATTCTTCTCGCTTCTCTTGGCTTAGTAAATTTATAAACTTCTTGGGTAAAGTGCCCGCCGCTATCCATACAGGTACACATAATTCCAAACTTTTTACCATCTGCTTTACTCCAAGTTTTGGAAAGAAAAGCATCTAGTTCATCCCATACTATTTGTTCTTTCAAATCTCCATAAATAATATGGTATTGTATTCCCCATGATTCTTTTCCTTCTCCCCAGCCAACCACTTCAATCTCAAATCGATCATCTTGAGTATCAACAGCAGCCGTTAGAATTTTTACACCATCTGGAACCTCTGCGTCATTTTCATAGTTTTCGGTACGGCTCATTAAATCGCCATCCTCTAACTGTTTTCCTTCTTCTTCCCATGTTTCACCTAAGCTTGTATTTACCCAAACTTTCATTGCTTCTGGACCTTTTTTCTTTGCATCTAAAAAATCAGAAACAATTTCTCTCCATTTTCTCCACGGACTTATCAATTCGTTTAAATGAAATCCTCTATATGCAGCTTCTGGATTAGCAGCAATCCAATGTCCCTTTTGTTTCTTCCACTCATATTCTGTATGCATGGCTCCGCATTCTTTACATGCATGATAAATGGTTTCATTTAAATCCTCTTTATTAAAAGTTATTTGTGCCCAACTTAATGGCTGCAATCCTTCACAAGATGGACAAGGTAAGTGGTAATATTCTTTTGTACTAAGCTCAAACTCCGCTTCAATTCTGGAAGTTCCTTTATTAGTTGGTGTAGAAACAAAAACCTTTTTGCGATTATAGAAGTTATTTGTTCGCTTCTCGGCAAGAGACAAAGGATCTCCTTCGGTACCAGCTGAAACAGGAAAGCGATCTACTTCATCTGCCAGTAAAATTCGAATGGAACGACCAGCTAAATTACTAGGTGCATTCGCTCCAACTAATGCTATATATCCACCTGGAAAGGACTTTTCTAAAGTGGTGTTACCGCCATTTCTAGTTTTTACATCGGCCACTTTTCCTCTTATTGTTGGTGTATCGCGAATCATCGGCGCTAACCTTTGCTTTGAAAAACTTTTCGCTAATTGTTCTGTCGGCTGCATTAATAATATTGGTGCTGGATCTTGAGCCATATGATAGCCTGCCATATTTAAAAGAAATTCCGTTTTGCCCACCTGGGCCGATGACATAATTACTACCTTTTCACAATCTGGATCATTTATTGAATCCATTATCCCTCGTTGATAAGGTGCCCTATCCGTTCTCCATTGCCCTGGTTCTGCAGATCCTTCACTAGACAATTTTCTATGCTGGTCTGCCCATTCACTTACCGTTAAATCTGGAGGAGGTTCAAGAATATCAACTGCTAGCTTCTGAAATAAAGCGAGCGTCTTTTTATAATCTGAGCTTGTTGTCACTGACATCACTCATTTCTTCTTCTGCTTCCTCCTCATTCAAGAACATTTTATCTTTACTAATTTCATAGAAAACGGCAGGATCATAATCTTTTAATTCATTAAGCAATTCAATTACACCAATTTTTAAAGTGTCTTTAATGACTTGAATATCTTCTATCATCACGACTTGCGGTGCTAATTTTGAAGGAAGAGAAAGTGTTCTTTGTCTGAAAGCCATCAACATATCATTCATGACTCTCTTAACATCTTCTGATCGATGCAGCTCGCCTTTTATAATCTGTACTTCTAATTCCGTTTTTTCTCTTCGGGCTTTTGTCCATAAGGCTGTCTCGATTGCATTATCCAGTTCTTCGTCTGGCATAGCCTTCTCGATCTGATACTCAATGTACTTTTTTATCGATTGAGATAAATCATACTGTCCTCTTCCTACTCTGACTAAGGCATTATCATCTGCTAATTGCTGTATTCTTCGTGTTGAAACACCTAGTATTTCGCTAAATTTCTTTGTACTGATGATATTGCTGTCATCGATTAAATCCTTGCGTGCCAAAGGTTTTCTCCTCCCTTCAAAATTATTTCCCAAGATTTCATACCGCGAAAGCGAAATGGCCTTTTTCGCCCAGAAACTGAGCAGAAAAAATGCTCGCCAGCACCCGCTAGACTTTTTATTTTCTGAAAGAACCTAAAAAATATTTTTTCTCCAAAATAGAAAAAGCCACTCAATAAATAGAGCGACTTTTTCCCACCTAAGTATTTTTTTACTATTTTATGCTTCTTCCACAGTTATCGCATGTATCATAGTTATAATCTGTTAAATGACCGCAATTTCCACACCTTGTATAACCAAAACGAATCGCAATTCTTTTTAACCAATTCATTAAAATCGCACCTCCTTTTTGGTAATTTTAAACAAGAAAAAATGAAAAGTCCCTCGAAGAATGTCAGTTAAATATAAATTTCAAATCTGTTTTTCTCAAAAAATAAAAAGCACCAAAATAGGTGCTATTCAATCATTGTTAATTTA
>Ga0182742_1001664_pt1 | contig 27302 bp, 19 predicted proteins | sample eDN5th37CBELigMG_FD_128880 | JGI IMG/M metagenome (GOLD analysis project Ga0182742, IMG submission 128880) | Enriched Miracle-Growth compost microbial communities from Emeryville, California, USA - eDNA 5th pass 37_C BE-Lig MG (version 2)... ...
CGCCCGCGCCGTTGAGGACGAAGCCGCCGCCCACCACCCGGTCCTCGAAGACGCTCCCCGCCGCGGGCTGGATCGCGGTCACCCCGGTGCGCACCGGCCCCTTCCCCGGCACCAGCGTCCCCCTGCCGCGGACGATGGTGGAATGGCCGACCAGCACCCCCTCCACGTCGGTGATGGCGTTGTGCCGCCCGGGCTTGAACCGTCCCAGCGGCAACCCCAGCTCCCGCGCCCGCACCCGGCGTTCTGCCTGCGCAACCATGGATCGCTCCCCCGTCCCCGCGCCCCGCCGGTGACCCGCGGGGCGCGGAACGGCAGCCTGCGATCCGCGCCCGCGCTAGTCGAGCGGCTCTCCGATCTCGGAGAAGCGATCGAGACGGTACCGGACGATCCGGTCGATCGTCTGACCGTCGCGCGTCGCGAGGTTCTCCCCGACGTAGAGGTGCGTCTCGTCCAGCGCGAGGAGCTGGGCGCGCCACTCGTATCCGGGCGAGGGGCGGAAACGGCGCATCGCGCCGTCGGTGGTGCGCAGCAGCCAGATGCTCATGCGCGCCGCCGGCTCCACGTCGGGGCGGGCCTCCGTCAGCGTCCCGACGGCGGTGAATTCGTTCCAGGAGGTGGCGCGGTAGGCGAGGACCGGCTCCGCCCCGGGGACGGGCCAGCTCTGCGGCTCTCCGCCTTCGCGGGGAACGCTCCAGAACGACGGCGCTTCGAGCAGGCCCCAGCAGAGGGTTCCGTCCACCCGATCCGCCCGGAGCCCGGCGATTCGGGTGTTTCCGACGGAGAGCGCGCAGAGAAGGCCGGGAACCTCGTCCATGCGGAGGCGATCTCCCTCCTGCGACCAGGTGCGGATGCGCGAGCGCCAGGGCGAACGGCCGCTCACCTCGCTCCACACCGCGAGCCCCGCGTTTCCCGCGCCCGCCAGGAACGGTCCGGCGACCCCGAGCAGCGTGCGCTCGTCGGATCCGTCCGCGGCAAGGACGGCGACACCGTCCTCGCAACCGATCAGGAGCGCCGCCGGCACCGTGTCGACGGAGAACTGCTCGCACCCGGTGCCCTTCACCCGCCGCCAGGGCAGCTTGAGCTCCCACGTCGCGCTGGCCGGCTCGTACAGGGCGTGAAGCATCTGCCCCGTCTCGCTGACCGCGTCGGAGAAGAGCGTCGACGCGAGGGCGGATTTGGTCGCATCGATCGCGAGCAGCGCCTGCGCGGCATCCGCACCGTCGAGGCGGAGCGCCGTCACCGGCTCTGCCGCTGTCAGGTCGTCGATCCGTCGCAGCACCGCCCCGTCGAGCACCTCGAAACGGGAGAGCCAGACCCTCGCGCCTGCAGCGGTGGCGGTGGTGTCCAGGCCCGGGTACCCGAAGGCGATGCCGTCCGACACCAGGTCCGCGCGCTCGCACCCCGGACCGCACGCGACCCACTCGATCGGCGGGAACGAGAGCACCCCCGGCTTCGCGGTGGAGAGCCGGACGGCGGGATCGGTCGCATCCGCCCCTTCGATCGGCCGCCAGTTCGCCGGAGCGAGAAGTCCCCCTGCGCCCCCTGCGCCCCCTGCCCCGCCTCCCGTGCCTCCGCGACCTCCACCATCCCCTCCGCCGTCCGCGCCGTGACCGGCGTCGGCGGCGTGCCCGCCCTTCTTGCCCCCCTGTCCAGCGTCGCAGGCAACCAGTGCGCTCACGATGGCCAGGCACCCGAACACCCTCACCAGCCGATGCAACATAGCGACTCCGTTGGGAGGCCGGCCGGGCGGAGGGCCCGGCCGGCCGGCGAAACGACCCTGCGTCCTCCACCCGGCGGCGCGGGAGCGGAACCCGGTGGAGGACGGGCGCGCTGGTGCGTGCACGGCGGCTGCGCCCGCTTCGCCACCTCCGGCGGAGCGAGCCGCCGTGCCGCGGCGCGTCAGAGGTGGAAGAGCGGATCCTTCCCGGCGAAGTCCCCGATGCGCAGGTGTTCGACCGAGAACTTGCCGTCCCACTCGGTGACGACGCTCAGACGGTTGGGATGGCTGGGACCGACGAGCTTCCTGCCGGACTCCCAGGAGCCCACGAACGTCAGATCCCTCCCGTCGCTGGTCCTGTAGAGCCAGCCGCCAACCGTGTTTCCACGCTCCCCGAAGACCGCCAGGTGGCCCGCCTCGAAGCTCAGACCGAAGTGGCTCGCGGGATCCTCGACCGGGACCTGGAGAAGCTCGACGGACGCGCCCGTCCCGACCTCGACGGAGGCGATCCGTGCGCGCCAGGTGCCCGCACCGTCGTCGACGAAGAGCGCATACAGGCGGCCGTTCTCCGCATCGAGGGTCATCGCGGCGACGCGGCCTTCGGCTGCCTCGACATCCAGCGCCGTCGCCCGTCCCGATTCGAGATCGTAGCGCCGGAGGCCGGCGAGGCCGGTCGCGGTGCTCCCGCCCAGCAGGTAGACGGCGTTCTCCCGGGCGGAGTAGACGGCGCCGCCGCTCGCTGCGAGCACGCCGAGCGAGTTGCCCTCCTCATCGAGGACGGGCGACCCCTCGAGGAGGAACCTGCCTCCCTTCACGATGACGCGGAGCGGTCCCTTGAAACCCGCTCCCTCGTGGGGCACGAGCGCACCGGCGACCCTTCCTGCCTGTGCGAGCATCCGGGAAGGCTCCGCGTTCGGAACGAAGCTCCAGCTCCCGCTCTCCAGAAGCGCCTGCATCGCCGGGTCGATGCGCTCCGAGAGGTCGACGGCCATCTCCTCGAAGATCAGGCCCAGCTTCGCGTCGTGGATCGAGAGAACGCCGGGGTTGAGGACGTCGGTGAGCCACTCCCAGGGCTCGTAGATGTGCCGGAGGTCCGGGATCCACCACATGCACGCGGGGAAACCACAGGGGCCGACGACCCAGTCGTCCGCCAGGCTGTAGGTGGTGTGGTTCGGCGTCGTGACCAGGTCGACGACCGTGCGCAGCGGCTTCGTGAGAGCCCCATCGCGGTTGCTGGCGATCAGGTCGTCCTGGCGCTCGACGACGGTCGCCACGAGGCCATGGGTCGTGACGAGTTTCGTCGTCGGATCGACCGAATGCCCGATCGGATCGACGGAGCGCCCGGTGTCCAGCAGCCAGTTCCAGACGAAACCCGGCCCCGCATGCGGCGTCTGGCTCGAATCGAAGTGGATGTCGACCGGCGCCGCCTTGCCGCCGGTGACCGGGTTGATCTCCTTCCATTCGCCTCCGAGCTTTTCGGCGAGCGACGGCTTGCACGTCGCAAGACGCACGCAGGCTTCCTCGGGGATACGCCTGCCGGACACGTCGATGCACGAGCAGTGGCGGAAGGAGACGGGCTGCGTGAAGTCGTCCTCTACGAGCGTGCCGTCGTCGGCGAAGACGACCTCGGTCCAGATCTGAACCCAGTCGAGACCCTCCCGGCCGGTTCCCTGCTTCGGCACCAGTGCCATTTCGTACCGCACGCCGGGCACCTCGAACGCGAGCTGGGGCACCGGATCGCATCGGTCTCCACGGTGCTCGACGTGCCACTCGAACTCGATCGCCATGTTCGCGTTGCGGTTGTCCGCGTCCTTGAGGTTCCTGCAGAAATCGCACGACTGCGGCACGCCGTCGCCGTCGTCGTCCGCCTCGTTGCTGCAGAGGCCGGGGAGGATGGGCGCGCCGTTCCCGTCGACGTCCCACATGCAGGTGCCCGCGTTCTTCGCGCGGCAGGTCGCGTCGCTCGTGCACGGCAGGCGCTCGCCGTACGCGACGCACTGCTCACAGACGTCGCCGACGCCGTCGCCGTCCGAGTCGAGGTTGTTGGCGCTCGCGACCTTCGGGCACTTGTCGCAGACGTCGCCGTGTCCGTCGCGATCCCAGTCGCGCTGCTCGACGTTCACGATCGACGGGCAGTTGTCGCAGGCGTCACCCCAACCGTCTCCGTCGGAATCCTTCTGATCCGGGTTCTGACACGCCAGCGGGAACCTGCATGCAGCGGGCGGACAGTTGTCGACGTCGTCGTTCACACCATCGCCGTCCCGATCGCCCTCCAGGAGCGCCGTGATGGTCTTGGCCACCTCGGTCGGCTTGCCCACCGGCGCCCAGACCTGGTCCTCGAAGTAGCCGTCCCAGGTGAGATAGTCGTGGTGCCCGCTCGCAACACCGATCAGGTAGAACGTCCCGTCGACCTTGACGAACAGCGGGCCACCGGAATCGCCGCCGCGGGTCGTCGTTTCGTTGTCTCTCCGCGCGTTGATGGTCGGCGAATCCTGGCAATAACCTTCGAATGGCTGGACCTTGTCGCAGGGATCCGACAACCGGAAGGCGCCGCGGACGCGACCGTACTGACGCTTCCCGAGGTTGGGATGACCGAACCCGACCGCGTAGGTCCCCTCGGACCACGACAGTCCGTCCGCGATCTTTCCGGTCCAGACGGGCGCAGGGTTGGCGACGACGGTGGGCGGCACCGGGCGCTGCAGCTTGAGGAGGGCGATGTCCCGGCCCATGGTGTGGTGGTTGATCGTGTTCGTCCCCACCATCACGAACGAGTCGACCGGGTAATCGCTCCCTGCAGGATCGCCGCCCTGCGGAAAGTGGACCACGTAGCCGGACGGTGGCCTGCCATCGAGACAGTGGGCAGCGGTGAGCACGTGGATCGGCGTCACGAGGGTGGCGGAACAGCCGCCCAGCCAACCGACCGTGCCGATGATTCCTTCGAGCGTGCCGGTCGACGACCCGTGGGAGAGCACGCCGTCGTCGCAGACCGTGCCGTTGTCGTAGCAGAAGTCCGGATCCCCGTCGATCCGGACCTTGCCGACCAGGCCCCCCTCCGCCTCGCCCGGCACGATCGGGTCAGGCGTCTCCGCTTCCCCGCCGCACCCGGCCAGACCAGCGATCGATGACGCGAGCAAGCAGGCTGTCAGACACAACTGCCTCCACACCATTTCGACCCTCCCATGTGTGTTTACTGCGCATGGTAGGGCCATTTACATCATCACAACCAGTCAATGTGTGCACCCTGGTTCACATGCAGTCAACGGCGGATAACGGACAAAACCGCTCCCGTGGAGCCATGCCGCCCCGGGGGAGCGCCGGCCGATGGCTCCGCTCACACGACCCGGCGCACCGGCTCGCTCCCGCCCATCGCCACGACGTTGGGCCGGCTCTGCTGCCGCCGCTCCCGCTCCCGCTGGTGGTAGCGGCGGATGGCGCCGGAGAGGATCTCGCCGATGAGCGTGCGGTAATCCATCCCCGCCGACCGGGAGATGAGGACGAGATCGCTCCAGCCCGGCGTGAGCCCCGGCAGCGGGTTGCACTCGATGAAGTAGATCCGCCCCTGCTCGTCCATGCGGAAGTCGATGCGCGCCACGTCGCGGCAGCCGAGCGCCACGAACGCGTCGCGCGCCGCCTCCTCGAGCCGCCTGCGCGTCCTGTCGTCCACCTGCGCCGGCGCGTCGTAGCGGATGCGGTCGTCCCAGTCCTGCTTCATCTCGAAGCTGTAGATCGGGTTCTTCATCCCCTTGTCGAGGAAGACGATCTCCATCGGCGGCAGCACCCTGGGCCGCCGCTCGCCGAGCAGCCCCACGGTGAACTCGCGGCCGGAGATGTACTCCTCCACCAGCGCCGGCTGCCGGTACTTGTGGGCCATCTCCCGCGCCACCTGGCGCAGCTCGTGCTCGGTCTCGCAGACGCTCTTGGAGACCACGCCCTTGGACGATCCCTCCGCCACGGGCTTGACCAGCAGCGGCCAGCGGAGATCCTTCGGCAGCTTCTCCTTGCCGGTGTGCATCAGGAAGTACTGGGGCGTGAGCAGGCCGTGGGTGCGCACCATCCGCTTGGCGAGCCCCTTGTCGAGGGCGATGCCCAGCGCGGAGGGATCGCTGCCGGTGTACGGGATATCGAGGAGCTCGAGGAGCGCGGGCACCTGGCTCTCGCGGTTGCGCCCCTTGATCCCCTCGGCGATGTTGAAGACCACGTCGACGCTGGTGCTCGACAGGATCGCCGGCAGCTCGGCCGTCGCCTCGAGGTCGATCACCTCGTGGCCCCAGGAGCGGATCGCCTCGCGGATCGCCTCCAGCGTCTTCGGCGAGTCGTACTCCGCCTCGGTGTCCTCCGCCCCGTCGATGGTGGGGGCCACCCGCTTCACGTTGTAGGCGAAGCCCACCTGGAGCGGTCCCGTCTTCCGCGGCCGTGCCTTGGAGCGGCCCGAGTCCTTGATCGCGTAGCGCCGCACGGCGTTGCGCACGATGGCGTCGATCACGCCCTTCTCGTCGAGGCCGTGGAGGCGCGCCGCCGCGTAGATCGAGGCGCCCGGCTGTAGCGAGGGGAGCGCGTTGAGCTCGAGGAAGTAGACGGCGCCGTCGGGCGTCACCCGGAAGTCGATGCGCCCCACGTCCCTGCAGCCGAGGAGCTGGAAGGCGCGGCGCGCGTTGAGGCGGATCACCGCCTCGGTCTCGCGGCTGAGCTGCGCCGGCGCCCGCACCGAGACCTCGCCCTCGAGGCGCGACTTGAGGTCGTAGTCGTAGATCCGGTGGCGCCGCCCCTCCATCGCGCGCTCGGAGAAGAGGTACTCGGTGGGCGCGAGCACCCCCTGCGACGGCCCGTCGGCGAACGCCTCGAGGAAGGGGACGGTCACGTCCTTCCCTTCGATGTACTCCTCCACCAGGATGCCGGCGGGATAGCGCGCGAGCAACTCCGCCACCCGCACCGGGAGGAGCGCCGGCTCCTCCACCACCGACTGCTGGGTGATCCCCTTGGACGCCCCTTCGAAGTTGGGCTTGACGATCACCGGGAAGCGGAAGCGCCCGGGCTCGAGCTCCTCGAGCCGCTCCACGAACTGCCAGTTCGGCGTGGCGATGCCGTGCTGGCGCAGGGTCAGCTTCGACATCTGCTTGTCGAGGGTGGCCGCGAGCGCCCACGCGTCGCTGCCGGTGTAGGGGAAGCCCAGCTCGTCGAAGAGCGCCGGGTAGAAGGCCTCGCGAAAGCGGCCGCGCCGCCCCTCCGCGGTGTTGAAGATCAGATCCGGCGACCAGGCCTCGAGGCGTGCCACGGTGCGCGAGGCGGGGCCGCTCACCTCCAGCCGCTCCACCCTGTGGCCGAGCCGCTCCAGGTGGCCGGCGATCAGGTCGATCGTGGCGGCGCTGTCGAACTCCGCCTCTTCCTCGGAATCGGTGAGACGCAGGTTGTGCGTCAGGGCGATGCGCATGGCAATGCCTCGCGGGCCGGGGCTGCCGGCACGATGGGGACGGACGACGCTGCCGGGAAGCGGCTTCGCCGCCGCGGGCTCCTCCCCGGACCGTGCCGGTGGAGGAGCTCCCGGGCGGGAAGCCGGATGGGCGGAGGTTCGCCGCTGGGGGTGGCGTCGGCTTCCATCACGAAGAGCGGGTCTGCGCCTCGACGTCGCCGACGTCGGGCCGCGGCAGCGGCAGCTTGCGGAGCATGGAGGCGTTCTGCACCGGGGCGGTGGTCTCGAGCGGCACCTTCCCGTCGATCACCTGGGTGTCGGCGAAGACGTCGCCGATGCGCACGCCGAGGGGATCGGTGGCCACCATGTAGAGCTCGAAGAGGACGATCGGCACCGCGACGAGCGCGAGGATCGGGTTGAGCGCGAGGCCGAAGGCCACGGCGATGGGGAAGTTGCGGATCACCGACTGGCGGGCGTTGCACGGCGTCCGGGTGGGGACGTGGACCGCCTTGATCCCGAGGAGCCGCTTGCCTGGCGACTGGCCGTTGGGCATCGCGTCCGCGAGGAGCAGGTAGACGATCCCCAGCACCCCGCCCACGCTGGGCACGATCCAGGCGAAGAGGATCGCCACGAGGAGATCCGCCGCCTTGGCGAGGACGCGCGGCCACACGTCCGCCCGGGGGTAGGGGGAGCCGCCGCGGCGGGCGCTGCGCACGCGCCCGTTGCCCGTACCCGAAGCCATCAGCTCTGCCGGGCGAGGGCCCGGGCCGCCTCCAGCGCGTGGTAGGTGATGATCAGGTCGGCGCCCGCGCGCTTGATCGAGGTGAGGGTCTCGAGCATCACCCGCTCCTCGTCGATCCAGCCGTTCTGGCCGGCGGCCTTGAGCATCGCGTACTCGCCCGAGACGTTGTAGGCCACCACCGGCACGTCGAACGAGTCGCGGACCTGGCGGATCACGTCGAGGTAGGCGAGCGCGGGCTTGACGATCACCAGGTCGGCGCCTTCCTCGATGTCGCGGCGGACCATCCGCAGCCCCTCGCGGGCGTTGGCTGGATCCATCTGGTAGCCGCGGCGGTCGCCGTGCTGGGGCGCGCTCTGGGCCGCGTCCCGGAAGGGGCCGTAGTAGCCGCTGGCGTACTTGGCGGCGTAGCTCATCACCGGCACGTGGCCCTGCCCCGCCTCGTCCAGCGCCGCGCGGATCGCCGCCACGCGGTTGTCCATCATGTCGGCGGGGGCGACGATGTCCGCGCCCGCGTGCGCGTAGACCACCGCGGTCTTCGCCAGCAGGGGCACGGTCCGGTCGTTGTCCACGTCGCCATCGTGGATCACGCCGCAGTGGCCGTGGGTGGTGTACTCGCAGAGGCAGACGTCGGCGATCACCGCCAGCCCGGGCACCGCCTCCTTGATGGCGCGGATCGCCTTCGGGACGATCCCGTCCTCCGCGTAGCCCTGGCTGCCCACCTCGTCCTTGTGGGGCGGGATGCCGAAGAGAAGGACCGAGGGGATCCCCAGGTCGCGGGCCTTCTTCGCCTCCTCCACCGCGGTGTCGACGGAGAGGTTGCAGATCCCCGGCATGGAGGGGATGGGGCGGCGCAGGCCGCGGCCCTCCTCCACGAACATCGGGTAGATGAAGTCGGCAGCGTCGAGCGAGGTCTCGCGGACCATCCGCCGGAGCGTCTCGGTACGGCGCAGGCGGCGGCCGCGGATGGGTGCGTGGTGCAAGGTTCCTCCAGGCTGGCAGGTCCGGCCCGCCGCCGCGAGCATAGTTCGCCGGCATGCGAAAGCAACGAACCTTCGCCGCAGGAAACCGCCGATCCCGCCCTTCCATTCGGCACCCGTGGACCAGCCGCCGGAACCCCGCCCGTGCGGCCGGTTCGCCCCGGTGAAACCGCGGTGGGGCGTTTCTCCCCACAGCCCCCGCGAATCCGAGGTCGGGCACGGGTGGGCCCTGCAGCGGAAGCGCGGGAAAGGAGGGAAGCGCGCTGCGCACGTCCGGCGTGGCGGGGTGCTCGCCGCAGCGGCTAGGGGGCAGGATGTACCGCTCGGGCGCACGGGCGAACGTGCGAGCACCGGCGGATGCGGGCATCGACTGCAGCGGAGAGCCTGCCTGGCCCGCCGCAGCAGGGAGCGCCCCGGCCTGCCCGGTCGGCGAACGAGACGGCCCGATCGACCATCGATCCGCGTCCGTTGGCTGGCTGCAGTGCGCTCACGGTACAGCACCCATGCGATAACGATGCCAACGGGCGCGCGCCACCCGAAACGCTCCCGGGGCGGCCGCCTGCCCCCTCCGAACCGCCGGAATCACCCGCCGGAGCGGCACCCCGCCTGCCATTTCGGCAGGCGCCCGCTGGACAATTTGCCGTGCCGTCCCCGCGCGGGGCGGTAAGCCGCGACATTTCTGTCGCATCCGGGCCGCACCCCCGCGGACCCGAGGACGCAAGGGCGGCCCGGCGCGGCGCACCTTCTGCGCCCGCCCCCCGGGACCGATTTCGATCGACGGCGGGAAGAAGGGCGAGCGCTCGACCGTTTCTTCGTCGGGCCCGTGGGAGGCCCGTTCGGCAGCAGGGCGCACCCTTCCATCCTCCGGAACCCCCGGTTCCGGAAAACGAACACCCCGCCACGCCGAACGAATGGAAGGATGCTAGCACGACGGCCTTTGCCGCCGTCAAGATGGCTTCGTGCGCCTAACGCGCGCCCCGCCCCAGCAGCACCGCCGGGATGGTCTTCACGAAGATCTTGAGGTCGAGCCACAGCGACCAGCGGTCGATGTAGTCGAGGTCGAGCTTCATCCAGGTCTCGAAGTCGATCTCGTTGCGCCCGCTCACCTGCCAGATGCAGGTGATCCCCGGCTTGACGGAGAGGCGGCGGCGCTGCCAGCGCGCGTACTGCTTCACCTCGTCCGGCAGCGGCGGCCGCGGGCCGACCACGCTCATGTCGCCGAGGAGCACGTTCCAGAACTGGGGCAGCTCGTCGAGCGAGGTGCGGCGCAGGAAACGGCCGACGCGCGTGACGCGCGGATCGTCGCTCAGCTTGAAGACGGGCCCGCCCATCTCGTTCTTCGCCCGCAGCTCGTCGAGGCGCTCCTCCGCGTCGACCACCATCGAGCGGAACTTCCACAGGCGGAAGGCGCGGCCGTTGAGGCCGCTGCGCACCTGGCCGAAGAAGACCGGCCCCGGCGAGGAGAGCTTGACCGCCACCGCGATCACCACGAAGAGCGGCGCGCAGACCACCAGCGCGGTCGCGCTCACCACCACGTCGAAGGCGCGCTTGATCGCCAGCTGGATCGGATGGGCAGGGGCGGTCCAGAAGGAGAGGAGCGGCGTCCCCTCCAGCTCCTCGAAGTCGAGCTTGGCGGTGCGGTGGGGCAGGAAGTCGAGGCAGATCTTGGCGTCGAGCCCCAGGTCCTCCGCCACCTCGAACGCGTGCTCCATGTCGGCGAGCCGGCCCCGATGCACGGAGAAGATCACCTCGTCGACGACCTCGCGGCGGAGGATCGCCTCGCTCTCGTCGAGGGTGCCGAGGCGGCGCAGGCCGGCGGGGACCGCTCCATCCGGCTCCTCGGTGATCACGCCCACCAGCTCGACGCCCCTGCGCCCCGCCAGCTTCTGGCAGATCTCCCGGGCGCCCTCCCCCGACCCGACCACGATCACCCGGCTGATCTCGTCGGGCCTGCCGATGGCGAGGAGGCGCACCAACCCGCGCACGCCGCAGGCCTGCACCCAGGCGAGCGCCATGTAGAGGACCACCAGCGGGCGGCTCTGGTGCTGCTGCTTGAGGAGGAAGGCGAACGCGGCGAGGACCAGCGCCCCCGCCACCGCCGCCGCGGTGATCCGGGCGATCTCTCCGCCGAAGCCGCGCCGCCTGCCGTCGTAGAGGCCTGTGCTCCAGCCCACGGTCTGCCAGACCGGGATCGCCACCAGCGGCAGGAGGAGGTAGCGGTCCCAGTTGTAGACCCCCGGGAACCAGCCCATGTGGTAGCGCAGCTCGTAGGCGCCGAAATAGGCGGCCACCAGCAGGAAGAGATCCGTGGCAGCAGCGGTGAGGCCGACGGTGCGCGCCGCGCGACTCATGGAGTTCCCCCGGACCCGCCGCCTTCTACCACCTTCCGCGCCGTCCCGGTGAGCCCCAGGATCATGGTGCTCTCCCGGAAGTGGGCGGGCCGGCGGTCGAGCGCCGCCAGCCCCGCCACCACCGGCCACGCGGCAACGCTCAGCAGCGCGCGCAGCGGCCGGGGCATGGGACGGCGCCGTACCCACAGGCCGAGGAGCGTGGCCAGCGAGGCGTCCCAGCCGCCGAGCGCCTCCACCCGCACCGCGTCGAAGCCGGCCCCGCGCACCAGCCGCTCGAGGGCGAAGGGGGTGTAGCGGTGCTCGTCGTGGGGCACGCAGTGGAGCGGCCAGAGGAAGGGGACGGTGAAGAGGAGCGTCCCGCCCGGTGCCAGCACCCGGTGGATCTCCGCGAGGACCCGCGCCGGATCCGGGCAGTGCTCGAGGAGCTCGGTGGCGAGGACCGCGTCCACGGAGCCATCCCCGAGGGGAATGGTGGCGCCGTCCCAGGTGAGGTCGGGGACGCCGTAGCCGCTCGCCGGCAGATCGAGGCCGACGTAGCGCCGCACCCGGCCCGCGGCGAGGATCCGCTCGCGGTAGGGCATCTCGCCGCAGCCCACGTCGAGGAGCGTCCCGTGGAGCTGCGGCAGCGCGGCGTCGATGGCGCCGAGGATGGCGCGGCGGACCAGCACGTTGTCGAGGCTCCGCGGGCGCAGCCGCGGCGCGACGAAGGCGTCCTTGCCGGTGGTGTTCATCGTCCTTCCCCTGCCCGCGAGAGGAGCTCGACCAGCCTGTCGTTGAGCCGGTGGATGTCGAACTCCGCCTCCACCTTCGCCCTGCCGGCGCGGCCCATCGCCTGCCACCGCTCCGGCCCGGTGGCAAGTTCCCGCAGCGCGGCGGCGAGCGCCCGCGCGTCGCGCTCGGGGACGAGGAGGCCGGAGACGCCCTCCTCCACCAGCTCGGGGATGCCGCTGTGGCGCGTGGTGGCGATGGGGAGCCCCGCCGCCATCGCTTCCATCAGCGCAACGGGGATGCCCTCCTGATCGCCGTCGGAGGAGGTGACGCTCGGGGCGACGAGGACGTGGGCCGCGGCGAGGATCGCCGCCACCTCGGCGCGATCCCGCCAGCCGGTGATCCGCACCTGCCTGCCGATCCCCAGCGAGGCGATCTGCGCCTCGAGCGCGCTGCGCAACGGGCCGTCGCCCACCACGGTGTAGTCGACGGCGATCCCCGCGCCGATCAGCCGCGCCACCGCCTCGATGGCGTAGGCGATCCCCTTCTTCTCCACCAGGCGGGCGACGCTCACCAGGCGCACCGGTTCGCCCGCCGCCCGGGTCCTGGCGACGAACGGGAGCTTGCCGGGATCGACGCCCATGTGGTGGACGCGGATCCGCGCCGGGTCGAAGCCGAGCTCCACCAGGCGGCTGCGCCACCGCTCGCTGATCGGCAGGAAGAGATCGCCCTCGGCGATCAGGTCGGCGTAGGAACCGCGCCACGAGGTGAGGTCGTAGCCGTGGAAGGTGGTGACCAGCGGGCCGCGGATCGCGCCGGCAAGGCGGAGTCGGGCGGCGAGGAGGCCGTTGGGGCCGAAGTGGGCGTGGATCGCGTCGTAGCGGGTGCCGTCGCAGGGGGCGCTCGCGTAGAGGAGGCGCAGGGAGGCGGCGTCCCTGCCGAAGCGGGGCGCCAGGGTGGCCCGCGCCGCGGCGCCGCCGCGCAGGAGGATCGGCAGGGCGCGCGCCACGCGCAGGGGAAAGGCCCCCGGCACCCGCGGCCGGTAGCGGGTGCGCTCCACCAGCCGCCACCGCGCCACGTCGGGATGGGCCGGCGCGCCGGCGGGCGGCGGGTCGGCGTAGACGTCCACCTCGTGGCCGCGCTCGAGCAGGCCGGTGATCTGGTCGAGGACGAAGGTCTCGGAGACGTTGGGGAAGGCCCCGACGAAGTAGGCGACGCGCATCGTCAGGCGGCCTTTCCCGCCGCGGGCGCCTCGCGCCTGCGCAGAAGCGCCGCGGCGCGGACCGTGCCCGCCAGCGCCTCCCTGCCGCTGGGCAGGAGGACGAGGACCAGCAGCGCCATCCCCGCCGCCACCGGCAGGGAGACGAGGAGCCCCTCCAGCGGCGTGGGCGCGAAAGCGCGCCGGTAGAGGAGCACCGATGCGCCCGCGCCGAGAGCGGCGCAGGCGGGCGCGCCCAGCACCCGGTAGAAGTCGAGGGTTCCCACCGGACCGCTGCGACCCACCCACCAGAAGAGGAGCGGCGCCTGGACGAGGAGGAAGACCGCCGCGTACGCAGAGGCGACACCAGCGGCGCCCCACGGGAGGCCGGCGACGAAGGAGCCGATCGCCAGGGCGCTGCCCACGATCCCCCAGCGGAAGAGCTCCTCGCCGCGCCCCTGCGAGACGAGGAGCCAGCCGGTGGTGTTGCAGATCGGCTGGACGAGGCCCGCCACGCCGAGGAGGGCGAAGAGCCGCCCCGCCTCCTCCCAGCCCGGGCCGAGCACCACCGCGACGATCCAGTCGGCGGAGGCGATCATCCACGCCACGCCGGGGACGGTGACGATCGCAATGGCCTCCGCCACCCGGCGCCAGGCGGCGCGGTACGCGGCGGGATCGCCGGCGAGGCGGCTGAGGAGCGGCACCGCCACCGCGCCGAGGGGCTGGTTGATCTGCACCAGCGGCTGCATCAGCAGGTTGTAGGCGCGGGAATAGGCGCCCAGCGGCCCCGGCCCCACGAAGCGGCCGATGAGCACGTTGTCCAGGTTGCGGGCCAGGTAGTTGACCAGGTTGAAGCCGGTGAGGTTGCCGCCGAAGCGGACCATCTCCCGCAGCCCCGCGGTGCGGCGCGGCGGCGCGGGGCGCCAGTCGCACGCGAGGAGCGTTCCCGCCAGCAGCGCGATCGCGGCCGCCACCTCGCGGACCACCAGCGCCCAGACGCCCCACCCCGCCGCCGCCGCGGCGATCGCCGCCGCGATCCCCGCCGCCAGCGAGCCCAGCTCCACCGCCGCGAGGCGGCCGAAACGCATCTGCCTGCGCAGCAGCGCCTGGTGCTGCTGGGTGAAGCCGCCGAAGACGAAGGAGGCGGCGAGCGCCGCGGTGATCGGCGCGAGGGAGGGCTCGCCGTAGAAGAGCGCCACCAGCGGCGCGGCCGCGGCGGTGAGCAGCGCCAGCGCGAGGGAGACGGCGGCGTTGATCCAGAAGAGCGCGCTCACCTGTTCGTGGCTCACGGTGGCGCGCTGCACCGTGGCGGTGGAGAGACCCAGGTCCTTGATCACCAGGACGAAGCCGGTGACCGCCGAGACCATGGCGATGAGGCCGAACGCCTCCGGGGCGAGGAGGCGGGCGAGGATCGCGGTGGAGCCGAAGGTGAGCGCGAACTTGCCCCCCTGCGCCAGCAGGGTGAGCGCCCCGCCCTGCACCGAGCGCGCCTTGAGATCGGCGGCGGCGGCGCCGGTGGCGAGCCACCTGTCGTTGCGGGCGCTCACGGCGGCGCCAGCGGCCCGATGAGCCGCTGCCTCGCACGGTTGAGGAGGCGGAAGGCGGGGGGCGCCAGGGACGCCGCGGCGAAGACGGCGCGATCGCGCGGCGCGAGGAACGGCGCGGCGAGCTCCATCGCCGCGCGCCGATCGGCGGCGGTGCCGTGCATGAAGGCGTGGCTCACCGCGCGCCGCGCGCCGAGGCGCAGCAGCGCGTCCATCTCGGGCGAGGCGAGCCTTGCGCGGTTCTTCACCAGCGCGAGGAGGAAGTCGCGCTCCCGCGCCGGCAGGTCCTTCGAGAGGCTGCCCGGCGTCTCCTCCCGGTACGCGTAGGCGGGGCGCGGATCGAAGCACCACCGCTGCCCCGCCACGACGCGGAGCCAGAGCTCGAGGTCGTGGCGGCGGACCTGGCTCTCGTCGAAGAGCCCCACGTCGAGGAGCCGCTGCCTGCGGACCACCAGCGCGCCGGTGCCGAAGAACTGGTGGCCGAGGAAGAGGCGGAGGAAGTCGCGGTGGTCGAGCCCGCCCCGCGGCGCGTCGATGGGCCAGAACGCGGGCAGGGGCGTGATCGTGCCGTCGAGGCCGAGGCGATCGTAGTGGGCGAGGAAGGCCACCTCGTCGCGCAGGAGATCGCGGGCGCGGGCGAGGTGGTCCTCGTGCCACACGTCGTCCGCGTCGAGGAAGGCGATCCAGTCGCCGGTGGCGGCGCGGATCCCCGCGTTGCGCGCGCCGGCGCCTCCCATGCGCCCGGTGCGGAGGAGACGCACCGGCACGCCGCTCGCCTCGATCGCCTCCACCGATCCATCGGTGGAGCCGTCGTCGATCACGAGGATCTCGTAGACCGGCAGGCGCTGCGCCGCGACGCTGGCGAGGGCGGCTCCGATCCACGGCGCCGCGTTGAAGCAGGGGACGACCGCGGAGATCTTCATCGCCCCACCCCCGCTTCCGCCCGCGCCTCGTCGATCAGCCGCGCGTAGCGGGCGGCGAGGCCGCCGCGGCTGTGGTGGTCCTGCAGGTAGGCCCACGCGCCGTCGACGAGGCGCCGGCGCAGCTCGTCGTCGCGCAGGAGGCGCGCCACCGCGTCGGCGAAGGCGTCGGCGTCGCTCGCGAGGAGGATCTCGCGACCGTCCCGCACGCCGAGGCCGCGCGCGCCGCTGGGCGTGGCCACCGTGGGCACGCCGGCGCGGAGCGAGTCGAGGAGCTTCATGGCGATGCCGCTGCCGGAGAGGAGCGGCGCCACCGCCACCGCGCCGGAGCGGAGGAACGCCGCCGGATCGGCCACGTAGCCGGGCAGCTCCACCCCCGCCGCGCGCAGCTCCCGCTCGAGGCCGGGCGCAAGTCCCCTGCCCCCGATCGCCACCTGCGCGCCGGGCACCCGCGCCCGCAGCCGCGGCAGGATCTCGAGGCCGAGGAAGCGCGCCGCCTCCGCGTTGGGCGGCCAGGAGAGCGTCCCGAGGAAGACCGCCCGGTTCCCCGGGGGCGGCGGCGCCGGCTTCTCGCCGTCGAGCGCGCCGACGGAGGGGAGGCAGGTCACCACCCGATCGCCGCCGCCCAGCGCCGCGAGCCGCTCCCGATCCTCCGGGGAGATGGCCACGGTGCGGTGGGCGATGCGCAGCGCCCGCGCCTCGTAGCGGGCGGCGCGGCGCCCCTCGAGGCGGGCCGCGGTGGCGAGGAGCTTCGACGCACCCGCCGCCCGCGCGAAGAGATCGGACTCCACGTTGTGCTCGTCCAGGACGAGCGCCGCGCCCGGCGCCGCGGCCCGCGCGCGCTCCGCGGCGGGAAAGACGTTGAGGTGATCGCACCAGATCACGTCGGGGGCGATCGCGGCGGCTCGCTCCGCGGCACGCGCGAGATAGGCCCGGTTGCGGAATTTGGCCACCAGGTACGGCTCGCCGTGGATCGCCTGGGCGAGCGCGGTGCGGGCGAGGGCCAGCGGCTTGCGGCGGATCCGCACCGGGTGGCGCACCGGATCGAGCAGCGCGACGCCCGGGAGCCGATCGCCCAGGGCGCGGGCCGCCGCCGCGCCGTCGCCCTCCTCCACCACGGACAGCACCTCCACCGAGGCGAAGCGGGAGAGGCAGGCCAAAGTCTCGAAGGTGCGGAGCTTGCCGCCGCCATCCACCGGCCAGGGGAGCTCGGTGGTGAGGAAGAGGATCTTCACGGCGCGCCCCCGTGCAGGATGGCGGCGAAGCGATCGGCCATCGCCTCGATCGAGTGCTCGGCGCGCACCCGCGCCTCGAGCCGCCGCGCCCGCGCCCCGTCGCCGTCGAGGCTCGCGCGGATCGCGGCGGCGAGGGCGACTGCGTCGCCGCAGGGCACCACGGCGGAGGGCTCGAGGAGCGCCGGGATCCCGCCCACCGGCGTCCCCACCACGTCGATCCCCAGCGCCCCCGCCTCGAGGAGCGCGAGCGGCAGCCCCTCGAAGCGCGAGGGCATGGCGAGGAGATCGCTGGCGGCCAAGAGGCGGCGGCTCTCGATCCAGCCGGGAAGGTGCGCCCGCGCGCGCAGGCCACGGGCGGCGATCCGCGCCTCGAGGGCGGCGCGCTCCGGCCCCTCGCCGCCGATGAGCACGTGGATCCCCTCGGGCAGCCCGGCGCAGGCGTCGATCAGGGTGCCGAAGCCCTTCTGCGGATCGAGGCGCCCCAGCGCCCCCACCACCCGCGCGCCGCCGGGAAGGCCGAGCGCGCGGCGGGCCGCCTCCCGCTCGCCGGGCGCGAAGGGGGCCGGCAGCGGCACGCCGTTGGCGCAGGCGGTGGCGCGCACCCCCCAGTTGGCCTCCGCCTCCGCGGCGGAGGGGCCGGAGACCGCCACCACCCCGTCGTATCGGTGCAGGGCGCGCCTCGCCACCGCGCTCCGCGCCGCGCGGAGGCGGCGCACGCCGAGGACGGAGAGGCGCTGCGGCAGGTGGAGGAGCGCCAGCGATCGGCACAGCCCCCGCGCCGCCGCGCCGATGGCCACGCCATCCTCGGGATCGGGCTGGTTGACCACCACCACGTCCGGCCGCCAGGCGGCGAGCGCCGCGCGCACCCGCGCCACCCGGGGCCGATCGAGGAAGGCGCCCACCGAGCGGAGGAGGTAGCGGCTCTTGTGGCGGAGCGGCGCCTCGACCAGCTCGACGCCGTCGAGGTGGGCGCGGAGCCTCTCGTCCGGGCGCGCCGACGCCCAGCCCGTCTCCCACCCCTTGCGCCGCAGCGCGGAGGCGAGGTGGGCGGCGAGGATCTCGGCGCCGCCGAACCCGGCGGCATCACTGGCGAAGAGGACTCTCACGGTGGCTTCGAACCCGGGCGCATCGTGGCAGATGGCTCTCCGCTGTCAACCAGCGGACGCTACCTCGCCACCCGCCGCCGCCAGATCTCCGCCGCTGCCAGCCGGGCGAAGACCAGGTCCTCCACCAGGTAGCGCCGGGCGAGCCGCCGCGGCTCCTGGGCGAGGCGCCAGGCCCACTCGAGGCCGCTGCGCTGGAAGAAGGGCGGCGCGCGGCGCACCCGCCCCGCCAGCATGTCGAGGCTGCCGCCGATACCGAGGATCACCTTCGCACCGAGGTCGCGGGCATGGGCGCGAATGAAGCGCTCCTGCCGCGGCGCGGAGAGGGCCACGAAGAGCACGTGGGGGCGCGCCGCGCGCACCTGGGCCAGCGCCGCCTCCAGCGCGGCGGGATCCCCCTCGAAGCCCAGCGGCGGCGAGAAGGTGCCGGCGACGCGCAGCCCCGGGTTGTCCGCCTGGAGCCGCGCCGCCGCTGCCTCCGCGACCCCGGGCGCTGCGCCGAAGAGGAAGACGGAGAGCCCCCGCCGCGCGCAGGCGGCGGAGATCCGCGGCACGAGATCCGATCCGGCTACCCGCTCCGGCAGGGGCGCGCCGAGGATCCGCCCCAGCCACACCACCGGCATCCCGTCGGCGGTGACCACGTCGCCCCCTGCGAGCGCCGCGCGGAAGGCGGGATCGCGGTGGGCCTTGGCGATCATGTCCACGTTGCAGGAGAGGATGGTGAGCGGCCCGTCGCCCCCTTCCGCGTGGGCGATCGCCCGCTCGATCACCTGCGCGGTGGAGCAGACGTCCACCGGGATGCCGCAGATCGGGACCTTCTCGAACGTCATGTCAGCCCCGCGAAGGCGAGCACGAGGAGCCCCGCCGCCACCACCACCGCGGGCAGGCGCACCAGCCGCGCCGCCACGCCTTCCACCTTCGCCTCGCCGAAGCCGAGCGGCCCCGACCAGGCGACGAAGAGCACGCCCACCGCGCACGCGCCCACCACGAAGTTGTACGAGAAGGGCCGGCCCGGGTTGTACGCGATGTCGAACCAGCGGAAGAGCACGTACTCCAGCAGCGTGATCCAGATCGCCGCCCAGGCCACGGTGAGCGCGCCCGCCACGGGCGCCGAGCCGACCAGCCCCGGCCGGCGGATCGACCAGGCGGTCCCGGCGCTCCCCGCCACCAGCGCCGCGAGGGTCACCGCGGCGGAGGGGCTCGACCACCAGGCCTCGGTCCCCGGGTCGAGCACCGCGGTGAAGGGCCGCGACGCGAGCACCGCCGCGCCGGCGAAGATCGCCAGGCCGCGCAGCGCTGCTGCCGTCGCCGCGGGCACCACCGGCAGCAGCCCGAGCCCGAGCACGCCGAGGATCACCACCGCCACCTTCCCCTCCGCGGCGCTCGCCGCGCCGAGGTTGGTGAGGCCGCCCAGCGCCGCGCACGCAAAGCCGGCCGCCGCCACCGCGGCGGAGGTGCGGGCGGGAGGCGGCACCTCGTCCGCGGGCACCTCCTCCCGCTCCTCGACGGGGGCCACCGCCTCGCTGGCCACCGGGGTCGCCGCCCTGCCCGAGGCGGCGATGCCCACCGCCATGGCGAACATGGTGGTGAGGGCGATCATCCCGTCGTAGAGGGGATCCTGCAGCACCGTCCAGGCGAGGAAGACGCCGATCACGCCGGCCGATCCGAGGATCACCGCCCGGGCCTCGTTCTCCTCCGGCGCCAGCGCCTTCGCGCCCCTGCGGAGCGCGGCGAGCGCCGCGCCGAAGAGCCAGACGAAGGCGAGCAACCCCAGCGGCCCGCTCTCCGCCCAGACGAAGAGCAGGTTGTTGTGGGTGTGGCAGCGGACCGGCCAGTACTCCACCAGCGGGTCGTAGTAGTCGTGGGTCCGCGGGGTGAAGGTGCCCGCGCCGATTCCGGTCACCGGGTGATCGACGATCATCTCCAGCGTCCGCGCCCACATGAAGCCGCGGTGCCAGTTGTTGGTATACTCGGGATCGATCGCCCGCGAGGCCTTCTCCCGCAGCGCCGGCGAGGCGACCACCGTCACCGCCCCCAGGGCGCCGAGCACCGCGAGGATCGCCGCCGCCTGCTTGAAGCGACGCCCCACCACCGCCATCGTCCCCAGCCCCGCGGCGAGCGCGCCCCAGGCGGTGCGGACGAAGGTGAAGAGGTTGCCCAGGCCCGTGGGTACCGCGAGGAGGATCGCGATCCAGGCGCGCCTGCCCAGCGCGCGGGTGAGGAGCGCCGCGGAGAGGAAGGTGAGCCCGGCGGTGGTGACGTAGGCGTGGGTCGAGTGGCGCTGGTAGGTGCCGATGACGAGGAAGCGGTCGTCGGAGAAGGGCGCGTGGTGGACCAGCGGCCTGGAGAGGTGGACCCAGTCGATGCCGGTGTAGTGCTGGACCGCGCCGTAGAGCCCCTGGAGCGCCACCGCCACCACGAAGATCTTCGTGAGCCGCACCGCGCGCGTGGCGTCGCCGATGGCGCCGATCAGCACCACGCCCATGGCGATGCGGTAGAGACCCCAGGCGTCGTTGGCACCCAGCGAGGCGCCCGCCCCCGCCTGCGCCACCACGCCCAGCGCCAGCGCGAGGAAGTAGAGGAGGAGCGGCTTGTCCAGGGCGGTGGGCCTGAGCACCCGCTCGCCCAGGAGGTGGAGGCCGATCACCGCCCCCGCCACGATGAGCAGCGCGATCTGGGCGGGCGCGATGCGGAAGCCGAGGCAGGCGGCGAAGAGCCCCAGCCCCACGTCGAGCACGATCCGCAGCACGCGGACCGCCCGCTCCCTCGCCGTGTTCTCGATTGCGCCTGCCAGGTGCATCGTGCCCGTCCCCGCCCCGGAAAGCCGATCCTTCTACGGCAGAGCCAAGCGACGGGTCAAACGGCGGATGGAGCGGCTTTCACCCGGTTCCCGCTGCCCTTCCACTCGTCCAGCGCGCCGGCGCCGAGGCCCGCCGCGAGGAGGATCGAGGCGGGCAGCCAGGCGGCGAGGATCGGCGGGAGCTGCCCCGAGATCCCCAGCGCCCGGAAGACGGTGAGGAGGGTGAAGACCACCAGCGAGATGAGGATCCCCTCCGCCAGCGCGGTGGCGAGGTGGCCCTTGCGGTTGCGGCGCAGCGCCAGCCGGATGGCGAGGAGCGCGCCGGGGACCGCGGCGAAGGGATAGGCGATCCGGTTGTGGAGCTCGTGGCGGTACTCGAGGCTGGAGAGCCCGAGCTTCTCCCGGACCCCGATCTGCTCCCACAGGGCGAAGAGCCCCATCTGCCGCGGCTTGCCGGTGCGCACGTGGAGCTCGTCCGGCGATTCGGGCAGCTCCACCAGCAGGGTGTCGTGGAGGGCGCGGCCGGTCCGCCGCGCGCCATCGAAGCTGGAGACCGTGGCCCCCTCGAGCCGCCAGCCGCCGCCCTCCACCGGAACCATCCGGCGGGCGTCGATCCGCTCGGCGAGCGAGAAGTCCTCGTCCACCCGGTAGAGGGTGACGTCGGTGAAGGCCTCGCCGTCCACGCCGCGCAGGTTGTAGAGCCGGTCGCCGCTGCGGAACCAGTGCTGCTGCTCGAGGTAGGCGCGGAAGTCGCCGGAGCGCCGGAAGCGCGTCGCCTTGATCTCCTCCGCCTTGCGTGCCGCCTCCAACACCACCGCCTCGTTGAGCGCCACCAGCCCCGCGCAGCCGATGGCGCAGGTGACGAGGATGGCGCCGATGAGCCGCGCCGGCGCGTTGCCCAAAGCGTGGAAGGCGGTCAGCTCGCCATTCTGCCGCATCGCGCTCACGGTGATCCCCGCCGCCAGCAGCAGCGCCGAGGGCGCCACCTGGTAGGCGAGATCCACCGAGAGGTTGGCGTAGAGCTGCAGCACGTTGAGCAGCCAGCCCTCGCCGCGGAAGGAGTAGGCGCGGTCGGCGAGATCGACCACCAGCACCACCGCCACCACGCCCACCAGCGTGGCGATGGCGGTGCGCACGTAGGAGAGCGCCAGGTAGCGGGTCAGGGTGGAGATCATGCCGCTTCCCCGCGGGCGCGCTTCCAGAGCAGCAGCCCGCCGCCCACCGCGGCGATGATCAGCACCGGCGCCCAGGCGGCGAGGGAGGTGGGGATGGTGCCGCGGCTGCCCAGGGTTGCGAAGAGCTTGCCGAGGACGAAGTAGGCCACCACCGATCCCAGCGTCCAGGCGAAGGCCCGCGCCCTGCCCCCCTTCCGCTTGCCGGAGGCGCTGCCCGAGACGGCGACGCCCACCAGCGAGAGCGCCAGCATCACGAAGGGGTGGGCGAAGCGGCGGTGGTACTCCACGTAGCGGTCGCGCACGTCCTTGCCCCGCGCCGCCCAGTAGTCCGCGTCCGCGAGGAGCTCCGCCGGCGTGAGGTGCTCGCCCGGCCGCTTCATCCGGTTCTTCCTGCTGATCTCCGAGCCCGCCACCACCTGCACCCGCGCCCCCTCGAACGAGGCGACCGCGTAGTCGTCGGTGCGGGCCTGCGCCCGGTGGAGCTCGCCGCCGTGGAGCTCGAGGACCAGCGCGCCGCCGGGCCCCTCCGCGTCGAGGCGCCCCTCCGGCGCGAGGACGAGGATCGGCTGGCGGGGATCGCGGGCGTCCTCCACCAGCACGTTGCGCAGGCGGCCCGTCTTCTCGTCCACCCCGCCGGCGAAGAGGGTCAGGTCCGAGAGGTCCTCGTAGAAGACCCCCGGCTTCACGTCACCGGCGAGGTTGCGCTTGATCATCTCCGCGGTGAGGACGCGGGCGTTGCCCAGGCCGCGCGGCTCGATCCAGGTGGTGATCGCCAGCATCACGCCGGTGAGCACCACCCCGAGCAGCAGAGGGGTGGGCAGGAGGGTGTGGGGCCCGTGGCCGGTGGCGGCGAGGGCGGTGATCTCGCGGTCGTCGGCGAGGCGGCCGAGGCCGATCAGCAGGCCGAGCAGCCAGGCGACCGGCATCCCGTACGAGAGCATCGAGGGAAGGACGAAGAGGAGGATCCGCCCCACGTCGAGGAGCCGCACGCCCGAGCCGAAGATCACGTCGGCCTGGGCGAGGAGCCTCGCCACGAAGAAGAGCTGCGTGAGGAAGAGGAGCGCCGCGAGAAACGGCGGCACCACCTCGAAGAGCACGTAGCGATGGAGGATCCGCCGTCTCAGTCTCTTTCCTCCGCAGGCCCCCGCTGGCGCGCGGGCCCGCGTCTCTCCGCTCGCGGAATCAGAGCTTCTCCTGGAGCTTCCGATCCTTCTCCTCCACCGCCTTCGCCATGTCGGCGACGAAGGTCTGGAGGCGGGCGGCGAGCTCCGGGTCCTTGAGCGCAAGGATACGAACCGCGAGGTAGCCCGCATTCTTCGCGCCCGCCTTGCCGATGGCAACCGTCGCCACCGGGACGCCGCCCGGCATCTGCGCGGTGGAGAGGAGCGCATCCATGCCGGAGAGCGGGGAACCCGAGGCGAGGGGGACGCCGATCACCGGCAGGGTGGTGGTGGCGGCCACCACGCCGGCGAGGTGGGCCGCGGCGCCGGCGCCGCAGATGATCACCTCGATGCCGCGGCCGGGGGCCTCGGTCACCAGCTTGTGGGTGCGCTCGGGGGTGCGGTGGGCGGAGGAGACGCGCACGTCCGCGGCGATTCCGAACTCGGCGAGGGCGTCGCGGGCACCGGACATCTCCGCCCAGTCGGAATCGGAACCCATGAGGATGAGGACGCGGGGCTGCTGGCTGCTCACTTGCTACCTCCCGACCGGGCGAGCGCCCGGTGTGCGATGTCGCGCCGGTAGTGCATCCCGGCGAAATGGATCGTCTCGCAGGCGCGGTAGGCGCGCTCCCGCGCCTCCTCCACCGTGGCGCCGCGGGCGGTGACGCCGAGGACGCGGCCGCCGCTGGTCACCACCCGGCCGTCGCGCAGCGCGGTGCCGGCGTGGAAGACGATCAGGTCGTCGTCCTCCTGCACCTGGTCGAGCCCGGCGATCGGATCGCCGGTCCGGACCTTGCCCGGATAGCCCTCGGCGGCCAGGACGACGGTGATCGCCGCCTTCTCGCTGAAGGCGAGCTCCACGCCGCGCAGATCGCCCTTCGCCGCCGCGTGGAGCGCGGGCAGGAGGTCGCTCTCCAGGCGGGCGAGGATCGTCTGGGTCTCCGGATCGCCGAGGCGGGCGTTGAACTCGATCACCTTCGGCCCCTGCGCGGTCATCATCAGGCCGGCGTAGAGGGCGCCGCGGAAGGGCCTGCCCTCCTTCGCGAGCTGCCGCACCGCGGGGCCGATCACCTTGTCCGCCACCACGCGCAGGTCCGCCTCGCCCACCGCGGGCGTGGGCGAGTAGGCGCCCATGCCGCCGGTGTTGGGGCCGGTGTCGCCCTCCCCCACCCGCTTGTGATCCTGCGCCGGCGCCAGCAGCACGAAGCGCTCGCCGTCCACCAGGGCGATGACGCTCGCCTCCTCGCCCTCGAGCTTCTCCTCGATCACCACCCGCGCGCCCGCGGCGCCGAAGGCCTTGCCCACCAGCATCTCGTCGATCGCCGCCTCGGCGTCGGCGACGGTGTCGGTGACCACCACGCCCTTGCCCGCGGCGAGCCCGTCCGCCTTGACCGCCACCCTGCCGCCGTGGCGCCGGGCGAACTCCTTCGCCGCGGCGGGATCCTCGAAGACGCCGAACGCCGCGGTGGGGATGCCCGCCCGCTCCATCACCCCCTTGGCGAAGGCCTTGGAGCTCTCCATCTCCGCCGCAGCCCGCGACGGGCCGAAGCAGGCGATCCCCGCCGCGGCCGCCGCGTCGGCGAGGCCGAGCGACAGGGGCTTCTCCGGCCCCACCACCACCAGATCGACCTTCTCCTCCCGGGCGAGGCGGACGAGGCCGTCCACGTCCTCCGCCTGCACCGGCGCGAGGCGCGCCACCTTCGCGATCCCCGGATTGCCGGGGGCACAGATCAGCTCGGTGCACGAGGGGCTCCGGGCGATCTTCCAGCAGAGGGCGTGCTCGCGGCCGCCACCGCCGACGACGAGAACCTTCACGTTCGCCTCCCTTGCGCCGCGGCGGCCTCGGGAGGCGCCACGTGCCTACTCGATCGACGCCTCGAGGGCGTCGCGACCCCGGCGGTCGCGGAGGAGCGCCTCGTGGGTGCTTGCCTCCGCTTCGCCCCGTCGCGCGTCGAGCGCCTCGATCCGCCGTTGCGCGGGGAGATAGGCGATCTTCCGCTCGAGTGCCAGCAGATACGCCGCCTCCGCCCCCTGCCGCTCGCCGAGCTGCTCGAGAGCGCGGCCCCGCAGGTACGGACCGAGGGGAGAGCCCGGGTCCGCGTCTGCCAGCTCGCCGGCGACGGCCAGCGCCGCCACGGAATCGCCGGCGGCGAGGTGCGCCCTCGCCAGCGCGGCGAGCGCCTCGGGGCGCCTGCCGGCCAGGTGGATCGACGTCTCCGCGTGGCGGATCGCCGCGGCGCCGTCGCCCATCGCCGAAAGGGCGAGCGACCAGGCGCGGTGGACCGCCGGGTCCTGCGGCGCCTCGGCGAGGAGGTGGTTGGCCAGGTCGAGCGCGGTCTGCCTCCGGGCAGGATGATCGAGCGCGCCGTCCTCCAGCGCCGCCGCCTCGAGCCACCCCGTTGCGGCGGCGAGGAGCTCCCGGTCGAGGATGAGCGCCCGGCGGTAGGCGGTGCGGGCGCGGCCGAGGGCCTCCGCCGTCCCCTCCTCCAGCGCTTCCCGGCCCTCCTCCAGCCAGCGGCGGGCATCGCCCGCGGGTCGCTCCTCCTCCATCGCCCAGGCGGCGACGCGCGCGGCGTAGGCGCGCTCGGTGCCGGAGAGGGTCGCGCCCGAGGCGAGCACCGCCCCCACCACGCCGAGGCCGACCACCACCAGCACCGCCCCCAGCCCCGCCAGGAACCAGGCCTGCCAGCCCGGCGCCGGCGCCTGGTGGCGCTGGGGCGGGAGCGACGCCTGCTCGTGCGGGATCGAGGGAGCGGGTTGCAGCACCCTGGCCCGGGAGGGAGGCGCGAAGCGGAAGGATCCCGCGGGCCCCGGGGTGACGAGGCCGGGCGCGGGCGCCGGATCCGCCGGCCCCGGCGCCGGCTCCGCCACCAGCGGGGGCGCGCGCCGCCGCGGCGTCCACGCGGCCTGGGGAACGACCTTGAGGGAACGCCCGCACGACCCGCACCGCGCCTCCATCCCGCCGGGCGGGAGCTCGCCTCCCTTCCACAGGATCGGGTTGCCGCAACGCGGGCAGTCGATGCGCATGGTCCATCCCCCCGGGAGCCGTGGGGCAGCGGCCGCTGCCCTCCCCGGAGCGGGAGGGCAGCGCGCCCACACGAACCTACCCCCTTTACCATGCCTTCCCATGGCCGTTGTGGATCACCCGCAAACCGGCCCTCCCCCGGCTCTGGGAGAGGGGCCGTCCGGGGGGCAGATCCATCCGGCACCTGGGCCGATGGCCGTGGGGAGCGCCCATCCGGCGCCTGCCCGAGGCCGGGCACGGCGCACCGGGCGCCCATCCGGCGCCTGCCCGAGGGCCGGGCACGGCGTACCGGGCGCCCATCCGGCGCCTGCCCGATGGACGAAGCGCGGTACAACGACCGCCCATCCGGCAGGGCGCGTTGGACGGTAGCGACGCGCGGGTGCGGGCCCGCGCGTCGCAGGAGCGCGTAGCTTCAGTGCCGGAAGTGGCGCATCCCGGTAAAGAGCATCGCCACGCCGCGCTCGTCGGCGGCGGCGATCACCTCCGCGTCCCGCACCGAGCCGCCGGGCTGGATGACGCAGGTCGCGCCGGCGTCGGCCAGGACGTCGAGCCCATCCCGGAAGGGGAAGAAGGCGTCCGAGGCGACCGAGCTCCCCTGGAGCGGGAAGCGGGACTTGAGCCCGGCGATCCGGACCGAGTCGACGCGGGAGGTCTGGCCCGCGCCGATGGCGAGGATCCTGTCGGGCGCGCCGAAGACGATGGCGTTGCTCTTCACGTGCTTGCAGACGCGCCAGGCGTAGAGCGCGGCCTTCAGCTCGGCGTCGGTGGGCTGGCGCTTCGTCACCACCTGCAGCCTGCCGGGATCGATCTCGCCCAGGTCCCGGTCCTGGACGAGCAGCCCACCCACCAGCGAGCGCACCTCGCGGCCGCTGCGGCGCCAGGTGGAGCGCGGCTGGCCGAGGAGCGGGTTGGCGAGGAGCCGGAGGTTCTTCTTCTCCGCCAGCACCTCCCGGGCCTCGTCGTCGTAGCCGGGGGCGATGACGCACTCGAGGAAGAGCTCCTTGAGCGCCTCCGCCGCGGCCCGATCCACCTGCCGGTTGAGGGCGACGATGCCGCCGAACGCGGAGACCGGATCGATCTCCCGGGCGATGCGGAAGGCCTCGGCGGGGGTGGCGGCGCTGGCCACGCCGCAGGGGTTGTTGTGCTTGATCACCACGCAGGTGGGCTCGTCGAACTCCTTCACGCAGGCGAGCGCCGACTCGAGATCGAGCAGGTTGTTGTAGGAGAGCTCCTTGCCGCC
>Ga0182742_1001665_pt1 | contig 27300 bp, 27 predicted proteins | sample eDN5th37CBELigMG_FD_128880 | JGI IMG/M metagenome (GOLD analysis project Ga0182742, IMG submission 128880) | Enriched Miracle-Growth compost microbial communities from Emeryville, California, USA - eDNA 5th pass 37_C BE-Lig MG (version 2)... ...
TCCGCCGATGGCGGCGTCACGGCCCTGTTCGGCCGCTCGGGTTCGGGCAAGACCTCGCTCATCCGCATCATCGCCGGCCTCGCCCGGCCGGCGGAAGGCACGGTGCGGCTCGATGACGAGGTGCTGGTCGATACCGGCCGCCGCCTCTTCGTGCCGCCGCATCGCCGCCGCTTCGGCTATGTCTTCCAGGAAGCGCGGCTTTTCCCGCATCTGACGGTGCGGCAGAACCTCAATTACGGCCGCTGGTTCTCCCGAAAGGATGCCCGGCCGGAAAATCCGGATCGCATCGTCGGCCTGCTCGGCATCGGCGACCTGCTCGACCGCCAGCCCGCCAACCTGTCCGGCGGCGAGAAACAACGCGTCGCCATCGGCCGGGCGCTGCTCTCGGCGCCGCGCCTTCTGCTGATGGACGAACCGCTCGCCGCGCTCGACGAGGAGCGCAAGGGCGAGATCCTGCCCTATCTGGAGCGCCTGCGCGACGAGGTCGGCATTCCCATCGTCTATGTCAGCCATTCCGTCGCGGAGGTCGCCCGCCTTGCCGATCGGGTCGTGCTGATGGCGGGCGGCCGGATCGAGGCGGTCGGCCCGGCTTCCGAGGTGCTGGGCGGTCCGCGCCTTGCCTCGGCCATGGAGCGCCGCGAGGCGGGCAGCGTGCTGTCCGGCCATGTCGAAACGCGTGATGACGTCCATGGCCTTGCCACCATCCGCCTTGCCGGCGGTGCTGCCATTCTCGTGCCCGGCGCGGGCGTTTCGGCGGGGGAGGCGGTGCGCCTGCGCATTCCCGCCCGCGACGTCATGGTGGCGACGGTGCGCCCGGAAGGGCTCAGTGCGCTGAACATTCTGGAAGGAAGGATCGAGGCCGTCGAACCGGACGGGGAGGGCATGGCGAGCCTGCGTATCGCCTGCGGCGGGGATCAGGTCCGGGCCCGCATCACCGCGCTTTCCGTCGAGCGTCTTCGCCTTGCGCCCGGCCTTGCCGTCCATGCCGTCATCAAGACGGTCGCGCTTGAATAGCGCTTATTCGGCCAGTTGGGCGGCGATCCAGCCGATATCCGCAGCAAGCGCCGCCTGCGCCTTTTCCTCCATCGCATGGTAGCGGGCGATCAGCGCCTCGCCGAAAGGTGTGAGCACCGCGCCGCCGCCCTGCTTGCCGCCGCGCTGCGATTCCACGACCGGCTGGCGGAACAGCCGGTTCATCTCGTCCACCAGCAGCCAGGCCCGGCGATAGGACATGTCCATCGCCCGGCCCCCGGCCGAGATGGATCCGGTCTCGCGGATATGCGAGAGAAGCTCGATCTTGCCGCGCCCGATCCGCCCCTCCGGCTCGAGCTGGAGGCGGAAGATGAGCTTCGGTTCGCTTCTGGCGGATGCTGGCATGAAACTGGGCCCGTATGATTACGGGCCCAGCTATAACAGCCTTCTTGGCGGAATGCAGCCTCAAGCGGCGCGCTTCAGCGCCTCTCCGAGGATCGAGACGATATCCTCGAAATGCTTCTTCTCGGCGATCAGCGGCGGCGAGAAGGCGATGATGTCGCCGGTCACGCGGATCAGGAGACCCTTCTCGAAGCAATCGACGAAGACGTCGTAGGCGCGCGCGCCTGGCGCGCCGTCGCGCGGGGCAAGCTCGATGCCGGCGATGAGCCCGATCGTGCGGATGTCGATGATATGCGGCATTCCCTTCAGCGCGTGGATCGCCGTCTGCCAGTCGTCCTCAAGCGCGGCGGCGCGGGTGAGGAGGCCCTCGTCGCGATAGATGTCGAGCGTCGCGATACCCGCCGCGCAGGCCACCGGATGGCCGGAATAGGTATAGCCGTGGAACAGCTCGATGGCGTTTTCCGGCCCGTGCATCAGCGCGTCGTGCACCTTGCGGCTGGCGAAGACCGCGCCCATCGGGATCGTCCCGTTGGTCAGTCCCTTGGCCGTCGTCACGAGGTCCGGCGTCACGCCGAAATAGTCGGTGGCGAAGGCCGCGCCGAGGCGCCCGAAACCGGTGATGACCTCGTCGAAGATCAGCAGGATGCCGTGCTTGTCGCAGATCGCCCGCAGCTTTTCGAGATAGCCCTTCGGCGGGATCAGCACGCCCGTGGAGCCGGCCACCGGCTCGACGATGCAGGCCGCGATGGTTTCCGCGCCATGCAGCGCCACCAGCCGCTCCAGATCGTCGGCAAGCTCGGCGCCGTGTTCGGGCTGGCCCTTCACATAGGCGTTCTTCGAAAGATCATGCGTATGACGCAGATGGTCGGAACCGGGAAGCTGCGGGAAGACGCGTCGGTTGCTGACGATGCCGCCGACCGAGATGCCGCCGAAGCCGACCCCATGATAGCCGCGCTCGCGGCCGATGAGGCGCGTGCGCGTGCCCTGGCCGATGGCGCGCTGGTAGGCGATGGCGATCTTCAGCGCCGTGTCGACCGATTCGGACCCCGAGCCGGTATAGAAAATGCGATCGAGCTTCGCCCCTTCCGGGCCGGGCGCGATTTCGGCGAGCCGTTCGGCAAAGTCGAAGGCGATCGGATGGCCCATCTGGAAGGAGGGCGCGAAATCCATCTGGGTGAGCTGGCGCTCAACGGCGGACGCGATCTGTCGGCGGCCATGGCCGGCATTGACGCACCAGAGCCCGGCGGTGCCATCGAGAACCTGCCGGCCGTCGGCGCTGGTGTAGTACATGCCCTGCGCGCCGGCGAGCAGGCGCGGCGCGGCCTTGAACTGGCGGTTGGCGGTAAAGGGCATCCAGTAGCTGTCGAGCACCGGGGCGTTGGGCTTGTTGTGGACGTTCATGGCAAATCTCCTCTGGCCGGGATGATTGACGCCATGATTTGCAAGGCTGAACAAGTCCTTTTCTGGTTGACGCCAAGCAGTTGAAAATAAAGGATGCGTTGGGAGAAGTTTTCGCTATTTCGAACATCTGGAACAGGAAATGTCATGTCGGTCGATATCGGAGGCAGGCTGCGCCATCTGCGCATGGCCCACAATCTGTCGCAGCGGGAGCTGGCCAAGCGCGCCGGCGTCACCAATTCGACGATCTCGCTGATCGAATCGAACGCTTCGAACCCCTCCGTCGGCGCGCTCAAACGCATCCTCGACGGCATCCCGATCGGCCTTGCCGAATTCTTCGCCTTCGAGCCGGATCGCCCGAAGAAGGCCTTCTACGGCGCGGATGAGCTGGTGGAGATCGGCAAGGGCCCGATTTCCTTCCGCCAGATCGGCGACAACACGTTTGGCCGCAGCCTGCAGATCCTCAAGGAGTGCTACCAGCCCGGCGCCGACACCGGCAAGGTTCCCCTTGTCCACGACGGGGAGGAGGGCGGCATTGTGCTTTCCGGCCGGCTGGAAGTGACCGTCGACGACGAGCGCCGCATCCTCGGCCCCGGCGATGCCTATTATTTCGAAAGCCGCCGCCCGCACCGCTTCCGCTGCGTCGGTCCTGTGCCCTGCGAGGTGATCAGCGCCTGCACCCCGCCGACCTTCTGATCGCGCCGGGCCGCCGCCCCATGGCACATCGATCGGTCAGGGGGCCTTCATGCGGGATCTCTGTCCCTTGTAGCCGGGGTTCCTCACGCGGTCGATCTGCCATTCAGTCGGCTTCACGGCGCCGGGCAGCCGCTTCAACACGGTGAAATGCTCGCGTTGCCCGTCCATCGAAAGCTCGATCCAGTTCGAGAAGGCTCTTCCCAGGCATTCCGACATCCCTGCGAACTTCTCCGGTGGCGGTGTGGGCGATAGCACCAGCGTTTTGACGGTCAGGCCGCACTCCTTGAGGAGGGTTTTCTCAAGCCGGTCGAGGCGCTCGAACTTGCTTTCGCATTGGACGGTCCTCCAAGGTCCCGTCGCCTTCGCCTCGATGAGGATGAGTGTCCTGTCATAGGCGACGACGAAATCGAAGTCCTCCTGCGATCCGGTCAGCAGGTCGGCGTGATAGGCGCCTTTCTCATCGCGCCGCAGAAAGCACTGCAATGCGCCGAAGAGCCAATCGATATGATAATCGATCGCCCACCAGGCATCGTCCGGGATTTCCAGCTTCGTCTTCTCCCGAAGGGTCTTCAGAAAGGAGGGCGCAAGCAGCATCGGCGCGCCGGGATCGCCAAGCGCATTGCGAATGAGCCAATAGCGCTCCTTGCGATTGAACCTTTCAAGGCATTCCGTCAGATCGCTCACCAACCCGGCCCCCATTTTCAAACACCGCCCGAAGCAGGGTAGCGGGGAATGCCCGCCCCGGAAAGCGGAGCCTTGCGGCCCCGCGCCGGTGCGGCGGACGCATCACGATATGTTTCACAGGGAACGGCTGCCCGCTCTCTTGGTTAGCATATGCGCAGGGCGATGAACGTCCTGCTTTTTGAAACCAAGGAGAAGCAGCATGCCGAACCAAGGCGGAACGCACGAACAGCATGTCAAGGCCGGCCAGCAGAGCCACAAGAACGACGACAAGACGCGTCAGGCTTCCGGCAACAAGAGCGAGGACAATCGCGGCGGCAAGGGCAATTTTGCCCAGGATCGCGAGAAAGCCTCTGAAGCCGGCCACAAGGGCGGCAAGCATTGATCAGGATTGTTTGAAAAGGCCCGCCGCCGGAGGAAGGCGGCGGGCAGCTGTCCTTGCCGTTTTCCGGAGCGAATGCGGCACACCCTGAAAATTAAAGGATGAAACACGCGCGGGCGGAACAACGCGCCGCAATTTCTGTTTTCGCTACATTACGAAAACAAGGAGGGTGAGATGCTTCAGGCATCTCTCGGCGGCGGCTTCGGCGCGCAACGCTCCGGCCTGCACGCTTCGATCCTCGCCGCGGTCGCCTATGACGAGCTTTGTTCAAGGTTCCAGATCGAAATCACATTCGAGCCGCAGGCGATCATCATCCAGGGACGGGTTCCCCACGCCGCGGCGCGACGCGCCCGCGAGATCATCATCGCCGTCGCCGGCGCCGTCCCCGTCTGGGACCGAACGTTCTGGGTGGATTGAATTCACAGATATCGGCAAGGGAACTGCCAAGCCGCTTCGCTCGCTCTTTGTAGCAGCGGTTTGTAGCAAAATGCTTCATCCCGCCTGAGGGCGCGGTTTTTTAATGATTTCAATGAATTAGGGGAAGATTGGCTGGGGAACCTGGATTCGAACCAAGATTAACGGAGTCAGAGTCCGCCGTTCTACCGTTGAACTATTCCCCAGCAGGGGCTGCCGGTTTGGCCGGTGCCTGTGAGGCGGGCTTATAAACAAAAGGCGGCGGGATGCAAATGGTTTTTTGGGAAAATTTCGCCCCGCCTTCCGAAGAGCTGTTGCGGGAACCGGAGAGGTCCCGCCAGAAAAAGAATTTGGCGAACGGGCCGCGCGCTGGTAATGTCGCTGCAACGAAGATCGAGAGAGCGCCTGCTTGCAGCTTCGAGGCTTTGCGCGGCGCCATAGGCAGTAACGTGAACGACCCCGACAGCGGCTCTGTGCCGTCCGTTTCCGGGGCGCAGGATGCGGGCAATGCGGGGCGGCCGAAGCGGTCGCGCCGCCGCAAGGGAAAACAGAAGGGCGCGACGAGTCCCTCTGGTGTTCACCCGTCCGCAGGCCAGACCGCCGGTTCATCCGGATCGGCCGAGCGCCCCAAGGCCATCGAGGCCGATACCGCGCGCAGGAACAAGCGCCGACGGCGCGGCAAAGGCGCCGGCAGCGAGAACGTGCGCCCGCTTGCGCCCGTCGGCCAGCGCGAGCCCCATTCCGAAACCCGCCAGGCGGACAGTCAACGGTCGCGCCGCAAGCATCGCGGCAGGAAGACGGCTGCCCATGCCGCAACGCCGGTCGCCGACGCCGCTGGTCTCAAGCCGGCGAAGGCGGAGCCCATGGCGGAGGCCCGGCCTGCGCCGGCGGCACCCGAAGCACGGCGCGAGGCGCCCGCGCTCCATCGTGCGGCCGAACGGGACAGCTACGACGCGCCGCTCTATGCGGCGCTCGATCTCGGCACCAACAATTGCCGCCTGCTGGTCGCCCAGCCGACGCGGCCGGGCCAGTTCCGCGTCGTCGATGCCTTTTCGCGCATCGTGCGGCTCGGCGAGGGGCTTGCCGCCAGCGGCAGGCTTGCCGACGAGGCGATGAACCGCTCCGTCGAGGCGCTGAAGATCTGCGCCGCCAAGCTGAAGAGCCGTAACATCCGGCGCAGCCGCCTCATCGCCACCGAAGCCTGCCGCTCGGCGGAAAACGGCGAAGCGTTCCTGCGCCGCGTGAGGGACGAGACGGGGCTGGAGCTCGAGATCATCAACCGCGAGACCGAGGCGCGTCTTGCCGTGTCGGGCTGCTCTTCGCTGGTCGGGCGCGAGGCGAAATCCGTCGTGCTCTTCGATATCGGTGGCGGCTCGTCGGAGATCGCGGTCATCCGCATCGGCGAGAACCGCTCCAGCCGGCTCGCCAACCACATCACGCACTGGACCTCGCTGCCTGTCGGCGTCGTGACGCTCTCCGAGCGCCATGGCGGGCGGGACGTCACGCCGGAAAGCTTCGCGGGCATGGTTTCGGAAGTCGAGATCATGCTGTCGAATTTCGATTGCCCCGGCGATATCGCCTACACCGCACCGGAGGATTTCCACCTCATCGGCACCTCCGGCACGGTGACGACGCTGGCGGGCGTCCATCTCGACCTGCCGCGCTACGACCGGCGCCGGGTGGATGGCGTGTGGTTGTCGGACGACGAGGTGACGGCGATGCAGGCACGGCTGCTCTCCTGGGATTTCTCGGCCCGCGCCGCCAATCCCTGCATCGGGCCGGACCGGGCGGATCTGGTGCTTGCCGGCTGCGCCATCCTGGAAGCGATCCGCAAGCGCTGGCCGTCGCGCCGCATGCGTGTTGCCGACCGGGGCCTGCGCGAGGGCCTGCTTACCGACATGATGGCCGATGACGGTGTCTGGCGTCGCGGCCGCCATCGCCGCAACCAGCGTGGACACCGCCACCCGGCAAAGCCCGAAGGACAGGCCTCATGACCAAGCCCCCCGTCGCTGGCAACCGTACCGGCCGCAAGCTCGGCCAGAAGGTCAAGAAGACGAAGCTGAAGGCCTCCTCGCGCCGCTGGCTGGAGCGTCATATCAACGATCCCTATGTGCAGCGCGCCAAACTGGAGGGTTATCGCGCGCGCGCGGCCTTCAAGCTGCTGGAGATCGACGAGAAGCACAATATCCTTACCGGCGCGAGGCGCATCATCGACCTTGGCGCCGCGCCCGGAAGCTGGTCGCAGATCGCCGCCAAGGTGACCGATTCGACCGATGCCGATCCGCGCGTCGCGGCCATCGACTTCCTGGAGATGGATCCTTTGCCGGGCGTGCATATCCTGCAGATGGATTTTCTCGATCCGGAAGCGCCGGCCAAGCTCGTCGAGGCGGTCGGCGGCACGCCGAACCTGGTGATCTCCGACATGGCCGCCCCGACCACCGGTCACCGCCAGACGGACCATCTGCGCACCATGCATCTGTGCGAGGTCGCCGCGCATTTCGCCGTCGAGGTTCTGGCGGAAGGCGGCCATTTCCTGGCGAAGACCTTCCAGGGCGGAACGGAGCGTGAACTGCTCAACATGCTCAAGCAGAATTTCCGGCAGGTCATCCACGTCAAGCCGGGCGCCTCGCGCGCCGAATCGGTGGAGATGTTCCTGCTCGCCAAGGGCTTCAAGGGCCGCAGGGCCGGGGAAGAGGCGGGCACGGCGGAAGAGAGCGCCTGATGCTGCTCTATGCGACGGTCGGCAGCAACGATCTTGCCCGCGCCGGCCGCTTCTACGATTCCGTGCTGTCACCTCTCGGTTATCGCCGGCAGAAGGAGGCGCCCGGCGAGATCGGCTATGCAGCGGATGACGACGTGCGCTGCCGCTTCTGGATCGTGGAGCCGTTCAACCGCGAGCCCGCGACTTTCGGCAACGGCGTCACCATCGCCCTCCTGGCGCCGACCCGCGCGGCGGTGGACGCCTTCCACGCAGCGGCGCTGGCCGGCGGCGGGATGGATGAGGGCGCGCCGGGCCTGCGCCCGTTCCATGCCACCTTCTACGCGGCCTTCGCGCGCGATCACGACGGCAACAAGCTGGCCGCCGTCTGCGAAACGCCGGAATAGGCCGCGCTCATACCTCTCAGGCAAGGTTTTTCTTCAGGAAGTCCACGGTGCGGCTCCAGGCGAGGTCGGCTGCGGCCTTGTCGTAGCGGGCCGCGGAGGTATCGTTGTTGAAGGCGTGGTTGACGCCCTCGTAGACGTGGATTTCAAAGGTCTTTCCCCCCGCCTCCAGCGCCTTGCGATAGGCCTCGATGCCGGCATTGATGCGCTCGTCGAGCCCGGCATAGTGCAGCAGCAGGGCGGCTTTTATCGCCGGCACGTCCTCGGCCGGCGGCTGTGCGCCGTAATAGGCGACGCCTGCCTTCAGCTCCGGCGATTTCGTGGCGAAACGGTTGACGATGCCGCCGCCCCAGCAGAAGCCGACCGCACCCACCTTGCCGTTCGCCCCGTCGAGCGTGGCGAGGAATTGCAGGCTTGCCTCCGCATTGGCCACGGTCGCGGCGGCGTCGAGCTTGCCGATCATGTCGCGGGCCTGGTCCTCGTTGTCGGGCGTGCCGCCGGCGGGCGAGAGGAAATCGGGCGCAAGCGCGATGAAGCCTTCGAGCGCCATGCGCCGGGCGACGTCGCGGATATGCGGATTGAGGCCGCGGTTCTCGTGGATGACGATGACGCTGCCGAGCGGCCCCGCCGCCTCCTTGGGCCGCACGAGATAGCCCTTCATCTCGCCGGAGCCGCCGCCATAAACGACATCCTTGGCGACAAGGCGGGCGTCGCCGGCCGCGATCATCTCGGCGCTGGCGGAATTGGCGGCAAGCAGTGGGGCGATGGCGGCGGCCGCCGCGCCCGAGCCGGCAAGCGCCGTCAGGCGCTCCATGAAGCGGCGGCGGTCGAGCGTCAGATGGGTGTATTCATCATAGGCATCGATCATCGCCTGCGTGATCTTGGGCGTGTCCATGGGGGATCCTCCGGTTGTTCCTGCCGAAGGGTAAGATAGGCCCCGGGACGACCGCGGCACAACACAACTGCGTTACCAGGCCCTCTCAGGTGAAGGCGAGCCAGGCGCCGAGCCACACCCAAAGCAGGCCGAGAACCGCAAAGCCGGCGATGAACAGCGGCCGGCGATAGGCGAGGCGATTGCTGGTGACATGCACGAAGGCATGGGCATAGCGCAGCGCCACGAACAGCCAGCCGCCCGCCACGGTCACCGGATTGTCGGCATCGACGAGGTAGAGCAGGATGCTCACCGCATAGAACAGCACCGGCAGCTCGAACTGGCTGGCGATGGCGTTCCGCACGACGAGGCTTTCGCCGGGCTCCTCGCGGTTCTCGCGAAATTGCTCGGCCCGTGCCCGTCCTTCCCGCACCGCCCGCATGCGGCGAAGGGAGAGCAGCATATAGAGGCCGAAGATCAGCGCGACATGCGCGATCATCGGCCAGATCGTGGCTTCCGTGGGAGACATGATGTTCCTTCGGCTCGTCGTTTTCGAAAGGGTCTAGAGCATTTCGCAGCCTGGCGGAATCGCTTGAGGCCGCAAAATGCGGCAAAACCGGAGGGAAGGGGCGCAGGGCTATTGCGGCGTCAGGACTTCCGTGCCGGAGCCGTCCTGGCCGCTGATCGTCCAGGCGCCGTGCAGCGACCCGTCGCTCTTGACCTCGTAGACGACGAGGCCGACCGCATCGTCCAGCACATAACCGGCGGCGAAGGCGTTGTCGTAAAGCATGCAGATGCCGTTCGAGGTGGTCTCGCCGGTGTGCCACTCGATCGAGCAGGTGGTTTCGCTCGTCAGGCTGATCGTGGCGGTGCCGCCATAGGAAGAGCCGTCGAGATTGGTGCCTTCGACCGTATAGGTGCCGGCATTGACGGTCTGTGCCTGTGCAGGCGCGATCAAGCCCAAGGCCAGCAGGGCGCCGGCCAGAATCGTCTTCATGATTTTCCCCCAGATAACCGGCGAGATTGCCGGTGCCGCATCCTATGCGCGGGCGCAGCGAAACGGAACAGGAAAGACGATCCGCAAACGAAAATGCCCGGCGGAGCCGGGCATTGCAGCCAGGACGGCGGGAGTGTGCCTGTCCGGTGCCTCAAGCGCCCGGATAGTTCGGGCTCTCGCGGGTGATCGTCACGTCATGGGCATGGCTTTCGCGCAGGCCCGCGCCGGAGATGCGCACGAAGGTCGCCCTTTCTTGGAACTCCGGGATGGTCTGGCCGCCGACATAGCCCATGGAGGCCTTGAGGCCGCCGGCAAGCTGGTGCAGCACGCCGGAGACGGGGCCTTTGTAGGGAACCTGGCCCTCGATGCCTTCCGGCACGAGCTTCAGCGTGTCGCGCACTTCCGCCTGGAAGTAGCGGTCCGCCGAGCCGCGCGCCATGGCGCCGACCGAGCCCATGCCGCGATAGGCCTTGAAGGAACGGCCCTGGTAGAGGAAGACCTCGCCGGGCGTCTCGTCCGTGCCGGCCAGCAGCGAGCCGACCATGACGGCGGAGGCGCCCGCGGCGATCGCCTTGGCAAGGTCGCCTGAGAATTTGATGCCGCCATCGGCGATGACCGGAATGTCGGAAGCCCGGGCGGCTTCGACGGAGGACATGATGGCCGCAAGCTGCGGCACGCCGACGCCGGCGACGATGCGTGTGGTGCAGATAGAGCCAGGGCCGATGCCGACCTTGACGGCGTCCGCGCCGGCGTCGATCAGCGCCTTGGTGCCGTCCGCCGTGGCGACGTTGCCGGCCATGACGCGCACCGAGTTGGAGAGCTTCTTCACGCGGGTGACGGCATCGAGCACGCGCTGCGAATGGCCGTGCGCCGTGTCGACGACGAGAAGGTCGACGCCGGCATCGATGAGGCGCTCGGCGCGCTCGAAGCCGTCGTCCCCGACCGAGATGGCGGCGGCGGCGCGAAGGCGGCCCTGCGCGTCCTTCGAGGCATTGGGGTTGAGCTGCGACTTCTCGATGTCCTTGACGGTGATCAGGCCGACGCAGCGCCCGTCGCCGTCGATGACGAGCAGCTTTTCGATGCGGTGGCGGTGCAGCAGGCGCTTGGCTTCCTGCTGGTCGACGTTCTCCTTCACCGTGATCAGGTTTTCCCGCGTCATCAGTTCATAGATCTTCTGCGCCGGGTCGGAGGCGAAGCGCACGTCGCGGTTGGTCAGGATGCCGACGAGGCGGCCGGCCTTGCCGCTGCCGCCGTTCTCGACGACGGGAATGCCGGAAATGCCATGGGCCTTCATCAGCGACAGCGCGTCGGCAAGCGTGGCATCGGGGCCGATCGTCACCGGATTGACGACCATGCCGCTTTCGAACTTCTTGACCTGGCGCACTTCCTCGGCCTGTTCGGCGGGCGTCAGGTTGCGGTGAATGACGCCAAGGCCGCCGGACTGCGCCATGGCGATGGCAAGGCGGCTTTCCGTCACCGTGTCCATGGCGGAGGAGAGGATCGGCAGGTTGAGTTCGAAATCGTGCGCAATGCGGGTGGCGATGTTCGTCTGGCCCGGCATGACCTCGGAATGGCCGGGTTGCAGGAGAACGTCGTCGAAGGTGAGTGCTTCGAGACCGGTTGCCGTTTCAATGATGCGCGCCATAGGCCAAGTTCCTTCAGTGTAAAGGCAAGCTGCCCAGGGGGAACATTGGGAGTTGTCCACCTCGGTCGCTTGCAAGAAATTCTTGGAAGTTGGCGAGGGCTCGTAACACGTTCATGACGGCTTGGAAATAGCAAAGTGGCCGGAACGCCCTTTGGGTCCGGTTTCTCCGCCGCATAGCGCCGGCCTCTTCCCAAACGAGGCAAAAGGCTGGCGGTGTCGCGGCAAAAGCCTCAAATGTCGAACTGGTAGCTCACCGGCACGAAGCGATAGCCGTCGCCGCTCTTTTCCGCGAAGCCGGCCGCGGGGAAGGGCATGTGATAGCCGATGAAGGGAATGCGGTCCGTGGCGATCATGTCGAACACCTTCTTGCGCGTCGCGGCCGCCTGGGCCTTGTCCATGTCGAAACGCACCTCCCAGTCCGGCCGCTGCAGCGAAAGAACGTAGTGGTTCGCCGTGTCCGCCGTCAGCATCATCGCCTTGCCTTCCGATTCGACGCGGAAGATCATGTGGCCCGGCGAATGTCCGAAGGCATCCAGGCCGTGGATGCCGGGCACGACCTCGCCCTGGTCCTCGATGAAGGTGAGCTTTTCCGCCAGCGGCTGCACCTTGGCCAGCACGCCCTGGTGGCCCTGTTCGGCAGGCGTGCCCATGCGCTCCGGATTGACCCAGAAATCGTATTCGGTCCGGCCGGTGACATAGCGGGCATTGGGAAAGGCCGGCTTGTCGCCTTCCAGCAGGCCGCCGATATGGTCTCCGTGCATATGGGTGATGACGACGACGGAAATCTGGTCCGGTGTGTATCCGGCGTATTTGAGGCCTTCCAGAAGCCGGCCCATTCCGGCCTTGCGTCCGCCTTCGCCCATGCCGGTGTCGAAGAGCACGACCTCCGCTCCCGTATCGACGAGCGTCGGGGTGAAGCTGTTGACGAAGGTGTCGGCGGGAAGGAAGTTCTCCTCAAGCAGCGTGCCGACCGCCTCGGCGGACTGGTCGATGCCGAAGGTCTCGTTCGGTGCGCCGGAGGGGCGTATGCCGTCGCGCACGGTGAGGATGCGAAAGCTGCCGAGCTTCAGGCTGCGGGTTTCGAGGGGGCTCGGTCTCATGTCGGTCGCGTCGGTCTCCGATTGGGCGCGCGCTCCGGCGCGGTTCAGCACCAGAGGCGCGGCCAATGTGCCGATGCCGGCGGCAAGGAACAAGGTGCGCCGCGACAATGTCGAATGATCTCCCATGAATCTACCTCCGGGGGGTGAAAGCTGGCTCGTCGGCGTGGAACCGCCACGCGGGACCTGCATTCATCTAGGGCACCGTCCCCATGCGGGCACGCGGCATCACGGGCTTGTGATGCGGGCGGAAAAAATCTGACGATTTGACAGATTGCAGCAAGGGGAGCAGAAGACGGGCGGGTCCGCTCAGGGACCCTGCAACGCGATTTGCCGATGAACCGTATCGTCCCGCTCATCCTTGCCGTCGCGCTCTTCATGGAGCAGATGGATTCCACCGTCATTTCCACCTCGCTGCCGGCGATCGCCGCCGATCTCGGTGTGGGGCCGATCACGCTCAAGCTCGCGCTCACCGCCTATATGGTCTCGCTCGCGACCTTCATTCCGCTTTCCGGCTGGATGGCCGACCGGTTCGGCGCCAAGCGGGTCTTCCGCTTTGCCATCCTCGTCTTCGTCACCGGCTCCATCCTGTGCGCCGTTTCCGGCAGCCTCGTCGCCTTCGTGGTCTCGCGTTTCCTGCAGGGCATGGGCGGAGCGATGATGACGCCCGTCGCCCGCCTCGTGCTGGTGCGCAGCACCTCGCGCTCAGAGCTGGTCTCGGCGATGGCGCTTCTGACGATCCCTGCGCTGGTCGGCCCTCTCGCCGGTCCGCCCCTCGGCGGCTTCATCACCACCTATTTCTCCTGGCACTGGATCTTTCTCATCAACGTGCCGGTCGGCATCGTCGGCTATATCCTTTCGGGCATCTACCTGCCGGAGATCAACGCGGCAGCCCCGCCGCCTCTCGACTGGGCCGGCTTCTTCCTCAGCGCCATCGCCGCGTCGGGAACGATGTTCGGCCTGTCGGTCATCAGCCTTCCGGCGCTGCCGCCGATCATCGGCATCGTCGCAACCGTCGTCGGCCTCGTCTGCGGCGCGCTCTATGTGCGCCATGCCCGGCGCCATCCGGCGCCGCTTCTCGACCTGAAGCTCTTTGAGGACAGCGCCTTTCGCGCCGCGGCCATCGGCGGCACGCTGTTTCGCATCTCGGTGGGCGCGGTGCCCTTCCTCATGCCGCTGATGCTGCAGGTCGGCTTCGGCCTCTCGCCCTTCCAGTCCGGCCTCGTCACCTTCACCGGCGCCATTGGCGCCATCACCACCAAGTTCCTCGCCAAGCGCGTGCTGACCGTCGCCGGCTTCCGCACGACGCTGATCGTCGCCAGCATCTGTGGTGCGGCGCTGACCTTCGTCAACGGCCTCTTCATGCCGGCGACGCCCTTCTGGTTCATGGCGGGCGTGCTCCTCGTCGCCGGCTTCGCGCGCTCGTTCTTCTTCACCAGCGTGAACGCGCTCTCCTTCGCCGATATTTCCGACGAGGATGCCAGCAAGGCGACCTCGATGAGCGCGGTGCTTCAGCAGATGAGCCTTGCGCTCGGCATCGCCGTCGCCGGCTCGATCCTGGAGGTCGGCACGCTTGCCACCGCGTCGCCGTTGACGCTCTGGCATTTCCAGATCGCGTTCATGATCAACTCCGCCGTGACGCTCACCGCGGTCATCCCCTTCATCGCCATGGCGAAGAATGCCGGCGCTTCCGTCTCCGGCCATCGCGGCGTGCCGGCGGACGGCGAGACCGCGCCCGTCAAGTAGACCGGTCTAGAGGACAAGCCGCATGGCGCAGCGCGTGTCGCGTTTCAGCCCGTGGCCGTCTTCCTCGTCGAGCAGGGCCGCAAGGCGCGGTGAAAGCTCTGCTTCCTCCAGCGTGCGAAAGCCGAGGCGCTCGTAGAACGGGCAGTTCCAAGGAATGGTGCGGAACGTCGTCAGCGTCACCGCCGCAAGGTCACGGGCCTTGGCCGCGTCGATCGCATGGCCGATCAGCCGCCGGCCGATGCCGAAACCCTGATACAGGTGATCGACGGAAATCTCCTGGATATGCAGTTCGTCGGCCGCGATTTCCGCGCTGAGGAAGCCGACCGGGCGGTCGTCGCCCGTCGCCGCCGCCACCCAGTTCGTCTGCCGGTCGATGAGCTGGCGATGGCGTTCGGCGCTCTGCACGTCGCCGACGGCGAGCCAGGAAAAGGCCTCGATGAGGCGGAAGGACTGGGCGGCCGAGCGCTCGATCCGCCGAAGCGTCTCGATCTCCTCTTCGCGGGCAAGCCGGATCGTCACCTTCGACGGCCCGGCCTTGCCAGCGGGGATGCCGTCGAGGGGAAGCTGCGTCACCATCCGGGCAGGATATGGCCGGGCCTGAGGCGCGGAAGGCGCGGGAAGAGCTTCACCTCCGCCTCCGGCAGGTCGTCGGCGGCCGTCAGCGGCGTGATGTTGTCGAGGCAGGCGGTGATATGGCTGGTGATGGCGTTGGAGAGCGAGGGCGAAAGGCCCGGCCGGCGCATGATGCCGATCTGCACGGGCGCGAGCGGCGGAAAGCCGTCCGCCTGGGTCAGCACCTTCATGCCGGGACGCAGCGCCGATTCCGGCAGCACCGAGACCGCCATGCCCGCCATCACGGCGGCGGCGACGACGGTCGACGACCAGCTGGTGAACAGAACCTGATAGTCGCGTCCGACCGAATCGAGCGCCGCGCAGGCGATCTGCCGCCACTGGCAGTCCCGCCGGCCGACGGCGAGCGGCACGGGGGCATTTTCCGGCAGCGGATGGTTGGCCGACATGACCCAGCACAGCGGCTCCGTGCGCACCACGTCGGACTGGCGCTGGCGCGGATTGTGGGTGACGAGCGCGATGTCGAGCTCGCCCTTGGCCATCTTCTCGGCAAGGTCCACCGAGGGCTCGCAGACGATGAAGAGCTCGACATTCGGATGGGTCTTGGCGAACCGCATGATGATTTCCGGCATGTAGCGGTCGGCATAGTCGTCCGGCGTGCCGATGCGCAGCAGGCCTTCCAGGCGGTTGTCGTCGAAGGCGGCGATGGCTTCGTTGTTGAGGCGCAGCATCCGCCGGGCGAAATTGAGCAGGCGTTCGCCCTCGGCGGTCAGCCGGTTGCCGCGCCCGTCCTTCATGAAGAGCTGCTTGCCGATGCGTTCCTCGAGGCGTCGCATCTGCATGGAAACGGCCGACTGGGTCTTGAAGACCCGCTCGGCCGCCCGCGTGAAACTGCCGGTATCTGCGATCGCGACGAAGGTCTGGAGCTGGTCTATGTCGAGCGGAGCGGACATAACGATACTCATAAGATTGTTTGATTGATACTATTAGAAACATTCGTTGGACTGATCAATGGCTTTCTGCGAAAAAGAGATTGTTGAACGATCTCCTTCCTGTCGGGGTCGTTTGGACGGGTTTGCCGTTTCCCGGGACCTCCCGCTTCGGCACTTCCTGAAATTCCATGCTTCAAATGCCGCCCGACAGGTGAGGGCCGCACATCACGCAGGCACCCCGCGAAACCCCATCGAAGCGCGATGGATCGCCGAGCCGGAAAGGAGAATGTCATGCGCATGATCGACCGCAGACTGGAAATCGCCACGCCCGCGACGCGTGGTCTCGCCCCGAGCATCTTTGCCCGTCTTGGCAAGGTCGCCTACAGGCTTGCACGTGCATGGCAGAGCCGCCGCGCGCTCAACCGGCTGAACGAACTCGACGACCACCAGCTCCTCGACATGGGGCTGTGCCGGAGTGATGTGCGCGAGGTGCGGGCCGCCTCCTTCTTCGCCGATGCGGGCCTGCATCTGACGATCACGGCGCGCGAGCGCGCCTCCCGCCACCTGCGCAAGGGGCGCACGGATTGATTTTTCATGGTGCCGGCCTGCCTCCCGGGACGGCACCAGACTTCCCCGCAGGGTGAGAGCCAATAGCCCTGCCGCTTGCCCGACGTGCGACTCCCAAGGTCCGCGTCGGGCTTTTTCCCGGATATTGCCGCCGGCCTCAGGCCTTCCTGTCGTCCGTTTCCATGCCGTTGCGCATGGTCTCGAAGATCGACTCGATGTTGCGCTGGTAATCCTTCTGCATTTCCAGCCCGGTATCGAACATCGTATTGACGAGGGTCTTCAGGGAATCTGCCGCCGATCCCGCCGCCTCGCCCGTCTTCTCGCCGCCGGCCGGCTGGCCCGCCATGCCGCCCATCATGTCCTGGAATGCCTTGGCGAAGGGGTTGTCGGTAAAGGGATTGGCGGGCGTTTCCTTCTTCGTGCCGAAGAATTCCTGCGCGGCCTGCGTGAAGGGATTGTCCGTGAAGGGATTCGCCGCCTCCGGCTTCTTTGCAAAGCCCGTCGCCTCCGCCCATTGCTGCATCATGTCGGCAAAGGGATTGACGGCCGCCTTGCCGGCATCGGCGCCCGGGAAGAAGGGGGCGAGGGACTGCTTGAAGATCCCGCCCATCAGCGCGCTCGCCATGACGGGCAGCATCTGCTTATAGATTTCCTGGCCGATGCCGGTCATCTGCGCGGCCTGGGCGGCGATGGCGCGCGAGACGTCCTTGCTGCCGAAGAGATGGCCGAGGATGCCGTTGCCCTCCGCAAGCCCCTGCGGCGTGAAGGCCTTGCCGATATCCTCGAAATACTTGACGTGGTCGCCGCCGGTCAGCGCCTTCATGAAGGCGGCGAGATCGTAGGGGTTGGCGGCGTTTCGCTTGAACCCTTCGGAAAAGGCCGGCATCAGCGCGGCGACGGCCTTTGTCGCCTGCTCCTGAGCGAGGCCGAATTGCCGGGCCATCGCCTCCACGGCATTGCCGTTCTGGGCCTGCATCATCATGTCGTAAAGCGAAAGCATAACGAACCTCTTCCCGTTGGCAGGCCTCACGCGCAGGCATGTATCTGCACTATAACGGGAATTTCAGCCGCGCAAACCGCTTTTTCGAAGAAGCCTCAATACTGGTATTCGCTGAAGACGGGCTCGACGGAGCCATTCCAGCGGCCGTTGTAGCGTGCCAGCATGTCTTCGGCGAGCGTCGCCTTCTTCGCCAGTACCTCGTCGAGCGGGGCAAGGAAGATGGTCTCGTCGACGCCGTCGCCGTTGAGGCGTGCGCGGCTGGCAAGCCCCTGGCGGGAAATCCCGACGACCTCGCGGGCGATGTCGAAAAGCGGCTTGCCGCGGAACGTCGCGCGAAGGCCTTCGGCCGGCACGGCATCGCGCAGCGCGGTCACTTCCTCGACCGTCCAGTCGCGCGTCAGCCGCTCCGCCGCATCGAGCGCGCCGTCGTCATAGAGCAGGCCCACCCAGAAGGCGGGCAGGGCACAGATGCGCCGCCACGGCCCGCCGTCGGCGCCGCGCATTTCGAGGAAGCGCTTCAGCCGCACGTCGGGAAAGAGCGTGGAGAGATGGTTCGTCCAGTCGCCGAGATTGGGCTCCCAGTCCGCCACCTCGCCCTTCAGCGCGCCCGCCATGAACTGGCGGAAGGTGATGTGGGTGCAATCGTGATACTTGCCGTCGCGCACGATGAAATACATCGGCACGTCGAGCGCCCATTCGACATAGTCGGCAAAGCCGAAATCCTTCGCGAAGGCGAAGGGGATGAGGCCGGCGCGGTTGTTGTCCGTGTCGCGCCAGATGTCGCCGCGCCAGGACAGAAGGCCGTTCGGCTTGCCTTCCGTGAAAGGCGAGGACGCGAAAAGCGCGGTCGCCATGGATTGCAGCTTCAGCGACACCTGCATCTTGCGGCGCATGTCGGCTTCCGAGGAGAAGTCGAGATTCACCTGGATCGTGCAGGTGCGGTACATCATGTCGAGCCCCTTGGTGCCGACCTTCGGCATGTAGCGGGTCATGATGTCGTATCGGCTTTTGGGCATGCGCGGCGTTTCGGCGAAAGACCATTTCGGGCTGCCGCCCATGCCGAGGAAGCGGATGCCGAGCGGCTCGGCGATCTCGCGCAGCGTCGCCAGATGCTGGTTGGATTCCTTGCAGGTCTGGTGCAGGTTTTCGAGCGGTGCGCCGGACAGCTCGAACTGGCCGCCGGGCTCCAGCGAAATGGCGCCCATGCCGGACGGTTCGGCCAGCCCGATGATATTGCCGGCATCCATGATCGGTTCCCAGCCGGTCTTCTCGCGCATGCCGTTGAGCAGGGCCGAAATGCTCGCCGCGCCGAAATAGGGCACGGGACTGTTGTCGGCCGTAAAGAAGACGAATTTCTCGTGCTCGGTTCCGATGCGGAACTGTTCCTTCGGCTTGTTGCCGGAAGCGAGATAGTCCGCCAATTCCGCAACGGAGCGGATCGGCGTCTGGTCGGAAGTATCACGGGCCATGGGCGTCTTCTTCTGAACGGATGGCGCCCGGCGGAAGGTCGGGCCTTGGAGGGTGCTTGGACCGGAATTAGATGCGGTGCAAGCAAATTTCTTTCAAGGCATGTTCAAAAAAAACCAACGGAGCGATTCCGGCGGAGGCAAGGCGCGCTTCTGTGCCAGGAATTGCTTTAAATCAAAGAGATAGAGCTTGCCGGCATTTCCGCGACACTGGGGCTTTCCGCAGGAGCCGGCTCTTCCTCTCACGTCCAGTCGCCGATCGCCGCCTGGATCACGGCCATCGCCGCCACCGCCGCGGTATCGGCGCGCAGGATGCGGGGGCCGAGCGGAATGGGCGTCACGAAATCGAGACCGCGCAGGCGCGCGCGCTCCTCGTCGGAAAAACCGCCCTCCGGGCCGACGAGAAGGGCAAGCTTGCGCTCGGTGATCGCCTGCAATGCCGGCAGCGGGTTCTGGCTGCCGTGGCCCTCGTCGCAGAAGACGATGCGGCGCTCGCGCGGCCAGCCGGACAGCAGATCCTCCAGCTTTCGCGGTGGAACGACTTGCGGAATGGCGAGGATGCCGCACTGCTCCGCCGCCTCGACGGCATTTGCCTGCAGCCGCTCCAGGCTGGTGATCTTGCCCTGCACATGCTGGGTCATGACGGGTTGCAGCACGCCTGCGCCCATCTCCACCGCCTTCTGCACCAGATAATCGAGCCGGCCGACCTTCAGCGGGGCGAAAAGATAATGAAGGTCGGGGGCATCCGGCTGGGGGCGGGTCTGCTCGGCGGGCGTCAGCAGCAGGCGCTTGCGCGTCGGGAAGGAGAGGGGCGCATGCCATTCTCCGTCGCGCCCGTTGAAGAGCAGCACGGCGTCGCCCTCGGCCATGCGCAGCACATTGGCGAGATAGTGGAAATGCTCCTTCGAGGCCTCGATCGGCTGGCCCGCCGCAAGGGCGTCATCGACGAAAAGGCGCTGCATCCGGTAATTGGCACGCATGGTCTGTCTCGTTGTGTCAGGTGAAGAGCGCGTCAAGGGCAAGGAAGACGAGGGCGGAGAGCGCCGCCGAAATCGGCAGCGTCACGATCCAGGCCGAGACGATCGTCATGAAATGCGAGCGGCGCACCAGATAGCGCCGGCGCGTCTCTTCCGGATTGGCGGGCTCCTCCTCCGGCGCGATGCGGTTGCCACGGCTGCGGATATAGTCGATCCGGCGGCGGGAATTGCGCGTGTACCATTCGCGGAACAGGCCGACCCCGAAGACCGCGCCGACGGCGATATGTGTCGAGGAGACAGGGATGGCGAAGGCCGAGGCCGTGATTACCGCGACGGCGGAGGAAAGCGCCACGCAGAAGGCGCGCATCGGGTTGAGCTTGGTGATCTGGCTGCCGACGATGCGGATGAGGCGCGGGCCGAAGAGCAGGAGGCCGAGCGAAATGCCGAGGGCCCCGATCATCATTACCCAGAGCGGGATTGTCGATGCGCCGCCCGCGCCGCCACCCTCGCGCAGGGCGAGCACCACGCCGTAAAGCGGCCCGACCGCGTTCGACACGTCATTGGCGCCATGGGCGAAGGAGAGCAGGGCCGCCGAACAGATCAGCGGGATTCGGAACAGCGTGCGCAGCGACTGGTTGCGGTTGTCGAGCCCTTCCGCATGGCGGCGGATGACCGGTCGCGTGACGACATAGGTGGCAATGCCGCAGGCAAGGCCGATCAGCATGGCCGTCCGGAAGGACAGATCGAAGCTGCCGTTCGTGCCGCCATTGGCGATGAAGGCGGCGAAGGCCCCGCCCATCAGCGCGACGAGCACCGGAACCCAGGTCTTGGCCGCCTCGATCTTGTCCTCGCGGTAGATGATGAATTCCTTGATGAAATAGAGGAACAGCGCCGCCACCACGCCCCCGAGGATCGGCGAGACGGTCCAGCTGACCACGATGACGGCGATGGCATCCCATTGCACGCTGTGAAGGCCGTTCGCCGCCGCGCCCGCGCCGATCACCCCGCCGATGATCGCATGGGTCGTGGAGATCGGCGAATTGGCGAGCGTCGCGATATTGATCCAGATCGCCGCCGAGACGAGCGCGGCCATCATGGCGAGCGCGAAGACCTCGGGTCGCGGGAAGATCGCCCTGTCGATGATGCCGGAGGCCACGGTTTCGGCAACGCCCTGGCCGGCCAGAAGCGCCCCGGCGATCTCGAACACGGCGGCGATGACGAGCGCGACACCCATGCTCATGGCCCGGGCACCGACGGCCGCGCCCACATTGTTCGTCACGTCGTTGGCGCCGATATTCATGGCCATATAGGCGGCAAGCGCCGCCGTGACGGCGATGACGAGGACGCCGGCAGTGCCGGTGGCAAAGCCGCTGGCGATCGCCATGGCGATCAGCAGGAAGACGAGGGCGATGCCCACGCCCGTCCACGGCCGCAGCACGAAATGCGTCGCCTGTTCGGTAAAGGTGAGTTTTTCCAGGTCCTTGTCCAGCGTCGGCTTGCGTAGCTGGACCTGCGAATTGGCCATTCCTGCTGCTCCGTCCTTGCCGACAGGTGAGAAAGCGGCGCGGCTGGTTTACGCCGCGCGAAGATCGCCGTGAATTGTGAGAACCGAATAATCCATCTTTGCAGCGAAAGCGACCCGAAGATGGATCATCCGGCGGCGCCTTGCGGCATGGGCGATGACGGGCCGGACCTATCGCCCGCCGGCCGCACCGCTTTTGCCGGCAAGGGCGCGTTCGGCGAGCATCGTCCGCTCGAAAGCGAGGATCAGGGTCTTGAGGCCGGGCTCCTGCACGCGGCTCGCTGCCTCGGTGCAGCTCACCCATTCGGCGCGCCGCTCGTCCTTTTCGGGAAAATTCTTGCAGATGTCGTCGACGGCGAGGGGGAAGACGCGCACCCGGCAATCGACTTTCAGCCCGTGCGGCAGGCCCTTCATGTAGTTGTAGCTGCCGATCGGCTCGCTGCGGACATCGCCCTTCACGCCGGCCTCTTCCCAGGCCTCGCGCGCGGCCGCCGCCGAAGCGCTCTTGCCGTCCATCGGCCAGCCCTTTGGGATGACCCAGCGGCCCGTGTCGCGGCTGGTGATGAGCAGCATCTCGACCGCCGGACCTTTCTTCTTCAGCCGATAGCACAGCGCGCCATATTGCTCCCGCACGGGCCTGCGGAACATCAGGTGGACGTCACTGACGATGCGGTTGAGAATGTTCAAGGTCTTTTTCATTCCTCTGGCCGGGATACACCCATGAATCGTTATCGCGCATCTTGCTTGCCCGAAATTTGCGGCGCAAGTCAGCTATCCGGCGGAAGGCCGCGCTTTTGCATGCGCAATTGCGAAATTCTCTGCCATTCCCCGCTGCGCTCGGCTTCGCGTATCGCAAGAGCGATGTAATCCATATGCGCCTCTGCGGCGGTTCTCGCCGCGCCCGCGTCGCCCGCCATGATGGCTGCGTAGATCGCCTCATGCTGCGCGAGCAGGTGCCCGCGCGCCGCCTCCGAGGAGAAAACGAGGTGGCGGTGGAAAAAGATCCCCTGGGCGAGCAGCCGGTAGCAGGCGCGCAGCGTATGCAGCAGCACGATATTGTGCGCCGCCTCGCCGATCGCGTTGTGCAATTCGACGTCAGTCTCCAGCTCCGCGTCGAAGGAGCCGCTTTCGTGGGCGGCGCGCATCGCCTCCATGATGCGCGCCAGCATCTGCCGGTCGTAATCCGTCGCCCGGCGCGCGGCGAGCGCCGCCGTGATGCCCTCCAGCTCGCGGCGATATTCGACATAATCCTCCGTCGCCCGCTGGTGGCGGGCGATGAGATCGACCACCGGCCGGGAGAAGACCTGGCCGATAATGTCGGCGACATAGGTGCCGTCGCCGTGCTGGCTGACGAGCAGGCCCCGGGTTTCCAACTCCTTCAGCGCCTCGCGCAGGATCGGCCGCGATACGTCGAGCCGTTTGGAAAGCTCGCGCTCGCCCGGCAGCCGGTCGCCGTCGCGCAGCACGCCCTCCAGCAACAGGATCTCGATCTGCTGCACCACCTCGTCGGCGGTGCGGCTGTGGCGGATGCGGGCGAAGAGATCGAAGGCGATGTCGGTCACGGTGAAAGTGTAGCAACCTGCGCGGAAATTGGTCAAGAAACTTGTCCACTTCCCGCGGGTTGCCTGCGTCAATGCGCCCTATCTTCTCCGCCATGACATTTGTTAAGAAGAAGCTGTTGCATCATGAGGGGACGGTGCAGTCATGGCAAAAGGCAGCTTCGCCTTTCCGCAGGCGACCACGCGTGCGCAAGCGCTCGGCGAAATCCACGCAAGACCATATGCGCTGGTGCCGTCGCCGCGCGTCATCTTCCAGCTCGCCTTCCTGACGGAGGGCGGTTCGGCCGTCGACCATGCGGTGATGGCGGAGCTTTCGCGCTCGCGCGGCATCTCGCCGCCCGGCCGCGATGCCAGCCATCACGCGCTGAGCTGGGGGCAGGGCACGCTGCGCTGGGAGCGGCATACGGAATTCTCGACCTATTTCTGGGATGCGCCGGTGCCGGAGACCTTCGGCGCCGAGGTGCCGGTCCATCCGTTCGGCGACAGCTTCTCGCCGCCGGGCACGCTGATTTCCGGCATCAGGCTGGAGATCCGTCCTGATACGCCGGAAACGCGCGAGGCGATCTCCGCTTTCGACCCGACGAGCCTCTGTTACAGCGAGATCAAGAACGGCCAGGGCGCCATCCTCACCGACTTCCGCCAGAACGGCGACGGGCTGACGCAGATCCTCGTCATAGACCGCTGCATGACGGAGGCGGGGCGGGGCGCGCTCGTCCAGCGCCTGCTGGATATCGAGACCTATCGCACGCTGGCCATGATGGGCCTGCCGCTCGCCCAGTCGCTCTCGCCGGATATCCGCCGCATCGAGGACGGGCTGACGGGCATCACCAATGCCATGAAGCAGCATGCCCGCGACAAGGCGGATGCGCTTCTGACGGAGATCACCCGCCTTGCCGCCGAGCTTGAGGCCAATGCCGCCCTCAGCCTCTATCGTTTTGGCGCCAGCCGCGCCTATTACGGCATCGTGCAGGAGCGTATCCGCACGCTCGCGGAAAACGCCGTGCCCGGTTACGAGACTCTCGGCTTCTTCCTGGAGCGTCGCCTGGCGCCGGCCATGCGCACCTGTCAGTCGGTGGAGGAACGGCAGGCGAATCTCTCCCGCAAGCTCGCCCGCGCCACCGCGCTCCTGCGCAGCTGGATCGACGTGGAGCTGGAACAGCTCAATACCGGCCTGCTGAACTCGATGGACCGTCGGGCCAAGCTGCAGCTTCGCCTGCAACAGACCGTCGAGGGCCTGTCGGTCGCCGCCATCTCCTATTACGTCGTCGGCCTCTTCGGCTATGTGGCGAAGGCGGCGCACGGGCTCGGCGTGCCGGTCAAGCCGGAAACGCTCACCGGTCTTGCCGTGCCCTTCGTCATCGCCGGAATGTGGCTGCTCGTGCGCTCCATCCGCCGCCGCCATGCGGAAGAGGACAAGCATTAGAGGCAGGCTCGGGCTTAATGCTCCCAATAAGGCTGCGGACCGTAGAGCTCGGCGAGATAGTCGATGAACAGCCGCACCTTGATGGGCAGGAACTGCCGGCTCGGATAGACGGCGGACAGCACGACGTTGCGCGAGCCCTCATATTGCGGCAGCACCTGCTGGAGCTCGCCGCTCTTCAGCGCCGGCCCGACATCCCAGGTGGAGCGCAGCGCCACGCCCATGCCGGAAAACACCGCCTCGCGCACCACTTCGCTGGAATTGGTATAAAGCGGCCCCTGCGGACGGTAGGAGATGTCGCCTTCCGGCCCTTCCAGCCGCCAGACGTCCTGCGTGTGCTGCGGCAGGCAGACATGGCCGGCAAGGTCTTCCAGCGATTGCGGCATGCCGCGGCGGGCAAGGTAGTCGGGCGATGCGCAGAGCAGGCGCCGCACCGGCGCGAGCCGCCGGGCGACGAGAGACGAATCGGACAACTCGCCGATGCGGATCGCCAGGTCGAAGCCGCCGCCGACGATGTCGGAATAGTCGTCGGTCAGCACCAGGTTGAAGATCAACTCGGGATAGCTGTCCATGAAGCCCCGCAAATGGGGCGCGATGTGCAGCCGGCCGAAGGAGGTGGGAGCGGAGACGCGCAACGTACCGCGCACCGCGCCGGAGCGGCCGGAAACGAAGGCCTCCGCCTCCTCGATGCCGGCAAGGATGCCGACGATGCGTTCGTAAAAGCCCTGTCCCGCCTCGGTCAGGGAGATCTGCCGCGTCGTGCGCTGGAAAAGCCGGGTGCCGAGGCGTTCCTCCAGCCGTTTCACCCGCTTGGAGATGACGGCCGGGGAGAGCCCGAGCGCCCGGCCCGCGGCCGACATGCTGCCCATGGAAATGACGCGGGAGAAGATTTCGAGATCACCGAGATTGGTCACGCGCCGCGGTCCTTACGCCGTCTCAATTCGTCGAGTCGACGATGACTTCCTCGCCGAACTTGCCGTTCTTGGGTTCGGGCTTGTAGGTGGAATTCTGGGCGCGCATCACGCGGATCGGCCTTATATCGGCTTCCATCGCCGCCTTCATGTCGCTGTCGGCATCGCCGTAATAGATCTTCAGCTTGTGGTCCTTCAGGAACTGCACCTTGTTTTCCGAAGAGGCGGTGAAGACGACGTCGTTCATCTTCTCGATGCCGAAGGCCTTCTGGATCGCGGCGGTCAGCATCTCCTCGCCGGTGCCCTTGGTGCGGCCGGTGATGAAGTAGATATCGTCGCCGCGCGCCGTATGCATGTCGATCAGCTTGCGGGCGACCTCCTTCGGGATCGAATACTGGTCGCAATTGTTCGTGTGGATATCCGTCCAGAACGCATCCATCTTCAGGTAGTCTTCCGAGGTCGGCGAGTATTTCATCTTGCCGTAATAGAAGCAGGGCGAGGAGAACAGCACCGTGTCGTCGACGTCGAAGCCGACGGCCATGGCGGGCTGACCTTCCAGCGTCGCGGAGATCTGGTCCACGGAGACCCAGTGGACGGGCGCGGTCGCCAGGAGTTCGGACGTGGTTACGCCGGGATTGAGGTTCGACAGGTCTTCCGCAAGGGCCGGGCTCGCAAGCAGAAGAAATGCCGAAACGATGGTGAGCGACCTGAACATGATGTTCCCCCTTTTCACAGCGATGGGATGGCTCGCGACGAGCCGACTCCCGCCCGCGACTGTCGCATTCGCGCTCCGGGCGGTCAATGTGCTGCGTGCGCTCTTGTCGCACCCATGCGTCTTGGTGCCGACGGATTTGTCGTGCCGCTTAGCATTTGCGCCGGACCGGATGAAGTGGTAAAGAAAAAAGACCACTGGCGGCGAAAGGTGCAGACATGGATCAGATCGGTTTTCTGGAGCCGCGTCCGGCGGTGCTTTCCCGCCGCCGCGAGATCGTCGCCGATCTCCTCGACCTTCTGCCGGAAGGCTGTCTGGTGCACGAGCCGCGCGAGCTTGTCCCCTTCGAAACCGACGCCTTCGTCTCCTACCGCCGCCTGCCGCTCGCCGTCGCCCTGCCGGAGACGACCCGCGATGTCGCCGCGGTCCTCAAATATTGCCATCGCTACGGCGTGCCCGTCGTGCCGCGCGGGGCGGGCACCTCGCTTTCCGGCGGCGCCATTCCGCAGGAGGACGCGGTCGTCATCGGCCTTTCCAAGATGTCGCGCATCCTCGATGTGGATTATGCCAACCGCACCGCGACGGTGCAGGCCGGCGTCACCAATCTTGCCATTTCGGATGCGGTTTCCGCCGACGGCTATTTCTACGCGCCCGATCCCAGCTCCCAGCTTGCCTGCACGATCGGCGGCAATATCGGCATGAATTCCGGCGGCGCGCATTGCCTGAAATACGGCGTGACGACCAACAATCTCCTCGGCGTCAAGCTGGTGCTGATCGACGGCACCATCGTCGAACTCGGCGGCAAGGCGCTCGATGCGGGTGGTCTGGACCTTCTCGGCGTCGTCTGCGGCGGCGAGGGTCAGCTCGGCATCGTCACGGAAGCGACCGTCCGCCTCATCGCCAAGCCGGAAGGCGCGCGGCCGGTGCTGTTCGGCTTCGACAGTTCGGAAGAGGCGGGGGCCTGCGTCGCCGATATCATCGGCGCGGGCATCATCCCGGTCGCCATCGAATTCATGGACAAGCCCGCCATCGGCATCTGCGAAGCCTTTGCCGGCGCCGGCTATCCGATGGATGTCGAGGCGCTGCTCATCGTCGAGGTCGAGGGCTCCGAGGCGGAGATGGAGGCGATGTTGTCGAGCATCATCGAGATCGCCCGCCGCCATGGCGTCAAGGTCGTCAAGGAAAGCCAGTCGGCCACCGAGGCGGCGCTGATCTGGAAGGGCCGCAAATCCGCCTTCGGCGCCACCGGCCGCATCGCCGA
>Ga0182742_1001666_pt1 | contig 27297 bp, 23 predicted proteins | sample eDN5th37CBELigMG_FD_128880 | JGI IMG/M metagenome (GOLD analysis project Ga0182742, IMG submission 128880) | Enriched Miracle-Growth compost microbial communities from Emeryville, California, USA - eDNA 5th pass 37_C BE-Lig MG (version 2)... ...
GTTATTGTTGTAAATGGTACAGAAATGTTTGTTTATAGCTTGGTCTATTTCTGGTCTTAGAGTTTTGAGTTACATTCAGAAATAAGCAAATAGATTTATATATAGAAAGAAGGATTCGATGAGAATTATAGGAATTGATTTATCCGGTCCAAGTAACCACAAGGATACGGTAGTTGCGGTGTTTGAGGAACACGGGGGGCAATTGAGGTATGTCAAATGTGGAAGCCCTATGAGTGTTGAACAAATTTTAAAAGAGGTTTCAGTACAATCCCAAATAGATGAGGTCGTAATTGGCATCGACGCTCCTTTGTCTTATGAAGATGGAGGAGGGGACAGGGTTTCAGATCGTGAGTTGAGGAAGTTCATTGTTGAAAAAGGAATGAAACCTGGTTCAATCATGCCTCCTACACTAAATCGAATGGTTTATTTAACGTTGAGAGGGATTAAACTCAGCAGATAAATCACAACACTAGATTCGGAGCATCCAATCTCGATTGTGGAAGTTCATCCTGGTGCAGTCATCGGCACAAGATTATCGCCAAAGGACTTGGACTATGTTTTAGCATATAAAAATGAAAAAGGATTGGAAGCGAGGAAAGCTCTTCTAAAATGGCTAGAGCAACAACACCTTATAGGAATTCCTGAAAAGGCAGCTGAACAAAGCCATTCGCTGGATGCCTGTGCAGCAGTTTTAGGGGCATGGCATTGGAAGAACCCCGCGTTCACACCAAAATGGATTTCCCCTGCCAAACCTCCATTACATCCTTTTGATTATTGCTGCTGATGCTGACTTACCCAACGAGACAATCCGAATGATTCTCAAAGGTTATAGCTATCCTGTTAGTTAACCATAAAAAATATCCACTCTTGAGTTAGCGGCTCAGGTGGATTACTCTGCTCTAATAGCTGACCGTTTTGGGGGACTGTATATTGTTGGACTGGACATGTTCCTGCATGTTCAGTCCTTTTTATTTTATGTTGAACCTAATCTTTATAAAGAATAACCGGTTAAGTGAACTCCTATTGGAAAGATATCTATTAACAATAAAGCGTAAAAATCGAAGAATCCGTAATTAGGAACTAGAACTCATTAATTTATTTATCGAAACATATCATTACATATGTAAAACAACTTCAAGTATAAGAGTTTTAGCATATTGGAATTGAAAGTTGCAAGAATGGTATATCTACTGTCTTCAAAAAATGAGGAAAAGGAGAGTAGGTACTTATGACCAAATTTTCAGTGCTGATAATCAGTTTCCTAGAGGAATGAGTAGGGAGAATAGTGTGTTTACCATGGCTAGGAAAAATATTTAAGAACACCCTGGTAGGACAAGAGGTTTGTAAATAAAGTTGGAGAATAATATGTTTAGAAATGAATAGATTACAATATTTAGAGAAAAATAATAGGAGACTTTGCCGATGACCAAAGTAAAAAAATTAACAGCACGACAAAAGCAAGCTTTAAAAACGAGAAAAGCCCTATTGGAAAGTGCGTTAAAACTATTTAGAGAGAAAGATTTTGATGATGTTACAGTTGAAGAAATTACTAAGGGAGCAGGAACATCTAAAGGATCTTTTTACACTTACTTTAAGTCAAAGGATGCTGTGATATTAGAACAGTATAAAGAGATTGATGAGTATTATAAGATTGTTTATGAAAACTTATCTAAGAATCTACCTGCTTCTGAACAAATTCGTGTTCTGCTCTCGGAAGGAATCAAACTCTTTCTAAAATTCGGTTATGAATTTGTCACGATTGTTGCCAAAAATCAATTAGCCACAAAAGCACTTCCACATATTTTTAGTGGGGATCGGGTCCTTAATCGATTAATTCTTAAAATTGTAACCGAAGGTCAACTGAGAGGAGAAATCAGGAATGACTTATCGGAAATGGAAATAACGGATATGATTTTATGTTATTATCGAGGCTTGTACATTGAATGGTGTTATTTCAATGGCGAATTCGATATTTTAAACAAAGGCAATCAATATCTCAATTTATTTATCGATGATGTATTGAATAAGAAAGTGAACCAATGAGGTTATCTACCATAAACGCCTCTTTTTACCACTCAACCTACCATCTCTATTCCTTTTTCGTAATTGAAAAAGGGATTGAGGGGATCACAGATGAGTGGTATTTTTATGACTACCAATAAAGAGTATGAACAATAGAAGGGGCAACTTTTAAAGAAAAATTTTAAAAAGTTTTGATATTTTCGTTTTGGGTTCATATACTCTTATTAACTCTGGTCAATGACCACGTTTAATCAAACCATAGGTGATTATTCCTATAAATAGGGGGCAAAGATGAATCTTATCATTCCTAAAGAGAACTATGTTCAGAAGGGGTATTGGAGAAATAAAAACATCTTTACATACTTAGAAGAAGCGTATCACAGCAATCCCCAAAGAACGGCTGTAGATGATGGATCCGTTTCTTATTCGTATGAAGAGCTCTATAAAAAGACGAATCAACTGGCAAGTTATTTAAAATCCATAGGAATAAATAAAGGAGATGTGATCTCATTTCAGGTTCCAAACTGGTCAGAAACATTGATCATTCACTATGCTTCAGCCTTTCTTGGTGCCGTTTGTAACCCGATTATCCCCATCTATCGAAAGAAAGAAGTAAAATATATCCTAAAGCAATCCAAAACAAAAGTTTTTTTTATGCCTTATAAATTCAGAAAATTCAATTATCTGGAGATGATGAGAGAATTAAAAGAGGATTTAGATGAACTAGAAAAAATCATCATCTTAGATAAATATGATAATCAGCCAGCCATTCATTCAGAAAGCGAAGGATTCTTTGGTGAATCCTTTCAGCACCCTTTCAATCCTGACCTCAACCCTGAAAAAGTCACCGAAACAGACCCATTCCTACTCATGTATACATCCGGGACAACATCGAATCCAAAGGGAGTTGTCCATACACACAATACATTAACCCACGAAAATCATACGGTTATTTCTTTATATCAGCTAACAGAACAAGAAGTGATTTTTATGCCATCGCCTGTAACCCATATAGCAGGATTTGTGAACGGGCTAGAGCTACCAATTATGATTAACGGAAAACTCATTTTACAAGATGTATGGGAACCGAAAGAAGCTGTTAATAAGGTAATCAAGGAAAATTGTACGTTTTTGCTAGGAGCTACCCCGTTTCTTCAAGGAATTTACGATGTCATTAAAGAGACAAAACAGGAAATCCCATTAAAAATCATTCTTTGTGGTGGAGCCGATGTGCCTCCCGAGTTGGTAAAAAGGAGCAGTAACTTATTAAACTGTTTCGTTTCTCGTGTCTATGGTTCAACAGAATATCCGACTTTTACCTTATGTGGGCCAGAAGATCCATTAGAAAAAACAGCTTATACGGATGGGAGGTCCTTAGATGGATCAGAAGCTCTTATTCTAGATGACAATCTGAATCCTTTGTCTGTAAATCAAGTCGGGGAATTAGCCGTTAAGGGACCTGAGATGTTTTTAGGTTATCTTCAATCCGAATTTAACAAGGCATCTTTTTATGGAGACTATTTTCTAACTGGGGATTTAGCATCAATAGATGAAGATGGTTACATTACCATCATAGCTAGGAAAAAGGACATCATCATTCGCGGCGGGGAAAATATTTCCGTAAAAGAAGTTGAAGAGTTGCTTTATGAACATGAACACATCCAACAAGTCGCTGTTGTGGCTATGCCAGATCCGAAAATGGGCGAGAAGGCATGTGCCTATGTTAAGTTAGAAAATCAAAAAGACATCGACTTACCAGGGATGAAAGAATATTTACTCGACAAAGGTCTAGCCATTCAAAAGATTCCAGAACGCCTTGAAATTATCGACGAAATGCCGATGACAACGAGTGGGAAAATCCAGAAATTTGTCTTAAGAGAAGAGATTAAAAGAAAGATAGAAAAGGAACAAAATGAATGGGAGGAAAAGAAATGAAAGGACTAGTAAAACAAGGGAATACCTTACAATTAATGGATGTAAACGAACCTGTTTGCCAGGATGATAAGGTAAAAGTAGAGGTCAAATATACGGGGATTTGTGGAACAGATTTGCATATTTACCATAATGAGTTTGAAGTAACCGATTCGATCATCATCGGACACGAAATGTCTGGGGAAGTAGTGGAAATAGGAAAAAATATCAAAAACCTGACCATTGGTGATCGAGTGACTGTCCTTCCTTCTAATTATTATACATGTCAGGAATGTGAATTCTGTGAAAAAGGCCTTTATACGCTTTGTCGTGTAAGAAAAGGAATGGGGCTGCATGTAAACGGAGGGTTTACGCAATACGTTGTGGTGCGGGAGGATATGTGCTACAAAATTCCTGATCATATCACATATGAAGTTGCCGCCATGTCGGAACCGCTAGCCGTTGTGACACAACCGATTGAAGAGTTAGCTGACATTACGAGAGAAGATGTAGTTTTAGTAACAGGCCCAGGCCCTATTGGCTTATTGGCCACCTATGTTCTAGTCAATAAAGGATGCAAAGTACTGGTAGCAGGAACTTCAAGCGATACGGAACGTTTAAAAATAGCAAAAGAAATCGGGTGTACTAGAACAATTGATGTGCTAACAGAAGATTTAAAAGCCATTGTTAAAGAAGAAACAAACGGCATTGGTGTAAATGTTGTGGTTGAATGCTCAGGTAGTAATCAGGCGATAAAAAGTGGCATCAATGTCTTGAAAAACACAGGTACCTTCTTACAGGTTGGAGTGATCGGTAAAGATATTCAAATCGATTTTGATTCGGTTCTTTATAAACAATTGAATGTGAAGGGATCCATAGGACACGGAATATCCACCTGGGATAAAGTTATCCAAATACTAGAAAATTCAAAAGGTGATTTAGAAAAAATTATCACTCATCGTTTTCCTTTAAGTCGATGGGAAGAGGCCTTTAAAGTATGCGAAGCAAGAAAAGGCGCAAAAGTATTGATTTACAATGATTATATTTAATGGAAAATCAGCACAGTCTGAGAGGTCATTTTATATAGAAACGGTACAGCACTTAGTAGATGAATATCAGTTATATTTGTGGATTTAACACAAACGGACATTATCATCCTAGAATTCTAACACATAAGAAGAAAGATAGAGTTAGTAGAGGAGGGAGAAAGTTGGATTTAGGAATAACCGGGAAAATTGCACTCGTTACGGGAGCAGGTGGGGGAATCGGAAGCAGTATTGCTAGATATCTAAATGAAAATGGAGCTTTTGTGTATTTAATCGACATCAATGAGTCAGGGTTACAAGATGCTCTTAGTACCTTGCCACACCAGAATCGAGCGAAAAGCGTCTGTTTAAATATAGCCAATTATTCTGAGGTGAAAAATGCCATTGATCAGATCGTTTCCAATCAAGGGGTTCCGGAAATTCTTGTGAATGCTGCTGGGGTATCCGGACTAAATACACCTATTTTTGAATTAAATGAAGAAGAATTTAATCGGATAGTTGGAGTGAATTTGAACGGAACGTTTAATATGATCCGACATGTTTCTGCCCATATGGCGGTATTAGGTCGAGGAAAGATTGTCAATATTGCCTCCATGGCTGGTGTAGCAGGTTCGAATTTATTTCAATCACATTATGCGGCTTCAAAAGGCGGAGTCATTTCGCTAACTCGTTCTGTTGCTAAAGAATTAGGACCAAAAGGAATCCATGTGAATGGAATTGCACCTGGAGTAATTGAAACCCAAATGATTGCGGAAATGAAAGAAGAAGCTAGAGAGGATTATATGAAAAAGATTCCTCTTCAAAGAATAGGCTACCCGGATGACGTTGGAAAAGTGGCATTATTTTTATCATCCGATTTAAGTGTATACATGACCGGTCAGATTTTGAATGTAGATGGTGGAATTATAATGGCCTAATGAACGCTGAAATGAAAGGGGTTACAAGTGGTGGACATAAAAGAATTTAAACTAGATTACTATGAAAAGCTTTATTTAGCCAGACACTTTGAGGATGAGTTGATGAAGTTATTTGCGGATAACAAAGTCGTGGGGTGGATTCACTCTAATAAAGGGCATGAAGTCATCGGAGTCTCACTGGCATTAGCGATGAGATCACATGATTACATCGTTCCCCATCACCGTGATCGCCCAGCTTACTTGGCAAAAGGATTAAGTGCAAAATCTTTACTTGCGGAGATTATGGGAAAAACAACGGGCTGCTGTGGGGGGATAGGTGGCGAACTCCACATCATGGATGTCGAGACGAAGATTTATGGCCCAACAGGAGTACTAGGGAGCAATTTGCCGATTGCTTTAGGGATTGCTTATGCGAATAAATTAGCAGGCAACGATCATGTGGTTGTTTGTAATTTTGGAGAAGGCGGAAGCAACCGAGGATCCTTTCATGAAGTCTTAAACATGGCTGCACTATGGTCCCTTCCAATTGTATTTGTTTGCGAGAATAATAAGTTTGTAGAGTTTACTCCGATGCAGAAGCATATGAACATTGAGGATGTTGCTAGGAGAGCTGCTGGATATGATATTGAAGGAATTATCGCCGACGCTTTTAATCCTATGGAGACTTATGAAACGTTCAAATATGCGATTGAAAAAGCAAGAAGAGGTGATGGTCCAACTTTAGTAGAGGCGAAAACCTATCGATTGGACGGACATTATGAAGGCGATCCGATGAAATATCGAGATGAAGAAGAAAAAAAGTATTGGTTGGAAAGAGATCCAATCACTGGTTTTAAAGCTAGTTTATTAAATGAGTCGATTGCGAATGAATCTGAACTTGAATCTCTAGAAGCCTCGGTCCATCAGGTATTAAAAGAAGCAGTCGAATTTGCGCTTAAATCAGAGCCACTAAAAGTCTCTGATACGTTTAAAAATGTTTATGCCTAATACCGAAGATAGGAAAGGGAGAACTTCATGACAAAAATAAATTTTCGATGGGCCATTACTCATGCGCTTGATGAAGAATTAGCCCGAGATGACAAAGTATTTTTAGTAGGCCAGGATGTCGGAGAATCTGGTGGTGTTTTCGGCTTAACACGTGGTCTTTATGAGAAATATGGGGGCTGGAGAGTGAAGGACACCCCAATTAGTGAAGAGGGAATCACAGGGCTGGCGGTTGGAGCTGGAATGATTGGGCATCGTCCTGTTGTTGAAATTATGTATATGGACTTTATTTCGCTAGCCATCGAACAATTAGCGAACCAAGCAGCAAAAACGTTCTATGTTTCCGGTGGAAAAATAAAGGTTCCTATGGTTGTTCGAACGCTAGCTGGCGGTGGGTTCAAAGCAGGGATTCATCATTCTCAAAGTTTAGAAAGCTGGTTCACTCATATCCCGGGTTTAAAAGTGGTTTATCCATCCACACCATATGACGTGAAGGGATTATTAAAGTCCTCCATCCGAGATGATAATCCGGTGGTGTTTATTGAACACAAAGGGTTATTCAGCTTAAAAGGAGAGGTCCCTGAAGAGGAGTACACGATACCTCTAGGAAAAGCAGATATCAAGAGGGAAGGTTCCGATGTGACCATCATTTCATACGGAAAATCTGTGCATCAGTCTTTAGAAGCGGCAGAAGCATTGGCAAAAGAAGGAATTAGCGCGGAAGTCATCGACCTAAGAACTTTAGTTCCTTTAGATAAAGAAACCATTTTAAAATCGGTTGAAAAAACTAATCGAGCCATGGTTGTTTATGAAGCAACAAAAGAAAGCGGATTTGGAGCCGAGGTGTCGAGTATTATTTCAGAGGAATTAATTTATGACCTCGACGCACCGGTCAGACGGATTGCTGGAGCATTTACACCGATTCCATTGGGGGATGCGGAAGATGCGCACTTTCCGACCGTGGAAGAAATCATCAAAGTTGCAAAAGAAATGTGTTACTAGAGGTGGTGAGAACGATGGTGTCAGAACTCAAAATCCCCAAAATCGGTGTTGAAATGCAAAGTGCTGTAATTGATGAATGGGACATCGTTGATGGAAGTCAAGTAGAAAAAGGAGAGATCCTTCTTAAAATTCAAACCGAAAAAGTGACTTATGAAATAGAGTCTCCCGATACAGGTTATGTCAAAATCCTTGGCAAAGAGGGGGATGAATATGACGTCGGATCGATTATTGCTGTTATTGCCGAAAGTCATGAACAACTGGAGCGTTATCAACAACCAAACGATGGTGTTCCTCTAGAGAAAAAACAGGTTATAAATCATATGGTAAACCTTTCAATAGAACAGGAAAATACACTATCCAAATCAGAACAAGAAATTAGAAACAAAAACAGAAAGGTGAAGGCGACACCGCTGGCAAAAAAAATCGCCAAAGGACAGGGCATCGACCTTACCACTTTATCTGGCACGGGTCCGGGGGGAGCAATTGTAAAACGGGATGTCCTAAAAGCACAAGAAAACGCTAGTACAACTAAGCAAGAAGAAAGTGGAATGGCAGCTCTACAACCTCGTAGTGAAACAGAACTAGATAAACTTGTGGCAAATAGAACCCCATTAAAGGGGATGCGTAAAACAATTGCCACACACATGATGTCAAGTTTGCAAACAAGTGCGCAGCTTACGGACATAAATGAGATTGAAGTTAGCAAACTAGTGGAATTTAGGAAAGAACTAAATGAAGACTTAGCCTCGCATCTCGGGTTTAAGATTTCATTTAACCATCTATTTATAAAAGCTGTTTCGATTATTTTGAAAGAGCTTCCGGTTATGAACTCAAGCATTATGGACGAGGAAATCATTCAATGGAAGTCAATCAATCTTGGTTTTGCCTTATCGGTCGAAAGTGGATTAGTTGTACCAGTGATTAAAAATGTTGATCAACTATCTTTAAATGAAATTGCGATCCAATTCAATGATTTAGTAGCACGCGGGAAGGCTGGAACCCTAACCGCTGATGACCTTTCAGGTGGAACTTTCACAATCACAAATATCGGGAGCTATGGAGGGTACATCTCTACTCCTATTATCAATCAACCTCAAGTAGCAATTTTGGGATTGGGTCAAATAAAAGAAAAGCCAATTGTGAATGAGAACAGAGAAATCGTCGTCGGGGACTTAATTGGGTATAGCTTAACCTTTGATCACCGTTTGATTGACGGTGAAACAGCTGGTCAGTTTCAAAATAAATTCGCCCATATTATGAGGAACCCCAAATTGCTACTAGTTAAATAGCGGATTGTGAAAGGAGATCGACAAAATCGTGCAAACAAAGTGGCAGACCATCGTAATTGGTGGTGGACCAGGAGGGTATTCTTCAGCAATCAGATGTGCGCAGCTAGGGTTAAAGACACTCTTAGTTGAAAAAGGTGAACTTGGCGGTACCTGTTTGAATGTAGGATGTATCCCGACTAAATATATGGTTGAATTGGCCAACTCCATCCATAAATTTTCCCACTTAGGAGCCATTGGTGTGAATGTGGAATATCTAGGTTTAGACTTAGAGAGATTTCACGAAAGCAAAAAGACGATGTTGAACCAATTAACGGGTGGAGTTCGTGCTCTATTGAAGCATGCTGGCGTTGAAGTTATGAAAGGTTCAGCAGAGTTTATTTCAGATAGTTCAATTAAGGTTACATCAAAGAGCGAAAGTGTAGAATTACAAGGCGAACACTTTATTATTGCTGCAGGAACGCGGCCCAAGGAACTTAGCATACCTTTTGATGGAAAGAGAGTAATTTCTAGTACCGATGCATTAAACCTCACTGAAATCCCGAAAACCTTGACGGTGATCGGAGCAGGTGTCATAGGGTTAGAATTTGCTAGTATTTTTTCTCAGCTCGGCGTAAAGGTCTCGGTAGTGGAAGTAGCTTCTTCTGCCTTAATGAATGAAGACCAGGAGATGGTCCACTATGTTTTGAAAGCCTTAAACAAGCGAGGTGTCGAGTTCCATTTTAACACTAGCGTATTGACAGCAACTGAGACAAATGAAGGCATCCAGCTAATCGTAGAGCAAAATGGTCAACAAATCTTGTTAACTTCGGATAAGGTTTTAGTAGCTGCAGGAAGAACAAGCAATGCAGATAAACTAAAACTGGAACAAACCAATGTTGAGTTAGAGAAGGGCTTCATCAAAGTGAATGCACATATGCAGACCAATGTGAAACAGATTTATGCGGTTGGGGATATTGTAGGCGGCTGGCAACTAGCACATGTTGCTTATAAAGAAGGAATGATTGCAGCAGAGACAATCGCCGGAAACAGGGGGGAAAATCAAGGTTCCCATATTCCTCGATCTGTTTTTACTTCACCTGAATTGAGTGCAGTTGGGTTGACGGAAAAACAAGCTAGAGAACAATACGATAATATCAAAGCATTCAAAATTCCGCTTCAAGCCAATGGAAAAGCCTTGATTAATGGATTAGGTCAAGGGGAAGGAATGGCAAAGCTTATTGTTGATGAAGAATATGGTGAAATCGTGGGCTTTTCAATCGTTGGAGATCATGTAAATGAACTAGTTACGGATGTGACAAGTGTGATGAGCCTTGAGGGGACAATTGACGAATTATCGGATATTATCCATCCACATCCTTCTTTATCTGAAGTCATAAAGGAACTTGCTTTATTGGCTACTGGAAAACCACTTCACTCATTGTAAGTATTGATTTTCCAAACCAAACTAGGGGTGAGTATTTGATGAAAAGGAAATTAAAATCTGCTTTGATTTTATTGATCTTAGGAACTTTAGTTATGCTAACTGCGTGTGGGGGAACAGAATCTGGTGGTAAAAGCGGTGAAGAAAAAATTACACTTCGTGTGGCTACAGGTTTAAGTGTACAACATGGTTGGTGGGAAGGATTTTTGGTCCCATGGATGGACCGGGTCGAAGAATTGACAGAAGGAAAAGTTGAGTTTGAAGACTTTGCAGGTGGTGAGCTTGTAAAAGCCGGACAAGAGCCAGATGCGTTAAAGAATGGAACGGCTGACATTGCGATTCTGATTCCGTTCTACTCAGAAAGCATCTTCCCTGCATCCTCTATTACCTTCTTACCCGTTGAATACACGGATGCAAATATTGCAGCCAATGCGTTAAGAAGTTTAATGGAAAGTGAAGTCTCACTAGGAGATAGTGGGAAATCTTATTATCAATCCCATTATGAAGACAATGGTTTCAAAGCGTTTACGATTAACGCTGGAGGCGTTTATTCGATTTCAACAACAGGTCATGAATTTAACTCGGTGAAAGATATTGAAGGCATTTCAATGAGAACACCTAACTTGTTATTTGAATTGATGGCCAAAAACATGGGTGTAAATAGTGTATCCATGACGATCGTAGAGGCTTTTGATGCTTTAAGTAGAGGAGCTTTTGAAGGAATTTACCATACGGTTGCTGACTGGACAGGAGCCGGTTTCCAAGATCTATTAAAATACACAATTGACGATTTGTATCTCGGAGCTTCAAATGGTGTATTTGCGATGAACCAAGAAACGTGGGATGACCTACCAAAGGATGTACAAGAGGCCATGATTCAAGCTCATGATGAGTTATTCGAGGATGGAGTAAAAGCTTGGACATCGAAGGCCGAAGAGGCAAGAACCTTTAATACAGAAGAAGCTGGAGGAAAATTCGTTTCCTTTAATGATCTACCAAAAGATGTTCAAACTCATCTGACAAAGGCAAATGTTCAAACTTGGTACGATTATATCGATTACTTAGAGAAAAATGGATATCCAGGGAAAGACATAGCGATTCTATGGCGTGACATTATTCTGGAAGAAGGCGGGAAAGTTCCTGAAGAATTAATGAATCTGGAAAGTTATTAAAGATAGTAGAAAGCCTCCTGCTCTTTTCTATGAGTTTCCTAAAAGGAGCGGGAGGCTGTAAATAAGGAAGGTAAATAAAAAATCCTTCGATTGAAAAATAAAAAGTTTGGTGGTGAATAGATACGTGAGTACCACATTTACGATCACTTTAGTCCTCATTTTGTTCTTGTTTTTGCTCATAAGCGGTTTACACATCCATTCTGTTTTACTTGCCTCTGGTGTAATTGGTTTAGCGATTATCGATGGTTTTGGAATATTAGAAGGGTTACTAGGAAATCAGCCTTATAACAGTGTTGCAGCCTACTCACTCTCTACCATTCCCCTGTATGTATTGATGGCGCAGTTTATCTTGCAATCTGATATTGTTAAAGATTATTTTACGATTGTGCACCGGCTATCACGGGGAAAAGGAAGTGTTCTTGGCGGATTAACCATTGTAGCAGGAGGGTTTTTAGGAGCTGTTTCGGGGTCAGGTACAGCCTCATCTGCTGCATTAGGTCAAGTTGCGGTACCTGAGATGAATAAAAGGGGATTTAGTCCGGCATTGTCCGGAGCGATTGCCGCTGCAGGAGGATCTTTATCAAGTATCATTCCTCCAAGTATTACGTTAATCATCTATGGAATTGCAACGGAAACACCCATTGGACAGTTGTTTATCGGGGCCATCATCCCTGGAGTTTTGACAGCGATTGTTTTTATCATTGTTATGTATTTTTTAATGAAATCAAAATGGAATCAAAAAGAAATTGTCCCTACTACTGAAGAAGAAGAGGATATGAAAATCCCGTTTACTCGCCTCTTCCTTGTAACGGCAGTTGGATTAGCCATAGTAGGGGTAATCTTTGGAGGAATCTATCTAGGTTTTGTAACGCCGACCGAAGCGGGTGCTGTTGGAGCGTTTGCGGCCTTTCTAGCTGCTTTGATATTGGGGAAAGTGAATAAGAAGTTTTTCATGATTTCCATCGGTGAGACCGTTAAAGTATCTGTCATGGTGATGTTAATCCTGATTGGCGCACAAGTATTTGGAAGGTTTATTTCCTTATCACTCTTGCCGAGAAAACTAATCAATCTATTAGAGCCAATTATGCAATATCCAGCCCTAATTTTAGGGATTCTGCTTCTTATTTATTTCATCTTATTTATGTTTATTGAGGGAGCTGCCGTTATATTAATGACAACACCTGTTGTCATCCCAATCATAAACACCATCAATGTAGATCCACTATGGTTTGGAGTATTTGTTTCTGTTATCGCAACAATTGGGTTAATTACCCCACCAGTTGGAATCAGTGTATATGCCGTCTCAGGGGCAAGCCGAATATCCTCGGATTCCATTTTTCGATTTGCAATGGTATTCGCCGTTGTTGCAACGGTCATCGTCGGAGGGGTAATGATTGCATTTCCAGAAACGGCATTATGGTTACCTAATCTTATGAAATAAAGTAAAAAGGGGGGGAGCATATTGAATAGGGTTGAGCAGTTATATTCGTTTTTTCAAAAGTGCAAGAGCTTTGGTATTGTGATTTGCGGAATCAGTATTTTTATCATGATGTTCTTTATTGTAGCGGATGTCATCAGTAGGAACTTCCTTTCAGGTTCATTGAACGGAAGTATCGAGTTCGTGCAGTATTATTTCATGCCGTTAGCGATTATTCCGGGTATGGCTTATGTCTATGGAACTAGTATTCTACCAAGGCTGGAGTTATTAATCGATAAACTACGAGGAACGATGAGAAACTTCGTTACCAATGCGCTACTAGTGCTTGAGCTGATCTTATTTACGATTGTTGTGGTGTATTCAACGAGCTACGCGTTCAGTGGAGTCGAAATGGCCACCTCCTTTTCTACTGGAGGGAAAATCTATCCATACTATCATGTTCTGTTTTTGGTGCCGCTAACATTTATACTTGTAAACCTTGAGATCCTTTTCATTTTAATAAGAAATCTCCAAAAGAAAAGAGGATTGTTTAAATTTTATTCGGATGAGGAAGAACAGGCAAATCAAGTGTAAATGTGTAGATTACAAGATTATGAGGTGTAGAAATGAGAGCGTTTTATCATACGGTCAAGAATGATCAACAACGAGGCGACTATGTAAAAGTGGATGAGTTAAGCGTGGGAGAAGGGGAAGTAAAAGTAAAACTGAAATATGCTGGGTTAAATCATCGAGATTTATTTGTGCTTGGAAGACAAAAAGATGGAGATCCGCCACTCATTATTGGATCTGACGGTGCTGGAATCATTGAAGAAATCGGACCTAATGTGCAAGATTTTAAAGTGGGTGACGAAGTCGTCATCAACCCAAGCCTTAAATGGAAGAACAAAAGCGATGGTGCGCCGCAAGGTTTTGAAATATTAGGTGGAAATCATACGGGTACCCTAGCGGATAAAATTGTGATCTCTTCTGAGAATATTGAATTAAAACCGGCTTATCTTAGTTGGGAGGAAGCGGGGGTATTGCCATTATCCGCATTGACTGCCTACCGAGCATTAGTGACGAAAGCGAAGATTCAACCAAATGAAACGTTATTCTTACCTGGGATTGGAAGTGGAACCAACACCTTTGTATTGTTGTTTGCGAAGGCACTTGGCAATCGTGTCATTGTTAGTTCTAGGTCAGAAGAAAAACTTGAAATGGCCAAAAGGTACGGAGCAGATGTGGCCATTCAAACGAATACAGACTGGCAGGAAGAATTAAAAAACGAAAAAATTGATGTGGTGATTGAAAGCATTGGAGAGGCGACCTTCAATCAATCATTAGCTGTACTTGAGAATGGTGGAAGACTTGTCAGTTATGGTGGAACATCCGGTTATAACTTAAATATCAATCTCTTTGAAGTGTTTATGAAGCAACTGACCATTCTAGGCACCACAATGGGAAGTCAGGATGAGTTTAGGGAAATGCTGAAGTTTGTTGAAAAACATGAAATACGGCCAGTCATTGATTGCATATATTCCATAAATGATTCGTCCAATGCTTTAAGACGGTTGGATGATGCGAAACAGTTTGGGAAGATTGGGATAAAGATTGTTGATTTATAATATAAGAGAGCATAAATTCGATTTTAAAGAGCGAGATGAAATAAGGTGGGAGTCCCGAATCTATTTGATTTGGGATTTTTTTGTTTTTTGCATAATTGTATTTGGGATTAATATTCATTTTCCAGTTATTAATAGCCCATATTTGTTGTACAGACAACTTATTTATATTAATATAATGTAATAGATTGGTAATTATATAGGTATGTTAGCATAGGAGTGAAAAGCTAACAATTTACATTGATCGCCAGCTCCTAAGAGGATTCTACCAACACCATATTATATGTATTAGGAAACAATAGTTGAGAGTTCTTCTTGAAAGCGCATTATTTATCTTATAAAAGTACGTAAACAACACTGTTCGAGGGCTACTGGACCGTAAAGAGAACATCAGTTATATATCTTGGATCCAAGACATTTGAGAAGAACAATTATCATGCTTTTTACACCACTAGCCGTCTACTGGATTATTCTGGGAAGAGTACAGTCCAATCTGTTTGGTTAATCCCAACAAACTCCAAAAAGCACTATGAACTATGAACCAAAATGAATATTACATTTTAGAGAAATAGATGAGGTGTATAGAATGACTGCAGTTACCACCGAAACAAGTCCATGGAAGTTTTCACCGATACCGAATATCGAAGAATCCAATTTCAATAAGATACTAGAGCGATTCTATGGGTTAGGAGTACAAGGTTTAACCAAAGAAAACATTCAGAACTCATTGGATGGTCGACTTCCTAATAGCACGGCACCTGTGATTGTGAAAATAGAAACCGGGACGATCAATCGTCAGGACATTCCTGGCATTGATCATGTCATTGACCGGATTAAGTGTCTCGAAGGTAGGAATAGTTACACAAAGGAAACCATTGGGCATATGCTTAAAAGCGTAAATCAAGATGAAGTTCGATATATCTCGTTTGAAGATATCAATACGAAGGGATTGACCGGTGCGAAAAATGGCCAAAGTCATTCCAAAAAGGATACATGGGGAATTTATGCCTATAACAAAGGTGTACACTTTGAAGAAAGTGACTCAAAGATTGAAACATCACGTGGAGGCTCGCATGGTGTTGGGAAGATTGCATCAAACGCTGCATCCGATCTTCATTTAATGTATTTCGCAAACTGTGATGAGCACGGTGATCAGCATTTAGGTGGGACGGTTCAATTGATCGAGCATTTATATGAAGACCAATGCTACCGTTCAACGGGTTATTTTGCTGATTTAAAGGAAGAAAACAAAACATCAAAGTTCTATCCATATGAAAATGACTTCCACTCTGTTTTTAAAAAGAGAACAAGAGGGTTAAAAATTATTATTCCTTATTTGCGCTCAGATTTTGATAGTGAAGAAGAAATTATTAAAACGGTTTGTGACAGTTTCTTTATCTCCATTTTAGATGGTCGATTAGAAGTTCAGATCAATGATCATGTCATTACTGCGGGAACTATTGTAAGCTATCTAACTAATAACCAGTACTATAATCAAGAGATTTCCGAAATGAAAAAGGTGTTTACACCACTTTATGTTAAAACGTATAAAAACGAAAATCCACGAGAAATAACCGTGTCAAATGGTGAAAGAGATTACCAATTTAAGCTTTATTTTAAATATGATGAGGCGATCGTAAAGGGCCGTGTGGCCATTGTTCGGACGATTGGGATGAAAATTGAAGATTTTGCGGTGAAATCCAATGCAACGAAACCATTTAATGCGGTTTTAATTGGCGGGCTAGAGGAAGATGGTTATTTAAAATCACTAGAAAATGAGTCCCATACGAAGATTTCAGCTGAAGATATTAAAGATCCACTCTTAAAACGCCAAGCTACCCGATTCATCAATAACCTTTCCAAGGAAATCGCTAAAATCATTGATGAAGAAATGAAGAGAAATAACCCAACGGATGGGGTAATGGATACAAAAGATCTGCTTTATATTATCGAAACGGAATTCAAGCAAGACTTATCGAATGCCTATGGTGCGGTAAAGATCAATCAAGGCAAGCAAGTAGTAAAAACAACGGATGTCACTACTCAAAAGAAAACAAAGAAAAAAGGAGGCAAAAAGGGTAGTGTCGAGCCAAAAAGTACAGGGATTAAACGGACACGTCGAAATAACCCAACTGGAACGGCAGATGAGTTGCAAGAATCAGGGACGGAAATCTACAGCGTGAGTCCAAATTTAGTTGAACGATTAATCCTAAACAATCACGAATTTATTCAATTCAACTTTATGGGGATTCCCGAAATGAAAAAGAAGAATTCTTGTCATCTTTCCTTTAACTTAATTGATGGTATGGGTGAGGAATACAAGGATGAGTTTAAATTGAAGGAAAACTATGCACATGCCTTTGATCAGAATTCCGGTTCGAGCTGCGTGATCGACGATGAAAGAATTAAAAATGTATCGATTCGAGATGGCATTGTGAAATTAAAACTCGACTTAAAACCGAACTATAATCGTGCTTTAAAATTTGTTTACTATGTAGAGGTGTAACATGATCTATAAAAAAGATGCCAATTTTCCATATCCTGTGTTAACCAATACGTCCACTAGCTATGAAGAACCTTCATTTTTGTTGGATGTTTCTTTAGAGGAAAATACAAATGATTATCGTTTTCTCATAAATTATGAAGTAAGTTCTCCTTTTATAAAAAAACTCATTGCAACTGGCGATGCGCAAGCCATTCTGATTATCCAGTCAAAGGATAATAAGTTTTATAAACTTGATCCAAATCAGACTGCGATTGAAGTACCGAAGAAAAGAGTTTCATTAAATAAACGTACGTCCATTCAACTGCATATTCAATCAAATAGAGAAATCCATTTTGGTGAAAATCAGGATTTAACTAGTTTTTATGATGCATTTAAAAGCGAAATCATCGTACCCAACAATGCATTATTAGGCTACTCAAACATCGTTGTATTTGAGGGAAGCATTCAAAACCCGTTGGTATTGTTTGAAAAGAAATTGGATGAACAATTAACTTCTGATATTCGAATCGAACTTGGTGTGGAAACCATTATTATTCATTATCGTAAAGAAGACTACCAATTTACTGGGGTGCGTTCTAGTCAGGCCTTCAATAATCCGTATATTTATGCTGGCCTTCGTACAGCTTTGCAACGATTTATCCATGAGTATAGTGAGCAGGGGGAAGAGTATGTGGATTTAACCCAAATCACACAACCAGAAAACTTACTGGACTTTAAATTATATCAATTGATGACGAAGAAAATGGTTCAAGAAGTTTCGGTTGATAACATTGATGAAGTCATCTCTTTAATCTCGGATAAGATTATTGAAAAATATGCTGGGGCAGTTAAGGAGCTTATTCATAATGGAGATTAGATTATTAAAAAAGGGCTATAAAAACAATGAGCAATTCTACCAGGATTTCTTAGAAGATAAGGTTAATAGCAACGAAGAATATTTTACGAATGATATCATCACCATTCCAGATGCACCAGATTTTCCTATTTATATGGGACGTGGTTCTGAAGAAGAGAAGAAACAAGCTTTTCAACAAGCATTTGAAGTAATTGCTTCTTCTTATATACAGACAGATCGGGATCTTCACTTAGAAGAGATCTTTTGGCACTCTTTACTGGTAACAAAAAAGCGTGACTATATCCTTGAGAATTACCCAGTCGTGAAAACAGACATGAAACAATTCGAAAACATTGTGATTAAGAAGTTTGACTGGGAGAATTATATATATAAATGTGTTCTTGCTGCAGAATATATCGAGGATCTAATAGAAGACCCTGAAGAGAAAAAGCACTATTACCAACTTGTATTGGAAAACCTAGATATCTATAACTATATTATTAAATACGGGATTTTCCGTAATGCTGAGTTTTTGGTTAAAATTTTAACGATTATTGATGAGTTAAAAATCTCTAATATTATGAAGGAAAAAATCAAAGACCGTCCTGATCTAGGGAAAGATGAACGTTACGGCAGACGGGTTATTTTTGAATTGAATAAAAAATATCCAGTTGTTATGTCACCGTTGTTGGATGTTGAATCATTGAAGCAAGAGGTATTACAAGCGTTGAGTTTATATTATGATGAATTAAATTTAAAGAGTCGGGTCCCTGTTTAATAATAACCATTCGAATCCAAATCTTGCGTGATCCTGGAACTATATTTGATTTGTAAGCAACTGATCATATAGCCAGAGTTTACTTATTGAGGTACAAGAAGATAGTGAAGGTTTTGGGCTGAAACAACCGATGTATGCTCAGCTCGAGGCAATTTAAGAGTTACAGCCAACTATAAAAGAATACAGTAAAGTCCTTTTGGTGATGGCGACTGGCTTCCATAAAAGGGATGGATATCAATAGTATTTATAGTCAATGTCGGTTCGATGCCCTTCCCACTCGAGGAAGATGAGGAGTGAGAGGTTTCACTCCTTTATATCGGCTTGACTAGAGGATAAGAATATCTTTGTTTGTCCTATACTGGGAAGTCGGAATTTACTCAGTACCCGGATTCGGTTAAAGAAGAATGGAAAAGTGTAAGCAAGAGGTGAAATCAACAATCATAAAAGGTAGTATTCCTTGAGAAGCCTTTTATTGTTAGCTAGTATATAACAACATAATAAATAAGGTAGAATTAATAATAAGATGAAATGATCAATGCAAATGAAGCCTTTTCACCTGATGGATATAATAACAGCAGTTACTATGGAGTGGCGGATGGGAAAAACAATGTTACATTCTTTTTACATCTTGGCAATGTTTTTGGAGGGATCTTGATACTCCTAGATTAGGGGTAAGATGCATTATCAAGAGTAAAGTATATATGGGTGACATGCGAAATGAGAAGTAGAGAACGAACGGTTTGTGTTTTTTATAAGATAGTTGAAGAGGTGAATCAATGCTCATAGAAGGAATTTACGAAGCAATAATAAACCAAAAATTAAAAAATGAACTTGATAACTTAAATATTGATACATATGAAGTAGGCAAGGAAACAATAGACACAGAGGAAGCGAGGAAGATATTAGCCTCCTACATATCATCTGTTACGAGACGTGCACTGAAATTTGTGCGAGAAGGCGAATCTGATGACCAAGCATTACTAAAGCAAATCCAAACTTGTAATGAAATCATAGGTCTTCTCAGTGACCACCTGGATGAGGAAGAATTTAATTCAATGAGGATTGATGAGAATGGGGAAGTGCTCACGTCTATCTACTCGAAAATGAATTCAACAAGAGGGATTCGCAAAAGCGAAGTAATTAGACCTGTTACGCCTATTTCTCAAAGCTCTCTGTTTACAGGGTCCAGTTATGAACCTAATATGTTAGGGGAACTAAAAAAGGAAATTCTTACAGCCGATACCATTGACATGCTTGTTTCTTTTATCAAATGGAGTGGTCTACGTTGCATTATTGAGGAGTTAGAGTCATTTACTAGCTTGCCTAATAAAAAGCTACGGGTTATTACTACTTCGTATATGGAAGCCACAGACTATAAGGCAATTATTGAATTAAGCAAGCTTCCAAATACTGAAATTAAAGTCTCTTATGATGTCGATCGAACCAGGCTTCATGCGAAGGCATATTTATTTAAAAGGGAAACTGGTTTTAGTACCGCATATATTGGATCTTCTAATTTATCCAATCCAGCACTGACCTCTGGACTAGAGTGGAATATTAAAGTGACAGAAAAAGACTCTTTTGACATTGTTAAAAAGGTTGAAGCAACATATGAGAGCTATTGGAACGATAATGAGTTTACAATGTTTAATGGAAAGGATGAGAAAGATAAAGAACGTTTAATGCAAGCTCTTACACCGAGTAAGGGAAAGCCCGATTCGAATTTACCATACTTGTTTGATATTCAGCCTTATTATTATCAAAAGGAAATTCTTGAAAAACTACAGGTCGAACGAGAGGTATTTCACAGAAGTAAAAATCTTTTAGTTGCTGCTACAGGTGTAGGAAAGACTGTTATATCTGCTTTTGACTATAAACGTTTTAAAGCGGTTAATAAACATTCAGCAAAACTTTTATTTGTTGCGCACCGAGAAGAAATCCTAAAGCAAAGCTTGGACACCTTTCGCGTTATCCTAAAAGATCCAAACTTTGGGGACCTCTTAGTTGGGAAGCAACAGCCAGCTTCATTGGACCATCTTTTTGTCAGTATCCAAAGCTTTAATAGTAAAGAGCTAGATAAATACACGTCGATTGATCATTATGATTTTATCATTGTTGATGAGTTTCATCATGCTGCTGCTAGTTCATATCAAAAATTGTTAAGTCACTTTCAACCAAAAATTTTACTTGGATTAACAGCGACTCCTGAGAGGATGGATGGTAAGGATATCTTATCCTATTTTGACCAAACGATTTCAGCAGAAATGAGATTGACCGAAGCCATCAACCGGAAGCTTTTAAGTCCTTTTCAGTACTTTTGTGTTTCTGATGCCATTGACCTTTCAAAACTGAAATGGAGCCGGAAAGGTTATGATATTAGGGAATTAGAAAATGTTTATACAACGAGTAAGATCCGCAGCAATCAAATCGTCAGAAGTTTGTACAAATATGTAACGGAAATTGATGATGTTAAGGGATTAGGTTTCTGTGTTTCCATTGAACATGCAAAGTACATGGCTAATTTTTTCAATCAAGTGGGTATTCCTTCTATCGCATTATATAGCAATGTCGATGCGGAAGTGAGAAAGAATGCCCAGAAACAACTTAGTGCTGGTGAAATTAAGTTCATTTTTGTTGTGGATTTGTACAATGAGGGAATTGATATACCAGAGGTAAACACAATATTATTCCTTAGACCCACTGAAAGTTTAACGGTTTTCCTTCAACAGTTAGGGAGAGGTCTGCGACTAGCAGACGGAAAAGAGTGTTTAACAGTTCTGGACTTTGTTGGCCAAGCCCATAAGAATTACAACTTTGAAGAAAAGTTTCGTGCACTGATTGGGAAAACAAAACACTCAATTCAATATTATTTAGAAAGTGGTTTTTCAAACTTGCCGAAGGGGAGTTTTATTCAATTAGAAAAACAGGCAAAGGACTACATTCTTAGAAATATAAAAGCTAGCAGTAATACCAGAGGAAACCTTGTTGCAAAAATGAAGTATTTTGAGCAGGACACTGGACTTGAGTTAACTCTAGGTAATTTTTTAAACCATTATCATCTATCTTTGTATGACTTTTATGGTAAAAACCGAAATAGAAGCTTTACAAGAATGGAGGTAGAAGCAGGAGTTGCGGAAGACTTTGACTGGGACCTTGAGGACTTTGTCACGAGTCGACTACAGAATTTGTTTTTTCTTAACTCTAGTTCACAATTACGCTTTCTAATTCGATATTGTAAAGATAGGGTGATATCAAACGAAGAAGAAAAGTTAATCATAAATATGTTCTATTACTCCTTTTATCGTGCTTTTCCGAAAAAAGAAGGATTAACTTCAGTTGAAGAAGGAATAAGGAGGATCTTATCAAATTCAAATTTTAAAGGAGAAATTCTTGAGATCCTTCAATACAAATACAATTCTTTAGAAACAATGGAGATTCAAAATGATTTTCCATTCCAAAGTCCTCTACGGGTTCATTGTAACTATTCAACTACCCAAGTATTAGCTGCTCTTGGTTATTACAATGAGGAGAAGTCCCCTGCATTCCGTGAGGGTGTGAAATACTTTCAGGATAAGAATCTTGATATTTTCTTTATCACATTAAATAAATCAGAAAAGGACTTTTCTCCGTCGACCTTATATGAGGATTATGCAATTAATGATCGGTTATTTCATTGGCAAACACAAAGTAAGGTATCGGAAACTAGCCCAACGGGGCAAAGGTACATTCATCATAAAAAGCAAAAGCATCAGATTGCTTTATTTGTCAGGGAATATAAACAAGAGAACGGTCACACAGCTCCCTTTGTTTTCCTGGGGACTGCGGATTACGTTAAACATTCGGGTGAGAAGCCGATGAGTTTTATTTGGAAATTAAGAGAGGAAATGCCGTCTTACTTAGTTCCCAGGGCGAATAAAAGTATCCTTTAAACTGTATTAGGTATAACGATATGCAAATTCAAATATCCAACATACAAAAAAGCCTAGACCAATCCATCTTAAATGTACCCTATAGAGTAGACGCGTAAAAAAAGTCTACCTATGTACTGTACCCCAAAAGTTAGAGTGAAATCTAACCTTTGGGGTGTTTTTTAATGGCTAAATATAGTGAACAATATAAGTTAATAGTAGTTAAGGAGTAACAGAAAGGGGGATTGGGATATGACCTCTTGGCTAAGAAATATGGAATTTTAAGAAGGCTAAAAATGCATTAGTTCACTCGGACCAGGGGATACACTATACTCATCAAGAATGCCAAAAGTCAGAAAAAAATTAGGTTTAAACCAATCTATTTCATTAAGAGGTGACTGTTGGGATAAAGCCCCCCCTCAAAAATCTTTCTTTGGGAATTTAAAATACGAGACCTCTATTAAATCATGCAAAACTTTAGATGATCTAAAAACGAGAAATCAAGCAATAAATATATGACCTATTATAATCACTATAGATATCAATGGATTTAAAGAAGATGACCACTGTACAGATATTTAGTAGAAGAAAAGTTGCTTGTTAATTCAATGATACAAATGGGTCAATAAAAACGAGAATAATAAAATAGAAACCAGCCATAATAACGGTGTACTAATTTTAGAAAGGAAGTTGAAAATGAAAAAGTGGTTTTTTGTTTTGTTATCCAGTGTGTTGTTTGTAACTGGATTCGTAGCGCCTGCCTTCGCACAAGGAGATGTCGATTGTGGAGACTTCAACGGGGATGGACGAGCAGTTGCTAAGTTTTGGGTAGAGAACGGCTTTAGTGCAACCAATGACCCACATCGCTTAGACGGGGATGGAGATGGTCTACCGTGTGAAGCCTCCCAAGCCGATATTGATTACTACAGAAATGCCGGTGGAGCAACTTTGCCGAACACTGCTTCTAATCATGTTGCGATGGTAGTTTTAGGTGGTGGGATTGCTGCAGCAGGTATTCTGATGTCTTTAAGACGTAAAAAAGGGATGGAATAACCAGTTGAGCGACGGGAGAAAATCCTGTCGCTTTTATATGTTAGGGGGATTCACTTGAAAAGAGTCATGGGTCTTTGTTTCATTCTGATTGGTTTTTTAATTTCAGCGGTAAATCTTGTGGAATGGCAAATTGCGCGTTCCGCAGCAGAGGAAATGACGAAAGAAGAAGTGAAACAATATGAAGAAGCAAGGACATCAAAACAATGGACAAATCAACACAACGAGATAGGAATTGAAAGAAAGGAGCTGCCTTCCAATTCTCGATTTGAAATAAAAAAAGAAGCACAAATCGCTAGTACCGAAGTAAGTCATGAAACGGGAGATAAGGTAGCTTTATTAATTGTCCCGAAAATTGAACAAAAGTATTCTGTTCGCTGGGGAACGGAGGAGCAGGTGCTAAAAAAAGGAGTAGGTATGTATGTCAGTGCTTTGACAACGGCCCCTAATGGTGGTGGTCACACGGTCCTAAGCGGACATAGAGATACTGTTTTTTATCGAATGGATGAAATTGAAGAACAAGATTTCCTTCTGTTAGAGTATGAGGACAAGATCTACACCTATCAGGTTGCGAAGATATGGATAACGGATGAGAACGATCGATCGATCATTGTCAAAAAAGAAAAGCCAATGTTAACGATCACAACCTGCTATCCATTTAACTATGTAGGCAATGCAACGGAACGATATATTATACAAGCTGAATTAATAGACCAGGAAGAAAAATCCCAATCCACCTAAAAACAAATCATACATAGTACTAAGTGTTTATACACTGGGACAATAGATGTCCCTTTTTATGCTATTTTTATCGGCCTTAATCTTTTTCTTCCATCAATTGTTTCACCGCAGGAATGTCTGCAGGTGCCCACCTTAACGACGGCAAGTTTTCTCTTTTCAACCAGATGAGCTTTGAATGCTCTTTTGCGGTTGGGGTACCATCAATTATTTTTGCTTTGATTGAAAGCAGATTTATGATAAAGGATTCATATTCATGGGTATTGTCGTTGAATATTTCATAGGAGGTTTCGATGGTACATCCAAGTTCCTCCGAAATTTCTCTCACCAAGGCTGAGTATGGATCCTCATTCTCCTCAACTTTTCCACCAGGGAATTCCCACAGATTTCCCATCGACATCTCTGGTGCCCTTAGCGCACACAATACCTCGTTCTGGTCATTTTCAATGATAGCTGCGACAACTTTAATTTGTTTTTTCATGTAGGCCTCCAGCAGGTTTTTATTATTTTCTATCTTATCATCATGTTTAGAAGAATTAAAATCTGATATGCTTCTGCAATTTTATTAAGCTCTGATAGAAGGAATGACTTCTTAAGTAGAAAGGAATACTAGAACCTGGAAATATATCGTAAAAGGGAGTGCTATGCATGCGTGCAGTTGTCATTAATGAGTATGGTGATAAAAATGTGTTAGTGGAGAAGAAGCTACCGAAACCGGAGATTCAAGCAAACCAAGTCCTTGTGGAGGTTTATGCAACTAGCATTAATCCGATTGATTGGAAACTTCGTTCGGGTTATTTGAAGCAGATGCTAGATTGGTCATTCCCGATTATCCTTGGCTGGGATGTTGCGGGGAAGATTGTGGAAGTTGGCAGTGAAGTGAAGAATTTTCAGGTCGGGGATGAAATTTTTGCGCGCCCGGATACGACCAATAAAGGGACGTATGCGGAATTTACGACTGTGGATGAGGACTTGCTCACGAAAAAGCCTAGTAACCTGACATTTGAAGAAGCTACCTCGATTCCATTAGCAGGGTTAACCGCTTGGCAGTGTCTTGTGGATCATACAAAGGTCAAGCAAGGAGATAAAGTACTCATCCATGCAGGAGCGGGTGGTGTAGGAAGTCTGGCCATTCAGATGGCGAAACATTTGGGTGCCTATGTGGCGACAACAGCGAGTGAAAAGAATGAAGCTTATGTAAAAGAGCTAGGTGCAGATGCATTCATTAATTACCGCACCCAACAATTTGAAGAAGAAGTAAGTGATTATGATGTGGTCATTGATACAATGGGCGGTGACATTTTAAATAAAAGCTTCAAAATATTAAAGCCAGGTGGAAGACTCGTAACGATTGCTGGGCAACCCGATCCAGCATTAGCAGAAAAGCATCAAGTAACAGCAAGCTCCTATTGGTTAACGCCAAATGGCAAACAACTAAGTGAACTTGGCGAATTACTTGAGAAAGGAATCCTTAAGCCACAAGTAGGTCATGTTTTTGATTTATCAGCAGAAGCATTACAAAAAGCACATGAATTAAGTGAAACCCATCATGCAAATGGAAGATTGTCATAAAAGTTAAATAGGACGAAGCGAGAGGTACCTTGCCTTGTTGATTTTTTCAGTAGACGGTGTACTTGTCCCTATTTACCGATTTCTTTCAAAAACGTTAATAGATTTTCCATCCAACGGATATTTTCATCTGCCTGGTTAAAGGCGTGGTCACTAATAAATTCGACGGCTCTTTGCTGTTTTTCATCAAGGATTGCGAATTGTTTTTGCATTTCTTCGTTTTGTCTTACTTCTCGGTAATGGGCCCACTTCTGTTTTTCTTGTTTGATTGCATCTTCGAGGAAAATGGCAGCTTTTTCTGGGTTGATATATTTAACCAAATAAATCGAGATATACAAATCTTCAACTTTAGACCCCTTTTTAAAACTTCTGTAGATTTCTTCTTCAAGAAATTCTCGCCCATCTTCAGTGATTTTGTACAATGTTTTATTGGGGCGATTTTCTTTATGAACCGTTTCGACTGGTTCAATCAGTCCTTTTTTCTGAAGGGCTTCAAAATTATAGTAAAATTTTCCTTCACTCATATTTTGAAAGGGTAGCGCATCGAGTAAGGCTTTCTTTAATTTATATGGATGGCTCGTTTCTTCTGCTAAATTCCCAAGTATAAATAATGATAAAGACACGTGAAGCTCTCCTTCCTAACATCAATCCTTTAAATGTTTAAATTTTACCATAATCTTTCTGTGTCTTCCTTCCCTTATAAAAAACAGCCGTTGAATACGGGTGAATAAATACCTATAAAACTTTTCTTTCACTTGAAGATAGGGGTGTTTACCCATTACCAATTACTCTGCAAAAACTACTCTGATTAGAGTAAAGTGAAAGAGTAAGCAAATGCTGTAGATTTAAATTGTGGAGGAGGCAAAATATTTTATGACGAAAGAAATCATCCCAATTAATGAAATCACCAACTTCCAGTCACGTGCGGAAGAATTTTTCCCAATTGAATGGTACAAACATATGTTAGAGAATCATCCGGTGTATTATCATGAAGCAACAGATACATGGAATGTGTTTAAATACGAACATGTGAAACAAGTATTGAGCAATTATGAGTACTTTTCGAGTGAAGGTACGAGAACAGCGATATTTGTTGGCGATAATCACAAAA